>JAANMX010000242.1_pt1 | contig 73266 bp, 51 predicted proteins | sample 7279681 | NCBI WGS metagenome assembly JAANMX01 (sample SAMN14094542, study PRJNA606508) | bioreactor metagenome | isolation source: A lab-scale SPAN reactor treating ammonium-rich wastewater day 351 | place: Ireland: Galway | collected 2018-01-01
CGGCCGCCGTGCTCAGTTTGCGAGCGTTGTCGTACACGGCAGGGCGATGGGAGCAATTCTGGGCCAAGGTCGATCGCTACGGCTTCCCGATCGAGAACTGACACAGGTTTTTCCATCACGCGCAGGTCGCACTCCTGGCGATCGGGCCGCAACTGCTCTCAGGGCTTGCTATTGCTGAAGAGCGGCTCGCCGGTTACACCCAAAACAAAAACAGGGGCCTCGCCGTGCTGGGGCACGAACGAGAACCCCTGTCTCGGTGGAGGATGCCGGCCCCAGGCGGGGCCAACACCGCCGGACTACCGAGTCGCCCGGCGGCACAACGGGGATGACTTGCGGACCAATGGGGGTTGCGGGGGAGGGGCGGCGGACTTCGCCGCGGAGGGGATGGCCTCTTCCCGGAGCCTCTGCCGTGACGCCCACGCTCGAAACATAGGTCACGTCGGCCGGCCGGTCAAATCGCTGCGGTGGCCATTGCAAGATGACGTCAGCGGGCCTGGCTCGCCGCCACCCACAGCATGTAGGTGATGCGCTCGCGCAGGGTGCGTTCCCGCCGTCCCATCGCATCCAGGTACGAGCGCCACGAGTAGAAGATGCACGCGACCGTGAGCGCAGCGATACTGCAGCAAATGGACTGCATGGGTCTAGCTCTTGGACGGGAGGTTAATTCTCGTTCCGTTGCGAAACTCTAGCTCACCCAAAAAGAACAGGCAACCGCCGGTTGCAGCAGTTTTTCCAGGGTGTTCCTCGGACCAGGCTCCGGGGCCGGTGGCGATGCGGCGGGCGCGCGTTAGCATGACAGGACGTTCGTGTGCGAGGCGCGTTCGTCCGCCCGAACAACACTCGCGGGGGCGAAGGCCCGATGCTGGAACGGCAAGGACTGCTGCTGTGCGGTTGGGGGCAGGAGGAAGTGGGCGGCGCTGCGCGCGTGGTCCGCGACGACGCCTCCGGCGAGCGGGTAGGGTTCGTGCGTCGCGCCGCCCCCGGCCCGCGCTGGCTGCGCTGGCTGCTCCCGAGCGTGCTGGAGGTGTACGAGACGGAGGACGCCTCCCACCTGTGTACCATTCACGGCCCCGGCTGGCGCCGCCGACTGTGGCGCGTCCTGGACGCGGACGGCCGGTACGTCGGCGCGATCGACGGGGGCGTCCTGCGGGACGCCGACGGCCGTCGCCTGGCGCTGGTCTACCGATCCGCGGGCGGCGGCGCACGCTACATCGGACCAGACGGGGCGGAACTGGCCGCGTTTACCCCCGCCACGCGCGGCATCCTGCTCACCTTCACCCCTGCCATCGAGGGCGACCCGTTCGCCCGCATGACCATCCTCGCCGCCGCCCTGGTGCAGGACGAGTGAGCGGCGCGGACAGCTACAGGGCGGCCGCCACGTCCTCGACGCGGGCCGTCTCCGCGAGGGTCAGGCGCTTCTCCAGGCGGTGAAGCCGGTAAATCGAGCGGGTGAAGGCGAATGCCTCCTGCAGCGCGTTCGCCGCCAGTCGTTTGCCCTGCGGCGAAACGCCCTCCGCGATCACCAGCCGCCGCGGGGCGCTCAGGGCGGCAAGGTGCGGCACGTCGGCCACGCGCAGGATGCCCGGCGCGAGAAGTCCCATGCGCGTGCCTGGCGCGTATTCGCGGTCCGTTATGTAGCTGACGGGCGTGCCGAGGGCCGCGGCCGCTGTCACCCGATCGTCGAGCAAGGCGGACGCGCACAGGGCCACGATGCCCGCCTGGCCAACACCCACGACAGCGAACCGGCGCCGGTCCAGCCCGCGCTGGGCGGCCAGCCAGTCGAGCAGGCACTGCACGTCGAACACCCACTGCCCCAGCAGCGGCCGTCCGACCCACAGGGCGTGCTCGGCGCTCGTGTGGTCGGGCGCCTGGCGGATGGCGTCGTTGGCGCGCCGCGTCTCGCCCGTGCCACGCAGGTCCGGCGCCAGCACCGCCCAGCCGCGCGTCTCCAGCGCCGCCGCCAGCGGGTGGTCGAGGGCCGCCCCCTTACCGTCCAGGTGCAGCAGCACGCAGGCCGGCGCCGCGTCCTCTTGCTTGACGCGCTGTCGCAGCAGGGCCGGGACGGGCAGGTCGGCCTCGGGGTGGAACACCAGCGGTGTGGTCCGCACCGCGCCGTCGGTCCGGGGCTTGCCCGCAGTCGCGGCCGGCTTCGGGGCGGGCGGGAAGTCGCCGAGGACGTCGCGGCGCAGGCGCGTGCGCATGTGGACCGCCGCCGAGTCCCAGTCCTCGACGTGGTCCGCCTTGACTGCGTTCAATCGAGCGACCAGGGCGCGGCCTTCGCGGCCGGCGAAGGCGGGCAGCAGGAGGAACTCCTTCGGCCGCTTGCCGTCGGGGAAGCAGGCGAGAGCCTCGGGCTTCTCAACCTCGTGCTTCGGCTCGGCGATCGGCTTGCCCGCCCCCTCGTTCTTGAGCCAGCGCGTCATCCAGCCGTACATCGCCTCGCGCATCGGCTGGTTGTAGGCGTGCCCCGACTCGAAGGTGGCATGACGCAGCCGGTCGTCGGCGTCGAGCAGGCGGAACACCGGCCGCGCCCGGGCGATGCTGCGCGTTGCCTCGCCGACGCTGAACTGGAACGCATCCCTGGTGGCGCTGATGACCAGCAGCGCCCGCGGCGCGACCAGCGCCAGCACGTCCCCCTCCTCGGCGAAGCGCAGCGCCCCTGGCAGCACCTCGCAGACGCAGCAGGCCGCGTGCAGGTAGGCGTTGTACGTCCCCACCGAGCAAACCGGCACGACCGCACGCAGCCGCTCGTCGAGGGCACCCGCGTACATGCTCTGGTTGCCGCCGCCGGACGCGCCGGTGACGCCGAGCCGTTCGCCGTCTACCTCCGGCCGGGTGCGCAGGTAGTCCACCGCCCGGCGGTTGTCGTACACCTGCATCCCCAGCAGTGTGTGCCCGGTCGGCCAGAGGGTGCTGCCATAGAGGGCGCCGTGGTAGGTGCCAACCGCCGGCGCGGTGTAGCGCTCGCCGGCACCGAAGGCGTCCACCGCGAGAGCAAAGAACCCGAGCTTGACAAGCCCCAGGCAGCGCGCCTGCACCACCGGATCGCGCCGCGCTCCCGCCCAGTGCCCATGCACGACGAGGACCGCCGGCACCCGCCCCTTGACATCGGGGACGTAGGCGTTGGCTGTCACCCACACGTCGGGGCGGGTCTGGAAGAGGAGTTTCTCGATGCGATACCCTTGCCGCTTCAGCGTGCCGAGGATGCGCGGGCTCAGGTCGCAGGGCTTGGCGGGAGCCGGCCCCAGCGCGGCCTGCATCGTCCGGACCAGTTCGCCGCGCCGGCGGTCCCACGCGGCTCGGTCCTTCGGCGGCTGGTCCTTGCCGCGCAGGGCGCGGGCCTGGTCGCGCAGGAACTGGTCGAGCGCGTCGGGGCGCGGGCGAGGGAGTACGGGGTCAGGCATGGCGTTACTCCTTCCTCTGCTGACGCTCGCGGACGCGCGCCTCCAGGGCGGCCTTGACCTCCGGCGGAACGAACTTCTCCAGGTCTCCGCCGAGGTTCGCAATCTGCCGGAGCAGCGTACCGCTGATGTGCGAGTAGTTTTCCTTGGCCATCAGGAAGACCGTCTCGATCTCCGGGTCGAGGGCGAGGTTCGTCAGCGACATGGTGAACTCGTACTCCATGTCGCTGGTGGTGCGCAGGCCGCGCAGCATGATGCGGGCGCCGAGCCGGCGGACGAAATGCACGGCCAGGCCGTCGAACGTCGTCACCTCGACGTTCGGAAACGGGGCGACGACGCGGCGCACGAGGGCCGCGCGCTCCTCGACTGTGAAGAACGACGACTTCTCCGGGTTGATGCCGACGCCGACAACAAGCCGGTCGAAGACGCTGCTGCCGCGGCGGATCAGATCGAGATGGCCGACGTGGACCGGGTCGAAGACGCCGGTGTAAACGGCGATCTGGTGGCCGGACTCGGGGGACATGGGAGCCTCCTTTCGTGCGCCCGGGGCCATCGGATCAACCCGGAACGCCAGCGACGAGCTTTGTCTCTCCCCTCGCTTATACTTCGGGCTCGGACGGACAACCCTTGACCGCTGCCAGAAAGCGATCGATCTCCTCGGTGGTGTTGTAACAGTGCGGGCTGACGCGCAGCCGGCCGGCCCGGTGGTTGATGACGATCCCCTGGTCGCGGCAGTGCTTGACCGCCTGGCGTGCGTCCACACCCGGCGCCGTCAGCGAGACGATGCCGGACTTCTCGGTCGGCCGCCGGCTGCTGAAGACCTCCAGCCCGGCCGCGGGCGCACGCTCGCACAGGTAGTCGGTCAACTCCAGCACCCGCGCCGCGACCGCGGGGATGCCGAGGGACAGCAGCCACTCGATGCTGGCGCCGAGCGCCGTGATGCCGGCGACGTTCAGCGTCCCGCTCTCCCAGCGGCCGGCGTGCGGTTTCAGCCGGAAGTCGATGCGCGCGAAATCCCACGCCCCAACAACGCTGTTCCAGCCGATCCCGACCGGATGCAGGAGGTCCACCAGTTCGCCGCGGATATAGAAGACGCCCGCCCCCTCCGGCCCGAGCAGCCACTTGTGGCCGTCCGCCGCGAGGAAGTCGATCGGCGTGCGGCCCACGTCCAGCGGCAGCACGCCCAGGCCCTGGATCGCGTCCACGAAGAAGTGCAGGCCGCGCTCCCGGCACAGGGCGCCGACCGCGTCCAGGTCGTTGCGGAATCCGGTCGCGAACTCGACGAAGCTGAGGCTTACCAGGCGCGTGCGGCCGTCGATGGCGGCGCGCAGGTCGTCGAGCAGCAACCGGCCGTTGCGGCTCGGGACGACGCGGACCTCGACGCCGCGCGCCGCCAGGTTCATCCACGGGTAGCGGTTCGCGGGGTACTCGTCCGCGGCCGTGATCAGGTTGTCGCCGGGCCGCCAGGGATAGCCCTCCGCGACGATGCCGACGCCCTCGCTCGTGTTCTTGACAAAGGCGACGTCAAGCGGGTCGGCGCCGATCAGGCGGGCGGCGAGACCGCGCACCTCCTCGATCCGGCGCAGCCAGCGCGGTTCGTTGGCGACGCCGTGCTCGGCCAGGTCGTCGGCCCACTCGACCATCGCCCGGTGTACGCAAGCGGGCAGCGGAGCGACCGCCGCGTGGTCGAGGAACGTCCAGCGGCGGGTAACCGGCATCTCGTCGCGCAGCGCAGTCCAGTCCATGTGGCAATCTCCATCAGGAGGCTTGCGTCAGCATAGCGGCCGGCGGCGCGTTGTCATGGGCAAACCCGTCGCTGGCGCTCTTCACTAGCGCGGAGCGTCAGCGACGGGCACTGCAAACGCCCGTCGCTGACGCTCCGGGCTGGTCCGGCGGCGCCGGGCCGCGGCCCCCGCGGGTGGCCTTCGATCGGGCCAGGGATAAGAATAGGGTTGCAGCGCAATAGTTTGAGGTGATTCTTTCCACCCATTCCCAGTTCGCCGGCTCAGGCAACCGGGGTGTACTTCTTCAAAGGGCAGACCCGCGTCCGGCGAAAGAGAGGGTGAAAAAGAGGTCGGACCACAGCGTCTGCGCCTGGGCGAACGACACCACGACCAGCTGCACGCGACGATGCTCCACCTGCTCGGGGTCGATCACGAGAAGCTGACGTACTTCCACAACACCGACACCACCGGCTCACGGACATCGCTGGCGAGGTGCTGACGGAAATCTTTACCTGATCGCAAAACTCTGTATAATCGAGTGGATGCATCCGATGTGAGGCAAATCACACCTGTCGAAGCTATCGTGGAAGGAGCCAAACGCCAGTTCCATACTGCCACTGGCGGCGATGTGATCCTCTACACCATAACCAGGGAATAAATGTATGAAGACGAAAAAATGGATTCAATGTTGGCTGAGAGGTGTGTGGCGCCGCTTGATCGTGGGCGCGGCGTTGATGGCGGCCGCCAGTTCGGCGCAGGGTGGCGCTTCGGAGAAAACGGCGTCGCCGGGACGCGCAGGCACCTGGCAGCGGTGGGAGCACACCTTGACCAGCCGCCGTGTCTACGCCAACCCGTATGCCGATGTTACACTGCAAGTCACATATACCGGGCCGGGAGATCGCACGCTCCGTGCTTACGGATTCTGGGATGGCGGAACCAATTTTCGGATTCGCACTGCTTTTCCCACGCCCGGAACCTGGCGATGGGAAACGACCTGTTCCGACACCACCAATGCTGGCCTGCATCATCAGCGCGGCACGGTGGATGTCCTGCCCTATCGCGGCGACAATCTGCTCTATCGGCGCGGCTTCCTGAAGGTCAGTAACAACCGGCGCCATCTGACTTATGGAGATGGAACGCCGTTCCTGTGGATGGGAGACACCGCCTGGGCCGGGCCGCTGCTGTCCAGCGCTGCGGAGTGGAACAAATACCTTGCCGACCGCCAGGCGCAACACTTCACGCTGATCCAGGTTGGGCCAGCCCCCAGTTGGGCGAGCAAGACCGATCGGCAGGGTGAACGGCCGTTTCACGACCGGGAGTGCCTGAAGCTCAACCCAACCTTCTGGCAGGCATTTGAGCGCAAGATTCAGCGTGCCAACGAGGAAGGGTTCGTGGTGCTGCTGGTCGGGTTGATGGAGCCGGTTGATCGCTATCCGAAAGCAGACGCGGCCTGTCTGTTCGCACGCAACATCGTGGCGCGGCTGTTTGGTAATTTCGTGATCTTCTCACCGAGTTTCGACAGCCCGTATATGCCCTTGGCCGACAAGGTGGGGCAGGCCACTCGCCAGGCCACGTCCGTCCACTTGATTACGCAGCATCCCGGTACGCCCTCGCGGGAGCCGACCCCCATTTGGACAATGCAATACTACGATCAGCCCTATCTGGACATCGCAGGCGTGCAATCCGGGCACAACGGCGGCAATCGTCAGCGCTGCGCCCATCACGCCATCGAGTGGATGCTGCACGCCTATCGCCACAAGCCGCACAAGCCGGTCATCAATCTCGAAGCGATGTACGACGGCCAGGGTGAGAAAGGTTGGCAGGCAGTGGATGCTCGCTCGTTGGCCTGGCGCAGCTGGCTTTCCGGTGCGATGGGCTACACCTATGGCGCGGGTGACAAAAAGCCCAAGGTTCGCAATGGCAACGGCGGTGTGTGGAGTTGGGTCAACGACCCGAAAAAATACGATTACTGGGCCAAGGCGATCCACTGGGACAGTGCATTCCAGATGCAGCACCTGCACGACTTTTTGGCCACGCTCGAATGGTGGCGTCTGGAACCGGCCCATGATCTGATCCGTAATCAGCCCAAGGAGGTAACGCGCCGCATGGTGCTGGCGAAGACCGCGCCGGGCGCTCTGGCGGTCGCCTATCTGCCGAACAACAAGGCCATCGAAGTGAACGTCGCTGTGTTCCCGTCGCCGCTCGCCGCTCGCTGGTTCGACCCGGTGCGTGGCCGCTTCACCGCAATCCCTGGCCGCATCGAGAATCGCGGCGTTCACCGCTTCACCCCGCCAGCGCAGGGCGACTGGGTGCTTCTCCTCGAAACGGTAGCCGCGCCGCCCGCACAAACGGAGACGCCCGTTCTCCAAACAATGCCCATACCCCGAGTCGCCGTCCGGTCATGGCCGTTCAACTTCCTGACGCCCGCCACCTGTCCGACGAGGCCCTCCAGGTTCTGCGCCTGCGGACCTTGCGCGGCATCGAACTGGGCTACTCCAAACCGGACACGCGCGGTTAGCGGGATCTCGGGCCAGCCGGTAAACTGAGAACGTCCGGGATGTTGAAGTAGATCACGAAGCGCGAGGCGCCACATGGCGGAACCGTATCGCCTTGTCATCGGGCTGGAAGTTCACGTCCAGCTGCTCACGCGCACCAAGCTCTTTTGCGGGTGCAGCACTCGCTTCGGCCTGCCGCCGAACTCGGCGACGTGCCCGGTGTGCATCGGCATGCCCGGCGTGCTGCCGGTGATGAACTGGCGCGCCTTCGACCTGGCCCTGCACGCCGCCCTCGCCCTGAACTGCGCGATCGCACCGTTCACCAAGTGGGACCGGAAGAACTACTACTACCCGGACCTGCCGAAGAACTACCAGATCAGCCAGTACGACCTGCCGTTCAGTCACGACGGCTGGCTGGAGATCGAGACGAAGGCGGGGGCGAAGCGCGTTCGCATCATCCGCGTCCACCTGGAGGAGGACGCCGGCAAGCTGCTGCACGACGAGACCGGCCGCGGGTCCGACAGCCGCGTGGACCTCAACCGCACCGGCACGCCGCTGCTGGAGATCGTCAGCCACCCGGACCTGTCCGCCCCGGAGGAGGCCCGTGCGTACCTGGAGGAGATCCGGCTGCTGCTGCGCGAGCTGGAGGTGTCCGACTGCGAGATGCAGGAGGGGAGTCTGCGGTGCGACGCCAACATCAACCTCCACGTCCCGCTGCCGGACGGAAGCGTGGCGGCGACGCCGATCGTCGAGGTGAAGAACCTGAACAGCATCGCCGCCGTCGAGCGCGCCATGCGCTACGAGGCCGAGCGGCAGTACGCGGAGTTCCAGTCCACCGGCCTGAAGATGGGCGAGGCGCCCAAGGCAACGGCCGGCTGGGACGACGAGCGGCGCGTGACGCGCGTGCAGCGCCGCAAGGAGGAGGCGTCGGACTACCGCTATTTCCCCGACCCGGACCTCGTGCCGGTGACCGTCAGTGCGGAGCAGCGCGAGCAGGTGCGGGCCGGCCTGGGCGAGTTGCCGGCGGCGCAGCGGGCGCGGCTGCAGTCGCAGCACGGCCTCTCGGCCTATGATGCCGGCGTGATCGCGCGCCAGGGGCGGGCGATGGTCGCGTACTTCGAGGAGACGGCGACGCTGTGCGGCGACCCGAAGGAGGCGAGCAACTGGATCGCGAACCAGGTGCTGCAGACCCTGAACGAACGCGGCACGACCATCCGCGCGTTCCCGCTGCCGGCGGCGGCGCTCGCGGCCCTGATCCGGCTGCGGAAGGCAGGGCTGAACGCCCAGCGGTGCCGGGAGGTGTACGCGCGCATGCTCGCAACGGGCGAGAGCGCCGAGCAGGCACGGGACGCCCTGGGGTTCAGGCCGATGGCCGACGAGGGGGCGCTCCGGGACATCGTGCGCCGGGCGATCGCGGCCAACCCGAAGGCGGTGACGGACTACAAGAACGGCAAGCTGAAGGCCGCCGACGCGATCAAGGGGGCGGTCATGCGCGAGACGAAAGGGATGGCGCGGACCGAACTCGTGCAGCAGTTGCTGCAGGAGGAACTGCAGAAGGCGTGACCGCCGTCTTGCCGGACCGGGTCACGCCCGCGCGAGGGCGGCGACCGCCACCCGCGCGGCGCCGGCGGCGTGCAGGGGGCGCGCGGCCTCGTGGACCGTGCTGCACGTCCTCATCACGTCCTCGACCAGCAGCACCGTCTTGCCGCGCACGTCCGCACCGGCCCGAACGGCAAAGGCGTTCCGCACGTTGGCCTGCCGGTCGCTCACAGTGTCCAGGTAGTGCTGCGTTTTCGTCGCGCGCACGCGGCGTAGCCAGCGCGGCCGGCAGGGGACGCCCAGCGCCACCGCGAGCCTGCGCCCCAGTGCCTCGCTCTGGTTGTAACCGCGCCGCCAGCGGCGGCGCCAGTGCAGCGGGACGGGCACGACGACATCAGCCCGAAGCGCCCGCAGGGCCGCGGCCGCGTGCGCCGCCCACAGGTCGCCGACTGCCTCCGCCAGCGGTTCCCCACTGTAGTGCTTGAGACGCAGCACCACGTCGCGCACCAGCCCGGCGTAAACCCCCAGCCGCAGCGCCCGATCGAAGGCGAAATGCTCGTCACGGCAGGCCGGACAGCCGTCCGCCACGTGGGCGTAAGGACCGACCGTCGCCGCACAGCGGGGGCAGGCCCAGGCCGTATCGGCGAGGAGCGCTCCCCGGCAGGCGGGGCAGAACGCACCCGCGTCGGGCGCCAGCGCGGCGGTGCAGGCGCGGCAGGCGTTGGGGTAGAGCAGCTGCCCGAACCCCTGGAGCAGCACCCTCCCCGCAGCCGCCAGCGCGGCGAGCCAGGTGCGCGGGGTTTCGGGAGCGCCCGTCGTCATGTGGTCGGATTTTACCGCCGAGGTTCGGTACGGCGAGGGGCCGGCCCGCTCGCCCTGTTATCCGCCGGGGGGAGCCGCTATCATGGAAGGCGGCGGGCTTGCCGGCGTGAAGGGCCTCACCACATGCGTCTGCCGCAGCCGACGGACTACAACGAGGCGATCCAGGATCCCCGGCTCTGCTTCGAGGACGAGGAGCTGCGGCGCGGCCAGGTCGCGCTCACCCCGCTCGGGCTGCCGCGCACCTGCTCCGGCAACTTCGCCGACGTCTACCAGGTCACCTTCGCAGACGGCTCGCACAGCTGGGCGGTCAAGTGTTTCACGCGCTCGGTCGAGGGGCTGCACCACCGCTACCAGGCCGTCAGCGAGCAGCTCACCCGGGTGAGTCTCTCCTTCCTGGTCGATTTCCGCTACCTCGACCGCGGAATCCGCGTGCGCGGCGAGTGGTTCCCGGTGCTGAAGATGCGCTGGGTCGAGGGATTCACCCTCAACGAATTCGTGCGCCGCCAGCTGGGCCGCCCGCAGCTGCTCGAGCGCCTGGCCGCGATGTGGGTGCGGCTGGCCCGCCAGCTGCGCCGGGCGAGCATGGCCCACGCCGACCTGCAGCACGGCAACGTTCTGCTCGTGGCCGGCGGCCAGGCGGACCGGCTGAAGCTGCGCCTGATCGACTACGACGGCATGTTCGTGCCGGCCCTGGCCGACAGCCCCTCCGGCGAGGTCGGCCACCCCAACTACCAGCACCCGCAGCGCCTCCGCGAGGGCACCTACGACAGCGAGATCGATCGCTTCTCGCACCTCGTCATTTACGCGGCGCTGCGCGCCGTGGCGGGCAGCGGCCCGGGCCTGTGGGAGCGGTACGACAACGGCGAGAACCTTCTCTTCCGCGAGCAGGACTTTCGCGTCCCCGGATCGTCGGCCCTGTTGCGCGAGTTGTGGGAGGACGGCGGCGCACAGGTCCGCCGGCTGGTCGGCCACCTCGTCCTGGCGGCCGGCGGCCCGCTGCACGAGGTGCCGTTGCTGGAAGACATCCTGGCGGGCGACGAACCGCTGTCCCTCTCGACGGATCAGGAAACCGCGGTGGACGAGATCCTGAGCGTGCCCCGCGGCATCCCGGTGGCGGGGGCCGCGCTGTGGTGGCTCGGTGGCGCGGCGGCGGAGGCGGACGATGCACCGGAGGTGCTGCCCGTGGCCTCCCCGCCGGAGGTGCTCCCTGTGGCGCCTCCCGAGGATCTCGCGGCGGTCGAGCCGGTCGCGGCGAAGGAGCGGGAGACGCCCGCCACGGTCGAGCCGGTGCCGGCCCCCCTCCCGGTCGTGGGCGAGCCGCCGGGGGCGCCCCCAGCCGCCCGACCGAGGCAGGTGCGCGTCTTCGGCCATCCGGCCGCAGGCCGCGCCGAGGGAGAGCTGTTCAGCATCGCGGCCGGGCTGCTCGCGCGGGGGCGGTTCGCCATCGCCGACGCCGTCCCGGCGACCCTGCACGCCGGGCCGTGGGCCGTCCTGCTGGCGGAGGACTTCGTCGAGGGCCGGCGCGCGCAGCCGGCGACGTGGTCGGCCTGGCTGCCCTCGCTGCAGCTGAGCTGGGCCACGCAGGCGGCCGAGGCGCTGGAGGAACCGCTGCCCTCCGACCCGAGCCAGGAGGCGCTGGCCTCGTTTCTGGGGCTGGTTCTGCTCCCTCCGCGCTGGCTGGAAGGGCGCCGATGGGAGGCGGTCGCGGTCGGCGACTGCTGCTTCTTCCAGATCCGCGCGGGGCTGCTTCACCGGGCGTTCCCGCTGGAGCGTCTGGCCGAGTTCGACACGGCCGAGGCGCGCATCGGCTCGCGGACGTCGTTCGAGCCGGTGCTGCGCCGGCAGGAGGCGCGCGCGGGAGGCGGCTGGGCGGAGGGGGACACCTTCTGGCTGATGACGCGGCCACTTGGGCGGTGGTTCCTGCGCCAGGTGGAGGAGTGGCAGAAGCCGTGGGACGTACTCGGTCCGCTGCTCGAACGGCGCGGGCCGAGGGGGTTCGCCGAGTGGGTCGAGGAGCTGCGCCGCGCGGGCGAGCTGGGCGACGGCGACGTCACGCTGATGGAAGTTTGTCCGTGAGACCTACTCGCCGCGCGCGGCCGCAGATTGCTGGCAGCGCTTTACTTCCTCTACCGGAGATCCTCGACGCGCAGCTTCTTCTCGTCGGCGTCCCGCCAGGCCGCCCGGAACTCCAGATCGATCAGCCGCGCCGCGTGGTCGTTCCCCCGGGCGCGCAGGCTCTCGCGCAGCCCCAGCAGGCACCGGCCGTTGCGCGGCGTCTTCTCCAGGCCGGTCCGGAATACCTTCTCGGCCGCGGCCGCCTCGCCGCCCTCCAGGAGGACCGCGCCAAGAACCTCGCGAACGGGCATGAACCAGTCCGGCGGCTCTCCGTAGTGGAGCCGATCCTCCATCCCGACCGCCTTCTCCAGCAGCTCGACCGCCCGCTTGCGGTCCTTGTTCGCGAGGGCGAACTTCGCATCCAGGACCAGCTCGGCGATACCGAGTACGTCCCGGGCGGTGTTCCAGTCGCTCACCTTGGCATCCTCGGGCAGGGCCTTCTTCAAGGTCAGGAACTCAGTCCGCTCCCGCTCGGCGTCCTTCGTCTGCCCCTTCGCCAGGCGGGCGACGGCGCGCGCGAAGTGCCACGTCGCCCGCGTCAGCTGCCGCTTCTCGGGTGGCGCGGGGGCGGCGAGGATGTCGTCCCAGCGCCGGAAGCGCACCCGCAGCAGCGGGGGGACGGTCAGGAAGCCCTCGAGCATCGGCATCGCCTCGACGTGCGGCCCGACATGGGCGGCGAGGGCGGCGGCTGCCTTCAGGGCGTCGGCCGCCCGGCCCTGGAACCCGCGCGCCACCGCGAGGAAGTGGATGTTGTGCGAATAGTACATCATCGGGTAGACGCCCTTCACCCCGGTCGCCTTGATGTACGCCTGGTCGGCGGCGATCGCCTGCTCGTTGGCCTTCGCCGCGGCGGCGTAATCGCCGACCCGCATGTACACGTGCCCCGGCATGTGGACGAGGTGGCCGGCCCCGGGGACGAGCGTCGCCAGGCGCCGGGCGCTGGGCAGGGCGCGCTCGGGGTGCGGCGACGCCTCGGTCGCGTGGATGTAGTAATGATTCGCCCCGGGGTGGTCCGGGTTGCGGCGCAGGACGCCCTCGAGCACGGTCACGATCTCCTCCGTCCCCTCGGCTGGCTTGCCGTCCGGCGACCACAGCTTCCACGGCCGCAGGTTCATCGCACTCTCGGCGTACAGCGTGGCCGCGTCCAGGTCGTCGGGGTACTTGCGGGCCAGCGCGCCCATCGCCTCCTTGTACGCCACGGCCAGCTTGTGGCGGTCGGCCTTCGGGTCGGGGCCGTACCGCTTCGCGAGCGCGTGGATGTAGTCGCGTTCCGGCTCGGGAGCCTTCTTCGCCAGGTCCAGAGCCTTGCGCAGGGCGGCGTAGGCGAGGCGCCAGTTCTCCTCGTCCGCGTCGAGGTTGTAGTTTGGCCCCTTCGCCACCGCGATGCCCCAGTAGGCCAGGGCCAGGCCCGGGTCGAGTTCCGCGGCGCGGGTGAAGGATCGGGCCGCCTCGTCGTGGTTGAAGGCGTAGAGGAGGGTCAGTCCCTGGTCGAAGAACTTCTGCGCTTCCTTGTTGCTCGTCGAAACCGGGTGGTGGTGGCGGCCGAGGCCGGGCAGGAGCGTCGCCGGCTTGCCGCCCTTTGCCGGCTGGTGGTCGGCCAGGGCGAGGGCGGGCAGGAGCAGAACGAGGGGCATGCCGAAGCGCTGCATGAGTTGGATCCTCCGCGAGGTGACGGGCGTGCGGCTCGTGAACGGCATCCATCTTGTTACAACCCGGGGGAAGCGCACTCAAGGGGGACCGGGCCGCAGGATGCGGCCAGGCGGCGCAGGAGAAATAACCGGCACGTTCGACAATCGTGAGCTATGTTTTCCAGTGACCACCCCCAGACGCTCCCGTGCCCAGGCACGGCGCCGTGGGGCGGCGGAACAGAGCCGGGCGGGAACCGGCCCGGGCAGAAAGAGGCGTCCCCTTATCCGAAATCGCCGTGGCTGTTCTTCGTGGCGCTGCGGGATTCTCGGCCCAGGGTTCGCCAACCGTGCGCCCTGACCGCGTTGCGGAGGTTGTACGCTTCCTCCGGATCCCGCCTATGTCCATCATCACCACCGCCAACCTGATCCAGCTGCTCTATCAGCACCGCCTGCTGGGGCGCGAGCAGATCCGCGCGTTGGTAGCCCTGGCCAGAAGCCAGAACATGAACCCGCGCACGCTCGCGCGGGCTCTGGTGCAGCGGGACTGGCTCACCGTCTACCAGGTCAATCAGGTGCTGGCCGGCCACGCCGCCACCCTCGGCCTGGGGCCGTACCGCATCCTCGACCGCCTCGGACAGGGCGGCCAGAGCCAGGTGTTCAAGGCGCGCCACACCGAGTACGGCTGGCTGACCGCTCTCAAGGTGATCCGGTCCGAGTTGCTGGAAAGTCTGCCAGCCCGGCAGCAGTTCCTTCAGGAGATGGAGGCGATGGCGCAGCTGGATCACCCCAACGTGATCCAGTTCTTCGACGCCGATCAGTGCGGCGACACGTTTTACTGTGCGATGGAGTACGTCGAGGGGACCGACCTGGGCAAGCTGGTCCGGCTGGCCGGTCCGCAGACGCCCGCGGCGGCCGCCGAGTACGTGCGGCAGGCGGCCGTGGGGTTGCAGCACGCCCACGAGCGCAACCTTATCCACCGCGACATCAAGCCGGTCAACCTGATCCTGACCCACCCGTCGCAGGAACCCGCTGGCGGCCAGGCGACCGAGCCGCCTGCGCCGCTGGTGAAGATCCTCGACTGGGGCCTGGCGTCGCTGCGGCCGCCGAGCCACAAGGCTGGCCCCGGCGGGGCCGGCGGGGCGATCATTGGGACTGCCGACTACCTGTCGCCCGAGCAGGCGAAGAACGCCGACGCCGCCGACATCCGCAGCGACATTTACAGCCTGGGCTGCACCCTCTACTACCTGCTGACCGGCCAGCCGCCGTTCCCCGGCAACTCGCTGGCGATGAAGGTGATTCAGCACCAGACGGCGGCGCCGGCGCCGGTGGAGCCGTTCAACCCGGAAGTCACGACGGCGTTTGCGGCCATCGTCGGGCGGATGATGGCAAAGAGGCCGGAGGACCGCTACCAGACGCCGGCGGCCGTCGCCCTGGCGCTCAAGCCGTTCTGCCGCAAGCCGGCGGGCGCCTCCGCCACGCCGGCCCGGTCCTCGCTGCCGCCGCGCCCGCCGCAGCCCTGCGACGCGACGCGCGTCGCCGAGGACACGCCGGTGCCTACCGTCCTGCCCGCCGCCGGCCGCCTCCCGACCGCGGCCCGTCCCCCGCAGGGCCGCCCTCCCGCTCCGCAGCAGCGCGAGTCGCGCCTGACCCAGGGCCGAGACGAGTGACGTGGTGTGTAATGGGTAGTTGAAAGCCCACGGGTCGCGCCCCGTGGGCCAGGTGCCAGGCACTTTCCCCCACGGGTCGCGACTCGTGGGCTTCAGGACTTTGAGCCCCCGCGACCCCGCCCCGCGCGGTCCCCCTCCCGGCAGGGGCCAGCGTCCGGCGATTCCCTACAAAAACCCTGGGCGCGGTCCGCGGGACCGCGAGGGCGTCAACCCAAGGGAGGATACCATGAAGACGCGTTCGATCCTGGCCCTGGCCGTCGTGGCCGGCCTGGCGGTCGCCCTTGCCGCCGACCGCACCGCCGGCGGCGAGAAGAAGGGGAAAGTCGTGACCACCAATTCCGGGTTGAAGTACATCGACGAGAAGGAGGGCACCGGGCCGGAGGCCAAGAAGGGCGACACGGTCGTGGTCCACTACACCGGCTGGCTGAAGGACGGCAAGAAGTTCGACAGCAGTCGGGATCGCGGCACCCCGTTTTCGTTCCAGCTCGGGGCCGGCAAGGTCATCAAGGGCTGGGATGAGGGCGTGGCCGGCATGAAGGTCGGCGGTCAGCGCAAGCTGATCATCCCGCCCGCGCTGGCGTACGGTGAGCGCGGGGCCGGCGGCGTGATTCCGCCCAACGCCGAGCTGACCTTCGACGTCGAGCTGATCAGGATCAAGTAGACGCACGCCACGAGCGACGTGGCCAAACAGGGAGACCCACGGATGACCATCCGTGGGTCTCCCTGTTTGGCCACGCCACTTTCCGCAACACCCTCTGCTTCAACTCATGATCCGTTGCAACTGACGTGTGTACCCAGCCGCAAGCGCGAGCGCGCGGTCCGCCTGGTGCGGGGGTGCGGGACGTGCTCGCTGTCCGGGTTAGCGCAGGCGCGAAGGTGCCGTTTTCGCGGATCGTATGAATCCGCGAAGAAGCTCCCGCTGGGTCCGGTGCCCATTCTGGGCAGACGCTGGCGCCGCCAGTGGGGACAATGCACGGACCGGGCCGCGGATCGTCGAGGGCCGGCCCTTTCGTCGCCCGGGCCGGTTTCTCCCCGTACTCGGGGGCGGGGTCCTTTCACGCCCGCCGGTCAGGCCGTCGTGCCTGTCGCCCGCGGGATCCCACGCCGACGATCCGCATGCCCGGGTTTGGTTCCGAGACAGAGGTTTGTCATGACCCCACCGCCGCGCACCGCCGCGCTGGCGCTGCTCGCGCTGGCCGGCCTGGGGGCACTGTGGCCGGCCAGCCGCGACACGCGCGCCGCGCCGCCCGCGCCCGTCTTCCGCACCGCCCAGCCGCCCCTCACCTTGCCGGGTCCGCTGGCTCCGCCTGCGGTTGTGCCGGAACCGCCGGAAACGTGCCTCCCCGCTCCGCCGCCCGTCCTCGTTTCGCCGGTTGATCCGCCGGCCCCCGTCGTGGCGATCCGCGTGCGCGTCGCGGCCGTGTCGCTGCCGCAGCAGGAGATCGAGTACCGCCTCTGCGTTCACAACACGTCCCCGGCGGCCGCGCATCACGTCCTGGTGCGCAACCCGGTGCCCGCGAACACTCGCTTCGTCCGCGCCGCGCCTGCGCCCTCGGCGCGGGAGCCGGAACTGCAGTGGCACCTCGACACGCTGCCGGCGGGGGCCTGCCGCGAGATCACCCTGGTCCTCGCCCCGACCGACGAGTCCGACGTGAAGAACTGCGCCCGCGTGCAATTCGAGCACGGGCAATGCGTTGTCACACGCATCGCCCGGGCCGCGCCGCCGGCGCCGGCGCCGGCGCCGATGCCGGTGCCCGTTGCTCCCGCGCCGGAGGTGCCGCCGATGCCGCCAGCCGACAAGGGCGAGCCGCCCACCGCCACCGCGGCGCGACTGCTGCTGACGATGACCGGGCCGAAGAAGCAGTACGCCAACCTGCCGGCGCGCTACCTCCTCACCGTGAGCAACCCGGGTAAGGACGCCGCGACGAATGTGCAGATCGCCAACCCGATCCCGCAGGGCGCCAAACTGGTCGGCACCAGCCCCGGCGGCCGGGTCCACGAGGGGCAGGTCGCATGGAACCTGGGCATCCTGGCGGCCGGCGAACGGCGCACGGTGCAGATCACGCTGGCGGCGAAGGCGGGCAAGATGTGTAACCGGGCGACCGCCCTCGCCGACGGCGGGCTCAAGGCCGACGCCGAGGCATGTACGATGTTCGAGGGCGTCTCGGCCATGACCCTGGAGCTGGTGGACACGAAGGATCCAGTTCCGGTAGGCGGCCAGACCAGCTATCGCATCGTCGTGAAGAACCAGGGCTCGGCCGCTGTGACGAACGTCAAGCTGACCGCCGTCGTCCCGCCGGAGCTGAAGCTGCTGCGGGCGACCGGCAAATCGGAGCCGCCGCCGCGCGACAAGCTGCCCGAGCCGGCCGCCGACGGCCAGGCTCTCCCGTACGCGCCGCTCAAGGCTCTGGCCCCGGGTGAGGAGGCGGTCTACGAGGTGTCCGTCGAGGCGGTCCGCGCCGGGGACGCACGTTTCAAGGTCGAGCTGATGGCCGATCAACTTCAGGCCGGCGGCCCGGTCCGCGAGCAGGAGAGTACCTTCATCATCGCGCCGGCGGACGACAAGAAGTAGGCGACCAGCTCGGCGCTGGTGCGCCGAGCTGGTCGGCGGCTCCCGCTCCTTGAATTTGTTGCTTCTTTCTGCCGCAAGCGGCTCCAGAACTTCCTTCCTTGCCGCGGGGACATGCCTTAGAATACACCCTCGCCCGGTCGGACCGGCCAGTATTGGGTATCTGCTCCGGGCCGCGCTTTGCTCCCCCGTACCCTGGCAAGGATCACATGAGCCCGGAGCCGCACCACCTCAGCTGGGCGCTGGTGATCGCGACGTACCGGCGCGAGCACATCCTGCCGCGCTGCCTGCGCCTCGCCGTGCAGCAGACGCGCCCGCCCGCGGAAGTCATCGTCGTCGATTCAAGCCCCGACTGGGAGAAGACGCGCGATGCCGTCCGCGCCGAACTCGCCGCCGCCCACCCCGAGATCCGCTGGGCTTACGTGGCCGCCGAGAAGCGGTCCTCGGCGTCGCAGCGCAATCAGGGGGCGCGGCTCGCGACCGCCGACGTTCTGTTCCTGATCGACGACGATTCGCTGATGTATCCCGGCTGCGCCGAGCAGATCCTGCGTATCTACGAAGCGGACCCAGGAGGCGTCGTCGCCGGCGTCAACGCCGTCCACGTCCCGGCCCCGCCCGACGAACCGGCCGACCCGCTCGCCCAGAACCCGAGTGAGCACGGCACGACCAAACAGTACGGGCTGGTCGCACGCCTCGTCCGGGGTCTGCTGCGGGCGGACGATGTCTTCGTGCCATACGACGCCGATTTTCCGCACCGGCCGCTCCCCGCCGAGGTGGCGAAGCTGCCGATCGGCACCCGTCCGCTGATGGTCGGCTGGGGGATGACGTTCCGCCGTGACATCTGCCGCCGGGAGCCGTTCGAGGAGATCCTGAGCTACTACGCCGCTGGCGAGGACTCGGACATGGGCTACCGGGCGTCGCGCCACGGCCTGCTGCTGACGGCCCTGGAGGGGCGACTCTGTCACCTCGGGGCCGGCGGCGGGCGGCTGCACCCGTTCGTGGTCGCGGCCCTGGGCAACCTCAACCCGCTCGTGCTGCACCGCCTCTACACGACCGACCTGGCCCGCTCGCGGCGGCGCTCGCGCGGCCTGCTGTGGCGCCGCTTCTGGATTCTGCTCGCCAAGGATCTGTCGCGGCTGCGTCTGTCCCTCCCGAACGCGCGCGGCATCCTGTTCGCCTGGCGCCACCTCGGCGTCATCTTTCGCAAGACGGAGGCGGAGCTGCGCGCCTGGTATCCCGACTTCCAGAAACAGCTGCTCGCGGCGTACAGCCCGCCGCCGGCTGCCGCACCGAAAGGGACGCCATGACCCTCGTGAGCGTGGTGATGCCGATGCGCAACGCGGCCCCGTTCGTGCGGGCCGCGCTGGAATCCGTCCTCGGCCAGGCCGGGGTCGATCTGGAAGTCGTCGTCATCAACGACGGCTCGACGGACGGGTCGGAGAAGGTCGTGGAGGGCCTGGGCGACCCGCGCATCCGCCTGCTCCCGGGGCCGTGTCAGGGGATCGCGGCTGCCCTGAACATGGCGATCGGCGCTGCTCGGGGGGACGTCATCGCCCGCTGCGACGCCGACGACCTGCTTCCGCCCGGCCGGCTCGCCCGGCAGATGAAGTGGCTGGAGGAACACCCGGACTTCGGCGCCGTCTGCGGGCGGTTCACCACGATGACGCACAGGGGGCAGGTGGTGGCCGAACTGGAGGCCGCCGGGTCCGCGGCCCGCGAGATCACGGCCGACCTGCGCGCCGGCGAAACCCCCTGCAGCCTGTGCAGCTTCGCTGTGCGCGCGGACGTGCTGCGCCGGGTCGGCGGGTGCCGGTCCTTCTTCGTGACGGCCGAGGACATCGACCTGCTGCTGCGGATCGGCGAGGCGACGCGCGTCTGGTTCGAGCCGGTGTCCTGTTACCTCTACCGGCTGCACGATGCGTCCATCACCCACACCCAGCGGCTGAACCTGCGCGACTTCTACGAGGACACGGCCCGGGCGTTCGCCGCCCAGCGCCGCGAGGGCCGGCCGGACGACCTGGAACTCGGCCGTCCATCGCCGGTGCCGGCCGACGACGGCGGGGGTCGGCACACCTCGCGGGTGCATCAGCAGCAGATGCTGATGGCGCTGGCGTGGGACGAGCACGGCAAGGGCCGCCGGTTGCGGGCGGTGCGGGCCGGGCTGCGCGCCTGCCTCGCCGCGCCGCTGAGCTTCGGGGCCTGGAAGAGCCTGGCGGCCCTCGTCTGCAAGCGCGCCCCGCAGACGGCGTCCGCCGAGGCCGGCGCGGAGAGGCGTCCCGAGCAGGAAAGGTCGTAGCCGATGCGAGCGCTACTGCGGCGAATCCGGCGGGCCGGCGAGGGCGCGGTGCAGGCCGTGGCGCGGTGGGTGCTGCGGACCATCATGGCGGCCCGGTCGCGCGAGTGGCGCGCCGCCGACCTGGGGCGGCCTGCGGTCGTGTTCGCGCCACACCAGGATGACGAGGTGCTCGGCTGCGGCGGGACGATCGTGCGCAAGGTGCGGGCGGGCGCCGACGTGACGGTAGTCTTCATGACCGACGGGTCCGCGGCCCACGGCGACCTGATCGCGGGCGACGAGCTGAGCCGTATCCGCGCCGCCGAGGCCCGGGCCGCCTGCGATCTGCTGGAGGTGCCGAAGAATCGGGTTCTGTTCCTCGGCCTCCCTGACGGCCGGCTGGGGGACCACCTCGACGAGGCGGCGCAGCGCGTCACCGAGATCCTGGAGCGCTTCCGGCCGGTGGAGGTGTTCATCCCTCACTACCACGACGGCTCGCCGGACCACCTTGCAACGACCCGGGCGGTGCTGACGGCGCTGCGGCAGTCGGCCTACCCGGCGGTCGTGTACGAGTATCCGGTGTGGTTGTGGTGTCACTGGCCGTGGATCGGGCTGCCGAGCAGCCTCGGAGAACTGCCGGAAACGCTCCGGCGGAGCGCCGAGGGGAACTGGCGGCTGGTGCGCGACTGCCGCCACCACGTCCCGATCGGCGACCTGCTCGACCTGAAGCGTGCGGCCCTCGATCGGCACGAGTCGCAGCTAAAGCGGAGGGTGCCCGATCCAGGCTGGTTCGTCCTCGGCGACATCGCCGACGGCGCCTTTCTGGCCTGCTTCTTCCAAAACCGCGAAATCTTCTACCGCCACTCCCCCGCCGCCGGCCCGAAGTTCTGAGACACAGTCCGGGTGCCTTCGGATCCGGAGTGATTCGCATGTCCGGTTTGTCGTAAATTCCTGCATGAAGAAAGTGAGGTGATCGCGTCCGACAACAACCATCCGCACCCGGATGAGAAAGATAGAGTCATGCACACCCACCGCTTTCGGAATCAGCTCAATCCGCCTCGCGTGCCTGACCTGCACGCCGCCAGATCCGCCGTTGACGGCTTCATGGCGATCCCGTCCATCCTCGGGGTGCCCGAGACGTGGCAGATGGTCATCTACCGTCGCGCTTTCGAGCTGGCGCAGGCAGTCGCCCGGCCATCCTTGCTGGAGCGCGATCTGCTCGGGGTATGGAATTGAGCGGCCGCCGGTGCCCAGTCTTCCCAGGGCCTTGCCCCACCCGAGCCCGAAGCGGCTACGCTTCGGACCCGGGTGCTGCTGCGCCCCGCCTTCGCCGGGAGGTGGGCGCGGGGCCGGAACAGGGCCACGGATCGAGCGTGCGGGCTCATGCGAGTATAATGAAGGCTCGTGGTGGCACGGCAACCGTTACTCCTCTGAGCGGAGGATCTCAGGTGACCCCGGCAACCCTCTCCACCCCGTCCCGCGTCATCCGCGCCCCGCGTGGTCCCGAGCGCACCTGCAAGGGCTGGGTTCAGGAAGCCGCCCTGCGGATGCTCATGAACAACCTCGATCCCGACGTGGCCGAGGATCCCGATCGGCTTGTCGTCTACGGCGGCAGCGGCAAGGCGGCGCGCACCTGGCAGGATTTCGACCGTATCGTTGCCGTCCTGCGGGTTCTGGAGAACGACGAAACGTTGCTCGTCCAGTCCGGCAAGCCGGTCGGCGTGATCCGCACGCACGACCTCGCCCCGCGCGTGCTCATCGCCAACAGCCTGCTGGTCCCAAAGTGGGCGACGTGGGAGGAGTTTCGCCGGCTGGAGGCGATGGGGCTGACGATGTACGGCCAGATGACCGCCGGGAGCTGGATCTACATCGGCTCGCAGGGCATCCTACAGGGAACCTACGAGACGTTCGCCGCGTGCGCTCGCCGGCACTTCGGCGGCACCCTCGCTGGCCGGCTGGTGCTCACGGCTGGCCTGGGCGGCATGGGCGGGGCGCAGCCGCTGGCCGCGACGCTGAACGGGGCCGCCTTCCTCGGCGTGGACGTCAACCCGGCGCGCATCGAGCGGCGCGTCAAGACCGGCTACCTCGACCGCATGACCCGCAGCCTCGACACGGCGGCAGAGGTGGTGCTGGACGCGAAGGCGGCCGGCAAGCCGCTGTCGATCGGGCTGGTCGGGAACGCCGCCGAGGTGCTGCCACTCCTGCTGGACCGCGGCATCATCCCCGACGTGCTGACCGACCAGACCTCGGCTCACGACACCCTCAACGGGTACGTTCCGGTGAAATTGTCGGCGCGGGAGAACCTCGACCGGCTGCGGCGTGACAACCCCCGGGAGTACGTTCGGCGGGCCTTGCAGTCCATCGGCCGGCACGTCCGGGCGATGCTGAAGATGCAGCGCCAGGGGGCCGTCACATTCGAGTACGGCAACAACCTCCGCGCCCAGGCAGTACAGGCGGGCGTCAAGGACGTCTTCCGCATCCCGGGGTTCGTGCCGGAGTACATCCGCCCCTTGTTCTGCGAGGGCAAGGGGCCGTTCCGCTGGGCGGCGCTGTCGGGCGACCCGGAGGACATCTACCGTACCGACCGGGCGGTGCTCGACCTCTTCCCGGGTGACGAGGGGCTGGCCCGGTGGCTGCGGCTGGCGCGTGCGAAGGTGCAGTTCCAGGGGCTGCCCGCGCGGATCTGCTGGCTCGGATACGGCGAGCGGGCGAAGGCGGGGCTGCGCTTCAACGAATTGGTGCGACGCGGGGAGCTGAAGGCGCCGATCGTCATTGGCCGCGACCACCTCGACGCCGGGTCGGTCGCCTCGCCGAACCGCGAGACGGAGGGGATGAAGGACGGCTCCGACGCGATCGCCGACTGGCCGGTCCTCAACGCACTGATCAACACCGCCTGCGGCGCGGGGTGGGTGAGCGTCCATCACGGCGGCGGCGTCGGCATCGGGTACAGCCTGCACGCCGGCATGGTCGTCGTCTGTGACGGCAGCGCCGACGCCGACCGGCGGCTGGAGCGCGTCCTCACGAGCGACCCGGCGATGGGCGTGCTCCGGCACGTCGATGCCGGCTACGAGGAGGCGGTGCGCTGCGCCGAGGCGCGCGGCGTGCAGATCCCGGGACTAAATTACTGAAGAACATGGCGGCCACAGATGAACGCAGTTAAACACAGATCAGAAACGAGAGCACAGGTTGGTACGACTCCGGTTGTGTTCTCGATCAATCTGTGTTCAGCTGCGTTCATCTGTGGCCTGTTTCTTCCAATCCCAGGAACCAGGACGAATCGATGACTGACTACCGCGGGCCGCTGGCGGCGGCCATCGAGGCGGCACGGGAAGCGGGGGCGCTGCTGCGCGCGGACTTCCATCAACCCGACGGGCCGCGCGGCGCGGGCGACCATGCCGACGCCGACGAGGAGGCCGAACGCCTCATCCGCGCGAAGCTGCTCGCCGCCTTCCCCTACGCCTACCGGGGCGAGGAGACGGGCTCGGCCCCGGGCGCGGACGGCACGCACCTGTGGCTCGTCGATCCCAACGACGGCACGTCAGCGTACCTGAAGGGCTGGCGCGGCAGCGCGGTGAGCATTGGCCTGCTGCGCGACGGCGTGCCGGTACTCGGCGTCGTCTACGCCTTCTGCTACCCCGACGGCGGCGGCGACCTGATCGCCTGGGCCGAGGGATGTGGGCCGATCGCGCGCAACGGCGCCCCGGTGCAGGTCAACCTGGGAGACGGCCGGCTCGACCGCGGGGCGCGCGTGTTCGTCTCGCAGGAGGCGGACCGCAACCCCATCGCCAACGCCGACTGCGTCCAGCCGGCGCGCTACGTCGCCCTGCCGAGCATCGCGTACCGCCTGGCCCGCGCGGCCGTCGGCGATGGCGTGGCGGCCGTGTCCCTCAACGCGCCCGGCGCGTGGGACTACGCCGCCGGCCACGCCCTGCTGCGCGCCGCTGGCGGCATCCTGATCGACCAGGACGGCAACGAGGTCACCTACGGCTCCGATGGGGCCAGTTCGACGCGCTGGTGCTTCGGCGGCGCTGCGGAAGCGGTGCGGGAACTGTGCCGCCGCAACTGGCACCAGGCACTGAACCGGCTTGCCGATCCCGAACCGCCGTTCTGCCTGGTGCGCCCGGTCCGCGGCCGTACCGTCACGGATGACGGGATGCTGAGCCGCGCCCAGGGTTGCCTGCTCGGCCAGTTCGCTGGCGACTCCCTCGGCGGACTGGTCGAGTTCAAGTCCGCCGGCACCATCGCCGATCACCATCCTTCCGGCCTGCGCGACCTGCGCGACGGCGGCACCTGGAACAACCTCGCGGGCCAGCTCACCGACGATTCCGAACTCGCCCTGATGCTGGCGCGCACGCTCCTTCATTACAGAACCTACGACCCAGCCCGCGTACTCGATGCCTACGTTCGCTGGTTCGACGACCCGCAGACGTTTGATGTCGGGGGCACGACCAGTCAGGCCCTGGGAGCGGCTTCGCACGCTGACGGTGAAGACCGGGTGCAGCGGGCGCTGATGCATGCCAGCCGGAGCAGCCAGGCAAACGGGTCGCTGATGCGCATCAGCCCGCTGGGCATCCTTGGCGCCGGCCGCGGCGAGGAGGTGACCACCTGGGCGCGCGCCGACAGCCAGCTGACGCACCCGCACCCGGTCTGTCAGGACGCCTGCGCGGTGTTTGTGGCCGCCCTCGCCCACGCGATTGCCCACGGCGACACCCCCGGCGCCTGCTACGAGGCGGCCCTCGCGGAGGCGTCGAAACCCGGCGTACACCTGGACGTACTCGCCACGGTGGAGCTGGCGCGCACGGCGCCGCCGGCGGAGTACTCGCACCAGATGGGTTGGGTGCGCATCGCGCTGCAGAACGCCTTCTACCAACTCCTGCACGCGCCGACCTTCGAGGAGGGCGTGGTGGACACGGTGATGCGTGGCGGCGACACCGACACCAACGGCGCCATCGCCGGCGCCCTGCTCGGAGCGGTTCACGGCCGGGCGGCAGTGCCGGCGCGCTGGCAGCTCGCGCTTCTTTCGTGTCGGCCGCTGAGGAACACCCCGACAGCCCACCCGCGGGCCGTCGAGTTCTGGCCGGTCGATGTGCTGCACCTGGCCGAGGCGCTGCTGTGCCTGGGGCGCTGAGGAAGCGTTTCGCGCAAAGACGCAAAGAGCGCAAAGAAGGATGTCTTCTTTGCGCTCTTTGCGTCTTTGCGCGAAACGTCTCACGACAGAAAAATGAAGGTAACCAGCACGAACAGCGGCAACAGGATCGCCCCGCTGTAGAGCATGTAGCCGAAGAAGCTCGGCATGCGTACCCCGGCCTGCTCGGCGATGCTCTTGACCATGAAGTTCGGGCCGTTGCCGATGTACGTGTTGGCGCCCATGAACACTGACCCGAGCGAGACGGCCGTCAGCAGCGGCAGCGGGATGGCGCCGGTGGCGGTCTCCACGCCCCGGAGCACCTCGGCCCCGCCAGCGTCCAGCGTTCCGGCCGTCTGGAAGAACACGACGTAGGTGGGGGCGTTGTCGAGGAAGCTGGAGAGCACCCCGGTCGCCCAGAAGAACTGCGTCGGCGTCCGCAGCCCCATCTCCGGCCCGCGCGCCTGCAGGATCTCGACCGGCACCTGCATGGTGATGAAGATACCCAGGAACAGGGCCGCCACCTCGCCGATCGCCGCGAAATTGAATCCGTTCTGTGTCCGCACCTCCGCCGACGTGGTCGCGTATGCCAGCCCGGTCAGCGCGAGGAGGACCGCCTCGCGCAGGTACGGCGGCACCTCGAAGTTGGTTCCGGGCAGGGCTCGCCCCGGCACCAGGAGCGCGACCGACAGTACCACGCCCGCCAGCCAGACGAAGTTCAGCGCGCCGCGGACCCGGAGCGGGCGGTAGACGGTGGCGTCTTCGAGCAGTGCCTCGGGCGTTTCGCGGGCATGGGCGAATCGGTCCCAGACGTAGTACACCGCGAGCAGGACAACGCTGCACAGCAGCCACTCCTCCCACAGGGTCAGCGTCCACAGGAACGGCACCCCGCGCAGGTAGCCCAGGAACAGCGGCGGATCGCCCAGCGGCAGCAGGCTCCCGCCGATGTTGCCGACCAGGAAGATGAAGAAAATGACCGTGTGGCGGACGTGGCGGCGCTCGCTGTTGATCTCCAGCAGCGGCCGGATCAGCAGCATCGACGCGCCGGTCGTCCCGATGAAACTCGCCAGGAGCGTCCCCAGCGCGAGGATGGTGGTGTTAGTCAGCGGGGTGGCCTCGATGTCGCCGCGCACGCTGATTCCGCCGCTGATGGTGTAGAGGCTAAACAGGAGGACGATGAACGGGACGTAATCGCCCAGGACCGCGTGTTCCAGGACGTGGACGATCGTCTCCGCCCCCGCGTGGGTGGCGTGAGCGCCGGCCCTCGTCCCGAACCCGCGCAGTCCGTAGTACCCGAGCACAACCAGCGCGAGCACGACGGCGACGAGCAACTTGCTGCGGTTGCGCTCCCACCAGTGGTGCGTCGCCGGAACGAGCGGCAGGATGGCGATGGCCAGCAGCAGCAGCACGAACGGGAGGATCCAGACCAGGTCGGGGACCGGGAGATTCACGGGCGCGGCCGGCGCCGCGCCGGGTTCCTGGGCGCCCGCCGGGAGGGCGAACCCGAATACGGCAACGCCGAGCAGCACGGCGCCGAGGGTGAACCTGAATGTCAGAGCAGTTGTCCTTGCCGGCGTGTTGACAGTCATCGCGCCTCAATCGTCTCCGCGGGAAGTTTCTCCCTGCCACTCGTTGACGCTACCCGCCATGCTAGCGTTGCCCGCACCCAATGGCACGAGCGTCTCCACCGCAGTAGTGCCGTGCGGATTGGTCCGGGTCACCACATGCGGATCGTCAGTTCCTGCCGCCGACCCCCACGGAGGACCGTGAAGCGCACCGAGTCCTCCGGCCCGTGGGTCAGCCGAAGGTATCTCAGGAACTGCGACTCGGTCATCGGCGCCGTCTTGCCGTCCACGGCGACGATGACGTCTCCGGTGCGCAGGCCCGCCTTCTGCAACAGCGGCCCGCCCTTGCCGAACATCCCCTTGACGACCAGGGCCAACTCGTCGGCACCGAGGCCACGGTTTTTCCTTTCGGCGGCCGGCAGCGGTTCGATCTTCACCCCCTGCCGCAGCCCGTACCACGACGACGCACGCCACGCGATGTCCGACTCCTTCCAGTTGCCGCTGAGCGCGACCGTCTTTTCGATCGTCTGCCCCTCCCGCTTCAGGGTGACGGCCAGCTGGGTCTTCGCCGGACTGGTGTGCAGCACCCACTGGATGTCGGCCAGCGACAGCAGCGGTTGCCCGTTCAACGTCAGCAACTCATCGCCTGCAGCCAGGCCGGCCCGCGCGGCCGGCGACCCCGGCGTCACCGCCTGGACCAGCAGCCCGTCATTGAGGTCCATCTTCAGCCCGATGTTGTCCGGCAGCGGGTAAACGTTCAGATCCTCGGGCGTCAGCTTTTTCTGCTGCCACTTCGCACGCAGGAGGTACTCGCGAACCATGTGGCAGTGGATGCAGGTCTTGCGAGTCGTTGCGCCCTTCGCCCGGTCGCCCAGCCCGGGGATGCGCTCCGGCACCGGGTACTCCGGCTCCTTGCCGATCTTGCCCGCCAACTGCGCCTTGTTGCCGGGGTAGCCCTTGTGGACCGCCAGCGCCCGCTCCAGCGCCTTGCGGAACGACAGCAGAGTAAGGTATGTGTCCGACTTCGGCCCGGAGGTGGCGCGCGTGCCGTAGCGGCCGTAGAGAACCTTGTCGGCATTCATGAAGACGGCACTCCACGACTGGTCGTAGTCGTACTGGAACAGCCTCAGGTCGAGCCCATTCGTCTTGACGATGCGGACGCAAACGAAGTTCTGCTCCAGCTTCTCCAGGTCGCCGTCCGGGCGCATCACCTTCTGGTCGAGGGTGCGGCCGGGCGGGCACGGCACGCACCGGAGGACGACGAGAATCGGCTTGCCGGTTTCCTTCGCCTTCGCCAGCGCCGCGGGCAGGTCGTCGTAGATCCAGTGCGGGGCGAGGTTGAGATCCTTGAGTTCCTGCTGCAGCGGCGACTGAGCCGGTGCCGCCGAACTCAGTGTCAGCAGACACCCTAGCCCCAGCAGGGGCCACACGAGAATGCGCATGATGAAACCTCCAAGGACCAGTGTTCGCACGGGCGTGCTGGGTGCCGTCCGAACCCGAAGCGTCAGCGCGGGAGCGCGACAAGCGACCGGCGCTGGCGCTCCGGACTGGTCGGACGGCGCCAGGCTCCCTGTCCGTCTCACTTGCCAGGCAGGATCTTCGGCAGGTCGGCCACGATGCCGTCGATGTCTCGGTCGGTCAGCTCGCCCTTGCGGAAGGCGTGATTCGCCCTGACGCGATGTTCGGTATAAAGCACCACGGTGACGTCGGCCGCCCTCGCCACGTTGTACCCCTCCGGGCCATCCGATCCGTCGATGCTCAGGACGACGTGCCGCAGCTTCTTCTCCCGGGCCAGTTTTTCGAGGCGCGGTTGCAGTTCCTCCGCCTTGCCGAGAAAGACGACGAAGGTGCCCAGGCTCTGCTTGCGGTGCCGGTCGGCGGTGGTGTCGAGGCGCACGAGGAGGCGGGCGAGCGGCTCGCTGACGTTGCGGGCGAAGACCATGACGACCGGGTTCAGGCCGTTCTCGCACACCAGGCAGTGTTCCTTGCCGGCGTGCTCGCCGGTCACGTTCAGCGGATGGAACGCGCTGGGGATCATTTCTCCCGGCTGCAGGCTCGACTTGACGGCCCCGCGCCGCGCAGGCTCACCCGCGGCACCGAGTCCGCCCAGCAGCAGCACAGCCAGCCCGCACAGGCTGGCCGCACGTCGCGTTCCCGTCATGGCAACCCCTCGCGGTGGGCCGGCCGCTTCTCATTTGGGGACCGGCTTGAAGAACCTGGCCTGGGAAATCCCGACCTGGGTCAGCATGTCCAGCTGGCGGTTGATGAGGACGCGGGCGGCCTGCTCGGCGGTCTGGACCAGCGGCATGTCCCGGGCCGACGCCTGTCCGTCCGCCTGCCGGAGCGGTTGACCGGCCCCCTCCGCAAACCGCTCGGCGGCCTTGACACGGCCGAGGAGGTCGGCGCCCAGCATGCCCTCCAGATTCTTCAGCAGCGCCTCGCGCGCGGCCTTCATACTGCCGTCTCCCGGCAGGAGCTGGTCCGCCGTCCGGCTGGCCGCCTGCAGCAGGGCCGGGAGGACAGCCTTGCGGTGCGCGTCGGTGAGTTGTCCCTCCACCTGTTTGCCCAGCTTCCCCGGCAACCAGGTGCCGACGGCACGAGCGAGGGTGTCCGCCCTGGTCTCGCCCTTTAGCCCGAACCGCAGGCGCGCCGCGCGCAGGTCGCGCGCCAGCGTGTGCAGATGCCCCGCGGCCGCTCCAAGGCTGGCCCCCGCCCGCTCGGGATTCACCCGGCCCAGGTGCTCCGCCCCCTGCCGCAGGTCGGCCAGCGCCCGGGTGACGTGCGGCTCGATCCGGTCAACTGCCTGCGGCGTGGCCTTCAGGGCTGCGACCGCCTTCTTCAGCGCCGCCCCGGTCTGCTGCCCCGCGGCCACCGCGTCGGCGGACCGCTGCAGGGCTTGCTCCATGGTCCGGATCTGATCGAAGAACACCTGCGGCTCGCCCTCCTTGCGGGTGGTGGTCCGGGCGAACAGGCGGAGGCTCTCGGCGGCATCGTCCGTGGCGAGCGCGAGCCGTTCGGCGGCCGTCTCGGCGCGGTGTATCTCCAGCGCCGCGTACAGCCGCCGGGTCGCGTCGGCCAGGCGCCGGAGGTGCATGGTACTGACCTTCATCGCCGCGGCGGCCTCGACCAGCTGGTGTCGCTCCAGCGCTCTCACTGCGGCCTGCGTGTGCCTGATTCCGGCCCCGGCGTCCTGCATCGCCCCGGTCTTCAGTGTCGCAACGAGGTCGGGCCATGTGGCCGTCATGGTCTCGATCGTCTGCCGGACCTTCCGGTCCGCGGACTGGGCGTGGCTGGACGCGGTCAGGATCTTGCTGCGCAGCGAACGCACGCGCGACTCGAGTTCCGTCACCTGGCGCTGGTTCTTCCTCGCGCGGGCCTCCTTCAGCTCCTTCTGCAATTCGAGCAGCCGCGCCTCCGTGCGCGCCAACTCGCCTGCCTGCTGCTCTGTGCTGCGGCTGACGGACGCCAGCACCTCGCCCGCCTGGTCCGCCCGCCGGACCGAATTCTTTACCTCGGTTTCCGCCAGCAGGTGCAGCTGCCGGCGGACCGGCTGACCGACCTGGTCGGCCAGCCACTGGGAGTAGAGCCCGGCCAGGCGGTCCGCCAGAATCCGGGCCTGGTGCCGCAGATCCTCCTGGCTGAGTTTCACCCAGTCGGGCACCACTGCCGGTACGACCGGGATCGTGGGCTGCGGCGCTTGCTGGGCGATCCCCACGGCTGCCGGGCAGAGAACCGCCAGTGTCGCCAGGAACACGGCGACCGCGGTCCCGCGGCCACGCGGCCGTGTACGGGTGGCGTGTGCAGTGTGACAGGGGTGGTTCATGGGTGCGTCGTGCCTGGTGGGAGCGGCGTGGTCCTGCCGGGCGGACGATCACCCGGCGCCGTCGGGGGGAAAGGATCAATTCTAACCTATCGAGGAGCTGCGCCAACGCTTTTTCCCGAGCGCACGGGGCGGGGTCCGGGAGTCCGGGAATCGAACAAAGGAAGATGGGGCTCGATAATACGATTGCTGTTATCCTGCTCCAACACTCGTTTAGACCTTGCCGCGCACGTCCTCGCGGCCGCCGCGCGTCCGGTACTCCTGGACGAGCTGCTCGGTCAGCGCCCCGAGGCGGTCCATCAGCCGGCGCGGCGGCCGCGGGGCATGCGTCGCCAGCGCGTAGGCCGTCAGCAGCGGCAGGGCGACGGTCGAATCGACGTAGCAGGTGACCGTGTCTGGCAGCTGCGCCGGATCGACCTTGCCCCACGTCATCGCCTCCTGCGGCGTTGCCCCGCTCAGCCCGCCGGTGTCGGGACGAGCGTCCGTCACCTGCAGGAAGTAGTCGTGCCCGCTCTCCTCCAGTCCGAGGACTTCCTGAATTTGCGGTTCCGTCTGGAGCATGAAGTTCTTGGGCGATCCGCCACCGAGGATCAGCACCCCGCTCCGGCCGCTCTTCCTGGCGTCGTAGACGATGGCCGCGCTCTGGTTCACGTCGCGCAGCGGGTCGATCCCAAGGGCCGAGCCCTCGAGCTGCAGGGCCGCCAGGTTCATGCCAATCGAGCTGTCGCCCGGGGATGGCGTGAACACCGGGACGGCGCAGCGGTACGCCGCCGCCAGCAGGCTGCGCCGCTTGCCGCCCGCCTGGTCCTCGCGGGCCGCCACGTACTTGCCGACGAGGTGGTGAAACTCCGCCGTCCCCATCGTCCGCTGGAACGCCTCGCCGCGGCACAGCGTGCGGTAGAACTGGTCGGTGCCGAGCAGGTTTTCGTAGGCGAAGACGATATCGTAAATGCGAATAACCTGCTCCTCGCGGAGCTTCCGATCGTCGAGTCCGGGACGCGCCTGGTGCATGTCCATGCCCAGGGCGAAGTGGGTGTCGTGGTACAGGTTCGCCCCGGTGCTGACGATCCAGTCGATGAACCCGGCCTCGACCAGCGGAACCAGGCAGGACACACCGAGGCCGGCCGGCGTCAGCGCCCCGCTCAGCGACAGGCCAACCGTCGAATCGTCGGCGAGCATCTTCGCCGCGAACAGGCGGCACGCCTCGCGCAGCCGGCCGGCGTTGTAGGAGAGGAACGCCTCCTCGATAACGTGCGTGAGGGGCGTTTGGCCGGTTAGCGGCGGCGGGTCGATTCGCTTGTGGCTGATGCGGTGCAGGTACTTGCCGGGTTCGGATCCTGATGGGTTCATATCGACAGGCTACGCCCCCTCATCCCATCGTCAACCGCCCGGCGCTGGCGCTCTTACCAGCCCGGAGCGCCAGCGCCGGGCTGGTGGGTGGGTTTCGCACACCGCGCTGTGCGGGTTTGCCCCGACCGCCCTCCCGCGCCACCGCCCCAGCGGACTCGCGCCCGCAGCCCGGATTGCATCCCCTTCCCGCGGCCCGGATAACGATCGCGGCAGGCGATACACGACCGCACTCCACGGCGTTGGCTTCGGCACGACATTTGCCCTTCGTCCTCCTGAGCCCGGTATCACCATAAAGGAGCACCAATGTACCGTAACATCCTTGTGCCCCTGGACGGCTCAACCCTCGGCGAACACGCTCTGCCGCTGGCGCTGGGGCTGGCACGGCGGGCCGGGGCCAGCCTGCGGCTGCTCCACGTCTGCGCCCCGCCAGCGTTCGTGTATCCTGAAGGCGCGTTCGTGTTCGACGCCGCGCTGGAGCAGGATCTCAAGGATCACCAGCGCGGCTATCTGAACGACCTCGCCCGACAGCTCGGGACCATCGCGTCGGTCCCGGTCCAGGTGGATCTGCTCGACGGCCCGGTGGCGGCCACGGTGCGGGCGACGGCGAGTGCGACCGGCGCCGACCTGGTGGTCATGACCACCCACGGGCGCGGCATGATGGCGCGGTTCTGGCTGGGCAGTGTGGCCGACGAGTTGGTGCGCGATTCGTCGGTGCCGTTGCTGCTGGTCCGTCCCGGGGAGGGCCGCCCGCACCTCGACCAGGAGCCGCCACTGAAGCGCATCCTCCTGCCGCTCGACGGGACGCCGCTGGCGGAGCAGATGCTCGAACCGGCAGCCGCCCTGGGCGCCCTGACCGGGGCCGCGTTCACCTTGCTGCGCGTCGTCAGCCCGGTCATGCCGCTGCACTACGACGTCGAGGGGACGCCGTTCGGCCAGCGCATCCAGGCGATGGTGGCGCAAATCGAGAAGCTCCAGGCGGAGGTGAGCAAGGAGGCGCTCGGCTACCTCGACGGCGTGGCGGAAAAGCTGCGTGGCAGGGGACTGAAGGTCGAGACCCGGGTGATCGTGGATCACTACCCGGCGAAGGCGATCCTGGCCGAAGGCGCCGCTTCGGCCGCGAACCTGATCGCACTGGAGACGCACGGCCGCCGCGGCGTGAAGCGTCTCTTTCTCGGCAGCGTCGCGGACAAGATCATTCGCGGCGCCGCGGTGCCCGTGCTCGTTCACCGGCCGACCGCGTGAGCCCCCGGAACGAAGCAGAGGGGCATGGCTGGGTGTGACTTCTTCTCCCCCTCTCCCACAAGGGGAGAGGGAGAGAATGTGCAGCACAACCGCGTCCGCCTGCCTAGAGGTGATCCTCCACCTGCCAGCTCTGGAGCAAGCGGATGTAGTTGGCCCGGTGGTACGCGCCCGGGTCCGGACAGCGCAGCAGGCTCATGCTCCCCTGGATCTGCCGCAGCGACTCGCACTCATGCTGATCCAGCCACCGGGCCACTTCCTCCCGCACTTCCTTCAGGTGGTACGGTCCGCGCCGCAGCAGCGCCGACACCATTTGCGCGGCCTGCGCCCCGACCATGACGGCCTTGATGACGTCCACCGCCGTCTGGATGCCGCCGGTCGCGGCGAGCGCCGGCCGCACCCGCCCGGCCAGTGCGCCGATCCAGCGCAGCCGCAGCAGCAGTTCCGACGGGCTCGACAGGTAGACGCGCAGCACCTCCTGCTGTTCGACGTCGATGTCCGGCTGGTAGAAGCGATTGAACAGCACCAGGGCGTCCGCCCCCGCCTCGTCCAGCCGGCGGGCGTAGTTCGCGATCGACGAGTAGAACGGCGACAGCTTGACGGCGACGGGAATGCCCACCGACGCCTTGACGGTCCGCACCACCTCGAGCCCGCGCCGCTCGACCGCCTCGCCCGGTTCGTCCGGCTCCATCGCCAGCTCGTACAGGTTCAGCTCCAGCCCATCGGCGCCGGCCTGCTCGATCCGCCGCGCGTGCTCCAGCCATCCGCCCTTGGTCGTGCCGTTCAACGAACCGATCACCGGGACCGCCACAGCTGCCTTGAGCTTCCGGATCTGCTCCAGGTACTCGTCCGGTCCGAGCTGAAACTCGTCCGGCTCCGGCAGGTAGCTGAGCGCCTCGGCGTAGCTCTCCTTCGGCGTCTCCAGCGCGCGCGTGATGGCTAGCTCCTCGCGGACGATCTGCTCCTCGAACAGGGAGTGCATGATGACCATCGGCGCTCCGGCGTCCTCCAGCCGGCGCACGGCGTCCAGGTCGGCCGTCAGAGGCGACGCGCCCGGGATCAGCGGGTGCGGCAACTCGAATCCCATGTAGGTGGTACTCAGGTTCATCGGCTCCCCTCCTTCGTCTCCGTCGTTTTCTTGCCGTGGGCGCCCTCCTCGGGCGCCGGGGCGTGGGCCGGGAGGACGATGCGGGCCAGCTGCTCGTACAGCGCGACCCGCCGGGCGGCGTGGTCGCGCGCCGCCGCCGCCAGCCGACGGAACCGTTCCGGGTCGATCCGCTCGACCATCCGAAAGCGCGTCTCGTTGCGCATGTACTCGGTCACGCTCGTCCGCCCCGGCAGCATGTCGAGCACCAGCGGCGGCTCGCCCCGCTCGACCCGCCGCGGGTCGAAGCGGTACAGCGGCCAGACACCGGAGCTGACCGCGAGCTTCTGCTGCTCGGCCCCCAATCGCAGGTCGTACCCGTGGGCGATGCAGTGGCTGTAGGCGATGATCAGCGACGGCCCGTCGTAGCTGGCCGCCTCCTGGAACGCCTGCACCGTTTGGGCGTCCTTGGCACCGAACGCAACTGACGCGACATAGACGTGGCCGTAGTTCATCGCCATCAGACCCAGATCCTTCTTGTTGATCGCCTTGCCGGCCGACGCGAACTTGGCCGCCGCCCCCAGCGGGGTGCTCTTGGACGCCTGGCCGCCGGTGTTCGAGTAGACCTCGGTGTCGAGGACCAGGATGTTGACGTTGCGCAGCATCGACAGGACGTGATCCAGCCCGCCGTACCCGATGTCGTACGCCCAGCCATCCCCGCCGACCAGCCAGACACTCTTCGCGACGAGGTAGTCGGCCAGGAGGTCCAGCCGCCGGGCCGGCGGCGAATCGACGCTCTTCAGCCGGGTGCGTAGCGCCGCGACGCGCTGCCGCTGCGCCTCGATGGCCGGCTCGGTCTTCTGGTCGGCCTCCAGCAACTCCTTGACGAGCCCCTCGCCGACCTGTCCGGCCAGCTGCACGAGCAGGCCGCGCGCCTGCCCGGTGAGGCTGTCGAGGCTGAGCCGGAACCCGAACCCGAACTCGGCGTTGTCCTCGAACAGGGAGTTGGACCACGCGGGGCCGCGGCCGTCCTGGTTGACGGCCCACGGCGTTGTCGGCAGGTTCCCGCCGTAGATCGACGTGCAGCCGGTCGCGTTGGCGATCAGCAGCCGGTCGCCGAACAGCTGCGACAGGAGTTTGAGGTACGGCGTCTCGCCACAGCCGCTGCAGGCGCTGCTGTACTCGAACAGCGGCAGCAGGAACTGCGACCCCTTGACCTCGCCGTGCCGCACCTGGTCGCGCGGCGGGTCCGGGATGCCCAGGAAGAACTCGTAGTTGGCGCGCTCGACCTCCAGGATAGTGGGCAGGGGGCAGGGGACAGCGGACAGGGAAGCCCCTCCTTCTTCCCTGTCCGCTGTCCCCTGCCCCCCGCTCACCGGGTCGAGCAAAGGCATCATGTCGATCGCCTTGTGGCGGGGGTTCGACTTGTCCTTGGCCGGGCAGACGACGACGCACAGGTTGCAGCCGGTGCAGTCCTCAGGCGCCACCTGGATGGTGTACTTCCACCCCTTGAACTCGGCGGCGCGGAAGTCGGTGGACTGGAAGTAGGCCGACGCTCCCTCGAGTTGGGCCGGGTCGTACACCTTGGCGCGAATGGCGGCGTGCGGGCAGACGAAGGCGCACTTGTTGCACTGGATACATATCTTCGGATCCCAGATCGGCACCTGGTCGGCGATGCGACGCTTCTCCCAGCGGGTGGTGCCGAGCAGCCACGTCCCGTCCACCGGGAATGCCGACACCGGCAGCAGGTCGCCCTTGCCGGCCATCATGACGGCCGTGACGCGCCGCACGAAGTCGGGCGCGTTCTCCGGGATCTCGGGCGCCTTGTGGAACGTCGAGGTGGCTGCGGCCGGAACCTGGACCTCGTACAGGTTGGCGAGGGTGTGATCGACGGCGGCGAAGTTGCGGCGGACCACCTCCTCCCCTTTCCTGGCATACGTCTTTTCGATCGCCTTCTTGATCTGGGCGAGCGCCTCGTCGCGCGGGAGCACGCCGGAGACGGCGAAGAAGCACGTCTGCATGATCGTGTTGATGCGCCCGCCCATGCCGGTGTCGCGCGCCACCTTCAGTGCGTCGATGACGTGGAACCGGAGCCGCTTCGCGATGAGCTGCTCCTGCACCTCGCGCGGCAGCCGGTCCCAGACCTTGTCCGGACCATGCGGGGCGTTGAGCAGGAACACGGCGCCGGGCAGGGCCAGCTCGAGGATCTCGAACCTGTCGAGGAACGCGAACTGGTGGCACCCGACGAAGTTCGCCGACCGGATCAGGTATTCCGACCGGATCGGCCGCGGGCCGAAGCGCAGGTGTGAAACGGTGGTGGCGCCGGACTTCTTGGAGTCGTAGACGAAGTATCCCTGGGCGTAGTTGGCGGTCTCCTCGCCGATGATCTTGATCGAGTTCTTGTTCGCCCCGACCGTCCCGTCCGCCCCGAGCCCGAAGAAGACGGCGCGCACCACGTCCGGCGGTTCGATATCGAGCGCGTCGTCGTAAGCCAGGGACGTGTGCGTCACGTCATCGACAATGCCGACGGTGAAATGGTTCTTCGGCCGGTCCTTCTTCAGTTCGTCCAGGACCGCCTTGACCATCGCGGGCGTGAACTCCTTGGACGAGAGCCCGTAGCGCCCACCGATGATAATGGCCGCTGGCCACTGACCACTGGCCGCTTCGTACGCGGCCGTCACCACGTCCTGGTACAGCGGCTCGCCGACGGCGCCCGGCTCCTTGGTGCGGTCGAGGACGGCGAGGGCGCGGGTCGTGGGCGGGAGCGCGGCGAGGAGGTCCGGGACGCTGAAGGGGCGGTACAGCCGGACGCTCAGAACGCCGACCTGCTCGCCCCGGGCGGTGAGGTACTCGACCGTCTCGCGGGCCGTCTCGACGCCGGACCCCATCAGGACGAGGACGCGCTCCGCCTGCGGGTCGCCAAAGTAGTCGAACAGCCGGTATTGGCGGCCGGTGAGGCGGGCGAACTGGTCCATCGTTTCCTGAACGATGCCGGGCAGCGCGAGGTAGAACGGGTTGCACGCCTCCCGGGCCTGAAAGTAGGCGTCCGGGTTCTGGGCGGTCCCGCGCAGGACGGGCCGGTCGGGCGTGAGGGCGCGGCAACGGTGGGCGTCGATGGCGTCCTCGTCGAGCATGGCGCGCAGATCCTCGTCGCCAAGAGCCTCGATCTTGGCGACCTCGTGCGAGGTACGGAATCCATCGAAGAAATGCAGGACCGGCACCCGGGTGCGGAATGTCGCGGCCTGGGCGATCAGGGCGAAGTCGTGCGCCTCCTGGACCGAGTTGGAGCAGAGCAGAGCCACCCCGGTCTGGCGGACCGCCATGACGTCGGAGTGGTCGCCGAAGATCGACAGGGCGTGGCTGGCGACGGTGCGGGCGGCGACGTGCAGGCAGAACGGCGTCAGCTCGCCGGCGATCTTGTACAGGTTCGGGATCATCAGCAGCAGGCCCTGCGACGCCGTGAAGGTCGTGCAGACCGAGCCCGCTTGCAGGGCGCCGTGAACCGCGCCGATGGCGCCCGCCTCGGACTGCATCTCGGTGACGTCGGGGACGTGGCCCCAGATGTTCTTGCGCCCGTTGGCGGACCACTCATCGCACCACTCACCCATCGGCGAGGACGGCGTGATGGGATAGATGACAATGATTTCGTTGGTCCGATGCGCCACCGAGGCGACGGCCTCATTGGCGTCTACGGTGATCAGACAGCGTGGCATGGTTCGCCTCAGGTAAGGTGTGCTCGAAAGAGGAACGGCCGGAGGTGCTGGCGGCATCGCGTGGTTGGCGCGGCCCGGTGGGCGAAGCACCGGCCCGGTCAGGTGGGAATGAGGAGTCGGGGGCGCTTCCCCTCGACTCCGCGCGGCTGGTAAAGACGGTCGAAGAGGTGATCGACGCGGCAAGCGCTCTGGAGCAGGTTGCCGTTCGCGCGCGGCAGCAGGCGCTGCCGCTGCAGGCTGCTGCGCTGCCCCAGCCGTGGTATCGGCTCCAAATCACGGCGCAGGTCGGTGGGGTTCGTCTCCGCTCGGCCTGTTTCTCGAACGTCTTCGCCGCGGCGTGCAACTTGCCCAATTCGGTCTCCAGGACGCCGCTCCGGGCGAGCGCTTCAGGGCGTACCGGGCCACCCGTTCCAGGTCGCGGAACGCCATCGTCGGCGCCTGGAACTGCCAGAGCCTCATCTTACCGCGCAGGTCACGGGACGTCTCGCTCCTCAGCAGGGTGTAATGCAGCTGCTCGGCGGCGCGGCGGACCTACCCCGCGGCCGAGACAAGGCGTCCGCAAGCCCCAGCGCAACCTGCGCACCTACCTCGAAGGGCTATCGACCGAGGAGCTGATCGCCAGCCTACAATAGTGGTGAGCAATGTCTTCTCCTTCTCGACTCGCAGTGAGGCGATCATGGCGAACACGTCCAGGCAGAACCAGAGCGATCCCGCGAACGGATGGCGCCAGCTGACCTGGGACGACCTGAGCGTCTGGGCCGGGGGCAAAGCCGTTCAGCGCGGCCGCACCTACCAGCGGGGTAGGCAGGTACGAAACCTTGCTCGCACCTCCGATGGCAAACTCCTGGCCTGGGTCCAGGGCGCGGCGCGCTACGCGACCGAGGTCGAGCTGGCTGCCGAGGGAAAGGGAAACGCGAAGCTCCAGTCGCGCTGCTCCTGCCCAGTCGGGGCCAACGGCTGCAAGCACGCGGTCGCGGTGGTGGTCGAGTATCTCGAAACGCTCAAGGACGGGCGCGAACTCCCGACAGCCGCCGCCAACGACCCGCGCTTCAAGGTACTGGAAAAGAGCACCGCCCAAAGAGAGAGGTGGGCGGAGGGCGATTTCGACGCCCAGGAGGACGAATACGACGATCACGGCGAGGACGAGGATTACGAGGAAGAGGCGGAAGAAGCGCCACCGCCTGCCCTGCGGTCGAGGCAAGACGCCCGCAAGGGGCCGCGCAACCTGCGCACCTACCTCGAAGGGCTGTCGGCCGAGGAGTTGATCGCCCTGCTGCTGACCCTCGCCGACGCCCACGAGCAGGTGCGCGAGGCGCTGAACGCGCGCAGCGCGCTGGCGTCCGGCAAGACGGGCGAGTTGGTGCGGCAGGTGCGCAAGGAGATCAAGCAGTTGACGCGAGAGGAGGCGTGGTACAACGACTGGGAGGGGTACGGGAACATCCCGGACTACAGCGGCCTGAAGTGCCGGTTCGAGCAGCTGCTGGAACACGGCGAGGCGGACGCCCTGCTGGACCTGGGCAAGGAACTGCTGGAGCGCGGCACGCGGCAGGTCGAGCAGTCCAACGACGAGGGCGAGACAGCGTCCGAGATCGCCGCGTGCCTGGCGATTGTGTTCCGGGCGGTGCCGCAATCCAGCCTGCCGAACCCGAAGAAGCTCCTTTACGTCATCGACCGGGAGTTGGAGGACGAGTACGACCTGTGTCACGGCACGGATATCGTGTTCGACCACGAGTGGTCGCGTGCCGACTGGTCCGCCGTCGCCGACGAACTGGCTCGCCGTCTGGAAGCCACCCCGGTCCCGAAGGGAGAGGCGGCGTTTTCCGCGAGGTATCGACGCGATGGCCTCTCGAACCGGCTGATCGAGGCTCTGGAAAAGGCCGGCAGGGGGAAAGAGGTGCTGGCGGTCAGCGAGGCGGAGGCGCGACGCACGGGCAGCTACGAGCGGCTGGTGCAGCAGCTGATTGAGGCCGGACGCCTGGATGACGCGAAGCGCTGGACCCTGGAAGGCATCGAGAAAACCCGCGACGAGTGGCCCGGGATCAGCAAGGCGCTTCAGGATCTCCTGCGCCAGATCGCGGAAGCGCACAAGGACTGGCCGACGGTCGCAGCCCTCGACGCGGAGGATTTCTTCGGCTACCCGAGCGTCGCCGGACTGGAGAAGCTGACCCGCTCCGCCGCGAAGGCAAAGTGCGAGCGCGAGGTGCGAACGGCGGCGTTGCGGTTCCTCGAAACCGGCGGCCGTCCCACGGCCGTCCCGACAGGGGCGAAGCGGAAGGCCGGCGCGTCCTCGCCGTGGCCCCTGCCCTCGCCGTTGCCGCCCCCGGCTGCCCCGGCCAGACCGACTGGCAAAAGGCCCTTCGTCTCGCCGCTCCCTGAACGCACTGGCCCCTATTACGACGTGCTGATCGACCTGGCGATCGCCGAGGATCGGCCCGACGACGTGTTGCGCTGGTACGACCTCATGAACAAGGAACGCGGCAGGGCCGGCCACGCCTTCCACGGCATGGACGTCTACTCGGGCAAGATCGCCGACGCTGTGGTGAAGACCCATCCGGAGCGTACCCTGGAGATCTACCGGCGTCTCGCGGAAGGGCACATCGCCAGGACGAGCCCCTCCGCGTACGAGTCCGCCCTGCCCTGCCTGCGCAAGCAGCGCGACCTGCTCCGGAAACTCGGCCGCGCCGGCGAGTGGACGACCTACCTCGCCAGGCTGCGCGAGGACAACCGCCGCAAACGTCGGCTTCTGGAACTGCTCGACGGCCTGGAGGGGAAGCCGATCCTCGACGGATAACCTGCGCCGGGCTGGTGCGAGCGCCGGTGCCGCGATCCCCTGGCCCGGGCGCGGTTCAGACGGTAGCATGACGCTCGAGCCCTCGGGGCATTCCCCAATCATACGCGGAGACATCAGCGCCATGACACAGCAGCGCGAAGCCGACCGGCCGACGCGGGGCGATGGAAAGGCGCGGCCCCCCGAGCCGGGCCTGAACCTGATTGGCGGCCGGCCCGTCGCGGGGGAAGGGCCGCAGACGCGCCGTCTCCTCAACCCCGCCGACACACGCGAGGTGATCGCCGCAGTACGCGAGGCGTCGGCGGCCCAGGTGGACGAGGCGTGTACCGCCGCGGCGCGGGCGTTCCCCGCGTGGCGCGCCACCCCGCCGCCGGATCGAGCCCGCGTCCTGTTCCGCTTCCGGGAATTGCTCGAGGAACGCTTCGACGAGCTGGCGCGCCTGATCGTGCGCGAGAACGGCAAGCTGCTGAGCGAGGCGCGCGGCTCGCTCCGGCGCGGCATCGACGTGGTCGAGTTCGCGTGCGGCGTCCCCAACCTGCTCATGGGGCGCACCCTGCCCGACATCGCCCGCAACCTCGACAGCTACGTCATTCTCGAACCTGTCGGCGTCGTCGTCGGCATCCCGCCGTTCAACTTCCCGGCGATGATCCCTCTGTGGATGGCACCGCTGGCCGTCGCCTGCGGCAACTCATTCGTCCTGAAGCCGGCCGAGAAGGCGCCGCTCACCGGGACGCGGTTGATGGAACTGTTCCACGAGGCCGGCCTGCCCGACGGTGTCGTCAGCGTCGTGCAGGGCGGCAAGGAGGTGAGCGAGCGCCTGCTCGCCGACCCGCACGTGCAGGCCGTCTCCTTCGTCGGCTCGTCCGCCGTGGCTGCGTCGGTCTACCGCACCGCCGCCACCCACGGCAAGCGCGTTCAGGCGCTCGGCGGCGCCAAGAACCATCTGATCGTCCTGCCCGATGCGGACCTGCCGCGCAGCATCGCCGCCATGATCGGCGCCTGCTACGGGTGCGCCGGCCAGCGCTGTCTGGCGGGGAGCGTCCTCGTCGCGGTCGGCGACCGCGCCCAGCAGGACGCGACCGTCGCGGCGTTCGTCGGCGCGGCCCGCGCGCTGCGCCTGGGCGACGGCCTGGACGAGGCCGCCACTCTCTCGCCCGTTCTCAGCCCGGAGCAGCGCCAGCGCATCCTCGACGCGATTGAGCGTGGCGTGCGCGAGGGGGCGCGGCTGGTGCTCGACGGCCGCGGCGCCAACGTCCCCGACCGGCCGCACGGCTGCTTTGTCGGCGCGACGGTGTTCGACGAGGTGAAGCCGGAGATGTTCGTCGCGCGGGAGGAGATCTTCGGCCCGGTCGTAAGCGTGCTGCGGGCGCGCGATCTGGGCGAGGCGATCGAGCTGACGAACCGCAGCCGGTACGGTAACTCGGTGTCGCTGTTCACGCGCTCGGGGGCGGCGGCGCGCGAGTTTCGGGCGCGCAGCCAGGCGGGTATGCTGGGCGTCAACCTTGGCGTCCCGGCGCCGATGGCGTTCTTCTCGTTCGGCGGCTGGAAGGAGTCGCTCTACGGCGACCTGAACGCCCACGGCCCCGACGCCGTCGCGTTCTACACGCGCAAGAAGGTCGTCACCGAGCGCTGGTTCGGCGCCGAGGCGCCACGGGAGGGTTGGTCGTAATGGACACACGCGAGCAGTACGCTCAGTTCCTTCTGCCCGTTGTCGCGCAGGGGGTCGAGCCCCTTGTGGTCGTCAGCGCCCGCGGGCGCACCGTGACGGCCGACGACGGCAAGACGTACCTCGACTGCTTCTCGGGCATCTCGGTGGTGAACGCCGGGCACAACCATCCGCGCGTCCTCGCCGCCGCCCGGGAGCAGATGGAGCGGCTCGTCCACTGCTGCTCCTACGTCTATCAGGTGCCGGTGGTCGGGCACCTTGCCGAGCGTCTGGCGGCGCTCACCCCCGGCGGCCTGAAGAAGAGCTTCTTCAGCAGTTCCGGGGCGGAGGCGATCGAGGGGGCCATACGCCTGGCGAAGCAGGCGACCGGGCGCCGCGAGGTGGTTGCCCTGGCCTACGGGTTCCACGGCCGCACGGTCGGCACGCTCTCGCTGACCGGCAACGCCAGCCGCAAGCGCAACAACGGTCCGTACCTGTCCGGGGTCGCGTTCGGCCCGGCGCCCTACTGCTATCGGTGTCCACTGGGCCTCGCCTATCCGTCGTGCGGGGTCGCCTGCGCCGAGGCACTGAAGGACGCGATCGCGCTGCAGACGTCCGGCGACGTGGCCGCGTTCCTCGCCGAGCCGGTGCTGGGAGAGGGCGGCATCATCGTGTCGCCGCCGGAGTACCTCGACATCGCCGCCCGCATCTTCCACGACCGCGGCGCCCTGTTCATCGCCGACGAGGTGCAGACCGGGTTCGGCCGCACCGGAAGGATGTTCGCGGTTGAGTACTCGCCGGGCAGCAGCCCCGACATCCTGGCGCTGGCGAAGGGCATCGCGTCCGGGTTCCCGCTGGGAGCGTTCATCGCTCGCGAGCCGGTGTCCGAGGCGATGAAGCCGGGCGATCACCTGTCCACCTTCGGCGGCAACCCGATCTCATGCGCCGCCGCCCTCGCGAATATTGCCGTCATCGAGGAGGAAGGACTGGTCGCGAACGCGGCGCGGCAGGGCGAGTGGCTGCTGGAGCACTGCCGCCGATTGCAGGAGCGGTGTCCGCTGATCGGCGAGGTGCGCGGCCGCGGGTTGATGATCGGGCTGGAGCTGGTGCGCGACCGCTCGACGAAGGAGCCGGCGGCGCAGGAGGCGCGGGCGGTGCGCGCAGCGATGCGCGAGCGCGGGATTCTCGTCGGGGTCGGTGGCGTGCTGGGGAACGTGGTGCGCATTCAGCCGCCGCTGTCGATCGCTGCGGACGAGTGCGCGCGCATGGTCGCTGCCCTCGGTGACGTGCTGTTGCAGCGGTGAGGAGGCGTGCGTATCACGCGCAAAGGTTCCGCCCTACCAGCCCGGAGCGCCAGCGCCGGGCTGGTGCGAGCGCCAGCGCCGGGCTGCGGCGGCTGTCAACCTTTGCTGACGGTCGCGGCCGCGGCCCCTTCCGCAAGTAGCCGGGACAATTCCTCCGGCTCCAAAGGCTTGACGAGGTGGGCGTCGAAGCCGGCCTCCAGCGCCCGTTCACGCTCGTGCGGCTGGCCGTAGCCGGTCGTCGCCACCAGGAGGATGCTCCGGCCCAGGGCGGCCCGCAGCCGGCGTGCCACCTCGTAGCCGTCCACGTCGCCCGGCAGCCCGATGTCGATCAGCGCGACCTCCGGCCTGGTCGCCAGGGCCTTCTGGAGCCCCTGCCGACCGTCGGCCGCCGTCTCGACGCGATGGCCCCAGATCTGTAACAGCAGTCGGACCGTGTGCCGGCCGTCCGGGTCGTCCTCGATGACCAGCACGCGCCGCGAGGGAGCGTGTTCCGCCATGATCCGCGGGCCGCGGCCCGGGTGCGGCTGGACGCCCTCGCGGGCCGGCAGCCGGATGGTGAACTCCGTCCCCGGCCCGGTCGCGGCGCTGGCGGCCGCCACCGTCCCGCCGTGCAGCTCGACGAGCCGGCCGACCAGCGTCAGGCCGACGCACAGGCCCGGCCCGCACTTGCCCTCCTCCGGCTGCAGGAACAGATCGAACAGGTGTGGCCGGCAGGTGGACGAGATACCCGGCCCGCTGTCGCGCACCCGCACCACTGCCTGGCCCCCTTCGCGCTGGACGCTCACCCCGGCCGACTTGCCCTCGGGCGTGTGCTGGATCGCGTTGTGGAGCAGCTCAAGAAGGGCCTGCTCGAGCCGGTCCGGGTCGCCCTCGATCACGACCGGGTCGGGGCCGATGTCCGCCGCCAGCCGGACGTGCCGGGAGCTGGCGACGTCGCGGACCGCCTGCAGGCAGCGCCGGGCGAGGGCAGCCAGATCGACCGGCTGCAGGCGCAGCGTCATCCGCCCCTCGACGGCGCGGTGGACCTCGAGCACCTTGTCGATCAGGTGGGCCACGCGGTCGGCCTGCCGCCGAATGATACCGCGCTGCTCGATCGCGATGTTCGCCTGCGATCCGGTCCGGTCGAGGACGAGGACGGCGTTACGGATCGACGCCAGCGGGGTGCGCAACTCGTGGGCCAGCCGACCGAGGAACTCGTCACGGCGCCGCTGTTGCTGCTCCTGCGCCGCCAGCAGATCCCGCACCTGGTACTGTCGGCGGCGATCCCGCAGGGCCGAGCGCAGCGCGCTGACCAGCGTGATGGCGCTCACGGGACGCTCCAGGGTGGTGACGTTCCCGAGCGGTTCGAGCATGTCGAGCATGCGCAGGCCGGCTCGCGAGTCCTCCGTCCCGGTGCCGAGGAAGACGAGCACCGGCAGGTCGGACCAGGCCGGCTGCCCGCCGAGGAACGCGGCGAGCAGGCTCATGGTCGGCGCGGTAAGCGCCTCCTCCGCCACCAGAATCGCGCCGGCGCCGACCGCGAGTTCGCGGGCCAGATCCTCGCCGCTGTGGCAGGCGTGACATCCCAGGCACGCCGCCGCGACCACGGAACAGATCAGGCCGCCCTCCTGCTCCAGGGGCAACAGGACCAGAACCCGTTCGTCGGGCCGGTTCGGCGCTATCATATCTTCTCCTCCGGACGGCGATTTCTCTGGAAGCCGCTTCGTCTCCTCGCACGCTCTGCGCGCAGCGAGAACCGCCCGGTGTTCGGGCTGCTGGCGGTAAGGCCCATTATACCCGAAACAGCAGGCAAGGGCGCAAGTTGCAGGAAAACCGGCCCGATCATGACTTCTTCTTCAGGCGTTTGGGCCAGTGCGGCGACTCGGTCCGCGCCCCCTTCAGGTACGCCTCGATGCGGGCGACCACACCCGGGTGCTGGGCCGCGACGTCGGTGCGCTCGCCGATGTCCTCGCGCAGGTTGTACAGCTGCAGCGGAGCCCCTTGCTTCGCGCGGATCGCCTTCCAGTCGCCGGTGCGCACCGCCTGCTGGAACGCCTTCTCGTGGAACTCCCAGTACAGAAAGTCGTGCTGTTTCTGCTTGCCCTTGCCGAGCAGCACCGGCACGACGGAGATCCCATCGATTTCCTTTGGCGCCTTCGCTCCGGCCAGCTCGGCGGCCGTCGGCAGAAAATCCCAGAACGCCCAGACGTGGTCGCTCGTTCTGCCGGCCGGGATCTTGCCGGTCCAGCGCACGAGCATCGGCACCCGGATGCCGCCGTCGTGCATCGACCGCTTGAACCCGCGCAGCGGGCCGGAGCTGTTGAAGAAGTCCGGATCACCGCCGCCCTCCCGGTGCGGGCCGTTGTCGCTGCTGAAGAAGATGATGGTGTCCTCGCCCAGGCCCAACTCGCGCAGCCGGTCAAGGAGTTTCCCGATGTCCCGGTCCATGCGCGTGATCATGGCGGCGTGGTTCTTCTGCGCCTGCGGCCACGGCTCCTTCGAGTACGGCGCGTCGCTCGGCACCTCCATGCCCTGCTTGCCGGCCTCGTTGTTGGCGTGCGGGATGGTGTAGGCGAGGTAGAGGAAGAACGGCCGCGCCTTGTGCTTCTCGATGAACGCGAGAGCCTCCTGTGTGATCAGGTCGTGCGAGTAGACGGCCCGCCTCGTCGCCACGCCGCCCTTGACGACGTTCTCCGAGAAGAGAACCTTCGTCTCGTTACGCCACAGATAATCCGGATAGTAGTTATGGGCGTGGTGCTGGTTCAGGTAGCCGAAGAAGTAGTCGAACCCCTGCCGGTTGGGCAGACCCGAGGTTTCCGGCTCGCCCAGCCCCCACTTGCCGATTAGCCCGGTGACATAGCCGGCTGCCCTGAGCACCTCCGCAACGGTGACATCCTCGGGGCGAAGCGGCACCAGGGCATTGCCGCGGATGGTGCAGTGCCCAGTGTGCTGGCCGGTCATCAGGGCGCAGCGCGACGGGGCACAGACGGTACTGCCGGCGTAGACCTGGGTGAAGCGCATCCCCTGCGTCGCCAGCCGGTCGAGATTGGGCGTGCCGATCTTCTTCTGGCCATAACAGCCGACATCGCCGTAACCGAGGTCGTCGGCAAGGATGAAGATGATGTTCGGCTTTTTCGCCTGGCCCGCCCACGCGGCTCGGGTGCCCAGTGGCCCGAGCAGGACGAGGACAGCGACAAGGCCCCACAGCGTCAAACGCCGCATTGGTTGCTCCTTCCGTTACCTGATTGCAGACAGGGGAGAGGTGGGACAGGCATTCCGGCCTGCCCCGGAACAGCAGGCCGGAATGCCCGCCCCCCACTCCCGTTTCATGGCAGCGCTGCGGATCTACGCCTTGAAAGCACGCCAGAGCGCGCGCGGCGTGGGATACTGCTGGTACACCGCTGCGCGCGCCGCGTGGAACGTGTCCGGCGACCCGGGCCGCATGGCGCTGCTCATCCGCGCCGCCTCGGCCGCGAGAGGTCGGAGGGCGTTGGGAACGTGCAAGGTGCGCTCCAGCTGGCCGTCATCGCCGTGGAGACGCAGGTCCAGCGTCTCCTGCCCGGCCAGCGCCTCCAGTTCGCCCCGCGTCTCCTCGTCGGAGGCATCGAGCAGCGCCTCGTAAATGTTCTCCGGCTCCTCCGGCCCGAGCCGGACCAGCGCAACGACAACCACCGCGCCCCACTCGTGGCCGCTGAGGATGGCCGCCCGGAACTCGATGTCGGGGGCCGTCCCGAGGGCCGCGATCTGCCGCGAGGTCGTCCGCAGCCACAGGGCCACCGGCCGGCCGGTTCCCTCGCCCCCGGCGGGCGCGAAGAAGAAGGTGCCTCGCGCAGACTGAGCCAGGCGGTCCTGCGGATGAGTCGGTGGCTTGCGCGCCGCACCGGGACTGCCGGCCACCGAGACGGACAGGGGCGGCTCGTGTGTGGCGGGGCCGAGTCGAAATGCCATGTGAAGCTGGCGCGGAGGCGGAGGCGCAGCGCCGCCGTGCGCGACCGCCGTCAGCCGGGCTTCCAGCGTGTCCAGCTCGCGACGCAGTTCCTCCATCCGCACCTGGATGGCTCGCATCTCCGCCGCCCGTGCGTCCGCGCTCTGGTTCATTGCCGTATCCTCCTGCCCGAGTGTTTCCCGCGCCTCACGCTGCGGCCCGGGAGGCGTTCCGGAGCCCGCTCTGCCCCCTCTCCTCCGTCGGTGTAGCCGCCATGCGCGGCTCAGGGCTCGCCGGATTCCCCCCCGGCCCCGACGCGCACCACACGGATCGTGGGGTAGCTCACCCCGCCCTCGATCGGGTGGCCTGCCAGAACAACGACCCGGTCGCCGGGCTGCACGGCTCCGTGTTCGTATGCCGCTCGCACCGCCGCCTCCAGCCGGTCCTCGGTGCCCCGCGGTCCGTCGAGGGGCACCGGCTGCACGCCCCAGACCAGGGCCAGCTGGCGCCGGGTCGGCGCGTGTGCCGACGGGGCAATGAGCGGCGTCTCCGGTCGGTGGCGCGCCACGAGGCGCGGCGTCCGCCCCGACCTCGTTGGGGCGACGATGGCCTGCGCGTTCACCTCGCGGGCCAGGGTACACGCCAGGTGCGCGGTGTGGTCCTCGACGCTGCCACGCGGGGTTGACAGCTCGCACTGGGCGGTTCCGCCGCGATCGGCCTCGGCCTCGCACACGATCCGGCCCATGTACGCGACCGCCTCGACCGGATACTGACCGACGGCCGTCTCGCCCGAGAGCATGACGGCGTCGGTTCCGTCGTAGACGGCGTTGGCGACGTCGCTCGCCTCGGCCCGGGTCGGCCGCGGGTTGGCGCGCATCGAGTCGAGCATGTCGGTGGCGGTGATGACCGGCTTGCCGGCCGCCCGGGCCGCGGCGATCAGCTGCTTCTGCACGCGAGGCACGCGCTCCAGCGGGATCTCGACCCCCAGGTCGCCGCGCGCCACCATGATGCCGTCGAACGCGGCGATGATCTCGGCAGCGCGCTCGACCGCCTCGGGCCGCTCGATCTTGGCGAGCACCGGCACGTCGAGCCCGACCGTCCGGGCCGCGGCCCGCAGCTCGTCCGCGGCCTTCGGCCCGCGCACGAACGACAGGGCGAGCCAGTCCACCTCCGCCGCGGCCGCGACCGCCAGCGCCTCGCGGTCGCGCTCCGTGACGGCGGGCATGGACAGCGGGGTATCGGGAAGGTTGAGACCCTTGTGCGGCAGCAGCGCTCCGCCGACCTGCACCGTCAGGATCACCCGGTCGCCAGCGCGGCGGGTAGCGCGGAGCTGCAGGCGTCCGTCGTCGAGCAGGACGCGCTGGCCGGGGCTGAGTGCCTCGAGCGCCTCGGGTTCGGTGATGTGAATGTCGGCGGCCGCGTCGGGTGTGAGCGCGACAGCCACTTCCTGGCCCGGACACAACTCCAGCGCGGCTGGCAGCCGCACGCGCAGCTTGGGTCCGGGCAGGTCGGCGAGCACGGCGAGCGGTTCAGGGCGCGTGGCTGCGAGACGGCGGGCGCGGGCGATCCGCTCGCACGGCTCTTCCGCCGAGCCGTGCGAGAAGTTGATGCGCACCACGTCCAGGCCGTCCCGCACCAGCGCCTCCAGGACGCCGTGTCGGTCGGTCGCCGGTCCGAGTGTCGCCACGATCCGCGTTCGCCGCCGCACGTCTGCCTCCCCCGGTCGCCTGGCCTGCTGCCCGCACTCACCCTGTCCCCGCGACCGCGCGAACTTCAGGTTGCGCACACCGTGCCTGCCCCGGTGACGGCGCAGGCGCGGGCCAGGCGACGGACACCCTCGCGCAACTGGTCGGGGGCGGCGACGCCGAAGCTCAGCCGCGCCTCGTTCGGCGGGATGGCCACGCCCGACCCCTCGAGGTAGCAGAACTGGCCAGGAACGTAGAGTACGCCCTCGCGCAGGGCCGTTTGCATCAGCCGGCTTTGCGGCCCGGCGTCGGTCCCCGGCTGGAACGCGAGCCAGACGTATAGCCCGCCCTCGGGGTGCGTCCAGTGTGCGCCGGTCGCGGCCGGAAACTCCTCCTGGAGCGCGTCGAGCAGGGCGTTGCGCTTGGCCCGATAGACGTCGCACAGGGCGGCGACGTGGCGGTCGTATGCGCCGGTGGCGAGCAGCCGGTCGAGCAGGTGCTGAGTGAGGTTGTTCGACCCGAAGTCGTGGTTGCCCTTGAGGCGGAGCAGCGGTGCCAGCAGGTCGCGCGGCAGGAACCCGTAACCGGTCTTCAGTCCCGGCGCGCACGGCTTGGAGAACGTCATCGCCAGGATGACGTGGGCGTTGTCCTCGTCGAAGCTCTTGATGGTCGGCAGATCGACGCCATCGTAGCGCAACTCCCGGTAGGCGGCGTCTTCGAGGATGAAGAGGCGGTGCTTGCGGCTGTACCGGCGGGCGAGTTCGACCAGATGCTGGCGGCGCGGCAGCGACAGCGTCCGCCCGCTGGGGTTCTGGAAGTAGTCGCAGACGTAGATCATCCGCAATCGATCAATCTCGCCGGTCCGGTCCAGCCGGGCGAGCAGTTCCTCCAGCGCGTCCGTGTCCATGCCGTGTTCGTCCATCGGCACGGCGAGGGTGCGGGCGCCGAGGCTGTTCAGCGTCCCCTGGTAGACGAAGTAGGACGGAGCCTCGGTGATCACCAGGTCGCCGGGGTCGAGGAGCAGCTCGCCGAGCAGATACAGCAGCTGCTGCGACCCGGTGGTGATGACGAGATCGTCCGCGGTCAGGGACACGTCCGCCGCCGTGACGTCGTCGAGGGCGACGGTGCGGGCGAGGAGTTTCTCGCGCAGGGGGCCGTACCCCTGGGTGGTGCCGTACTGGAGGGCAGCGCGGGCAGCCGCCGGGCAGCCGAGGATGTCGTCGAGCGCGGTCCGGACCTCGTCGGCCGGGAGTGATTCGTAATCGACCAGACCGGCAGTGAGGCTGATCAAACCCGGGTTCTCGACCGCCTGCTGCATGAAGTAACTGATCGGCTGGTCCACGGTCTGGTGCGAGCGGGCGGAAAGGTGAGCCGGTGCGCGGTTCATGGTGATCTCTGGGTGAGACGGAAGGAGCTGGGTCTCGGTGACAGCGTAGCCGGACACCCGGGGACCGACAAGGAACGGCCGCACGTAATCTCGGTGGCGGCGCGTGGCGTGCTCGGTTATTCTGGCGGGGGCGGCCACGACTGCATTAGAGCACGGGGAGAATCCGCTGAGTCCGGCGGCCGGGAATGCGAGGCGGAGCAACATGAGCGACCGGCAGTGTGGGGATCCGATGCACGAGGCCCAGTACGGCGACCTGCGTCCGCAGGTCAACCCGCGCGCGGCCGTCACCCTCGCGGACCTGCCGCACGACCGGCCCGCCCTCCGCGCGATCCTGCTCGACCGCTTCCTCCAGCTGCGCCGGCCGATCGCGAACGCCAGTGCCGGGGGCGGGCCGGCGATGCGCCTGCACGACGCGGGCTCCTTTTTCTATCTCGTCGAGGCGCTGCAGCGGCTCGGCTGCCCCGAACTGGAAGACACCCTGTGCGTGCTGCTCGACGAGTTCACCCAGCTCGACACGCACGCCTACGACGAGCTGTACCTGTGGAGCATCGTCCAGCTGAGCCGGACCGGCGCGCAGCACGCGCAGACCTACTGGCCGCTGGTGCTGGCGCTCGACCTGCAACACCGCGCGGCGCCGTGGCAGCGCCCGGCCGGCGTTCACCCGGTCGAGCAGCCGTACCGGCTCACCGAACTGCTGTTCTACTACTACGCCATCTACACCCTGCGGAAGCCGTCCACCGCCGACTACGTGGACTCGCGGCAGCGCACCTGGATACCGGCTCCGTCGCTGTGGGAGCAGCTGGAGCCGCTGACCCCGACGTTGCGCGAGGACCAGCTGCGGCTCGCGCGCGAGGCCCTGCGCGATCTGAAACGGGCCGAGCGGGGACGGGCCGTCTTCGGGGACGCGGCCGGATTGCTGGCCCGGTGGTCTGGCCGGTAGGCGCGGCTGGCCGCCGAAACGTCATACCCGCGCGGCCGCGGAACTGGTAGAACCGAGTAGATCGCCCGCCGGCGCGGGCGGGACGGCAAGCAACGGGTCGGCGGAGGGGAGAGTCATGGGCGCGGTAGCCGGGGCGCGGTGCATCGGGATCCTGACGAGCGGCGGCGATTGTCCGGGCCTGAACGCGGCCATTCGCGGCGTCGCCAAGCCGGCGCTGAGCGACTTTCACATCGAGGTGATCGGCATCGAGAAGGGGTTCCGCGGCCTGGTCGAGAACCACTCGCGCGTCCTTCACCCGCACGACGTTTCCGGCATCCTGTCGCTGGGCGGGACGATTCTCGGGACCAGCCGGGAGAAGCCGTACAAGATGCCGCTGCCCAACGGCCAGACGATCGACCTGACGTCCCGGGCCATCGAGACGTACAACCGCCTCGGACTCGACTGCCTGGTCTGCCTGGGCGGGAACGGCACGCACAAGGTCGCGTACAGCCTGATGCAGCAGGGCATGAACGTCATCGGCCTGCCCAAGACGATCGACAACGATCTCGCCGGGACCGACATCGCTTTCGGGTACGACTCGGCCGTCAACACCGCAGCGCAGGCAATCGACCGGCTGTACTCGACGGCTGAGGCGCACCTGCGTGTCATGGTGATCGAGCTGATGGGCCACAAGGCCGGCTGGCTGACGCTGGCGGCGGGCCTCGCGGGCGGGGCCGACATCATCCTGATCCCGGAGATCCCCTACGATCTCGACAGCATCTGCCAGCACCTGACGGAGCGGCGCCGGCGCGGCAAATGGTTCAGCATCGTCGCCGTTGCCGAGGGGGCGCGCCCGCGTCAGACGGCCGTCCCGGAGGGGGCGGCGGTCGCCGTCGAGAAGGCCGGCAAGAAGAAACACAAGAAGGCGAAGGGGGACCGGAAGGATGGCGACGGGGCGGCCGCGTTCGACGCTCTCGGGGACGGGCGGGCGAGTTCGGCGGCCGCCAAGGCGATCAGCAAGCGGCTGGGGATGGAGACGCGCGTGACGGTGCTGGGTCACCTGCAGCGCGGCGGGGTGCCGACGCCGTTCGACCGCATCCTGGCGACGCGCTTCGGAACCCACGCGGCCGAAATGCTGGCCCGCGGGGAGTACAACTGCATGGTGGCGCTAAAAGGCGCGGACGTGACCGCGGTGCCGCTGGCGGAGGTCGCGGGGAAAACCAGGCTGGTCCCGCCGGATCACCCGCTGATCCGGACGGCGCGGCGCGTCGGCACGAATTTCGGGGACTGACCGCAAGGCCCACGGGTCGCAACGCTGCAACGCGCTCGCACCAGCCCGGAGCGCCAGCGCCGGGCTGGCGGTGAATCACGACGCCAGGCGCGGCAGGAACTCACGCGCCCTTCTTTTTGCCCTTCTTCTTCCCTCCGCCCCACAGCGGCGGCACCATCCCGCTGTTCCAGCGGTCCCAGGCGGCGCGCAGCTCGCGGACCACCTCCGGGCGCTGGGCGGCCAGATCCTTCGCCTCGCCGATGTCGTCCTTCAGGTTGTACAGCTTGACGCCGGTGCTGTCGTACTGGACCAACTTCCAGTCCCCCTTGCGGGCGGCGAACTGGTTGCCGAAGCGCCAGAACAGCGCCTCGTGCGGCGCCCCCTTCGCCTTGCCGTCGAGGTGCGGCAGCAGGTTGACGCCGTCCAGCTGCCATGCGGCCGGCGCCTGCTTGCCGGCCGCGGCGAGGGCCGTCGAGCAGATGTCCAGGCTGATGATCGGCTCGCCGAATGTCTTGCCGGCCGGCAGTCGGCCCTTCCACTGAATGAGGAACGGCACGCGCACCCCGCCCTCCAGAAGCTGGCGCTTCGACCCGCGCAGCGGCCCGTTGCGCGCCCCGTTGATCGTCGTGCCGACCATCGTCGGCCCGCCGTTGTCGCTCAGGAAGAAGATGAGGGTGTCCTCCTCGATCCCCTTCTCGCGCAGCTTCGCGAGCACCTTGCCGATCGCGTCGTCCATCGCCGACAGCATCGCGTCGTAGGTCCGGCGCTTCTTGTCGTCGATTTTCGGGAAGCGGTCGAGGTACTTCGCGGGCGCGTGCATCGGCGTGTGGACGGCGTTGAACGCGAGGTACAGGAAGAACGGCTCCTTCGCGTGACGGTCGATGAACGAAACCGCCTCGCGCGCAATGGCGTCGGTGAGGTACTCCTTCTCCTCCGCCGGGGCCTTGCCGCGCAGGATCGTCTTCGCGTTTTCGACGAAGTAGGAGTGGGCGCCGCCCAGGAAGCCGAAGAACTCCTGGAAGCCGCGCTCGAGCGGGTGCATCTTCGGGCCGGCGCCGAGGTGCCACTTGCCGACCAGCCCGGTGACGTACCCCAGGTCGCGGAGCCGGTTCGCGAGGGTCGTTTCCGACGTCGGCAGACCCTGGCCCCCCTTGGCGCCGGGGTTGAACTCGTGGCCGAACCGGGTCTGGTAGCGGCCGGTCAGCAGGCCGGCGCGTGTCGGGCTGCAGTACGGGCCGGAGACGTACCCGCTGGTGAACCGGACGCCGTTCTTGGCGAGGGAGTCGATGTGCGGCGTCGGGATGTCCTTGCACCCGTGGCAGCCGATGTCCGCGTAGCCCATGTCGTCGGCGAGGATGATGAGGATGTTGGGCCGCTTCGCCCTGGTCCCGGCCGCCGCCTCCGCCGGGCCGGCGGCCAGCAGGGCGAGAACGGCGAGGGCGGCCGCCTTCCAGTCGAGTCGGGGTCGCAACACGGTGGTTTCCTCCGCAGAGGTGTTTCGGAACGCTCCTGCGGAGGAAACCTATCCGGCGAGCCAGCCCGGGGCCAGAGAGGAGGCGCTGCCGAACTCTCGCCGGGGTCAAGGAATAAAGCCCGGGCCGGCGCACCGCGCAGCCCCGGACCGGCCTTCCCCCGGCGCTTCTGGCAAAAGCGGCGGCGCGCCGCTACCATCTACTGAGGAGAAACAGAGGACCGCCGCCCGGTCGTTTCAGGAGAGAAGTATGCAAGCTGCTTACCGAGGTGCCGCCCTGGGTGTGGTCGGCCTGCTGCTCCTGCCGCTCGCACAGGGGACCGGCCGGACGCAGGAGAAAACCGCCGGCGCCGTCGAACTGAAGGTCGTCAGGTACGACGGGCTCGCCGACGAGATCAGCAGGCACCGCGGCAAGGTGGTCGTCGTCGATTTCTGGGCCGATTACTGAACGCCGTGCAAACAGGCATTCCCGCATCTGGTCGAGATGCGCCGCAAGTACGCGAAGGACGGCCTCGTCACCATCTCCGTCAGCGTCGATCCGGTGACGGACGACGACGGCAAGGTGGACGGCGCGAAGGTCAAGGAAGTCCTGGCGTTCCTCCAGAAGGAGGAGGCGACGTTCCCCAACCTCCTGCTGAACGAGTCGCAGGAGTTCTGGGAACGCAAGATCCACCTCAAGGAGGAGGGTGTCCCGACGGTGTTCGTGTTCGACCGTCAGGGCAAGTGGGCGCAGTTCAAGCCGGGCAACGGCACGCTCGTCAAGGACGAGGGCAAGAACCCGCACCCGACCCTCCCGGGCAAGCATTACTACCGTTACACCACGGTCGAGGCTCTGGTGCAAAAGCTCCTGAAGGAGAAGTAACCGGCGTTTGCGGAGCGCTCCGGCGCGGAGGGCGGAACATGGTGCTGCTCGACTTCAGTATGACCCCGCTGGGCAAGGGCGAGAGCGTCGGCCCCTACGTCGCACGCTGCCTGGAGGTGGTGGCGGCGAGCGGACTGGCCTACCGGCTGCACGCGATGGGGACGACGCTGGAAGGGGAGTGGGAGGCGGTGTTCGCGGTCGTCCGGCGCTGCTACGAGACCCTCGCCGCGGACTGCGAGCGAATCACCTGCACGATCAAGGTGGATTACCGGCGGGGGCCGGCCGGGCGGCTCGACGCGAAGGTGCAGCGCGTGCAGGAGTTGGTCGGCCGGCCGCTCCAGACCGGGGCGCGCGACGAGGGGGGTGCCGTCTGAACGCGAACCCGACCGACCCGCACAGGCAACGCGCGGCGGCGCTGGGACGGATTCCCAGCGGGCTGTTCATCCTGACAGCCCGGCGCGGCAACGCCGAGACGGGCATGCTCGCCAGCTGGGTGCAGCAGTGCTCCTTCGACCCGCCGCAGGTCAGCCTCGCGCTGCAGCGCGGCCGCGAGATCGGTGCCTGGCTCAACCCGGGCGACGTCTTCACGATCAACATCCTGGACGACACGCAGACCGACATGATCGTCCACTTCGGGCGCGGGTTCGCGCTCGGCGTGGCCGCGTTCGAGGGGCTGGAGGTGGAGCGCCCCGCCGAGGGCGGCCCGATCCTCGCCGACGCCCTGGCCTGCCTGGCCTGTCGCGTCGTCGCCCGATACCCCGCCGGGGACCACGAACTTCTCGTCGGCGAGGTGTGCGCCGGCCGACTGCTCGGCGAGGGCCACCCGATGGTTCATATCCGCAAGAGCGGGATGCATTACTGAGCGCTAGCGGACCAAACGCCCTGACGCCGACGAGCCGCAAGCGTCAGCGATGGCTTTGTCAAAGCTACCGTCGCTTACGCTTGCGGCTCGTCGCGATTGGCCTCGGTTTCCACGGACGCCCCCGCCTTCGCGAAGGTCCGCTTGCCGGCCGCCGAAGCCGAACCTCCGGGGGGCACGAGCAACTCGCCCAGCGAAGCAAGCGGCACCCAGATTTCGACCGCCATCAGATCGTCCTGAGCCAGTTTGCCGGCCTCGAGCAGGCGGCGGATCTCCTCCAGGGTGTACGGTCCCTGCGGGTGGCCGCCATGCATGACCCGAAACCGGCCAGCGGCCCCTGCGGAGGGCGTGGGCTCTGCGCCGGCGGCCGACAGGGGAGACGGTTGCAGGCCGGAAGGGCGTGCGGGGGCAGCGCCCGCGACGCGCACCGGGATCGGCATCACGGGGATCGGCACCGGGACCACTTCGGCAAGCGGTTCGAGTTCATCGACCGGCGGCAGATCGACGACGGCCTCCTCGACGGCTTCCAGTTCCACCACCTCGTCCTGGCGGGGTTGGACGGCGGCGGGTTTGACAGGGGCGGTGGTCGGCTTCTTCGGCGCCGCCGCGGGCTTGCTGGCCGCCGTGACAGGACTAAACAGCCCCTTGACCGTGCTGGCGGGCACCTTCTTCGCCACCCCTTCTTTCCAGACGAGGTGCGTCGGTTTCAGAAAGCCGTTGTTGGCAAGGTGCTTGAGCTGGCTGGCGCTGACGGGGCCGAACTGCTCCCCGTTCGCTTCGTAGTACCATTCAGCCGACATGAGCTTCTCCGTGGAATGCGCGCCTGGAGGGCGATCGGACCGGGAGGTCTGGGGGCGTGAATCTTCCGGGGTGCCAGCGTTCCCCTCCGGTCATGAGAGGGGCGGAGCGGCCGGCGAGCCCGGGAGCCATACAGCATTCCATTATCCCGATTGGGGGGTCTGGGGGAACAGGAAAATCGGGCAACCAAAATGGAGCAGCGGGGGGCGGCCGGTTCACCCAGAACCGGCTGCCCCCCGCTGCTCCCGCGCACGATCCCCGGTCAGGTTGGGCCGGGGCGTGGACCGCCGTCATTTCCCGTTACGGGGGGTGGGGTGGGCGATCTTCTTCCAGTACGAATCGAGCTGGAAGTGGACGCTGTTATCGTTGTCGTGACACTGGAAGCAGGAATCGTGCAGTCGGTTCAGCCGCAGGGTCTGCGCCTGCGGGGTCTCGTTCGGCGGCGTCTTGAACGGATTGATCGCCTTGAGCAGCTCCGGGTTCCGCCGCATCTTCGGGTTCTCGGCGTGTTCGCTGCACGGCCCGTGACAGCTCTCACACCCCACGTGCTTGAGGAAATCGGTCGCCCTGGCCTCCCGGAACCCGCCTTCGAGGCCAAACCCCGTCACGTGGCAAGTGATGCACTCGGGGTCAAACTGCCGCAGCTTCGGCCCGGTGGCGCTGACCAGCGTGTCGTGGGCATGGGCGTGTTTGGAGTCTGCCCACACCTTGTACGCCTGTTTGTGGCACCCCTGGCACGCCTCCGAGCCGACGTAGGTGGACTTCGGGAACGCGAACTGGACCGGGTGCTTCTTCTGCAGCCGGACGGCCTTCGCCAGGTAATCCCCGGCCTTGACGCGCTCGGCGTACTCCTCGATCAGATCCATCACCGGGTGGTCCTTCTCCTTCCCGGCGGGCGTCTCGAACTCCGGCCCGACCTGGATCAGCTGGTAGCGCAGATCCCACGGCCGGTCCGGCCGGCCGGTGCGGTACGCGCCGACCACGCCGACGTAGCGCCCCTTGTGGCCGACGCGGACGATGCACGTGTCTCCGACCCGGTCCGGTGTGCTCGGCGGCGTGTCCTCCTCGGTCAGGCACAGCACCACGCCGACCGGCGGCAGATCCGGGCTCGCCTTGCGGCGCTGGGCGCAGTAGCTGACGCACCGCTCGGCCTCCTGCAGAGTGCCGTGGTAGAGCAGCGCCACCAGTTCCACCCGCTTCGCCTTCAGCTCCGCCAGGGTCCGGTCGAGCACCGCCGCCGTGTCGCGATGGAACCGAACGTCCGGATCCTTGATGCGCTTCTCGACGCTGGGGCCGTGCAGGGCAATCACGCCGACGGCCGGCGCCCCTTTCGGGGCGCCGACCTGCCACGCCCTGATGGTCTCGTGGAAGGGGTCGCCCTTCTTCACGCGCGTCAGCAGATTCGTTCCGAGGACGCGCGGCGAGGGGTTGTTGAGGGCGTAGCTGCCCATCGCCTCGTGCAGCGGCAGAGCCGTTTCGGTCAGGCCGAAGCTGACGGCAGTGTAGTCCATCCGCCTGAGCGCCTTCATCGAGTACTCGTACTTGAGCAGCGTCAGTACCCCGGCCCGGGACGGGGCGTCGGCGATCTCGCCGAGGTCCACCGCCACCACCGGCCAGCCGCGCTCCTCGATCATTTTGAGGAAGTTGAACCGGCGCACCAGTCCGCCGTACTGCGGGCTCGAACAGCCGCACGGCTGGTAGTAGCCGTGCTGCTGGCCGGACAGCAGGAGCGCCACGTCCGGGCGGGGCCAGCCGTGGAAGAGGGGCAGCCCGTCGTGGCCCTTGAGCCGGGCCAGCCGATCATCCGGCGGCGCGGGGTTCTGGGCACCGCCGCCGTCCGGGGGGGGCACGCGCAGGAACAGGAAGCCAGCCACCGCGAGGGCAGCCGCAGCCACCCCGAACCCGACCAGGCGGTAAACGTGCCGGCCGAGCCCGCAGCAACCCGGAGCGGCCTGCTGCACGGGGACAGGCGATGCGCCGCGATCGGTCCGGGCCTGCTCTTCTCTTTCCATCAGAGCGCACTCCTCAGGTCCAGCGGGCTGTGGCGCCGTGAACCGAGGAGGGAGGAGCGCGGCTCGCAAGAAAATCAGGCGTTGCGAGCCGCGCTCCTCCCTCCTTGGTCCGCGAGCCTCGGGGTCCGGCGAGGGCCAAGGCTTGGTAATGTATCCCCGAATTGGCCCCCGCTGTCAACCTCGTCCGGCCGTACCGACGAGCGGGATCCGCACCCGGCGCTGGGTGCCTCCCGTGCGCAGCAGCAGCAGGATGGCGCTCTCCTCGGGGAGCGGACCGGGCTCGACTCCCGGCGGCACCGTCACCCGCAGCTCCCACGGCACCCACTCCTTCGCCTCCTCTCCCGGAGCCTTGCGCAGTTTCGCATCGACCTTGAGGATCGGCGGGGTGTACCCCTGGTAGGTCAGCGCGGTCCCCGGACGGGTGCGGAGGCGGACCGTGAGCGACTTGCCGCTGCTGGAGCTGAAGTTCCCAAGGCGGATCCGGTTCTGGTCCTCCAGGCTGCCGACCTGGATATCGCCCAGGACCGCGCCGCGAACGGTGGGCTGCCTGGCCGGGAGCGCCTCGTTGTTCGCCCGCACGGTCACCGGAACGGCGTGGATGAACGACCCGAGGTCGAGCTGCTTGCCGTCCTTCTGCTCGTGGACAACCACCCGGATGCGCGCCGCCGACTTCACCCGGACGGGCTTGCCGCGAGCGCGGAACTCGCGGGTGAGGGCCTCACACTGGGCGCCGTCCTGCGCAAGAACCTGGAACGCGAAGCACGGGTCGGGCTCCCTGACCCGCACGTCGATGTCGCGGGTGCTGGACCAGCAGACGATGTCGGCGGGGTGGCTGCTGCCGCGCGGCGGGATGACCTTGACGTTCAGCTCCTCCGGCTCGAACTGGACCGGCTTGACGTAGGCCGCCTCGGCGGAGAGGTTGGTGTGCGCCCGTGCCTCCGGCTTGCCCTGGGGCTGGACCCAGACGGTCAGAGTCAGGCGGAGCCGCTCCGGCTCGTGCTTGTTGCCGCTCCAGAACAGCCGGACCAGGCCGCGCCCGCCGGCCGGAACGGTCACGCCCTCGGTCTCACTCTGCTTCAGGTCCGTCCAGCGGATGTCCGCCGGCCCGTCCTCGCGAGCCCGGGTGATGGCGTCCTTGCTTGCCTGGTACTTCTGGTACGCCTGCCACCCGGCCGCGTCGAGGAGGGCCACCTTGACGCTGGAGCACTGGCAGGTCATCGCCTTGACGCCCAGCTCGGCCGGACCGCTCGGATCGTTCTGAAACTCGAAGTCGTAATGGCCCGGACTGCGCCGCCCGTCGGACGAGACAACCTCGAACTCGGCCGCGTACGGGCTGCGGATCTCCTTGCCGTCGGGAGCCTTAACAGGCGGCTCCCACTCGGCCAGCAGGACCGGGAACTGGATGACCGACTTTGCCGAAGCGACGGCCTGCGCCCCGTCGCCGATTTCGGCTCCGGCGTCGGCCCCCTTGCCGCGCGACGGGAGATACTGGGTCACCCAGGCGAGGGTGCCGATGGCGACGACGAAGATGAGCAGCGGCAGGACGACGCGCGTGAAGACGCGCCGGGGGCCGGGGGCCGGGGGCGGGGCGGGCGGGGGCGGCGAGGTCGCGTCCGTCGGGTAGCGGCGCGTGCCCAGGAACGAGTTCCCGAGCGTGCCCGGCGGGGAATCCTGGATACCTTCCTGGGGAACACCACGAGCCGGTTCTTGTTGCATGGCAGGCCGCCCTGAGTCAAGGTGCGAGTTTGAGGAGAAACAGGGAACCACAAACCTCGATCAGGTGTCTGAAGCAGGGTGGTGGTCCAGCGCCGGCATTGTAACTCCGCGCAGGAGTTGGGTTCAAGTCCCCCGCCCCTCCGCAGTGCAGGGACAAGGGCTCTGGTGTACAACGTGGGGTCCACGACACCTCGTTCACCGAGTCGGTCGAGATGGCCGAACACGCCGCCGACTGCGGCGCCCGGGCGGTCGTCCTTGCCCCGCCGTACTACTTCCCCGCCGGCCAACCGGAACTGGTGGAGTACGTCGAGCAGATGGCCGCCGCGCTGCCGCTGCCGGTGTACCTGTACAACATGCCCAGCCATACCAAGCTGCACTTCGAGCCGGAAACAATCGCGCGTTCGCTCCAGATCCCCAACGTTGTCGGGCTGAAGGACAGCTCCGGGCAGATGATCTACTTCCACAAGGTCCGCCAGCTGATCGCGGCCCGACCCGACTTCGCGCTGCTGATGGGGCCGGAGGAGTTGCTCGCCGACGCGGTGCTGTTCGGCGGACACGGAGGGGTGTGTGGCGGCGCCAACATCGCCCCGCGACTGTACGTCGATCTGTACGAGGCGGCCACCTGCGGCGACCTGCCGCGCGTGCGCGCGCTGCAGGGGCAGGTGATGCGGTTGGCGACGACGATCTATGCGGCGGGGCCGTACTGGTCGGCGTTCGTCAAGGGCTTGAAGTGCGCGCTGTCATGCCTGGGGATCTGCGAGGATTACGTCGCCGAGCCGTTCCGGCGTTTCGGCGCGGCCGAGCGAGAGCGGATCGAGCGGCACCTACGCGAACTCGGCTTGAGGGCGGCAGTAACGGCCGGCACAGACCGAGATTGATCCGGGGGCATCAGGAGTATTACCGGCGTCAGGGCTGCTTCGCTCTCGCCTTGCCGCCCTTGCCCTTGCCGCGCACCCCCCAGACTTTTTCGAGCAGCTCGTATCCCGCCGGGTCGTGTTGCCGCAGTTCGGCGCGCACGAACGGGTAGAAGTCGTTGGTGCCGAAGAACGCCTCACTCGCCTCGGCGAAGTACTCCTGCGGATTCTTCAGAGCGTAGTGGCGGCGCTTCTGGCCGCCGATGTGCAGGACCGAATCATACGCCTTCGACTCGACCGCGCGCCGGTAGCAGGCGCCCACCTCGGGGTTGTCGAAGCCGAGCACCTGATGATGGTAGCCGTGAGCCAGCTCGTGCAGCACCATCCACGGCTGGTCGCGGGTCCAGGCGAGGAAATTGCGCGCGTTGGCGATCTCGATACCGCGTGCCTTCTTCGGGTTCATGCCGTTCTGCTTCAGCCACCCGGCGGATGGGTGATAGCACATACACGGGTGCTTCGGGTGGGCCAGCTCAACCCAGAGGATGATCTTGCGCAGCTTCGCGACCGCGTCCGCCGGCACCACGCGCGTGACCCGGAACAGGTGCTCGCCCAGCACGCGCAGCACCCGCCCGCGCAGCTCGTCATGCTCCTTGACGAGCAGCCGCTTGTTGACGAGGACCGGCCACCCCTCTACCCGCCGTTCCTCGTAGTTCTCGACCGGATCGAACGGTCCATCGTCGGCCGCTTCGGCAGGCCCGATGTTTGGAACCGCCAGGGGGACGAAGAACACAGCGAACAGCAAGAACTGCCTCATCGGTTCTCCTTCGTTGCTCCATACCCGGTGTCCTGATTATCACCGTCAGCTGACTGGTTGACCAGTCAGCTGGAGCGGTTGTGCCGACGGCCGGCGGCTGCTACAGTACCCCTTGAGCGAGGCCGGAGGTTCCCCCACAAAGAGGATCCAGCAGGCGTGACGCGCGCTCCGCTGCCCATAGATCCGGTCCTGCCCGCGCTGGTCGAGGCGCTGCGCCGCCACCCGTGCGCCGTGCTGCGTGCCCCGACCGGCGCCGGCAAGACGACGCGCGTACCGCCCGCCCTACTCGATGCCGGGCTCGCGGGCGCCGGGCGCGTACTGCTGCTGGAGCCGCGCCGCCTCGCCGCTCGCGCCGCCGCCCGGCGCATGGCGGACGAGCGCGGCGGACGTCTGGGTGAAGAGGTCGGCTATCAGGTCCGCTTCGAGCGCTGCGCCGGCCCGCAGACGCGGATCCTCGCCGTCACGCCCGGCATCCTCCTGCGCTACCTGCACGACGACCCGTTCCTCGAATCGACCGGCGCCGTCATCTTCGACGAATTCCACGAGCGCGGCCTGGAGAGCGATCTCGCCCTGGGGATGGTTCGCCTGGTGCAGCAGACGGTGCGCCCGGACCTGCGTGTCGTCATCATGTCCGCGACCCTGGCGGCGGAGACGCTCTCCGCGTACCTGGGCGACTGCCCGGTGGTCACGGGCGAGGGCCGGCAGTACCCGGTGGAGATCATTTACGAGCCGCGCTCGACGCAGCAGCCCTGGCCGCTGGCCGCCGCCCGCGCGACCGAGCGGCTGCTCGGACGCACCGACGGCGATCTGCTCGTCTTCCTCCCCGGCCTGAACGAGATCCGCCAGACGGCCCACCACCTGGAGGCGGTTGCCCAGGAGCGCGACCTGGCCGTCCTTCCCCTGCATGGCGACCTGCCCGCCGAGCAGCAAGACGCGGCCCTGCGGTGCGGCGGGCGGCGGCGCGTGGTGCTGGCGACCAACGTGGCGGAGACGTCGGTAACCGTCGAGGGCGTGACCGGCGTCGTGGACACCGGACTGGCCCGCCAGCTAGTTTTTGACCCGGGCGTCGGGCTCGACCGCCTGCACCTGACCCACATCGCTCGCTCCTCGGCCGACCAGCGCGCCGGGCGGGCGGGGCGGACCCAGCCCGGCGTGTGCGTGCGGCTCTGGAGCGAGGCCGCCCACCGCACGCGCCCCGAGCAAACGGAGCCGGAGATCCGCAGAGTGGACCTGGCGGGGGCCGTGCTCCAACTCCTCACCCTCGGCGAGGCGGACGTGCTGGCGTTCCCGTGGCTGGAAGCGCCGCGCGCGGAAACCGTCGCTTGCACACAGGATCTGCTGCGGCGCCTGGGGGCGCTCGACGAGCAGGGCGTGACGAACCTGGGCCGCGTCCTGGCCCGGCTGCCGGCCCACCCGCGCGTCGGCCGGCTGCTCGTCGAGGGGCAGCGCCTGGGGGAACCGGCCCGTGCCGCTCTCGCCGCCGCCCTGCTTTCGGAGCGCGACCCGTTCACCACGTCGCTGGAAGGATTCCCGGCCGAGGGACTGCGCCGGCAGCGCACCACGTCGGACGTCCTGGACCGTGTCGAGGCGCTGGAGCGGTTCGAGCGGGACGGGCGGACCGACTCTCCACTGGGGACGCTGCACCGCGGCGGAGCACGGCTCGTCCTCCGTGACCGCGACCAGCTGGCGCGCCTCCTGCGCCAGGAGGCCCGGCGGATCACCGGACCTGCGCGCCGTCCGGGCGCCGAGGAGGCGCTGCTGCGGGCGCTGGTGGCCGCTTTTCCCGACCGGGTCGCTCGCCGGCGCGAGCCGGACAGCCGCAAGGGCGTGATGGTGGGCGGGCGCGGGGTGCGCCTCGGGCCAACGAGTAGCGTCCTCGCCCCAGAGTTATTCGTCTGCGTCGATGTGGACAACCGGGCCACCGAGGCGCTGGTGCGCCAGGCGTCCGGCGTACAGCGCTCCTGGCTGCCGCCCGAGTTGCTGACTGCCGGTGTTGAGGTCGGCTTCGACTCCGATGCTGAGCGCGTCACCGCGCGCCATCGTGTCCGGTTCGATGACCTGCTGCTGGAGGAAGGGACCGCCGCCCTCCCGGACGGGGCGGAGGTGGCGCGGGTGCTCGCGGAAGCGGCGGGCGCACGCCTCGCGCGCGTGTTGCCGCCGGAGGACTCGCCCGCGGGCAACTACCTGCTGCGGGTGCGGTGCCTGCGCGCGTGGGTGCCCGAGCTGGGGCTACCCGAGTTCGGCGAAGACGAGCTGCGCGAGCTGGTGCGATGGCTCTGCCACGGCCGCCGGTCGTTCGCGGAGCTGCGTCAGGGGCCGTGGCTGGACGCGCTGCAGGGGGCGCTGACGCACGAACAGCGGCAGGCAGTCGAGCGCGAGGCGCCGGAGCGCATCGAGGTGCCCAGCGGCAGCCGCCTGGCGCTGCGCTACGAGGTCGGCCGGCCGCCGATCCTCGCGGTCCGCATTCAGGAGGTGTTCGGGCTGAAGGACACCCCGCGCATCGCTGCCGGCCGGGTGCGCGTGCTGCTGCACCTGCTGGCCCCGAACCACCGGCCGCAACAGGTTACCGACGATCTCGCCAGCTTCTGGGCCAACACATACCCGCTGGTGCGCAAGGAACTGCGGACCCGCTACCCCAAACATGCGTGGCCCGACGACCCGCTGACCGCCGCCCCTCAGCATCGGCCGCGCGGCAAGCCGGCGAGCGGGTAAGGCAAGCGACGGCTGTTCCTCTCCCCTCGTCCCTGGGGTATAGTGGACCCTGAAAACTGGACCACCAGCCAGGCTGCTCTGGTGGCCCCGCGCGGGCGCTCAGGGTAGTCGAGGGGGCAAACCCCTTCTAACCCGCAAGCAGGAAGATGGTTCGCCACCGGCGAGAGGAACAATCGCTTTTCCTGGCGGCGGTGTTCGCCCTTCCAGCGAATCTCAATAAAACAAGACCAGTATCGGAACTTTTCCATTGCTCGGCTGTTGAAGATTCGTGTAGCATTCTTGCTAGCCGAGTTCCTTCCACCCACCCCGCGAGAACCGCGACGCGGTTCCCATACCTGTTCAAGAAAGGGTCTGATCGCTGGACAGAGGGTAGCGAACGTGACGGTTTTCGCGACCAACTCAGCACCAGGCTCACCTACCTCAAAAGGAGTGCATTTCATGACGCGACGCCTCACGATTTCCTGCCTGCTGTTCGGAGCCCTGCTGAGCTTCCCCGTGATCTCCGCGGCCCAGCAGAAGAAGGAGAAGCCGCCGGAATCCTCGTCGGACGCCATTCAGAGAGCGAAGGAGGAGATTGCCGCCACCGAGAAGTTAGTCGCGGCGGCGGCCCAGGCCAGGGAGCAGGCCAGCAAGATCCTCGCCGAGCAAACCGCCAAGGCGAAGGCCGCTGCCGCCAAGGCTGCCAAAACCAAGGCGGCTGCCGATCAGGCCGCGGCCGCCAAGGCCGACGCCGCCCGGGCGGCGGCCGCGAAGGTGGCCAGTCAGCGAACGACCCAGCTCAACGCCGTGCGGGCCAAGGTCGAGGCCGCCCAGAAGGCGATCCTGGCCGAGCAGGCGTGGATGGCCCGCAAGGACGCCGCCGCCGCGGAAACCGCTCTCCTCGCCGCCGAAAAGACCCTGGCCGCCAGGACCAAGACTGCCGCACTCGAGCAGACCAGGGCCGCCGCTGCCGCCAAGGCCGCGGCACGGGCTGCGGCGGAACAGACCGCCGCCGAGAAAGCCAGCCAGGCGGCTCCCGAGGAGAAAAAGGCGGCGGCCCGCAAGCTCCTCGAGCAGAAGAAGGCGGCGGCCCAGAAAGCAGCCCGGACCGCGAAAGCGGCCCGAGAAGCGGCCGACAAGGCCGGGGCTGACCGGGCGACCGCGGCCCAGGCCGTCACCGAGAAAAATGCCCTCCTGAAGAAGGCTCTGGACACCGCCTGCTTCGCCCACACCGAGGCCATCGGAGGGCTCAAGCCCATCACCAGCGCCCAGTGGGATTACGCCCGGGCGCGCCACCTGCTGTTCCGCGCCGGTTTCGGCGGCACGCCCGAGGACATCCAGCGCCTCGTGGACATGGGTCCGCATCGCGCGGTCGATTTCCTGGTCGATTACCATGACCGGCCGGTCGCCAACCTCGAGCTGGAGGTGCAGCCCTGGATCCGCCAGCTGGCCTACGAGGCTCGGCTGCATCCCCTGGCCAGGCGCGAGCTGGGCATCGACCGCAACCGCAAGCAGTTCGCCCAGCGCTTCTCGCTGAACGAGTGGTGGCTGAAGCGCATGGCCGAGTCGCCGCGTTCCCTGGAGGAGAAGCTCGTCCTCTTCTGGCACGATCACTTCGCCTCCAGCTGGCTGGAAGTGCTCGACATCTATCTGATGTACCAGCAAAACCAGCTCTTCCGCCGCTATGCCGACAAGTACGACGCCCTGCTGCACGGCATCGTCCAGGATCCGGCGATGATCCGCTATCTGACCAACGATCGCAACACCAAGAAGAATAACAACGAGAACCTCGGCCGCGAGGTACTCGAATTGTTCTCTCTGGGCGAGGAAAATAGCGCCAATTACAAGAAGAACGGCTACACGGAAAAGGATGTCCGCGACGGCATGACGCGCGCCCTGACCGGCTTCAGTTACGACCGCCCCACCGGCCAGTTCCGGTTCTATTCCAGCCGCCACGACACCGAGCCCAAGACGCTGCTGGGCAAGACGGGACATTTCGGACCGCACGAGGCGCTGGATATCGTCCTGCAACATCCGGCGACGGCGCGGTACGTCTCCAAGAAGCTGTATGAATATTTCGCCCACTTCAACCCGGAGCCGCAGGTACTCGAACGCCTGGCCCACGTCCTGCGGGAGAACAGCTACGAGCTGCGGCCGATGCTCAAGAATCTGTTCCTCTCGGAACAGTTCTACACGCCGTCGGCGATGGGCAACCACATCAAGGGTCCGATCGAGCTGATGATCAGCACGGCGAAGCTCCTCAAGTTGAGCAACCTCGACTACAAGCAGCTCAACGGGGTCTGCAGCAACATGGGGCAGGCTCTGCTCGACCCGCCGAACGTGGCCGGCTGGCCCGAGGGGCGCGCCTGGATTAACGCCAACCTGATCCTGATCCGCTACAACGCCGTGACCAACCTCGTGCAGCGGCCGACCGTGGACCTGGTAGCCCTGCTCGAAGGCCGCACGTTCAACGGTTCCGCCGAGGTGGTGGACCACTTCATCCAGCGCTGTCTGCTGACCAGTCTGCCGGAGGAGAAACGGCAGGCGCTGATCGACCTGCTGGGGCCGCTGCCGCCCTCGTCGGCGTGGGGCCAGCAGCGCGAGGCGATCAATGCCCGGTTGCGCGTCATGGTGGCGACCCTGATGAGCATGCCCGAGTACCAGGTAAGCTAAAGGCGACAGCCCTTCGGGGGGATGAGGAAAGACAGGAACCCGGAAGTCTTCCTTCATCCCTCCGAGGGCTGTCCAGGGATCTTTTCACAAACCAAGGCAAGGAGAAACCAACATGAAGATCGCGACCCGACGAGAGTTTCTGACCCAGGGTCTCGGACTGATCGGCGTCGGCGCTGCCCTGCCGAACTTCCTGATTAACACCGCCCTTGGCGGACCGCAGGCGCAGCCGGACCAGCCTGTCCTGGTGGTGCTGCAGCTGAGCGGCGGCAACGACGCCATGAGCACCCTGGTGCCGCACGGGCACCGGGAGTATCACGAGTATCGCCGGGTCACCCGCATCACCGAGAGCGAGGTGATCCGCATCAACGACGAGTTGGGGCTGCATCCCAATCTCCGCGGCTGGAAGCAAATGCTCGATGATGGCGCCTTCGTGGCCATTCCGGGCGTCGGCTATCCGAACCCGAACTTCAGCCACTTCACCTCGACGGACATCTGGTTCTTTGCCGATCAGCGCGGCCGGCAGGCGCCCCACGGCTGGATCGGCCGGGCCTGTGACGTGGGCTTCCGCGGCAACCCCGATCCCAAGCTGTCGATCGCGGTCGGGTCGGAGAGCACCCCCCTGGCTCTGCTGGGCCGGGAACACCCGGGCATCTGCTTCAACCAGCCGGCCTCCTTCGGCTACGTCGGCCTGCGCGGGCGTTCGTCGCAGGGAATGACCTACCGCCGCGTCAACGCGGCGAGTTCGAGCACTCCGACCGGCGAGTTGCAGTGGGTCACATCGACGGCTGTCGCAGCTAACAACGCCGCCGATGAGATTCGCCCGCTGGCGACCCAGTACCGGCCGCGGGCCGAGTACCCCAACACGCCGCTGGCCACGCGGATGCGCACCATCGCCAGCCTGATCTGCGGCGGCCTGACAACGCGGATTTACTGGACCTCACAAGGAGGTTTCGATACACACGGTAACCAGCGACCGGGGCACGACACCCTGATGACCACGCTCAACGACGCCATCACGGCGTTCTACCGCGACCTGCGGGCGCAGGGCAAGGATCGGCGCGTGCTGCTGATGACGATGAGCGAGTTCGGCCGCACGTCGCGGGAGAACGGCAGCCAGGGCACGGACCACGCTGCGGCAGCTTCGCTGTTCCTGTTCGGGCCGGGCCTGCGGGCGGGCATTCACGGCCGCCACCCCAGTCTGCGCGAGGCTGACCTCATCCCGTCCGGCAACAGCCTCCGCCATACGACCGATTTCCGCAGCGTCTACGCTACCGTACTGGAGCGCTGGCTGCGCATTCCCAGCGCCGCGGTGCTGGGCCAGCGGTGGCCGCTGATCGACTGCATCGCCTGACCAGCCCGGAGCGCCAGCGACGGGCGCGACCAGCGCCTGTCGCTGGCGACTCCCGGGTTCGTCGAGAGGCATCGGCGTCAGGTCGGATTGGGCGCTGCCCATCAGGAGGTAGATCATGCGCAGGCAAGCGGCGCTCCTGGCGTGCCTGGTCCTTCCGCTGTTCCTGGTCCCCGGTTGGTCCACCCAGGCGGACGGGAAAGCGCCGGTGTTCGGCCAGGCCCAGATCCTCCTGGACAATCAACCGGCGCCGCCGGCCAGCCTGGCGGTGACCGGCTTCGCGCTGGCCGCCCGCACCACCGGCCCGCAGGTGGCCCTGATGCAGCGCCCCGGAGCGCTCCTGTTCGGCCTGGGCGGCGCCGAGGAAGCCGCCATCACCATTCCTGTCCGCGGCCTGGAAGGAGCCTTCACCGTCACGGCCCAGGCCACGGTGCTCGGCGAGGGCAAGGCCGAGGCGACGCTCACCGTGGACGGTAGCACCACCCGCAAGACCCTCGACGCCGCCACGGGAGCCCGGATCGAAACCGCCGGAGAGGCGACGGTCCGGGGCAACCTGGTTCGCCTCGGCGTGCGCAGCCAGGGCGGCACCCCGGCGGTACGCTGGCGGGACATTCGGCTGGTCCAGGGCGGCCGCTCCTGGGACATTGTCGTCAAGCCTTCCCAGACCGACCCGAACCGTGTGCCGCCGCCGATCCTGCCGCCGCTGCGGCCCGCGCTCGAGCAGGCGCTGATCGAATGGGACTGGCGCATGCAGGACGGTATCGGCACGGAGCGCCAGCCCAGCAGCTACGCTGAGGCGACGGCGCGGACCCTGCAGCGCGGCGATGCGCTGCTCCGCGACCTGGCGGCCGGGGATGTTTCCCTGGTCGAGGAGCAGCGGCAGTGGCACCAGCTGCGGCAGCGGCATGAGGAGCAGGCACGGGCGAAGGGAGTCAGCGAACATGCCCAGGAGCAACTCTGGCTGCAGGTCCACTCCCTGCGCCGACGCATCGCCCTGCGCAATCCGCTGGCGCAGACGGGCTCGATCGTGTTCGCCAAGCAGGTGCCGGGCAGCTTCAGCCACCAGCTGACCCAGTACCTCGGCCGCTTCGCCCGTCCCGGCGGCGGGCTCTTCGTACTCGAGGAGCCAGGCCAGTCGATGAAGTGCCGCCAGCTGGTCGCGGACGCTCTGCCCGAGGGCAGCTATCAGCACCCCGACGTGTCTCACGACGGCAAGCGCGTGCTCTTCTCGTACTGCCAGGTCGCGGCCACGGCGCGGAGCTGGAACGCCCACTCCCACCTCCACTATCATCTTTACGAGATCGGGGCGGACGGCTCGGGGCTGAAGCAGCTCACCGAGGGCGACTTTAACGATTTCTCACCGCGCTATCTCCCCAATGGGCAGCTCGTCTTCATCTCGACGCGCCGCGGCGGCTGGCACCGCTGCGGCGGCCGGCCGGGCGAGGGCTGCGAGAACCACACGCTGGCGCTGGCCAACGCCGATGGCTCGTCGCCGCGGCCGATCTCCTTCCACGAGACGCAGGAATGGGATCCCAGCGTCCTGGACGACGGCCGGATCCTCTACACCCGCTGGGACTACGTCGATCGCCACGCCGTGTTCTATCAGCAGTTGTTCACGTGCCGGGCGGACGGCAGCGCCACGGCGACGTTCTACGGCAACAACACGTTCAATCCCGTGGGCACCTGGGAGGCGCGGCAAGTGCCCGGCTCGCGGCGCGTGATGGCCACCGCCGGGGCGCATCACGCCATGACCGCCGGCTCGATCATTCTCGTCGATCCCAGCCGCGGTGTCGATGGCCCCGCTCCGCTGACGCGCCTGACGCCCGATGCTCTGTTCCCCGAGAGCGAGACGCGCATCCCGCCAGCGGGCTGGCATGCGCCGGTGGGGGTCGCGCGGCCGCCGACCGTGCCCGTCCAGGCTCAGCGCTGGCCAGGGCACTGCTACCGCAGTCCCTATCCGCTGTCCGACAAATACTTCCTGGCCGCCTACAGTTTCGACCAGCTCCTCGGCGAGCCGGCGGCGAACCCGGTCAACATGTTCGGCCTGTACCTGGTGGACGCCTTCGGCAACAAGGAGCTGCTCTACCGCGATCTGAACATTGCCAGCCTCTATCCCCTGCCGCTTCGGCCTCGGCCGCGGCCGCCGCTGCACCACCCGACTGCCAGGCACGCCGGCGCCCAGGAAGGACTTTTTTATATCCAGAATGTCTTCGTGAGTGACCCGCCCCTGCCCAGGGACGCCATCAAGGCTCTGCGCATCCTCCAGGTGGTGCCCAAGTCCACGCCGGGGATCAACTGGCCGCGCGTCGGCATCGCCAACGCCTCGCCGGGCAAGCAGGTGCTGGGTACGGTTCCCGTGGCGGCGGACGGTTCGGCCTACTTCCGGGCTCCTGCCGGCATTCCCCTGACCTTCCAGGTGCTGGACGAACACGGCCAGGCGGTGCAGATGATGCGCAGTGTGACGTACCTCCAGCCGGGCGAGGTGCAGTCCTGCGTCGGTTGTCACGACCGGCGGACGGCTGCCCCGCCGCCTACTCAGGTCGGCCAGGCTCTGAAGCGGCCGCCCGCGGTGATCAAACCCGGTCCGGACGGCTCCCGACCGCTCAGCTACCCGATCCTGGTGCAGCCGGTGCTCGACAGGCACTGCGTGAGCTGTCATCAGCCGAAGAAAGCCGAGGGCAAGATCGTCCTGACGGGTGAGCCGCAGGGCGCCTTCTCGGTGTCGTACAATGCCCTGGCCCCGCGCGTGGCCTTCACCGCCTGGGGCAACCGGCCCGGCGATTTCCGCATCGTCAACAGCGAGCCGCGTACCATGCCGAATCACTTCGGCGCCCGCGGCAGCGAGCTGATGAAGATGCTGTCGAAGGGGCATCACGGCGTGAAGCTGAGCGCCGAGGATCGCGAGCGCCTCATCACCTGGATGGACGCCAACGCCATGTTCTACGGCACCTTCGAGCACAGCGACCAGGCCCGGCAGCGACGCGGCGAACGGATCGGAGGACTGAAGCACCAGTAAGAGGAGATGGCAGCATGCTTCGCGGCAAGCGATTGGGTGCTCTGGCCACCCTGACTCTCCTCGGCGGAGTGGCCTGGCTGCTCGCCGCCGGGCAGCAGTCGGCCGGCAATACCGACGGCTTTCTGACCTGGAACCTCGGCAACCTCGCCCCCGGACAATCCGCCCGCCGCACCATCCTGTTCCTTCACGCCGCCGACCGCGACGCCGCCGCCCGAATCCTGGAGCAGGCCCGGCGCCGGCACCTCGCCGGCTGGAGCGATGCCTGGATCCGGGAGAAAGGCACTGTCCCGCCGGGCGGCAAGGATGTCTGGATCAGGAACCAGGTCACCGATTTTGCCCTGGGCTCCGATGGCGGCTTCTTCTGGGAGCAGGGGGCGCTCCAGTCGTTGCGACGCCAGGGTAGCTCACAGATCGGCAAGCAGTGGACGCCCGGCGGCGGTAATCCGGGCCGCAGCGGCGGCCAGCTGAGCCGGGTCGGCTACTACCTCCATTACCACGACGGCGCCGCCCGCCAGGCCGGCATCCGCATCGCCAGCGGGCCGCGGCTGGAGCGACTCCGGGTCGTGCGACCGACCGCGCCGCTCGGCCCCGACCGCTGCATCACGGAGTTGGCCACGGCCGACGGCGAACTCCGCCTGGAGATCCGCTCCGCAATGGGCGACGGCCCGCTGGCGGCGCAGGAATACGTCCTCACCAGTACCGCCCCGCGACCGCTGACGAACGTCCGGCTGAGCGTCTACGCCAACCTGGAAGCCAACCACAGCCACGACAACGACCACAGCGTCCTCGACCCGGATCTCGGAGTCCTGGTCACGCTCGACCCGCCTAGCAAGGCGGTCTGCCTCCTGGCTGGCGTCGAGCAGCCCGACGCCGGCTGGTCGGGCATCTGGCCATCGCAGAATCAGCTCGCGGCCGGGACTGCCCTGGCGCGCAAGGACTGGCGCCCCGTGCGCGACCTGCCGGTGGCGGCGGCCCCGTCCGGCCCCGACGGCGTCGAGCCGCCGACCGTGTCGCTGACCGCCGCCGAGGCCGAGAAGGTGCTGCAGGCCGACTGGCTTCTGCAGGCGGAAGGAGCGCCGCTGCTCGTCCGTGCCGCGGAGGAGATCGGCGCGGCCCGCGACC
>JAANMX010000243.1_pt1 | contig 73235 bp, 88 predicted proteins | sample 7279681 | NCBI WGS metagenome assembly JAANMX01 (sample SAMN14094542, study PRJNA606508) | bioreactor metagenome | isolation source: A lab-scale SPAN reactor treating ammonium-rich wastewater day 351 | place: Ireland: Galway | collected 2018-01-01
TCGACAAGAAAATCATGCGATTCATCCGCCAGTACAACAAGGACGCTCGGCCCATCAAGTGGAAGTACGACAATTCCAGACGTCGATATCACGCCGATTCTTCCGTTTCAGTGAACTACGTGCGCGCCACCTGGGGCGGCGAGGAACCGGCGCCGCATTTACGTCCCGAGCGCAGGACGATCGGCGTCAAGGCGATCTGACCGGCCGCATCGCGCATCGGCGCGTCGCGCCGACGCCCGGGTGGTGGAACGGTAGACACGGCGGACTTAAAATCCGCGGGCGCAAGCCGTGCAGGTTCGAGTCCTGCCCCGGGCACCATGCGATCGCGCGAGGCCGCGCGGTGTTCGCGCGTCAGGACGAAGGCGGACGGTTCGCCGCGGGCGCCGCGCCTTCGTGCGCCGGCGCGAACGTGCGCGGCGTCCACAGCACGACCGCGAGCGTGGCGACGGCGACCACCGCAAGGCCGACGTAGACCTGATGCGTGGCCGCGTGGATGGCCTGGCGCAGGTACGCTGCGGCCGCGCCCGCCGCCTCGTGGCGCTGCAGCGTCTCGACCACGGCGTCTATCCGCTGCGGCAGTTGTCCGTGCAACGCCGATGGCGCGCGCTCCAGTTCGCGCGCGATCGCGCCGTTGAAGATCGCGCCGCACAGCGCCGCGCCGAGGCTCCCGCCCAGATAGCGCGCGAACACGTTGGTTCCGGTCACGACGCCACGATCGCGCCACGTGACGGTCGACTGCACCCCGACGAGCATCGACGTCGACAGGAGCCCGAATCCGGCGCCCAGCACGACCTGGTCGAGCGTGACCAGCCAGACGTTGCCCGGATAGGGAAGCGCGAGGAACCCTGCGGTGGCAGCGAGCACAAGGACCGCGCCGCAGAGCGCGGTGTCGCGAAATCCGATCCGCAGGTAGAGCCTTCCGGAAAGCGCGGACGCCGTCGGCCAGCCCAGACTCATCGTCGCGAGCACGAAGCCCGCGGCGATCGGGCCGAGGCCCAGCACCGACTGGCCGTAGGTCGGCAGGTAGGTGCTCGGACCCATCATGACGATCCCCATCCCGACCATCGAGAGATTGGCGCAGGCGAGCGTCCGGCGGCGCCACAGCCATCCGGGCACGATGGGTTCCGCCGCGCGCCGTTCGACGGCGACGGTGGCGACGACCAGGAGCACTGCGATCGACCACGCGGCGAGGCTCGCCTCCGACCACCAGGGCCACGCCTGCCCGCTCTGCAGCAGCGCGAAGATCACGGCGCTCCCCGCGAGGAGCATGAGGGTCGCGCCGGCGTAGTCGATGCGATGACGCTGGCGCGGCGCGTGCTCGTGCAGGTACCGCGCGAGCAGCAGCAGCGCCACGGCGCCCACCGGCAGGTTGACGAGGAAGATCCAGCGCCACGACAGATACTCGGCGAACGCGCCGCCCAGGAGCGGTCCGACGATCGCGGCCACCGCCCACATGCTGGAGAGCCAGCCCTCGATCGCCGCCCGCTCGCGCACCGAGTAGAGGTCGCCCGCCAGCGTGTAGACGGTCGCGAGGATCGCGCCGGCGCCCAGGCCCTGCAGGCCGCGAAACACCACGAGCGCGGGCATGTTCCACGACAGCGCCGACGCGGCGGAGCCGGCGAGGAAGATGGCCATCCCGACCATCAGCACCGGCTTGCGTCCGAGCATGTCGGCGAGCTTGCCGTAGATCGGAATGGTGACCGTCTGCGCGAGCAGGTAGATCGAGAAGACCCAGCCGAACAGCGCGAATCCGCCGAGGTCGCCGACGATCTGCGGGATGGCGGTGGACACGATGGTCGTGTCCATCGCCGCCAGCATCATCGTCATCATCAGCGCGGCGAGGATCCATGGCCGCTCCGGACCCGGGAGCGGGTCGCTCGACGGTGCGGGCGATGCGTGCGGAGGGCATTCGGACATGCGGGAGGGCGCGTGCTTCACGGTCGTGGCGGGCGCGTCGCCGGGGCACGCAGGCGTGCGCCACGTCGAAGTCTAGCGCGGGCTCGACCACGGAACGCGGGAGCGGGCGTCCCGATCGCATGGGCTCGACCTCGAACCACCGGCCTGCGGACTGCAGCCGTTTGTATACTCGACCACTCCAGGGCCCACCTCCACGACGATGAGCGACGCGCTGACCTACCTGATGCAGGCCCGCCCGGACGCGATGGGCGCGTATTTCGCGTTCATGAAGGACGCCGGCTCGCGCCTCGACCCGAAGACGCGCAACCTGATCTCGGTCATCACCAAGGTGCACGCCCAGACCGAGAAGGGGCTGCGCCAGTACCTGAAGCGCGCGTTGCGCGAGGGCGCGACGGCCGAGGAGATCCTCGACGCGCTGCTGATCGCGTTCCCGGCGCTCGGACTCGCGAAGATCGTCTGGGCGGTCGACGTGATCCTCGCGATGGACCTGCCGGAATTCCGCCTCGCGAGAGCCCCCGCCCCCGAGGCCGCGCGTTGGCACGACATCGCGCCGATCGGCGCCGTCAAGGCCGGCACGACGCGCCTCGAATGCGACGGACGCGGCCTCTTCGTGCACCGCGATGGAGACCTCGTCAAGGTCTACGACAGCCTCTGCCCGCACGAGGCGACGAACATCCCGCACCTCGCGCTCGCCGGCACGACGCTCACCTGCCCGAAGCACCAGTGGGCGTTCGACATCGCGAGCGGCCGCTGCATCGCGAAGGGCGACCGGCCGCTCACCGAATTCCCGCATCGGGTCGAGCGGCAGCGCCTGCACGCGTACTGGTAGCGCGCCGACGCGCTGGTCGGCGCAGGGCCGCGCAAAGGCTCCGGGCGCAGCGAGGGGGTCAGCCGCGGGTCGCTCAGGTCGTCACGACGAGCACCGCTCCGGCCGCGAGCCCGACGACCCGTTCGGCCGTGCTGCCAAAATGCAGGCGGTCGTGCGCCGACGGGTCGCTGCGGCCGACGACGAGGAGGTCCGCTCCCGCCGCCGACGCCAGCGACACGATCGCCTCCGCGGGCTTGCCCACCGCGACACGGCCTTCGACGGCGGCCCCCTCGCCCGAGGCGACCGCCACCGCCGCCGACACCGCGGCCTCCGCGGCCGCGCGATCGGCCGGCGTGTCGTGCGCCGCGACCGACACCACGGTCAACGGCAATCCGGCGGCCACGGCCGCCTGCGCGGCCGCGCGCGCCACCGCGGCTCCAGCGCGCGTGCCGTCGACGCCGGCGAGCACGCGCGTCCTCCACAGCGACGCCGCACGCGGCACCATCAGCACGTCGCAGGGCGCGGACGTCCCGACCTTGCCGACCATGCCGCCGACCAGGAGGTTGGCGAGGAAGCTCACTTTGCCGCGGCGACGGATCACGATCAGATCCGCGTCGCGAGCCTTCGCTTCGGCGACGATCTCCCGCCACGGCTCCTCGCCGCGCCGCACCCGGATGTCGAGCATCACCCGCTGGCGGGTGGCTTCGGCCTCCAGCGCGGAGAGACGTTCGCGCACCTGCGACTCCCCGCGCGCGACGAGTCCGGGCGCGATCGCTTCGAGTTCGCTGTTGCTGACGATGGGCACGACGACCGCCAGCGACACGCCTCGCGCCCGCGCGAGATCGAGCGCGATGCGTTCCGCACCGGCGTCGAATTCCGTGTGCTCGGTCGCGAGGAGCGGGCGCGCGCAGGCGAGCGGCATGGCGGTCCCGTCAGTGCCGCGCCGTGAGTATCCCGGAGCCGGCCAGCAGCAGTACGAGGATCACCGCGGTGCAGAAGAACGCGTACGCGCGATCGCCCCGGCGGGCGTAGAGCGGGACCACCGCCGCGAGGCACAGGCCCGAGCAGCCGGCCAGCACGGCGATACCGGCGAGTCCGGCGAACTCGCCCTTGTGCAGGTGCGCGAACCAGGCCCAGCCGGTCGGGGTATCGGTGCGCGCGATGTACTCGGCGAGCGGCAGGCCCCACACGCGCGGCAACGTCTCGACCGGGACGTGTGATTCCAGCCAGCCCAGCATGTGCATCACGAACCCCGCGACGAGCACGAAGAATCCCGCCCTGGTCGACAGGTCGAGGACGCGCGCGTAGCGCAGTTGCTCGGAGCGCGGCGCGGCGGTCTCGTTTGTTGTCGCATCGGCCATCGCTTCCTCCGTTCACCTCAAGACCCGCCGTCGCATGCACGACGCCCGCCGGAACGCCGGGCGGCGCGCGTTCAGATGCCGAACCCCTTCAGCAGCGCCCTGCCGCCGGCGAACAGCAGCAGACCCAGCACGAGCCTGCGCACGACGACGGGCCGCATCACCGTGAGGAGCCTCGCGCCGATGCGCGCACCCAGCATCATGCCGATCACCGACGGCACGGCCACCACCGCGAGCACCGCGCCCTCGTTCAGATACACCCATGCCGCCGCCGAGTCCACCAGCGACAGGATGAATCCCGACGTGCCGGCCGAGACCTTGAGCGGAGCGCCCATCACGAGATTGAGCACCGGGACGTTGGCCCAGCCGGCGCCCAGTCCGAACATGCCCGCCAGCACGCCGATGCCGGTGAACAGCACGAGCCCCGCCGGCGTGCGATGCACCTGCCAGCGCACGACGCTCCCGTTCGCGGCGTCGCGGTAGACGCCGTGGATCGCGAGCGCCGCGGACAACCGATCGGGTGCGGGAACGTCCGGCAGTTCCGACTTCTTCGCCGTCGCCATCAGCGCGACGATCGCGAGGATCGTCAGGCCCAGCGAGACTTGCACCACCTGCGCCGGCATCGCGAGGCCGATCATCGCGCCGGCGATCGAACTCGCGGATGCCAGGAGCGCGAGCGGGAGCGCGAGACGCAGGTCGGCGAGCCCGGCGCGCAGCAGGTTGGGCCCCGCGGCCAACGCGCTCGCGAGCGCCACGAGGAGCCCCGCGCCGCGCACGAAGTCGATGTGGAACGGAAAGAAGCCGGAGACGATCGGCACGAACAGCACGCCGCCGCCGACGCCCGCGGGCACGGCCACGATGCCGAGCAGGAAGCACACGACGAAGAGCGCGAGCGGCCACACCCACCACGCGGCGTCGGCAGTGCCGGATGCGGCGAACGCCGGCGCGGCGACGCACAGCAGGACGGAAGCGACGATTCCGTTCACGCCGACGACGATCCGGCGATCGACGCCGCCGCGCGGGATTGGTGCACAATGCAGGCGCCCTCGCACCTCGTCCACGCCCATGTTCGCCCTGTTCGCGCCCGTGCACCGCCACCGCAGGTCCGACCCGATCGGTTGTTCCGACCACGCCGCGGGCGGTGCCGCATGAAGGTCTGCATCGTGTCGGACAGCCACGACCGCGCGCCCCGGCTCGCGGAGGCCGTCGCCATCGCGAAGGCCGAGGGCGCCGAGGTCGTGATCCACTGCGGCGACCTCATCGGCGGCAACACGCTGCGGCCGATGCTCGAACTCGGCCTGCCGGTGCATCTCGTCCACGGCAACAACCTGGGCGACATCCCGATGCTCTGCCGCATCGCCGCGGCATCGCAGGGCCAACTCACCTACCACGGCGCCGACGCCGACCTGAATCTCGCCGGCCGCCGAATCTTCGCGACGCATTACCCGCACTACGGCCGCGCCCTCGCCTGCACCGGCGACTACGACGTCGTCTGCTGCGGGCACTCGCACGAGGCGCTGATCGTCGAGCAGCCGAACATCGCCGGCGGCAGGACCTGGTTCGTCAATCCCGGCACCGTGGCCGGGCTCGGCGCCCCGGCCACGTGGATGCTCGGCGATCTCGCGTCGCTGACCTTCGAAATCCGCCACGGCTGACGCCCGTCGCAAGCGCACTCCCGGCCGGCGGCCCCGTTTCCCGGCGGTGGTGAGGGAGCGGTACCGCCGTGTCGTGCGGCGGGCCACCGGCCTCACCGTTCAGGAAATCCGTCGCGCCGCATGCGCGGACGGCACCGATCCCGCGGACGCCGACGCGGCGAGTCCGGCGTAGTATTCGCGCAGCACCTCGACCACCTCGGGCCGGCTGAACTCGGGGGGAACCGGCTGGCCCTCGGACATCCACTTGCGCAGTTGCGTGCCGGAGACCTGCAGCCGGTCCGCATCGCCGTGCGGGCAGGTGCGCCCGGAGGCCATGCCGCCGCACTCGTAGCACCAGAACGCGACGTCGATCTTCAGCGGACGGATCTGCAATGTACCGTCTTGCACCTCGTCGAAGATGCGGTGCGCGTCGAACGGCCCGTAGTACTTGCCCACGCCCGCGTGGTCCCGGCCGACGACCAGGTACGAGCAGCCGTAGTTCTGCCGGAACACCGCGTGCAGCAGCGCTTCCCGCGGCCCGGCGTAGCGCATGTCGAGCGGATAACCCGCCTGCACGACGGTCTTCTTCACGAAGTAGCGGTCGGCGAGCACGGCGATCGCCCTGGTCCGCACGGCGGCCGGGATGTCCCCGGGCTTGAGCGCGCCCAGCAGCGAATGCACGAGGAGGCCGTCGCAGATCTCGATCGCGATCTTGGCGAGGTACTCGTGCGACCGGTGCATCGGATTGCGCGTCTGGAACGCGGCGATCGACTTCCAGCCGAGCGACTCGAAGAGCGCGCGCGTCTGCGCGGGCGTCATGAACAATTCCGGATAGGCTTCCGCGAACCCGCCGGTCGACAGCACCTTGACCGGGCCGGCGAGGTTCACCTCCGGCTGCGCCATCACCATCGCCACGCCCGGATGCTCGGCATCGGTCGTGCGGAAGACCGCCGTGCATTCGTGCGCCTTGTCGATCGCGTACTTCTCGGCGATGCGCATCGTCGCCAGCGGCGCTCCGTCGTCGGGATCGACGAGCGCGATCTCCTGCCCGACGTCGATCGCGCCGGCGAACGCGGCATCGGCCGAGAGCGTGATCGGGATCGGCCAGAACAGGCCATCCGCCGTCGTCATGCGGTCGCACACGCCCTGCCAATCGGCGCGCGTCATGAACCCGTCGAGTGGCGTGAACCCGCCGATGCCGAGCATCACGAGATCGCCCTTCTCGCGCGAGCTGACCGTCAGTTTCGGCAGCGACGCCGCCTTCGCACGTTCCGCGGCGAGCGCCTCGCCGGTCAGGAGCCGCGGACACAGGCCGCGGCCCCCGTGGGGGTCAACCAGAGACATCGACACTTCCTCCCTGCGCGAGGCCGGGGCGCCGCGGTTCCCGCGGCGGCGGCCGTTTCGTTGGAATGCGAATGCCCGCGCGGCACGCGTGCGGGCAGGAAGACCCGATCATAGTCGACGTGGAGCGCGCCTTGACTTTCCCCGGAGCGGACGCATCTCGTCCGTCGTGGCGCCCTTTCGGGAAAAGCGGGCACGCCGGTCGCGGGCGAGCGCGCCGACCGACGTCCGGCCACGGGGGTCGTGGACCGGGGCGCTCGAGCCCTCGCGACTCCAAGGGCTCGGACCGTGCTAGTGTTGGAGCGTCGTCCCGCGGGAACCTCGGAGTTCGAGGCCGCGCAGCGCGCTCGTCCGGACGCGCGATCACGGGGACGCAGGAGACAACGGGATGGCGGAAACGCAATTCGACGCGCATCGGGGGAGGTTCGATCGGGCAGCTCCAGGCACCCCGCCGGGAAGTGCCCCGAAGGGTCTGCCGGTGCCGGGAGGCGACTCGGGCGTCGAGGCCGACACCACGCTCCTGGACGCGATCGCCCCGATGCTCGACGCGGTGGTCCACTTCGCCGGGGCCGCGGGTGGCGCGATCCGGGTGTCGAAGACCGACGCCACCGGCATGGTGCCGATCGTCGTGACCGGGCAACGTCCGGGGACGTCCGCGGGCCAGGGCGTGCTCGCGCACTGGTGCGGCCGCTGCGCTGAATCCTCCGACCCGACGAGCGCCTGCGTTCGCGAGGCACTCTGCGGCCACGACGAGCGGCTCCCGGCACGGCGACTCGAATCGGTCTGCCGTCACGTCCTCGTGGTCCCGCTGCACCACGCGGGAGCGCAGGTCGGCATGCTCGACCTGGTCTTCGACGCACCGTGCGAACTCCCGGCCGGCATGCCCGCGATGCTGCAGGCGGCCGGTGACCTCATCGGCATCTCGCTCGAGAAAGCGCGCCTGGCCGACGAGGTGCTTCGCGCGCGGCTCATGCACGAACGGCAGTGGATGGCCGGCGAGGTTCACGACGCGATCGCGCAGGGGCTGACCTACATGCGGATGAGGATGCGCCTCCTGTCCGACGCGATCCGCCAGCACGACGAACTGCGCGCGTTCAAGTACTGGGCCGACATCGACGACTCGCTCTCCAACGCGCACGAGCGCGTGCGCGAGCTGATCACGAGCTTCCGCAGCCGGATCGATCCGCAAGGGCTCGTCCACGCGCTGGGCACCCTGGCGGCGGGGTTTGACGACCGCACCGGGGTCGAGCTGTCGTTCGTGAACCGCGTGTCCGGGTTCCGGATCGCGCCCGAGCGCGAGGTCGACGTGTTCCACATCGTGCAGGAGGCCCTCGCCAACGTGACCCGGCACGCGCACGCGCGTCACGCGACCATGACGTTGGACCGCGTGGCGGGCGGCTACGCGATCGTCATCGACGACGACGGCGTGGGCCTGCCCGGGACACCTGCGACAGTGGACGAGCGCGGCCATTACGGCATCGACATCATGCGCGAGCGTGCCCTCCGGCTGGGCGGCGCGGTGTCGATCGAACCGGCGCCGGTGCGCGGCACGCGCGTCCGGCTGACCTTCCCCGCGACGAGCCCGGTGCTGCCGATGCCACCGTTCCTCGCGACGGAAACCCGGGCCGGGCGCCCCTTGCCCGAGCAGGTCGGGCGCGCGCCGGCGACGGCCGTGAACCTGGAGGAGAGTCGGACGTGACCGAACCGATCAGTGTCGTCCTGATCGACGACCATAGCCTGTGCCGCCGGGGGCTCGCCGAACTCCTCGAGCAGCGCGCGGGGATCAGGGTGTTCGGAACCGCGGGCACGGCGGACGATGCCGTGCGCCTGCTTTCGACCACGAAGCCGGATCTCGCGATCATGGACCTGCGCATGGCCCCGGTCGACGGCTTCCGGCTGCTCGCGCTCATGCGCGAGCAGGGCATCGAGACGCCGGTCGTCGTGCTGACGATGAGCGACTCGCAGGACGACCTCGCACGCGCGTTCCGCGCCGGCGTCCGCGGCTACCTGTTGAAGGACATGGATCCCGACGACGTGGTCGACGCGATCCGGCGCACCGCCCGGGGCGAGGTCGTCGTCGCCCCGACGATGGCGGTGAAGCTGGTGGACATGCTGCTGCCGGGGGAGACGAAGCCCCGCTCGCGCGAGGGCTACATCCGGCAGTTGACCGAGCGCGAGCGCGAGATCCTGCAGCACCTGTCGTCGGGCAAGAGCAACAAGGCGATCGCGCAGGCGCTGTCGATCAGTCACGACACCGTCAAGCTGCACGTGCGCCACATCCTGTCGAAGCTCGGGCTCACCTCGCGCGTCGAGGCCGCGGTGTTCGCGGTCGAACACCGGGTGGCTTCCGAGCAGGCCGACCCGTCGCACCAGGCGTCCGGTTGACGCCCCGGTGCCCGACACGTGCCCGCCACGTGTCCCGCACCGGCGGTGGTCAGCGTGTACGCGCATCGGCGCGAAACCAGTTCAGCCGGTCGCGCAGCTTCACGACGCTGCCGACGATGACGAGCGTCGGCGCCCGGAGCTTCGCGCGCGCGGTGTCTTCCGCGAGCGTCGCGAGCGTCCCGGTCACGACGCGCTGATCGCGCGTGGTGCCCTGCTGGACCACGGCGGCCGGCGTCGACGCCGGCAGGCCGTGCTCGACCAGGCGCTCGCACAGCGCGGGGAGCGCGGTCAGGCCCATGTAGACGACGATCGTCTGGCGCGGGCGTGCGAGCGCCGTCCAGTCGAGATCCATCGTGCCGTCCTTCAGGTGTCCGGTCACGAACAGGCACGCCTGAGCATGGTCGCGGTGGGTGAGCGGGATGCCCGCGTAGGCGGCCACCCCGAGCGCCGCGGTGATGCCCGGCACCACCTCGAACCGGATCCGATGGGCCGCGAGGCTGTCGATCTCCTCGCCGCCGCGGCCGAACGTGAACGGGTCGCCGCCCTTCAACCGCAGCACGCGCCGACCTTGCTGCGCGAGAGCGACGAGGAGCGCGTTGATCTCCTCCTGCCGCATCGTGTGGTTGCCGCGCTCCTTGCCCACGTACACGCGCTCGGTGGACGGCGGCAAGAGCGCGAGCACCCCGTCCGAGATCAGGTGGTCGTAGAGGGCGACTTCCGAGCGCTGCATCAGCTTCAGCGCCCGCAGCGTCAGCAACTCGGGATCGCCGGGCCCGGCTCCGACGAGGTAGACCTCGCCGGCGGGGCCCCGGGCCTTCGGCGTTGCGGCACGCGTCGCCAACGCGAAATCCGTCGCTCTCGGTCCGTCGGGCCGAGCCGCGGCCGGCAAGGCCGTCTCGGCGCGGGACCCGCTCGCGTGTTTCGCGGAACGTCGGCGCTTGCGCGCCGGTCGGTTGCCCTCAGCCATGGCCACGGCTGCCGTCTTCCGGACCGGACGCATCGTTCGGATTGATGAAGATGAAGCGGAAATCTCCCGCCTCGTACTCGACGTAATCGAGGGTCATGCCTTCGAGCAGGTCGCGCTGGTTCAGGGCGACCACGAGCGCGATGCCCTCCGACGGAACGACGACGTCGCCTTCGCGCGACTCGTCGAAACCCATCGCGTAGTGCAGCGCACCCTGCTCGTCCCGGCGCGCGGCGATGCGCAGTCCGAGTTCGTCGGCATCGGCCTTCGTCGCCGCGATCCTGATCTGCCGGGCCGCGCTCGGGGTGACGGTGATCATCGTTCCTCCCGCCGCGGGTGGCGGTACCTCGAAACGGATTCGCCCGCGCCCCGCCGCGTGATCACGGGCATCAATGCTCGCCCTTGGTGCGCAGGAGGCCCGCCAGGCGATTGCCCTGCTTCTGCGGCCCGCCGCGCGGGAACATCTCGTGCAGATGCATGTTCGATCCGCGTTCCGCGCCCCAGCGCGCGGTGAACACCTTGATCATCACGCGGACCTGCGGTTGCACGCCGTGCTCCGCCTCGTAGTCGCGCAGGAACTCGATCACCTGCCAGTGCGCGGGAGTGAGTTCGAGCCCTTCCCGCCGGGCGAGCGCGCGTGCGAACTCGGGGCTCCACTGCGACCGGTCGAGGAGATAACCCTCGCTGTCGATCGCGATGCGCCTGCCGTCGACCTCGACGAAGTGGTCGGTGGCGGCGGCGGGGGCCGTGGCGCGGGCGTGCTTCATGGCGTTCCAGTCTCCATGCAAGGGGGCAGCGCGCCCCGGTCAATCGATCAGCGCCTCGCGCCCGCGTGGCGGCGCGAAGCGGGCGGTGCCTGGGTCCCGCCGGTAACCGCTCGCGCGCACGAACGCGACGAACCGCGCGGCCCAGTCGCGATCGGGCGTCGAGCGCAGGTGCGAGAACGACGCGAGCACGTTGCCGACGACGACGCCGTCGCGCTCGCCGTCGATGCCGTGGCCGCGCACCACGCGGTAGGCGCAGCGGACCTCCGGCGACAGGTTCTCGAGCGAGGCGAAATGGAATTCGTGCGCGCGCACGGTGCGGCCGCCGCCCCCGAGGGGCCACGGGAAGTCGGAGGACTCCTCGAGCACGACGTACCCGCGGCCCACTGGCCGGTCGCGCATCACGACATCGCCCGGGATGGCCCCGACCATGCGGCAGGTCCGTCCCTCCGAAGTGATCGATCGGGCGAGGTACATGAGGCCGCCGCACTCGGCGTAGACCGGCAGTCCCGCCTCGATCGCGCCGCGGATGCGCTGGCGCAGCGCCGCGTTCGCCTCGAGCGCGAGCGCGTGACGCTCGGGAAAGCCCCCGCCGATGACGAGCGCGTCGGAGGGCGGGAGGTCGGCGTCCGCGAGCGTGTCGAACGGCACGATCGTCGCGCCGGCGGCGCGGAGCGCGTCGAGGTCGTCGGCGTAGTAGAAGCCGAACGCGCGGTCCTGCGCGATCGCGATCCTCACTTCCGGCGCGGCGGCGCTCTCGCGCGCCATGCGCGGGAATGCAGGAGCCTCCGGCGCGCGCAGGGGGCCCGCCACGGCGGCCCGCGACAGGAGCGCTTCGAGATCGACCTGCCGTCCGACCGCCTCGCCCAGGCCGGCGACGCGCCGGGGCACGTCGTCCGCCTCGTTGCCCGGCTCGAGGCCGAGATGGCGTTCGGGAATCGTCAGGCGCGGATCGTGGTGCAGCGCGCCGACCACCGAGACATCGGTGTAGTGCTCGATCACCGCCCGGAGCTTCGCCTCGTGCCGGCTGCCGCCGAGGTTGTTCAGGATCACGCCGACGATCGCGATGTCGCGGTCGAACGCCTGGTAACCCAATATCAGCGGCGCGATGCCGCGCGTCATGCCGCGCGCGTCGATGACGAGCACGACCGGCAAACCGAGCGTCTTCGCGAGCGCCGCGTTGCTGTTGCTGCCGTCGAGCGCGAGGCCGTCGTAGAGCCCCTTGTTGCCCTCGACCAGCGCGACGTCCGCGCCCGCCGAGTGCCGGCGGAAGGCCTCGACGATCTCGTCGTCGGGCGAGAGCCACGGGTCGAGATTGCGGCAGCGCCGGCCTGACGCCGCGGTGAGCCACATCGGATCGATGAAATCCGGACCCTTCTTGAACGTCTGCACCACCTTGCCGCGAGCGGTCAGCGCCGCGGCGAGGCCGGCGCTGACGGTGGTCTTGCCCGACGACTTGTGCGCCGCCGAGACCAGGAACCGGATCGGACCGCTCGCGTTCACCGGCCGGCGGGCGCCGTCGAGGGCGCCACGGGGAAGTCGTCCTGCGGCAGGAAGCGCAGCACGCGCACGCCGACGACGGTGACGAGAAACGCGACGGCGAGCCCGCCGAAGCCCAGCAGGATCTCGGGCCCACGCGGCGCGTAGTGCGCGATCGCGCCGTCGCCGAACGTGCTCGACGTGCGGTAGCCGGGGAAGATCTCGAGCGGCCAGGCCTGGCCGCCGACGATGAACACGTAGAGCAGCGCGAACGCGCCGGCGATCACGAGCAGCGCCGCCGCGACGGTGTCGCGCGTCGTGGCCCCGCTCCGCCAGAGGAGCGCGAGCGGAACCACGCTTCCCGCGACGACGTAGACGGCCCAGAACAGCGCCGGGTAGACGCCGCCGTCGACGAGGATGAAGCGCTCGAACGCGAGGTTCTTCGCGAAGTAACCGTTCACGAGGTGGCAGGCCGCGACGAGGAAGCCCACGGTCACGACGAAGAGCGCGAGCAGATGGCGCATGCGGCGCGCCGCCTCGGCGGGCAGCGAGAGACCGTTCCACGCGTACATCGTCGCCTGGACCACCAGGAACACGGCGAGCCCCCATGCGAACGACATGGCGAGGAACAGCGGGATCAGGAGCGCCGTGCCGTACGCCTGCCGCGCGACCAGGAAGGCGAAGATCGAGCCGGTGCCCGACGTCAGCACGATGCGCCAGACGAACGCGGCGATGCCGACCGGCTTCGACCACGGCGCCAATCTGCGCTCCATCAGCGTCCACAGGTAGACCGCGACGATGGCGAACATGCCCGAGTAGAGGAACACGTTCCACGCGAACACCGAGCGGAAGTTGTAGTGCGTGGCGGCGACGACGACGCGCTCGGGACGGCCGAGGTCGAGCATCAGCACGAAGAGACCGCCGGCGAGGAGCGCGATGCACAGGAGACCCGAGAGCGGCGCGCGGGCCTTGTACACCGCGTGACCGAACACCGATCCGACCGAGGCGACGTTCAGCACTCCGGACGCGGCGACGATCATGAAGATCGCGAACACGTGCGGCATGCCCCACACCACCTGGTTGTCCATGCCGGTGATGACGTGGCCCTCGGTCTCCATCGCGTGCGCCGCGAGGAACCCGGCGAGCGCGACCGCACCTCCGACCAGTACCAGCAGCCAGTAGCCGCGGGTCTCGAAGCGCGAGAAGGCAGCCCGGCTCATCGCGTCGCGCTCCTCACAGGCCCTGGTAGCGGACGCCCGGATCGAGCTTGAGGTCGGCGCGCAGCGCCGTCGTCGGATACGTGGCGACGCGCTTCGCGATCTCGCTGTGCGGATCGTTCAGGTCGCCGAACAGGATCGCCTCGTGGCCGGTAGCCTCGCAAGCCTCGACGCAGGCCGGGATACCGCCACGGTCGATGCGGTGGACGCACAGCGTGCACGACTCGACGCAGCCCTTGCCGCGCGGCACCTCCGGGCGCTGGCCGGTGACCGGCTCGTGCACGAACGAGCGCGCCTTGTACGGACACGCCATCATGCAGTAGCGGCAGCCGATGCAGGTGTGGCGGTCGACCAGCACGATGCCGTCCGCGCGCTTGAACGAGGCGCCGGTCGGGCAGACGTCGACGCAGGGCGGATCGGCGCAATGCTGGCACATCACCGGCACCGAGCGCGTCGCGCCGCGAAGGTCCTTCAGTTCGACCTTGCGGATCCACTGTGCGGAGGTCGCGGTCTTCTCCGAGGGCAATCCGTTCTCCCGGTCGCACGCGGTCACGCAGGCGTCGCAGTCGGACGCGCAGCGGTTGAGGTCGACGAGCATCCCCCAGCGGACCTTCGACGATGCGGGCTCGTCCGGCGCGCGGCCGTGCGCGAGATCGAACAGCGTGACCCCCGGCGCGAGCGTCACGCCGGCCATCGCGGCGCCCCACGCGAGGATCTTCCGGCGCTTCTCGTCCACGCCGATCACTTCGGCCCTCCGGGATTCGCCGCCGCGCTCGCGGTGCGTGAGGGCCGGTCGGCATGACACTCGAAGCAGTCGAGCCTGACCGCGGCGTACCGATGGCAGCCTTCGCAGAACGCCTCCTTGCTGCCGGTGACGCGCCCGGTCTCGCGGCTCGCGTGGCAGGACACGCAGTTCGCGAGACTGTGCCGCTCGGTCCGGATGCCTTCGTGGACGGTCCGGTCGCGCTGGTGGACGAGGAGCCGCATGTGGTTGCGGCGCATGAACGCGGTGTCCTCGACGCACTTGCCCTCCGCCGGCGCGGACACGCCGGGCATCGGGACGCGCGTGGCCGGAGCGTCGGCGGCGAGCGCAGCGCCGGCGAACGCGGCGACCGCCGCGGCCTTCGCCACGCCGCGCCACAGCGCACCGCGTCCTGCCCGAACGCCCGCCATGCCCGCTACTCGCCCAGGCCCATCTGGATGTAGCCGGTGGGGCACACGTCCTTGCAGATATGGCAGCCGATGCACTTGTCGTAGTCGGTGTAGACGTAGCGGCCCATCGTCGCCTCCTTCTTCGGCACGCGCGCCACGGCGGTCTGCGGGCAATAGACGACGCAGTTGTCGCATTCGAAGCACTGGCCGCAGCTCATGCAGCGCTTGGCTTCCGCGACGACCTCGGCCTCGGTGAGCGCGGCGAGCCGCTCCTCGAAGTTGCCGAGCGCGCTCTCCCTGGTCAGCGTCGTGATCGCGCGGCGGTTCCGCGGCGTGTAGGTGAAGTGCCCGAGGAACAACTCGTCGTGCGGGATCACGTAGCGGTCGGAGCGATTGTCGTAGTTGTGGATCCCCACGTTCGACCGGTCGGTGCCGTGCATCGGCTCCGTCGCCTCCGAGAACGCGAGCCCGCGCTCGACCATTTTCCGCTTGAGGTCGAACGCGTGGACGTCGACCTTCGGCCGCTTCTCCTGGTCCTCGCCGCGCAAGAACCGGTCGATGCCCTCGGCGGCGATCGCGCCGTGGCCGATGGCGGTGGTGAGGAGGTGCGGCCGAATCACGTCGCCTCCCGCGAACGTGCCCGGCTTGCCGGCGACCTGGTAGTTGCGGTCGGCGGCGACGTTGCCCTTGCCGCTGTCGAACTCGGCGAGACCGGTGAAATCGACCGCCTGGCCGATCGCCGAGACGATCAGGTCGGCCGGGATGTCCTCCTCGGTGCCTTCGAGGTTCCTGATCTCGAGCTTCCCGCCGGCGAACTTCGCCTCGCAGCGCGCGACCTTGAGCGCGATCGCGCGGCCGGACGCGTCCTTCACGACCGACACCGGCGCGAGTCCGCCGCGAATCGCGATCCCCTCGGCGAGCGCCTGCTCGATCTCGTGCTTGTTCGCCTGCATCTTGTCGACACCGAACACGCTGGTCAGCACGACCTCCGCGCCCTGCTTCGCCGACACTTCGGCGACGTCGTGCGCGAGGTGGCCCGCGATCTGCAGTTCGGGGAAGTCGGTCGGCTTGGCGTTGGCGATGTGCCCGAGGCGCCGGGCCACCGTCGCGACGTCGATCGAGGTGTCGCCTCCGCCGATCACGACGACCCGCTTGCCGACGTGCCGCAGGCGCCCGTCGTTGAACGCCTTGAGGAACGCGGTCGCCGTCACGACGTTCGGCGCATCGCCTCCCGGCGCCGGCAACGGGCGGCCGGACTGAGCGCCCATGCCGAGGAACACCGCGTCGAATTCCGCGCGGATCTGGTCCATCGTCACGTCGGTGCCGACGCGGCAGCGAAGCCGCGTCTCGACGCCGAGGTCGAGGATGCGCCCGATCTCGGCGTCGAGCACCTCGCGCGGCGTCCGGAAGCCCGGGATGCCGTAGCGCATCATCCCGCCCAGGTGCTCGTGCTCGTCGAAGATCGTGACCGCGTGGCCCTTCCGCCGCAACTGGTAGGCGCACGAGAGCCCCGCCGGACCGCCGCCGATGACCGCGACTTTCTTGCCGGACGACTGCGCCGGCGCGCGGTAGGCCATGTGGTTGGCGCTCGCCCAGTCGCCGAGGAAATGTTCGACCGAGTTGATCCCGACGTGGTCCTCGACCTCGTTGCGGTTGCATCCGGTCTCGCAGGGCGCCGGGCAGACGCGCCCCATCACCGACGGGAACGGATTGGCGTCGGTCAACCTCCGCCACGCGTACTCCTGCCACGACATGGCGGGCTTGCCGTCCGCGCCCATCGGCGGCTTCTCGATCCCCCGCACGATGTTGAGGTAACCGCGGATGTCCTCTCCCGACGGACAACTCCCCTGGCAGGGCGGCGTCGACTGGATGTAGGTCGGACACTTGTGGGTCCAGCTCGCCTGGAAGATCTTGTCCCGGAAGCTCTCCCAGTTCGACTCGCCGTCGCGAAAGCGGCGGAACGAGAGCTTCGTTTCCTGCGGTGCGGTGGGATTCGACATCTGCCTTTCCTCCGATCGATGCTGCCGGCCTACGCTTTCGCGCCGAGCCGGATGGCCGTGCTCACCAGCTGGTGCACACCGCCGACCATGCCCATCTTGAATCCGTAGTACGGGAGTACCTTGGTGAACTGCGCCTTGCAGATCGCGCAGATCGTCGCCATGAAATTGACGCTCCGTCCGTCGGCCACCTGCCGCAGCGCCTCCATGCGCGGGAGCGCGCCCTTGACCCGCAGGTCGAGGAGCTCGTCGGTCAGGAGTCCGCCGCCGCCGCCGCAGCAGAAGGTCGCGTCGTGCGTCGTCCCGGGCGCCATCTCGACGTAGTGATTCGCGACCGCGCGGATGATCGCGCGCGGGATCTCGAACTGGCCGCCCGGAGCGTCGCCCATCCGCGAGGCGCGCGCGACATTGCACGAGTCGTGGAAGGTGACGACGCGGTGGTCGTTCGCCTCGCGGTCGAGCGTGAGCGCCCCGTGCGAGATCAGATCGTGCGTGACTTCGCAGATGTGCATCGGCTGCTTGTAGCGCGGGTCGAGCTGGCGCTGGAGCTTGCCCGCGAAGTCGTCGTCGCCACCCGCGCCGATGCCCGCGAGCGTGTTCCACATGCTGTAGGCGACGCGCCACGCGTGGCCGCACTCGCCCACCACGATGCGCTTGACCCCGAGCTCGAGCGCCGCCTCGCGGATGCGCAGCGCGATCGTGCGAAGCTGCTCGTAGCTGCCGATGAACAGTCCGAAGTTGCCGGCCTCGGAAGCGTGCGACGACAGCGTCCACGAGATGCCGGCCGCGTGGAAGACCTTCGCGTAGCCGATCAGGCTCTCGACGTGCGGCTCTGCGAAGAAGTCGGCCGACGGCGTGACGAGCAGGACCTCGGCGCCCTTCTGGTCGAGCGGGAAACGCACGTCGGCGCCGCTCTCCTCCTTCACGTCCTCCTCGAGACCTTCGAGCGTGTCGGCGAGCGCGGGCCCGGGCAGGCCCAGGTTGTTGCCGATCCGGTGGACCTTGCCGATGATCTCGTTGGTGTACTTCTGGCCGACACCGGCCGCGTCCATGATCTCCTTGCCGGCCATCGTGATCTCGGCGGTGTCGATGCCGTAGGGACAGAACACCGAGCAGCGCCGGCACTCGGAGCACTGGTTGTAGTACGCGTACCACTGGTCGAACACGTCCTTCGTGAGCTCGCGCGCCCCCACCAGCCGGGGGAAGAGCTTCCCGGCGAGCGTGAAGTGGCGCCGGTAGACGCTGCGCATCAGGTCCTGCCGCGCGACCGGCATGTTGAGCGGATCGCCGGTGCCGAGGAAGTAGTGGCACTTGTCGGTGCACGCTCCGCAGTGCACGCACGCGTCGAGGTACACCTTGAGCGAGCGGTACTTCCCGAGGAGTTCGCCCATCTTGCCCAGCGCGCGCTCCTGCCACCCTTCGCCGAGTTCGCCCGGGTAGCCGATCGCCTCCTGCATCTTCGCGGTCGCGGCGTACGGCTTCGACGAGGCCATCGCGCCGGGCGCGAGTTCGGGCGACACCGGAAACGGCCGCAGCGGCGGGGCCTTGACGTCGGCGGCCATCGCTAGCGGTCCGCGTCGAGCCGCGCCGCCCACGGCGCGAGGTGGCGCCGCTCGCGCGGGTCGTCGACCTGATTGCGCGTCGGCGAGAAGAACACGCCGGGCGCGTGCAGCAGCTTCGAGAACGGGAAGACGAGGAGGAGCAGCGCGACGAGCGCGAGGTGCAGCGCGATCAGCGGGTCGCCGGGGAGCGCCTGCCAGTCGAACCGGACGAGACCGAGCGCGAACGCCTTGACCGCGACGATGTCGGTGTGCACGACGAAGGTCATCGCGAGTCCCGAGAGCGCGATCGCCAGCAGCAGCGCGAGCATCAGGTGGTCGGACGGCGTCGAGATGTAGCGCACGCGCGGCACGAGGAAACGCCGCGCCCACAGTCCGGCGAGCCCGGCCGCCATCGCGACGCCGGCCCAGGTGCCGTACGGCTGGATGAACGCCACCCATGCCGGAACCGGCTCGACGAAGTAGCGCAGGTGCCGCAGCAGCACGAGCGCGAGGCCGGCGTGAAAGAGCCAGCCGAACATCCAGGTCCACAGATTGCCGCGGAACAGGCTCTCGAACAGCACCACCTCGCGCAGCATCCGCAGCACCACGCCGCCGCGGGTGACCGGCGCCGGCGTGGTCGGGATCTTGAGCGGCGCCGGCGTGCGTGCGTAATCCCACACGCGCGTCCCGACGCCGGCCACGAACACCACAGCGGCGACGGAAAGCAGGATGGCGAGGAACGTGGCCGTCATCGGCACCGGAGGTCGGCGGTCGTCGACCCGCGCGCGGTGGCGCCTCCCGGCCGCGTCAGACGCAACCGGTCGGCTTCGGCAGGCCGGCGATCTTGCACGCCTGCTTCGCCGGGCCGTACGGGAACAGCTCGTACAGGTAGGCGCTGTTGCCCTTCTCGGGTCCGAGCTGCTTGCCGATCGCCTTGGTCAGTACGCGGACCGCCGGCGCGACCTGGTATTCGTCGTAGTACTTGCGCAGGAAGTTGACGACCTCCCAGTGGTTTTGCGACATGTCGACGTTCTCGGTCGCCGCGATGTGGTTCGCGACGTCCTCGCTCCAGTCGGCGAGGTTGACGAGATAGCCCTCCTCGTCGGTCTCGTAGCTCTTGCCGTTCACTTCGATCATGGGCATGGCGCTCTCCTTCTTGCGGGTGCGGGGGGAAGTCGGTGCGTAAGGCTCAAAGCCAGGATTGGCAGTTCCGATGTTCGACGACGAGATCGACGAAGCCGCCGTAGTCGACGGTCGCGACGCCGTCGACCAGCCGGTCGGCCACGGCGCGCGCCTCGGCGTCGGGCAGCAGCACGTAGACCTTGTGGCGCTTCGCCGCTTCGGCGATGCGCGCAGCCGCCGCGCCGCCGCGCGCGGCGGCGTAGACGGCGTCCTCGATCAGCAGGATCGCGCCCGGCTCCGCGATCCGCAGGCACGCCTCGAGCGACGGGCGCTCGAGCGGCGACTTGTTGACGATGTGGAGCACGCGATCCTCCGGATCAGAACGAGAGGACGACGTCCTGCTCGTCCATCAGCTTGCCCATCTCGGCCGACGACAGCACGGTCACCTCGACGATCAGGTCTTCTTCGGCGAGCCCGCGCGCCTCGAGCGACTCGCGCTCGACGTAGAGCTTCTCGACGTCGTAGCCTTCGAGCGCGCGGTAGGTGGGCGAGAAGTTCTTGATCCCGATCCCCTTGGTCTGCTGGCCGCGCTTCAACTGCCAGACGCCGTCGTCGACGAACGCCAGCGACACGTCCTGGTCGAACGCCGCCGAGATCAGCACGACCTCCAGCGATTCGAGCGCGTAGATCGTGCCGTAGGGCGCGCTGCGGTTGACGAACATGAACTTCTTGGCGACGCCTTCGGTCATGACGGGACCCTCGCGGAACGACGCTGGCGGTGGCGCGGGCCGCCGCGGACGGCCCGTCGCTCCGGACGGTCTCGCGCCCCGGCGCTAATCACCGAAGACCACCATCCGGTCCGACTGGATGCCCGACTCGACGAGCTGCCCGAGCCCCGAGATCCGGAACCCCGGCGCGAGGTTCTCGTCCCGGATGCCCCGGCGGAGCGCGGCCGCGACGCAGACGACGAGGTCGATGCCGTGCTCGGCGGCGAGCTTCGACCAGCGCGAGACGATGTTGCGGTCGTCCTGCGGCGGCTCGGTCAGCCGCGACGCGTTGTTCACGCCGTCGTGGTAGAAGAACACGCGGTGGATCTCGTGCCCCTTCGCGAGGGCTGCCTGGCAGAACTGGTAGGCGGAGTCGCCGGCCTGGTGCTGGTACGGGCCTTCGTTGACGAGGATGCCGAACTTCATGCGCGGGCCCCGCGGTCAGAACCGGATGTGGGCCGACGCGTTCAGGTTCACGCGCGCGCCGCGCCAGTCGTCGATCAGATACTTGGTGAACGGGAGCCCGGTCTTCTCGAAGAACCGCGGCCAGCCGATGCGCTCGACCCAGTCGGACAGCCGCTCCCACGGCCGCGCGTCGTCCTTGTAGGTGTAGAGGATCTTCTTCACGATCTCGGAGACCTCGGGCCAGCGCGGCGGGTTGTTGGGAATTCCCGCGGCGACCATCTTCATGAACGTCGGCTTCGCCCGTGCGTTGCTGTTCTTGCCCCCGACCCAGATCGCGAACTTCGAGTGCTCGGGATCGTTGATCTGCATCGGCGGGCACGGCGGGTAGCACGCGCCGCAGCAGATGCACTTCTTCTCGTCGACCTCGAGCGAGGGCTTGCCGTTGACGAGCGCCGGACGGATCGCGGCGACCGGGCAGCGGGCGACGACGGCCGGGCGCTCGCAGACGTTCGCCACGAGATCGTGGTTGATCTTCGGCGGCTTCGTGTGCTGGATGATGATCGCGATGTCGGCCTGGCCGCCGCAGTTGATCTCGCAGCACGACGTGGACAGGTGGACGCGGTTGGGCATCTCCTCGCGCCGGAACTCGTCGATCAGCTCGTCCATCAGCGCCTTGACCGCGCCCGAGGCGTCGGTGCCCGGGATGTCGCAGTGCAGCCAGCCCTGCGTGTGCGCGATCATCGACACCGAGTTGCCGGTGCCGCCGACCGGGAAGCCGTTCCGCTCGAGCTCGGCCACCAGCGGGGCGACCTTCGCCTCCGAGGACACCATGAACTCGATGTTCGACCGGATGGTGAACCGCACGTGGCTCTCGGCGAACCGATCGGCGATGTCGCAGAGCTTGCGGATCGTGTGGACGTCCATCTGCCGCTGGGTGCCGGCGCGCACGCTCCACACTTCGTCGCCCGAGTGCGCGACGTGGTGCAGCACGCCCGGGCGCGGCCGGTCGTGGTACTTCCAGTCGCCGTAGTTCTTCTTGAGCAGCGGGTGCAGGAACTGCTGGTTGTCGGGGACGCCGCTCTCGATCGCGCGTCTCATCTGCGGTTGTGCCATGGGGCTCTCCTCACGCGACCTTCTTCGATGCCTTCATCTTCGCCACCTCCTCGTCCCAGCCGTCGGTGCGGACGTAGGGGTTGGTGCGCGGCGCGCTCACCATGTTCGGGTCGATCGGGATGTCGAGCGCCTCGAGGAAGTTGACGATGCCGATCCGCTCGATCATCTCGCCGGTGCGCTCGTGCTCGAGCGCGTTCTCGGCGAAGAAGTCGATGATCTTCTGGCCGAGCTCGATCAGCTTCTCGCGATCCTCGTCGGTCTCGAGCTTCATGAACGGCACGACGACCGTCCCCATGAGGTCGCCGATCTTCAGCGTGCGCTTGCCGCCCACGAGGATCGTCGCGCCCTTGTCCTTGCCGGGAGCGAGCGCCCCGGTCATCACGTTGATGCAGTGCATGCAGCGCACGCAATCGCGGTTCTCGATCTCGAGGCCGTGCGTGTCGGACACGGCGACGGTCGACACCGAGTCGCCCGGCTTCAGGTCCCTGATTTCCTTCAGGCGGATGGTCTTGGTCGGGCAGCGCGCGACGACGTCGTTCACGAGTTCGTTCATGCCGTGCTTCGCGAACCACTTGCGCGCGAGCGCCTCGTCGGTGCGGATGTTGTCGCGCCAGGTGCCGATGATCGCCATGTCGGCGCGCTGGATCGAGTTCATGCAGTCGTTCGGGCAGCCGCTGAACTTGAACTTGAACTTGTAGGGCAGCGACGGCCGGTGGATGTCGTCGAGGAAGGTATTGATCACCGCACGGTGGGCGCGCGCCTCGTCGTAGCAGGACTGCTCGCAGCGGGCCGCTCCGACGCAGGACATCGCGGTCCGCACCGCGGGACCGGCGCCGCCGAGGTCGAAGCCGAGTTCGTTGATCGCGTCGAAGGCCGGCTGCACGTTCTCGCTGGTCGCGCCCTGGAACATGATGTCGCCGGACTGGCCGTGGAACGCGATGAGCCCCGAGCCGTGCTGCTCCCAGATGTCGGCCATCTTGCGCAGCACGTCGGTGTTGTAGTGCATCCCGGCCGGCGGCATCACGCGCAGCGTGTGGAACTCGGCCGCGGCGGGAAACATCGGCTTGCCGGTCTCGTCCTTCGCCTCGGTGAACCGGGGGATCACGCCGCCGCCGTAGCCGTACACGCCGACGGTGCCGCCCTTCCAGTACCCCTTGCGGGTGACGTACGAGTGCTCGAGCTGGCCGAGCAGGTCGACCACGTAGTCCTTGTCCTGCGCGAGCCGCTTCAATCCGGTCACGAAGCTCGGCCACGGGCCGGGCTCCAGCGCGTCGAGATTCGGGGTGGGGTGCATCGGCTTTGCCATGTTCTCGCCTCCTCGCTTGTACGGCCACGCGACACTGCACGGGCGCCGGATCGTCCGCCATGCTACGGACGGCCGGTCGCCGCCGCCACTGCTCCGGCCGGCTATCCCTGAATAAGCCGAAAGGAGGAATCTGGAAACTACCCGGATGGGTAGGGGTCCATACTTCGCCATGGCTATGGACGGACGGCAGGGGAAACTCGCCCAATGGCACGTCCGCAGCCCCGGCGGCAGGTGCAACGACGCGGGCGGCGTCGACGGACGACGGGCCGCGACGCGCAGCGCCGTTTCGCAGCCCATCGGGCGTCATTCCCAGGGTCCGCGCATGCCCGATGTCACGAGCCTCGACCGCTTCACGGTGCCGCTGGGCGGCCAGGAGATCGAACTGCAGCAATGGGTCCATGACGCCGGCGGGATGGCGCTCCTGCGGATTCGCGTGCGCGAGCGAACCCGCTTCACGATCTTCGACGTGGACCCCGCGACCGCGCGGCGATGGGGCGAGGCCATGGTGCGCTGGGCGGACAGCCAACAAGGCGCCGTCCCCGCCGATACCCCGGAGGATCGACATGGCCGCGCATGAAGCGGCTCTGCCGGGCGTCGACGTCGTGTTCGGGTTGGAAGGCACGAGCCTGCCGTCCGACCACGCCGAGGCGCTCGCGCGCTCGGTGGAGGAATGGCTGCCGTGGCTGACGCAGGAGCCGGCCGCGGGTATCCACCCGCTGAAGACCGCGCCCACCTCGCAGGGCCTGGTGCTCGTGGCTCGCCGCGCACGCCTCCTGCTTCGAGTGCCCGGACACCGGGCGGAGGCGAGCCTCGCGCTCGCCGGCCGCCGGCTCCCGGTCGGGGCGGGGCTCACCACCGGGCGCGGTGCGGCGCGCGAACTGACGCCGAGTTCGACCCTCTACGCCGCCCGGGTTTCGAGCGATGCGAAAGACGAACGGGCCTTCGAGGACGAGGTCTCCGGTTGGCTCGCGACCTCCGGAGTGCGTTGCAAGTGCATTGCGGGCCGCGCGCGCGCACTCGGGGTCGGCGGGGGCGTGCGCTCCGCGTTCGGCCTGGCGCTGCACGGCCTCGCGCCGGAGGATTCGCTCAGGATCCAGAGCGAAGGCATCGGACCGCACCGTCACCTCGGATGTGGCATCTTCGTGCCGCACAAGGCCATCGCGCTCGGGGACTGAGCGGGCGTGACGATGACCGGCCTGCCGCGAGGCGGCGGCCACGGAAGAGCCCGGCGCGGCCTTGCGCGGCGCCGGGCTGGAGAGACACCATGACCACCCAAGCCGCGAAGCCGAACGACCTCAAGCCGACGATGACGCTGGACATGCGCGGGACGAGTTGCCCCGCGCCGCTCCTCGGCGCGAAACGGCTGATCGACGCGATGCAGACGGGCGAGGTGCTGCTGCTCCTGTCGGACTGTCCCGGCACCCACGACGATCTCTTCGCGTGGTCGCGCCACACCGACAACCACATCGCCCGGACCGAGAAGCTGCCCGATCGCGGACATGGCTACTACATCCGCCGCGGACGCGCCGGGACCCCCGAGGCGAACGCGGTGCTCGACCTGCGTGGCGCCGTCTGCCCGGGGCCCATCGTCGAGGCGAAGAAGCTCCTCAACGGGATGCGCTCGGGCGAGACGCTGAAGCTCGTCAGCAACTGTCCCGGCGTCGTGGCCGACGTGACCGACTGGGCACGGGTGACGGGATTCGAACTCCGGCGCACCGAGGAACTCGGCGCGGGCGAGCATGCGTTCTACCTCCGCAAGCCCTGACGCACCGGCCGCGCCGCCGGGTCGACGCTCGGTGCAAGGTCGGCGCCTGATCGCGGAAGCGAAGGATTGACCCGCCTTGGCGATCCGCATCAAGAGCCAGTGGTTCCGCGAGGACGCGACGAAGAACGCGCCCGAGATCGCGAGCGCGGCGGCGTTCATCGTCTGGAGGGTCGCGCAGAACGCGCTCAAGAACATGCGCGCCGCCGGCTACGACCTGCCGCCGGGCCCTGCGTACTTCGCGTTCCTGTCCGAGTTCCTCGCGTTCCTCGTCGCCGCGGCCGACCGCATCGCGTACGGCCACCGCGACGCCCACTGGCGCGAGGCGTTCACGACCGCGACGGCCAACCGCGCGGGCGAGACGCTCGCCGGCAACCAAGCCGATCTGCTCGGCGCGAACGCCGCGGAATGCAAGGCGCGCTTCATCGCGCTCGTCAACGAACGCTTCGCCGACTACGCCGATTGCGGCTTCACCGACGCCGGACCCGACTACGGCTTCATCCGCGGCTTCGGCCATGTCCTCGCGGACACTCTGCCGGAGGCTTCCGACCGCAGCTGGGCCGTCTCGCAGGTGATCGAGGTCGAGGCGCCCGAGGCGGTCGAGATGCTGCAGAAGGCGATGGCGGGGCTCCTCGGCGAGGCGCCGCGCCGAGCGCGCCGGAACACGGGCACGACAGGCGAATAGCCATGCGCCCTGCCACGACGCTCGCCCGCGGAAGCGCCCCGGATCGCGCTCCGGCGCCCTCCCCGTTCCGGCTGGACGACGAATGCGGGTGGCGCGCGTTTCGGGAGCGGAAGCTCGCCCACTACCCGTCCGACATCGCCGACCTCGTGGTCGAGGTCCGCGATCCGCGCGCGCTCACGCCCGGCGAGCGCGATGCGCTGCTCGCTCGCTGCAGCCGCGCCAACATGGTCGTCTACGCCACCGGCGACCGAAGTGCCGACAAGGACCTGCCGCGGCTCCTCGCGGCGCAGTGCGGACTCGTCCATCTGGACCGCAACTGGCTCGCCGACGACGACGGCATCAGCCGGGTGACCGTGGCGGAGGGCGGCGGTCGCGCCGACTTCATTCCCTACACCAACCGGCCGATCCGCTGGCACACCGACGGCTACTACCATCCGGCGGAACGCACGATCCGCGCGATGGTGCTCCACTGCGTCGCGCGGGCGGCCGAAGGCGGCGAGAACGCGTTGATGGACCCGGAGATCGCGTTCCTGCTCCTGCACGACGCGGACCCCGCCCACGTGCGCGCGCTCTCGCGTCCCGACGCGATGACGATCCCCGAGCGGCAGGACGAGGACCGCGTCGCGCGGCCCGCGCAGTCGGGGCCGGTGTTCTCGGTCGACGAGCGCACCGGACAACTGCACATGCGCTACACGGCGCGCACGCGCAGCATCAAGTGGCACGCCGATCCCGACGTGCGGGCGGCGGTGGCCGCGCTGGAGCGGTTGCTCGCGACCCCGTCGCCGTTCATTCACCGGATCACGCTCGAGCCCGGCATGGGGCTCCTGTGCAACAACGTGCTGCACGACCGCTCGGGATTCACCGACGATCCGCGGCAGCCGCGCCTCATCTACCGCGCGCGCTACCACGACCGCGTCGCCCCGCTGACCGGCGACGGCATCGGCGGCCACGGAACGAAGCGATGATCCCGCAGGCAGGTCGCGCGACGGACCGGCGGCGCTCGCGCGCCGCGGTGCTCGAACCGGGGCGGCGCGCGCGTCGAAGCGCCGGCGCGAACCCGCGGTATGCTCGCCGTCGAGGGCTCGATCGGCGGAGGCACGATGACGCCTTGGGTGACGTTGTCGCGGGCGGCGCGGCTGATCGGCGTGCCGCGCGGCGTCCTGCAGCGCGAAGTGGCCGACGGACGGCTCGCGTCCAATGATGGCCTGGTCTCGCTGGACGCCCTCGCGCGGCTCTATCCGGACTGGCGCCCGGAAGACTCCGGCGCGTTCGAGCGCACCGCCAAGGTCCGCGAGGAGGCGTTCGGCCGGCGCGTCCAGGAGCGCGTGCTGCCGCCGCAGGAGGTGCTCGCGCAGCGGCTCTTCGCCCAGAGCCGCGAACTCGCGGATGCGCGCGCGCATCTTTCGCGCTACCACGAACTCGTCGTGGCGCTGCGCGAGCGCATCGAGGGTTTCGGCCGCGCGGCGCCGGCCGGCGCGCTCGCCGAACTCGCCGCCGAACTCGACCTCGGCCTCGCGCGCGTGCTCGCGACCGGCCCGGTCGACGCGCTGACCGTCATGGACGACATGCTCAAGATCGTGTCGGCCGAGGTCACGGTGCGGCCGAGCGGCCGCGTGTTCTTCGTCGAGGGCCGCGATTCGCTGCTGCAGGCGGGACTCAAGGCCGGACTCAAGCTCGCCTACGGCTGCGGCAACGGAACCTGCGGCTTGTGCAAGGCGCGCGTGGTGTCGGGTGAGGTCGTGAAGACGATGCCCTTCGACTACCCGCTGTCGGAGGCCGAACGCCTGCAGGGTCACACGCTCCTGTGCGCGCATTCGGCCGCGTCGAGCGAGATCGTGATCGAGACGCTCGAAGCGCAGGGTCCGTCCGAGATCCCGGAGCAGGAGGTCGAGGTCCGCGTGCGATCGGTGGCGCCGCTCGCGCCCGACACGCTGCTGGTCCACGTCCAGACGCCGCGCGGCAGCCGGCTGCGCTTCCTCGCCGGCCAGGGCGCGACGCTTTACGGCGGCGCGGCGGACACGGACGCGCACGCGACCTGGCCGATCGCGAGTTGCCCCTGCGACGATCGCAACCTGCACTTCCACGTGGCGCGCGATGCGCGCGATGCGCTTGCGACGATGTTCTTCGACGGTGCGTTCCGGCCGGGCGACGCGCTGCGGCTGTGGGGGCCGTCCGGCGATTTCGTGCTCGCCGAGGACACCGGGCGGCCGCTCGCGTTCGTCGCCTGCGACACGGGCTACGCCCCGATCAAGAGCCTGATCGAGCATGCGATAGCGATCGACGCCGCGCCAGCGATGTCGCTCGACTGGCTGGCGACCCGGTCCGACGGGCACTACCACGCGAACCAGTGCCGCGCGTGGGCGGCCGCGTTCGACGCCTTCCGCTACGAAGCGCACCAGGCCGCCGACGCGGCCGAGGGTGCCGAGGCCCTCGCCTCCCGCATGGCCGAAGCGCTCGACCTGCCGAAGCACGACGTCTATGTCGCTGGACCCGTCGCGTTCGTCGACGCGGCGTGCGCGAGACTCGCGAACGCCGGCGTGCCCGCGGCGCGGCTGCGCGCGCTGGTGCTGTGACCACCATGTCGTCGTCTAAGCGCATACCGATCGTGCCCGTGGCGGGCGAGGAATCCGACGACTGTTCCGCCGCCGAACCTTTCGTGCTGATGGTGCTGGGCGACAGCATGGCGCCCGAATTCTCGGAAGGCGAGATCGTGGTCGTCGAGCCGGAGGGACACGCCACCGACGGCTCGTTCGTCGTCGCGCAACTCGCGGACGGATGGACGCTGCGCCAGCTCGCCCGGACCACGGCCGGATGGGAGCTTCGGGCGCTCGACCCGGCCACCCCCGCGGTCGCGATTCCCGACCTCGCGCCGGTGCGGGGCGTCGTGATCCAGAAGAGCCTGCCCGGACGCCGCCGCGCCGCCAAGCGCTACGTCGAGTGATGGCGCGAGATCACAAAGGAGACCGTCCCTTGCCCTACTTCGTCTACCGCATCCATCGCTACGGAGGGCTCGACCGCGTCGATGCGTACGCGTCGTTCAAGGACGCCTCCGTCCGCGCGAAGGCGCTTCGCGTCGACCCCGGCCTCCCGCCCGACATGACCGTCAAGGTCGTGTTCGCCGAGACCGACGCCGACGCCGAGGCGTTGCTCACGCAAGAGCGCGCGCCCAGGCCCGGCCTCGAGGGCGACGAGTAGTCGCAAAGCGGAGCCGGTGCGACGTGGTCGACGAAGCGGCCTACCGGGAAGCGCGACTCGCCACGGTCGAACGACGCTGCGTGTTCGAGGCCGCGCTCCTGTCGCGGTGCGCCGGGTGCGCGACCTCGGTGCGCGTCGCGCTGGCCGAGCGCGAGGCGATCGGATGCGCGTCGCCCGCCGCGCATGCGGACTGCACCTCCTTCGCGAGCTTGCTGCGCGAACGCGCGCTCTTCGCGCTGAAGCTTCCCCCTGGCGCGCCGCCGCCGCACGCCGTCGTGACGAAGCTCCAGTGCGGCGGCATCACCGGGCTGCACATGGGCGCAGGCGTCCTCGAGGACGACGTGCGTCGGCTCGTCGCGGCGGCGATCGCGAGGCACGGCTGCCTCTCCGACCTGCCGTGGCCGGACATCGTCGCCGCGGTGGTCCGCTGGCAGGGTCGGCGGCGTCACGCGCCGGAGGGCCGGTGAGCCCGCCGCGCGCCGAACTCGTCGCCGCCGTGCGCCGGAACTGCGCGATCTCCGACGCACGCCACGCACGCGAGATGACGATGTGCACCTACCTGCTCGCGATGCGCGAGCACTTCCGCTGGGAGCGGGGCATGGCGCAGGGTGCGCCGCTCGCCCGCGACGAAGTCGGCGCCTGGCTCACCGCGCGGGAAGCCGAGTGGGAGACGCTCGCGGGCGAGGACTACCGGCCGCTCCCCGTCGGCGGCGAACTCGTCGATCCCTGGGACGCCGACGCGGTGAACCGTACGCTCCTGCCCGAGGGACTCGTCTACGGCGCCGGGATCGGCCGCTTCGGCAAGCCGCAGTTCTTCGTCGCGGCGCTGGAGCGCAACGAGCGGCGCCACGGATCGCGTGTGCTGGTCGCCGGCCGCGAGCATGCGCGCGACCTCGACGCCGCGCCGGCCGCGACGCGGGGGGACACGATCTACGTCCGCCGCGAGTCGCTCGCCCGCGTGCTGTGGGACATGGCCGAGGCCTGGGGCGTGCGGCGTGGCGATGGCGCGCTCAAGTCGGCGCTCGACGCGCACGGCTTCGACGCCGGATCCGCCGCGGCGTTGCAGCGCATGGTCGATGCGGAGACCGAGACGCTCATCCTGCACGAACTGGGCGAGCGCGAGGCCGCGACCTGGCTCGGACCGGCGTGGGAGCGTTCGCTGAGCGAGGCGAAGCGTCGCCGCACCTCGATCGTCATGCGCGCGGCGCGCGACCACCTCGCCGACTGCCTCGTGACCTTGCCGGAACTCGTGCGGCGCGACGCCCGGGCGTCGCTGCACCTGTGGTTCGCCGGCCTCGACGGCATGCGCCGCGAACTCTTTCCGCGCGCGCTCCTCGCCTACCGCGCCTGGCTCGACGGCGACCGGGGCGACGCGCTGCTCGACACGGCCGCGGCCGGAGCGGAGCACTGGCGCCGCGCCTGCGTCCAGGTGGTCGATGCCCTCACCGCCGGTGACGGCGAGCGCTCAGTCGACGACCTCTCGACCTCGGACGCGTTCCGGTTCTAGCCTCGCCCCTCGAGGACCGGGCATCGGCGCTCGACGCGCCGCCACCGGAGACTCCGCCGCCACTGCCAACTGTCAACTGCCAACCGCCCGCTGAACCGCGCTCAGAACCGCCGCTGGTAGCCGATGCCGAGTTCGTACTGCCGCATGCCGATCGTCTCGGTCGTGGTCGGCGGCGCACCGAAGGGCACGAACAGGCTCGTGCCGGTCACCTCCTCGCGCGGCGCGTACATGAACGTGCCGGTGAGTTCGGACACCGCGTCGATCTTCCAGGTCGCGCCGAGCGTCCAGTGGCTCTTCATCACGCCGGGGGCGAGGATGTTGAACGTCACGTCCTGCGGCTGGATCGGGTTGTCCGTGTGGTTGTAGCCGCCGCGCAGCGTCCAGCGGTCGTTCAGCCGGTACTGGACGCCGAACTTCCAGACGTCGACGTCCTGCCAGCCGAAGCCCGCGCCGCCGCTCCCGCCGAGGCAGGCGCCCGCGTCGCCGCCGGCGCAGTTGAGGATCAGCGCGCTGCGGTTGTGCACCGAGTCGACGTCGCTGTACCAGATCCGCTCGAAGTCGAGCGCGATCGTCCAGCGGTCGTCCGGCGTGACGGCGAAGCCGGCGACGAGCGACGACGGGATGTCGAATCCGCCCGACTGCGCGAACAGCCCGCGGTACTTGCCGAACTCGTCCATGTCGACCTTGCTCGCGTACGCGACGCCGATCGACAGGAACTTGTTGATCTGCCCCATGTAGCCGACGCGCACGCCGATGCCCCAACTGTCGTCGGTGCCGCGGTTGGTCACGTTCCCCGGGCTCGTCGACAGCATCGGGTTGTCGAACGCCTGGACGCCCTCGGCCTCGAAGCGCTGGTAGGTGACGACCGGCGCGACGCCGATCGAGTGGCCCGGCGTGAACTGCCAGGACAGGTACGGCGCGATCATCAGTTGCATCAGGTCGACGCCGAGCTTGCCGTTGCCGCACAGCAGGTTGTACGGACCGGGATTCGGGTTGAACGACGCGCAGGCGGAGGCCGCGGGAATCTCGCCGCCGCCGTAGTCGGTGTTCATGCCGCCGTTGCCGAACACGGTGACGCCGAACGCCACGGTCGGGCTGTAGCGCCAGTGGATTCCCATCTCCGGCACGAAGAAATTCTCGCTGCCGCTGGTGCTCTGCCCGTCGATGTTCGCCGGACCCGAGCCGCTGCGCGAGGCGTCGCGCTGCGGGTTGAACCACACGAGGCCCGCCTCCCACATGCTGGAGTCGAGGAACGACATCGCTCCGGGGTTGAGCGCGCCGCCGAACGGTTCCTGCGCCACGGCGACGCCCGAACCACCCATGCCGAGCGATCTCATGCCGTAGCCGTGCGCGAAATAGCCGTCGGTGGCTCGCGCGGGCCCTGACGCGACCGCGAGGCCCGCGAGCGCGAGGCACAACGTCGTCAGTCGGAATCCGTTCATGGTCTCCCCCCGTTCCCGGTGATTGCGGTCCTTCCCTGCATCAGATGAACAGCGTGACGTCCGCCTCGCCGGCGAACTCGAGGAACGTCGCCGCGCCCCCGAGGTCGATGCCGTCGATGAACTCGCTCCGCTCGAACTCGAACAGGTCGATCGTCATCTGGCAGGCGATCAGCGTGACGCCCGACTCGAGGCACAGGTTGCGCAGGTCCTCGAGGGAGGCGACGCCGTGCTTCCTGATCTTCTGCTTCATCATCGCCGTCGCCATGTCCTGCATCCCCGGGATCGCGCTGACGAGCACGGGCATCGGCACCGGCATCGGCATCGCCGGGTTCGCGAGCGGGCTGATCTTGATGCGCTTCAGGCTCTTGCGCAGCAACTGCAGGCCGTAGAAGGTGAAGAAGATCCTGACTTCCCAGCCGAGCGCGGCGGCGGTCGTCGCGAGGATGAACGGCGGATACGCCATGTCGAGCGTGCCCTTGCTCGCGATGATGGCCATCTTCTTCGGGCGGGGCTCGTCCATGGCAGTCCTTCCGCTGGCGGGGAATTCCGGGGCGTCGCGCGCTCGCGCCTGCTACTTCTTCTTCAGGAAGAACACGTACTCCTTCCCCTGTTCGGCCTGCGATACGAGCGGGTTGCCGGTCTGGTTCGAGAACGCCTGCATGTCCTTGACCGAACCCGGGTCGGTCGAGACGACCTTCAACACCTGGCCGGAGGCGAGGTCGTTCAGGGCCTTCTTCGTCTTCAGGATCGGCAGCGGGCAGGACAGGCCGCGGGCGTCCAGTTCCTTGTCGTGGTGCATGGTGGTCACGATCGTGTCTCCTCGTTCGATTCGGCTCGAGCGGCGCCGCCGGGAAGCCCCGAACCGGACCGCGGGTTCTCCGGACATGCCAGGCGCACCTCCGGACCCCGTCAGGATATCGCGCATTAGGCGCGGCTCCGTTCGGGGGGTCTATAACCAAGTCGGGTAAGACCCTGCTACCCGAATGGGGGATGCCGTGGTCAGGAGTCAGGAGTCAGAGGACAGAGGTCAGATGCGGCGGTGTTTTCGGTGGCGGCGCATCGAGCGCCGTTGGGAGGTTCTCCTGGGGCGGCCGACGACATTGGCGTCGCTGAACTTGATCTGAATCAAGATTCCGAACGACTCGCGGCGTCAGGCGTGGGGCGAAAGTCGACTGGCGCAGCGGCGATGTCGCGGGCGGCGCATCGGGCGCCGCTGCGCTGCATGTGAATCCGAAGCGCAGCGCGTGACGATGCGCGCCGTGCCGCGGCACGCGCGCGCGGCGTGGGTTCACCGCGCGACCTTGCCGTCGCGCGACGGGCCGAGTACGATCGACGCGAGTGCCCCGCTCGACGTTCACGGCGCGGCGGCATCGCGAAACGTTTGCGCGCCGACCGCACCCGTCGCGGCCGCGCGCCATTCCGGGCAACCATCCGCACTCCGAACCCAGGCCATGGCCTCGAGCAAGATCAGCATCGTCGTCGTGTCCGGAACGCTCGAGCGGTTGCACATGGCGGCGATGATGGCTTCCGTCGGCGCGGTGAGCGGCAACGCCGTCACCGTGTTCCTGTCGATGAACGCGCTGCAGTACTTCCGTCGCGGCGCCTCCGCGCCGGAAGCGGAGGGATCGTTCGGCCGGCAACTCGCGGGCAAGAACGCACCGGGGTTCAAGAGCCTCTTCCAGAGCGCGGTCGATCTCGGCGACGCGAAGGTCCATCCCTGCTCGATGGCCATGGACGTGCTCGCCATCGAGCGCTCGGAACTCGAGCCCTGGCTCGGGGAACCCCTGGGACTTACCCGCTTCCTCGCCGACGCCGAGGGCGCACAGGTGTGGAGTTTCTGAATGACCGAGAGAGTCGTCATCGACGCGCGCGGCAGCTTCTGTCCGGGCCCGCTCATGGAACTGATCGCCCGGCTGAAGTTCGCCCAGGTGGGCGAGGAATTCGAGGTGCTGTCGACCGACAAGGGGTCGGCGAGCGACATTCCCGAGTGGGTGCGCAAGGTGGGCCACGAACTCATCGATAGCCGGGAGGAAGCAGGCGTCTGGCACATCGCGCTGAAGAAGACGAAATAGAGGAGGAGACGAGATGAAGATCCTGATCGTCGGTGGCGGCATGGGCGGCACGATCCTGGGCAACAACCTGGCGCGGCGGCTCGCCGCCGAGATGCGCGCGGGCAAGGTGCAGCTCACGATGCTCTCGGCGTCGGACAAGCACATGTACCAGCCGGGTCTCCTGTATCTCTGTCTCGGACGCATGACGCCCGACGAGCTCTACCGCGATCAGGCGAGCCTCCTCGAACCGGGCATCGACTTCCAGGTCGATCCGGTGGAGACCTTCGAACTCGACCACAACCGGGTCAAGACCAAGGGAGGCAAGACGCACGTCTACGACATCCTGGTCATCGCCACCGGTTCGCGCGCGGTGCCCGAGATGATTCCCGGCCTCGCCGAACACGCCGAGAATTTCTACACCGAGGCCGCGGCGCTCAAGATGTTCAAGCGGTTGCAGGGTTTCCAGGGCGGCCGCGTGGTGATCGCGGTCGGCGTGCCGCACAAGTGCCCGATGGCCCCGCTCGAAATCGTGTTCATGCTTCACGACTACTTCAAGGATCGCGGGATCCGCGACAAGGTCGAGTTGCACTACACCTACCCGGTCGGGCGCGTGCACAGCCTGGAAAACGTCGCCAAGTGGGCCGCTCCCGAGATGGACCGCCTGGGCATCACCTACGAGACCTTCTTCAACATGAAGGAAGTCGACGGCGCCAAGCAGATCGTGCGGAGCGAGGAAGGCGGCGAGGCGCGCTATGACCTCCTCATCACCGTGCCGGCGCACAAGGGCATGGAGGTGATCGAGGCGAACAAGCTCGGCGCCGGCGGCTTCATCCCGACCGACAAGGCGAAGCTCACGATGGAGGGGCGCAAGAACGTCTACGTGATCGGCGACACGACCAACATACCGATCAGCAAGGCGGGCTCGACCGTGCACTACCAGGCCGAGACGCTCGGCGAGAACATCGCCGCGATCGTGAAGCTCGGCAGCCCGGTGCGGGAGCACGACGGCAAGGTGTTCTGCTTCATCGAGGTGGGCAAGGACCGCGCCACCTACGCGCAGTTCAACTACACCACGCCGCCCGATCCCAAGGCGCCCACCAAGGCGGTGCATTGGTTCAAGATGGCCTACAACAAGCTCTACTGGACCAGCGCCCGCGGGCTTCTGTAGGAGGCAGCCATGGACGACGCCCAGGCAATGGAACTCGAGCGGATCGTCGCCGCGGCGCGCGACTCGCTGACCGACGAGATGGTGGGCCGCCTCTCGGCCACGGCGGCCGAAGGCCTCGATCTCCTCGACAAGGTGAATCGCTCGGGCGTCGCCGGCGCCTTGCCCGCGATCTCGCAGCTCGTCGCCAACGGGGACCTCGAACGGCTCGTGCAGCTCGCGCGCACCTACGGCGCCGCGCAGGACTCGCTGACCGACGAGATGGTGTCTCGCCTCGCCGGCACGGTGGCGGAATCGCTCTCGATGATGGACCGGTTGAATCGCGCGGGGCTCGACCGGCTGGTCGGCTCGATCGAGCGGCTCTCCGACGTGCTCGAGCGCACGCTTCGGGCGCTCGAGACCGCCAACCGGACGATGGCGGGCGAACCCGCCGCCACCGGAGGCTTCGGCGGCGTCTGGGCGCTCATGCGCCAGCCGGAGAACCAGGAGACGCTGCGCTTCCTGCTCGCGTTCGGGCGCGCGTTCCGCAAGGGGTAGGTCGCTTCGCCCCGGCTACGCCACCCGCGACAGGTCCGCTCGGGCGGCCGGGCCGCTGCTGTAGACGTTCAGGTACTTGAGGCAGATCACGCGCAGGCACGAGGCGATGTTCTTGTCGTTCGCGACGAGGCATCCGTCGTGCACCCGCTCGATCAGGCGCGGAAGCGTGAGCCGCGACTCCTTCGCCATGTCGTCCAGCACGTTCCAGAAGGCCCGTTCGAGGCAGATCGTCGTGCTGTGGCCGTGGATCCGGAAGCCGCGCTTCTCGGGGATGAACTCGCTCAGCTGCGACGTCGTGCAGGCGTTGAACATGTGGTCCAGCACGTCGTTGATCTCGGTGTAGATCTTCACCCGCCCTCCCCCCGCGCGTTGGCAACAAATACCACCCCGGACCACGGCGACCCTTCTAGAATCGTCAGCATACTCGAAACGGCGCCCGGGGCACCGGCCGCTCCGGGGGCGAGGAGACGCCATGGAGTTCTTCCGCAAGACGCTCGATCCGGTGTTCGCGCTCGCCGCGATCGCCGTGCTCGACGTCTTCCTGTTCCTGCTGCTCGGCGCGTGGACCGTCGGCGGCGGCGAGACGATGATGACCGGGCTCATGGCCAAGGCGGTCGTCGGCGACGACCTCGAGCGGATCCCGTTCTGGAACATCGTCTTCCCGCCGCGCGCCGACTACTGGAAGATCTACATCAGCCTCGGCATGCTGTTCGGCGCGTTCATCGGCGCGCTGCTCTCGAAGGAGTTCTACCTGCGCATGCCGCGCCGCGCCTCCGAGTGGCTGATGATCACCGTCGGCGGGCTCCTGATGGGCATCGGGATCCGCATGGCGTACATCTGCAACGTGTCGACGTTCTTCGGCCTGCTGCCGGAGATGAACATGGGCGGCTACCTGGCGATCTCGGGGATCCTCGCCGGGGCCTGGGTCGGGTCGCTCGTCTACAAGAAGCTCCTGGAGGGGTGACGTTCATGACACCGGTCGTCGAGTGCCTGGTCGCGTTCGTGTTCGGCTCGGTCGTGGGGCTCCTGATGCAGCGCTCGCGCTTCTGCAACACCGCGGCGCTGCGCGACGCCATCATGTTCAAGACCTACCGCAACACCAAGGCGATGCTGATGGCGATGATGATCCTCACCGTCGCGTTCACCGGCTTCATGAGCCTCGGCGCCGGCCATCCGATGGAATTCGACGTCGGGCTCAACACGTTCGCCGGCCTGTTCCTGTTCGGGATCGGCATGGTGCTCGCCGGCGCCTGCACGGTCTCGACGTGGGTCAAGACCGGCGAGGGCAACCTCGGCGCCCTCTGGGCGCTGGTGTTCACGTTCGTCGGGATGTTCCTGTTCTCGCTCGCCTGGTCGTGGAACTGGTGGCCGCCGGCGCCGCAGACGATGACCGGCCAGCCGAACCTGCCCGCCCTCCAGCTCGGGTTCGCGAACGCGCGCACGCTCCAGGACAAGCTCGGCGTCCCGGCCATCTTCTTCGGGCTGATCCAGTTCGCCGTGCTGCTCGCGATCTACCGGACGATCCTGCGCCGCGAGCGGGCGCAGCAGCAGAAGCACGACGAGCATCAGCGGGAAACCTCGGCGCAGGGCGCCTGACGCCGTCGCGAAGGAGCGAGCCATGGGTCTGTTCGGATCGAAGAGGAAGGTCGAGGAGGCGGTCGCGGGCGGCGAGGCCGTGCTCGGCGACGGCCGCAGGATCGAGGTCGCGCGCCGCGTGGATTGCCGCGGAGACTCCTGCCCGCGCCCGCAGCTGATGACGAAGAAAGCCGTCGGCGAGATCGCGCCGGGCGGCGTGGTCGAGGTGCTCGTCGACAACCCGTCGTCGGTCGAGGCGCTGCCGCCGATGTGCAACGAACTCAACGCGACGCACCTCGAGACGATCAAGGACCCCGCCTGCTGGCGCGTCTACATCCGCAAGGACTGAACGTCGGGACTTCGCGATGATCATCCGCCTGCTCATGCGCTTGTTCGTCGCCGCGTCGGCGATCGCCGTCGTCGCGGGCCTCGCGTACGTCTACGTGAAGCCGCCGGAAGGCATGCGCGTGTCGCGCGAAGGCGTGCCGCTGCTGTCGCCGCCCGTGGCCCACCCGGGCACCGGCGAGGCGATCGCGCTCGAACGGCTGGTGCAGCACTTCAAGGGAGGGGGCCGATGATGGACCTGCAGACGATCGCGTACCTCGTGCTGTTCTTCGTGGCGTTCGGCGCGATGGCGCTCGCGTTCTTCAGCGACTCGCTGTGACGCCATGAATCGCGAGAGCCTCGTCTTCTGCATCGGCGCGCTCGCCGTCGCGCTGGGCGTCTGCGCGCTGGGGTTCCGCTGGGCCGCGCTTCCGCCCGCCGCCCTCGAAGCCACCCGGCACCCGGCGCCCGCGGAGACGCTGCCCGACGTCGAACTGGGCGGCGGGTTCGGACGCGTGTCGGTCATCGACCTCGTCGGGTACTACCTCGAGCATCCCCCCGCCCCGGCCGGCGACTCGGCGGGAGGCGCCCCTCCGGCGGCGAAGCGCTTCGGAGGATGCTGATCGTGCGGCTGGCGCCGTTCCTCATCATGTTCCTCGTCTCCACGGTCGCGATCGCGGCGAGCGGCGATTTCTCCTACGTGCGTGCCGTCCCGGCGGACGTCGGGATCGTGATCGCGGACACGCGCGCGGCGGACGCATGCCGCGCGAAGAGCCTCGAAGGCGCGCGCTGCCTGCCGTCCGCCGACTTCATCGCGCCGCAGTCCCGCCTGCCGGACGAGCGCAACCTGCTCTGGCTCCTCGGCACCGCGGGACTCACCGGCGACGAGCACGTACTGGTGGTCGGCGACGACGCCGTCGCGCGGGACTTCGTCGCGGGCATCCTCCATGTCGCAGGCCAGCGCGACGTGCGCGTGCTCACGGAGCCCGTGTCGCGGCTGATCGCGTCGGGCGCGAACGCGGCCCCCGGACGCGGGCGTGCCTCGATTCGCGAAGCCGTGTACACGGCTCCGATGCGCGACGGCCTCGTGGTCCTGCGGCGCGAACTCGTCGCGATGCGACCCTGGCCCGTGGTGCTCGACGGCCGCAGCGACCGCGAATACCGGGGCGAGAGCGCCCGCGCCGTGCGCACCGGCCACCTTCCCGGCGCGATCAGCCTGCCGGCGGCCCGGCTTCGAGCTGCGCTCGATCCCGCATCCGCGCGCCCGTTGCTGCCGGAGTCGTCCGGCGCTGCGCCGATCGCCTACGCGCACGACGCCTACGAAGGCCTCGCGTACCTGACCCTGCTCGTGGCGGGACACGGTGTCCGCGCCCGGCTCTACGCCGAAGGCTGGTCCGCGTGGGCCACCGATGGATCGCTTCCCGCGGACGCGGTCGGATACCCGGAGAGCGCGCGGGACCGCGCGGGGACCTCCGCCGGCATCGAACCCGCGATCGGGACCAGCGATACGCGCCGCCTCGAGATCGCGCTCGTCATCGGGCTGGCGTTGACCCTCGCGGCGTTCGCCCTGGGACGCCGGTCCGGCCGAAGGAGACACGCGTGATCGACATCCTGTTCCACGTGGCGACCGAAGGCGGTGCGCGGCTGCTTGCGCCGCTCGCGCGCGCATGCCGGCGCGGCGGGCACCCGTTCGCCGCGTTCTTCACGCACGAGGGCGTGCGCGGACTCGCCGACCCGGATCTCCGCGCAGGTCTCGGCGACGCCCGCGCGGTGGTGTGCGAGGAGTCCTGGCACCGCTTCCGCGGCGGCGAGCCCTGCCCGGTCGAACTCGGGAGCCAGACGGTCAACAGCGCGCTCGCGGGCGAGTCGCGCCGCGTGGTGAGCCTGTGAGCGGGCGCGCGCTCCTGGTGCTCGCGCGCCGCAACCACGCCGAAGCCATGCGCGTTGCGGCAGGACTCACCATCCTCGGTCATTCGGTCGGCCTCGTGATCATGGACCGGCCGGTCGACGAAACCGCGGAGAACGCGGCCGGCGCCGAACTCCTCGAACTGACCGGCATCGAGCCCGAGACCACCGTCGCCGCCATGGCGGACGACCTGCCGCTCCTCGACGCGAATGCTCTCGCACGACGGCTCGAGAGCGCCGACGCGGTCTTCAGCCTGTGAAGATCCTCGAACTCGACACCGGTCTGTTCCCGGACGCCCAGACCGTGGCCGCTGCCCTGCGGCACCTCGGGTCCACGCACGACGTGGTCACGATCGACCTTCGGCGTCCGGACCTGCAGGACCCGGATTGGGACCGCGTCGTCGCGGCGATCCTGGCGTCGGACCTCACGATCTCCCTTTGACACGAGGAGCGAAGCGATGAAGACACGATGGGCGACAGGATGGATCACGGTGGTAGCCGGGCTCGTCGTCGCGATGATGACGATCGCCCGGCCGGCGGCCGCCGCCGACCCGCTGGTGAACGTGGACTGGGTGAAGGCGAACCTCGGCAAGCCCGGGATCGTGTTCATCGACTTCGCGCCGCCCGCGGACTTCCTCCGCGGCCACATCCCCGGCGCGGTCAACAGCAACTACGCGAAGGACGGCTGGCGCGAGGAGCGCGCGAGCGACAAGGTGCCCGACATGCTGCCCGCGAAACTCGAGCCGCTGGGCGAGATGATCGGCAAGCTCGGCATCGACAACGCCACGCACGTCGTGCTGGTGCCGGCAGGCATGTCCTCGACCGACATGGGCGTCGGCACGCGCGTCTACTGGACCTTCAAGGTGCTCGGCCACGACAACGTGTCGCTGCTCGACGGCGGCATGGCGGCGTGGACCAAGGACAAGAAGAATCCGCTGCAGACGGGCGCCGCGAAGATCGAGCCCAAGACGTTCAAGATCGCCGTCCGCAAGGACATGATCGTCACGATGGACGACGTGAAGAAGGCGAAGGCGGCCGGCGTTCTCCTCGTCGACAACCGGCCGGAGGACCAGTTCGCCGGCATCAACCGCCATCCGAAGGCGACCGAGAGCGGGACGATCGAGGGCGCGAAGAACCTGCCCAACGGGTGGCTCACCGTCAACGGCGGCGGCGAGTTCCGCAACAAGTCGCAGCTCGATCAGCTCTACAAGGTCGCGAGCGTGCCCACGAGCGGCGACCAGATCAACTTCTGCAACACCGGGCACTGGGCGTCGGTCGGCTGGTTCGTGTCGAGCGAACTCATCGGCAACAAGAAGGCGAAGATGTACGACGGGTCGATGGTCGAGTGGACGATGCTGAAGGGCGGCCCGGTCGAACAGAGGGTGAAGCTGCAATAGCCGGTGCGCGCGCGTCTCGTCCTCGCGTTCGCGGCCTGGGTGGCGTGGGTCCCCCAGGCCGCGGCGCAGGGCGAGCACGAGCGGCGGCTCGCCGCCGAATTGACGATCCTCGCGGGCGATGTGCGCCTGCTCGACGAGGCGGCATTGCCGCCGCTGCGGATGGCGGGACTGCGCGAGCGGATCGCGGGGGCGCTCTCCTCGCTCCCGCTCCTGCTGCGCCGGGCCGGCGGCGACCCTGGGACCGTGCCGGTACTGCGCGACGGTTGGGCACGAAGCGACTGGCGCGCGCTTCGCGCCGCGCTCGCTGTCCTGCGCGAACGCCACCCGTTCGACGCGGGCGCTCTCCTGCCGACCCGTCCCACGCCCGCGCAGCGCGCCGTCGGCGCGGCGATCCACCGCGAGGTCTGCGCGGGCTGCCACGACGCCCCCGCAGCCGACACGAAGCTGCCGGCGCTCGACCTCCGCGCGCAGGCGAAGCGGATGCCGCGCGAGGAGTTCGCCGCGCGATTGCTCCTCGGCGTGCGCGGCGACCGCAGCACCGCGTACCGCAATCCGTTCAGCGATCTCGAACTCGCGGCGCTCGTCGCGTGGTACGAGGACGCACGCCCGGGAGACGCGGCGAAGAAGTGACGCAGGGCCGACGCGCCGGCTGATCCATCGGGCGGTCGATGCGCGACCGCGCGGCGACGCCCGGGGTGCGCGCTACCCGAGGCACTCCGGCGGGCAGCCGCGCTCCCAGAGCGCGGCCGGGCGCCTTGCGCGGTCGCGGAACTCCGGCGCATCGGGCGCGGGCCGGACGTCGCCCCACCACAGGTGCGAGCAGCCGGAGCGCCAGGCCATCTCGTCGGCGATCGTCGTGCCATGCGACACGCACGCCGCGTCGAGCGCCGCGAAGGCGCGGCGTACCGCCGCGTCGGCCGCCGCGTCCTTCGCGTGCAGCCAGTCGTAGCACGCGCCCGAGAGCGCCTCCATCTGCGCGACGAACGGATAGTTGCCGTGCGTACGCCCCCAGGCGTCGAGCCACTCGTCGGTGACGAGGCGCACCGATCGCTCCCTCGCCTCGCCCATCGATTTCGCCGTCGTCATCATCATGTGACGCATCAGTTCGGCGCGCGCGTGCGTGGCGCGGGCGAGCAGCGATGCGTCGCGCGCGGCGGCGATGTGCGCGCCGGCCTCGCGCGCGAGTTCGGACGTGCAGTCGGTCATTGCAGGGTTCCCGCGGGCATCTGGCCCATCATGACGAGGTGCGCGAGATCGTCGGCGCTCATGCCTCCGGTGGGTCGGTCGGCCACCTTGCGGCCGCCCTTCAGCACCGCCACGCGCGTGGCGACGTCGACGACTTCGGCCATGTTGTGGCTGATGAGGATCACGGTGGTTCCGCCGCGGTTCAGCTCGCGGATGAGATCGAGCACCTGCCGGCTCTCCGCGACCCCGAGCGCTGCCGTGGGCTCGTCCATGATCACGAGGCGCGCGCTCCAGCGCAGCGCGCGGGCGATGGCGACCGCCTGGCGCTGGCCGCCGGAGAGCGTGTCGACCGCCCGGTCGGTGTCGTCGATGGCCACATTGAGGCGCGCGAGATAGCCGCGCGCGTCCTCGCGCATCCGCCGCTTGTCGAGGAGCGGCAGCCCTGCCACCCTTCGCGTCAGTTCGGCGCCGATGAACAGGTTCTGCCAGATCGGAAGCCGCGGGGCGAGCGCGAGGTCCTGATAGATCGTCGCCACGCCGGCGGCGAGCGCGGCCTGCGGCGACGTGAAGCGGACTTCGGCGCCTTCGAGCTCGATGACGCCCTCGTCTTGCGCGTGCGCCCCCGAGACCACGCGGATGAGGCTCGACTTGCCGGCGCCGTTGTCGCCGCAGATCGCGAGCACCTCGCCGCGCAGGACGTCGAGATCGACGCCGCGCAGCGCCTCGACCGCGCCGTAGCGCTTGCGGATGCCCCGGAGCCGGATCAGGACATCGGCGGCGGCGACGCCGCTTCGATGCGCGCTCGCCGCTCCCGGCGCGGGCGGCGGCACTGCGGCGGCGTGCACGTGCGGCCCTTGCCTACTTCGCGAGGAACTTGTCGACGTTGGAGGCGTCGACCAGCACCGAATCGACCCACAGGTAGGGGCCGCCCACGACCTTCTCCTTCGGAGTCTTCTGCACGACGATCCGGTTGAGCGCATCGACCGCCTGCGCGCCCATGGACTCGAACGGAATCGCCACCGTCGCGGTGAACAGGCTGTCCGGATCCTTGATGCGCCGGTACGACTCCTGTCCGCCGTCGACGCTCACCATCACCACGTCGCCCTTCTTGTAGCCCTGCGCGCGCAGGAGGTCGTCGATGATCCACGCCTGGCCGTCCCACGACGCCCACACGCCCTGGAACTTGCCCTTGTTCTGCAGGATGAGCGCCTGCATGCCGTTGCGCACGTCGTCGCGCCAGCTCGCGGTGCGCGCCATCGAGTGGCTGCCGAGCACCTTGACCGCCGGGTTCTCGGACAGGACGACGTCGAGTTCCTTGCCGCGGATGCGCGAGGCGACGTTCTGCTCGAAGCGCGCGGTGAGGATCTCGCCGCGGTAGTTCATCTTCGACAGCATGTACAGCGTCGCCTGCGCGCCGTTCACGTAGTCGTTGACCTGGATGTCGAACAGCGAATGCGGGCTCGTGCCCGAGACCACGGTGACGAGCGGGATGCCGGCCTTCTTCACCGCCGCGAACTGCGCGTCGGCCTCGACCGGCTTGCCCATGCACAGGATGAGGCCGTCGACCTTCGCCTGGATCATCGCCTCGATCTGCTCCGCGTGCTTCGGGAGGCTTCCCTCGGAATTCAGCTGCTGCACGGTCCAGCCGAGCTTCTTCGCCTCCGCCGCAGCGGAATTGGAGCAGCGCGCGTGCGTCTCGGCCGACATCTGGAACGCGATGATGCCGAGCTTGAAGGCGTTCGCGGACGAGGCCGCGGCGAGCGCGAACAATGCGACGATCGACATGCGCAACATGGTGCGGTCTCCTTGCCTAGATTCCGAATGCGGCTTTCTTGAGCGCCGCCGCCGACAGCGCCACCGAACCCACGATGATAAAGCCGAGCGCGATGTCCTGCACGTAGTACGGCGCGCCCATCAGCACGAGCCCGTTGCCGAGCATGCCGATGGTCGCGGCGCCCGTGAGCGTGCCCGGCACGTTGCAGCGGCCGGGCTCGAACATGGTCATGCCGAGGAGCACCGCGGCGATCGAGGTCAGGAGGTAGTCCTTGCCCATGTCCGGCGCCGCCGAGTTGAGCGTGGCGGCGAGCAGCACGCCGACGAGGCCCGCGCACGCCCCGGAGAACCCGAGCGCGAGCACCTTCATCCGTCGCACCTTGACCCCGGCGAGACGCGCGGCCTCGTCGGCCTCGCCGGTGAACACGAGGTGCAGGCCGAGCCGCGTCTGCTTTTGCACGACGACGACGAAGAGCGCCACCGCGGCCAGCCACAGGATGAGCGCGGGGATGCCCGCCACGCTCCCGCGCCCCAGCGCGAGGAACGCGGGATCCCAGCGCCCCACGAAGGCGACGCCTCCGGTGATCGCGAAACCCAGTCCGGTGGCCACCGACGCCATGGCGAGCGTCGCGATCAGCGACGGGATGCGCATCGCGGTGACGAGGAACCCGTTCACGAGTCCGGCGCAAAGGCCCACGGCGAGCGCGGCGAGCACCGCGAGGGCGGGCGCGACCTGATGGAAGACGAGGCCGCCCGCCACCACCGCGCACAGGCTGCACACCGCGGCGAACGACAGGTCGAGTTCGGCGGCCGTGAACGCGATCGAGAACCCGATCGCGAGGATCGCGAGGAAGCTCACGTGCTTGCCCACGTTCAGCAGGTTCACCGGGTCGAGGAAGTTCGGCGCCGCGATCGAGAAGAACGCGAAGAGCGCGAGCGCCGCGAACGCGGTACCCCAGGTGGCGAGGACGTGGCGAAAGCTCATGCCGGAGCGCTCGCGGCAAGCGCGAGCGCCGCCTGCCGGATCCGCCGGTAGCGGGCGAAGCGCGCCGTGTGCGCGTCGTGGCGCGCGCGCCGCGGCTCGAAGCGACGCAGGCGCGTGACCATCGCCGACGCGGCGCCGGCAATGTCCGCGGCGAGGCCGAGGCCGACCGCGGCCGCGACCGCCGCACCGACGAGGCCCGTCTCCGGCTCGGCGGAGCGCAGCACCGGCAATCCGGTGACGTCCGCCTTGATACGGCACCAGGCATCGGATCGGGCGCCCCCGCCAGCCACGCGCAGCCCTCGCGCCCGCGTCCCGCTGCCTTCCTGTGCGACATCGAGCACGTCACGCACCGCCAGCGCCACGCCTTCGAGCACGCTCCACAGGAAATCGTCCGGCGCGCTCCCCCGTCCGATGCCGTGGAACGCGCCGCGCACTTCGCTGTTCCACACCGGCGCGCGCTCGCCCGCGAGATAGGGCAGGAACACCGGCGCATCCGCGCGGAGCGGACCGCGTCCGACGCGCGCGAGCGCGACCTCGAAGGACCCGCGGACGCGAAACGCCGCGTGGCACCAGAGGGCGCAGTCCGCCCCCGCCTGCGTCGGCCCGCCGACCTGGTGCGCGCCTTCGGTCCACGGCAGCGACACGAGGCCGGGGGCCCTCGCCGGTCGCGCGGTGAGAAGTCCGATCGCCTCCGAGGTCCCCGCGATGTCGTACGCGTCGCCGGGCAACACGGCACCCGCGCCCACTGCCGAGGCCCAGGTGTCCATCGCTCCCGCGAAGACCGGAACCTCGCGAAGCTCGGGCGTCACGTCGTCGCGCACCGGTCCGACGCATTGCCACGGCGCGAGTCCGGTCACGAACCTGCCGGTCAGCCTGCCGGCCAGGAACTCGCGCGGCTCGACGACCAGGTCGATGCGCTCGTGGCGCGCGGGCTGGTGGCGTTCGATCCATGCGAGGCGCGCCTCCGCATCGAATGCGGTCGTCCCGGGCAATTCGCGCGCGATCGCCGCGGCCCGCGCATCTCGAAACGCGATCGCCGGTCCCAACGGACGCCGCCGCCGGTCGAGCAGCACCTGCGTGCGCGTGAGTCCGCAGACACACACCGCGACCACCCGACCGCGTCGGGGCAATCCGCGCAGTGCTGCCGCGGAGGTCCGGCGCAGCGCGCTCCACCAGTGCTCGGGGTCGATCTCCGCGAAGCCGCGGCGCGGTTCACGAATGGACAGCGGGACCGCCGACGCCGCGCGCACGCGTCCGTGCATGTCCACGAGTCCCGCGCGCAGCGAACCGGCTCCGACGTCGACGGCGAGGACGAACGGGGTGGGCACCGGGCGATTATAGTGGGGTCGGAGCCGCGATTCGCGCGACACGATGCGCTGGTCGAATCGCGTCTCCGACCCGGTTTCGGTGCAATGCGCGAACCACCCCCGTCAGCACGGCGCTTCGCTTGAGTTTTCGTGCGATTGCCGCCATAATGCCGGCATGAACTTCCGCACGCCGCGCACGCACGAAGCCTCGACCGCGAGCCCCGCTCGCCGGTCGTCGTGCGCGCACGCGCGCGTGTCGTACTCCGCCCTCCGCCGCCACGATCGCGGCACGCTCGCCTGCCTCGGGAGCGCCCGGTAACCGCGAGCCGCTCCCGGACCTCCCCGAGGTCCCGAGTCGCCGCCGTTGCCGGGATCCTGCGCTGACCGCCGCCGTCCCACGCCCGCGCGCACGCGCGGCGTGGACACGCATTCACGCATGACCGCTTTCCGGAGGCTGCCGTGTTCGACCTGCACGATGTGACCCTTTCTTCCCGTGACGCCGCGGCGCTCGCCGCCCTCGTGACCGACTGGCCCGCCCGGGACGCTTCAGAGCAGGCCGCCGCCGACGTGATCGCCGACACCGTCGCTGCCGCACGCGTCATCGCGGACCGCACGCTCGCCGTCGACACCGTGGCGCTGGGCACGACGGTGACCTACGACGAGCTGCCCTCCGGCACGCGCCGGACCGTGACGCTCGTCCACCCCGCCGGCGCCGACCCCTCGCGCGCCCGCGTCTCGGTGTTCGCCCCGGCGGCGCGCGCCCTGCTCGGCCGTCGCGCCGGCACGCGGGTGCCCGCGAGTCTTCCGGATCGCTCGATCCGCGAACTCGCCATCGTCGCCATCGCGCGCGGTGGAGTCGGCGATGCGCACTGACACGATGGACGTGGCGTCGCCGGGGGCCGGGTACGCGCGCGGCGTGGTGCCGCTCGCCCTGCCCGAGTGCCCGATCGAGCAGGTGATCCGCGCCCGCGATGCGTCCACGCGCTCCGCGCTGCACGAGGAGGCTCGCGCTCGCCCCGCGCGTCTCGCGGACGCGTGGCTCATCGCGGACGCCGAAGGGGTGCGCGCCATCGCGCGGTCGGAGGGCGCGCTGCGTCCGTTCGTCGCCGGCATCGTCGAACGGCACGGCGCAGCCGTCGTCGTCGGCGCGCCGCGCGTGCGCTACTCGCACCGGCCGACGCTCTCCGAGCCGTGGATGCGCATCACCGCCTCGGGGCCGTCGGGGTTGCTGCCGCTCATCCTGCGCGATCTCGACCGCAGGAAGGGCCGCACGCTGCGCATCGACGACCACGGCGGCCCGTTCGCGCTCGAAGCGGAGGCTCCGCTCGCGAACCTGCTGGGCTACGCGGACTGGCTCGATGAACTGTGCGAGGGTCGCGCCGACCTCGCGATGCGGCTCGTGCGCTATGCGGCCGTCGACGTCGATCCGGGACCGGAAGCCGCGTGACCGCCCGCCGGAACCGGCGCGCGTGCGGATGGCGCGCGTTCAGCGCGCGCGGATCGCGTCGCCGCCGGCAGGCGCGCCCGCGCTGACTCCGCCCGTCGCGGCGACGACGGCCGCAGGCTCGTTCGCCTGCCGCGCGAGCAACGCGCGGGCCTCGTCCTGGAACGAGCGCCAGGATTTCTCCCACTGGCCGTCGCGCGGCTTCGTGCTGGCGATCTTCAGGAGCAGAGCGCGCAACGCGGCCGTTTCGGCGCGCGCTGCTTCGGTCCGCGCTTCCGCCTCGGCGAGTTCCGAGGCGTAGACGAGTTCGACCTTCCGGTCGCGGCACACGCCGATGCAGTTCTGCGGTCCCTCGAGACGGCCGCAGCCGACGCACTGCCAGGCTTTCAGCGTCTCGATGGCGATTGCTCCGTGGTGCCCCTGTCCGGGACATTCTAGGCGCGCAGCGGCACGACCGCGCATCGCGAGCTTGACTTCGGTCAAGCTCCGGCCCGCCACGCGCCGTCGGGCGCGCTACCGCCGCGTCATCCGCGTGAAGTCGCCGATGACCTTCTGCATGTGTTCGAGCGCGTTGCCGCCCGAACCGACGACGCCCTTCATCGCCTCGACCACGTTCTGCATCGGGGCCATGTCCGGCAGCATCGCCATCGCGGCCTTCGCCTGCCGGACGCCGGGCATGCCCTCGGTCTGGTCCTCGATCAGCGCGAACACGCGCTTCTGCATCTCGGTGATGAGGTCGAACATCTCGCCCCAGTAGCGCATCGACTTCTCGAGCGCCTCCTGCGCGACGTCCTGGCCGGCGACCATCAGCGACTGCGCGTCGCGCGCCTCGGCCGCGGATCGCGCCGCCTTCTTGCCGAACGCGCGCGCCTCCTCCTCGCCGGCGAACTGGAGCTTGCGGAGCTTCGTCGTGTTGTCGATCGCGGCGTTGATGACGTCGAGCGCCATCCGCGCATTGGCCTTGTAGAGCTCGATCGCCTGCTCGGGCGTGAGCAGGTTCACGACGCCCGACAGGTCGCCGCTCTCGAGTCCCGGAGGCATCGCCGTGCCGCCACCCAGAGCCTTCTTCGCGGACGGACGGTGCTTCGCCTTGCGGCGGGGGGCGGCCTTCGGCGCGGCGGGTGCGGTGGCCTTGCGTGCCATGATCGGCTCCTCGGTTCGTCGGACGGGAACCCAGTTGACGCCATTCGCGTGGCAGCGTCAAGTCGGCGCCCTCCCGACGCCGACCAGTTGACCGCCCTGCACGTCGCGAGGCAGGATCGCCGGGCGTTCCCGACCCGTGTCCCGGAGATGAACATGTTCACGTCCCTCACGCGCGCGCTCGTCGCGTGCACCGCGCTCGCGCTCGGCGCGGCCTCGTTCGCCCAGACCCCCCCCACTCCTGCGTACTCGACGGCGAAGATCGCCGACAACGTCTACGTGTTCCGCGCAGGCGGCTACCTGTCGATGTTCGTCGTCACGCCCGAGGGCGTCATCGTGACCGATCCGGTCGGATACGCCGACGCGAAGGCGCCCGCGGCGTACCTCGAGGAGATCCGCAAGATCACGCAGGCGCCGGTCAAGTACGTGATCTACAGCCACCACCACTACGATCATTCGACCGGGGCGAAGATCTTCAAGGACCAGGGAGCGATCGTCGTTGCGCACCGCAACGCGCACCAGCGGCTCGCTGCGCTGCAGAACCGCGAAGTCGTGCTGCCCGACATGATCGTCGAGGACAGCGGCAGCTCGATCCTGCTCGGCGGCATGCGCGTCGACCTCCTGTGGGTCGGCGCCAACCACTCGGACAACACGCTGGTGATGCTGCTGCCGAAGGAGCGGATCCTCTACGCGGTCGACTGGCTGCCGATCCAGGGCGTGATGTACCGCGACATGCCGGACGGCTACATCCCGGACTGGTTCGCGGGCATCGACCGCGTGCTCGCGATGGAGTGGGACCGGATGATCCCGGGACATCCCGGACCCGGCAACCGGCTGGGCACCAAGGACGACGTGCGCGCGCTGCGCAACTACCTGGTCGACGTCTCGAACGCCGCGAAGCAGCTCGCCGCGGACCGGAAGTGCCTGAACGACGAGGCGATGCGGGGCGTCAAGCTGCCGAAGTACGAAGGCTGGAGCGGCTATCAGGCCTACCTGTTCGGCAACGTCGAGCGCTTCTGCGAGTACTGGTCGCGCGGAGTCTGAGTGGCCGGCCTGCGCGAGCGCTTCGGCCGCCCGTTGCGCCTCGCGATCCTCGGCGGCGGACCGTCGTCGTGGATCGGCCACATGCACCGCAGCGCCGCGGAGCTCGACGGCTGGTGGCGCATCGCGGGCGGCGTGTTCTCCGCGGACGCGGCGCGCTCGCGCGAGGCCGGCGCCGCGCTGGGCTTCGACCACGCGCGCTGCTACGGCACGATCGGCGAACTGATCGAACGGGAGCGTGCTCGCGCCGACCCGATCGAAGCGGTCGCGATCATGACGCCGAACGACACGCACCACGCGCTCGCGGCGGCCGCGCTCGACGCCGGCATCGACGTCGTCTGCGACAAGCCGGTCACGCACGACGCGGCGCAGGCGCGCGACCTCGCGGCGCGCGCGACGCGACACGGCCGGCTCGTCGCGATCACGCATGGCTACGCGGCCTACCCGATGACCCGCTACGCGCGCCATCTCGCGGGCGAAGGCGCGCTCGGCGCGCTGCGCTACGTTCAGGTCGAGTACGTCCAGTCGGGACTCGCGACACGGATCGAGGACGGTCCGCGCAACGCGCGTCTCGACTGGCTCCTCGATCCCGCGCGAAGCGGCCTCGCGCTGGTCATGAGCGCGATCGGCTGCCACGCGCAGCATCTCGCTTCGTTCGTCGTGAACCGGCGCGTCGCGAGCGTCTGCGCCGACGTGCTCTCGGTCGTGCCGGGCCGCCGCGTCGTCGACACCGTGTCCGCGCTGCTGCGCTTCGAGGGCGGGCTCGCCGGAACGTTCACCGCGTTCCAGGCGGCGGCGGGAAGCGAGAACGACATCCGCCTTCGCGTCTACGGCGAGAAGGGCATGCTCGAGTGGACGCACCGCGAATGCTCGTACTTGCGCGTCGCGATGCACAACGAAGGCCCGCGCGTCGTGGGGCGCGGCGATGCCGGATTGCCTCCCGGGATTGCGGCGCTGGGGCGCGCGCCCCGCGGCCACCCCGAGGGCCTGCGCGAGGCGTTCGCGAACATCTACGCGGAGGTCGCTCAGGAGCGGATGGCGCGCTCGCTCGGCGAGCGCGTGCCGGCATTCGTCTATCCGCGCATCGAGGACGGCGTGCACACGATGGCGTTCATCGAGGCCTGCGTCGCGTCGAACGGGCGGTGGGTCGAAGTCGGTCAGGAGTCAGTTGACAGTTGACAGTGGCGCCGGAGATTCCGGTGGCGGCGCATCGAGCGCCGTTGCGAGGGCCCCGTGGGTCCGACGGATGGATACGGACCGGCCACCGCCATGCAGCCAACTTGCAAACGTCAACTGGCTCCTGCCTCGCGGTTCGGAATCGCGGATGGCAGAGCTTGGCGAGCGACGGCTGCAGGCCGAATCCTGATCCGACACAAACCTCGCAACCGCGCTCGATGCGCGGCCACCGGAGACTCCGGCGCCACTGTCAACTGTCAACTGTCAACTGCCAACTGTCAACTGTCAACTGTCAACTGTCAACTGACCCCTGCGCGCCTTCTCCGCGACCCTCGCGTCGAACCGCTCGCGCAGGATCACGACGCGCTCGTGCGTGCCGCGCGCGATGAGGTCGATGCCGTCGTCGGCCTCGACTTCGAACGACAGTTTCCGGCCCTCGACGCGCACGAGCTTCGCGCGCGCGGTCAGCACGAGGCCGGGCGGCGTCGCCGCCTCGTGGCTCACGTTCACGTGCGTGCCGACGGTCTGCTCGCGCGGCCAATCGAGGTGCGGCTTCGCGAGGAGCAGCGCGCACCATTCGAGGAAGCCGACGAGATAGCCGGTCGCGAGCACCGACGGCATCGCCCGGAAGTCCTCCGACTCCGGATAGAGCGCCGGCACCATCTTGGATTCGGTCGCGACGAAGCGCAGTTCGTGCCCGAGCCCGGCCTTCAGCGTGTCCTTCACGTGCGGCTCCCGATGACGCGATCGCGCGAGCATACCGGAGCCACGTCGCCGGCGCCGCCGCGCCGGTTGCCTCGGGACGGGGCGGGCGTCAGCGTTTCACGCCGGGCGCGACGATCGTCACCCGCGACGGCTTCGACGGAACGGGCGGTGGCGGAGGCGGCGGCAACCACGCATCGCGGAACAGGAGCACGAGGCGCACGAACTCCCGCGTCTCGGGATACGGCGGGATGCCGCCGTAGCGGTCGACGATCCCTTCGCCCGCGTTGTACGCGGCGAGCGCGCGTTCGAGGTCCCCGGCATAGCGCGCGAGGAGTTCCTTCAGGTAGCGCGTGCCGACGCGCAGGTTGATCGCCGGCTCGCCGAGCTTGTCGGCGACCGTGCGCGTCGCGTCGCCGGTCACGCCGTAGCGCTCGCCGGTGTCGGGCAGCACCTGCATCAGGCCGACCGCGCCCTTCGCCGACACGACGGCGGGATCGTAGCCGGACTCGACCGCGATCACCGCCTTCACGAGCGCCGCGTCGAGCCCGTTCGCGCGCGCGCTTTGCGCCACGAGCGTCTCGAAGCGTGCGACGTTCGGGTGGCCGTGGACGCGCTGCCACAGCGGCTCGCCGACGAGGCGATCGGCGGGCGCAGACCCGGGCGGCGGGGCCGGCACCGGATCGAGGCTCGAGCGCCCCTTGAAGAAGAGTCGGTAACGCGGATCGCGTTGCTCGGTCGCGAAATGCGCCTGGCCGCTCTCGTCGACGTAGCCCCACAGGTCGGCACAAGCGTTCGCGGCGCAGGCGAGCGCCGCGAGGGCGAGCGCGGCCCGCCATCGGCGCACCGGCGGCGTCGATCGACTCGTCGCGGGTCGGGACGGGCATCGCATCGCACCGGATTCTTGCCGGGCGCGCGACCCCGACGCAATCGGGCGGGGCCGGGGGTTGACGGGCGCCTGGCACCGTCTATACTTACGGTAACCGGATATCCATACGGCTTTTCGATGCCCTTCCCCCGCCCCGCTGCCCGCCGTCCGTTCGCGCACCTCGCCGGCGACGCCGCGCCCGAACTGCCGCGCCTCACCGCGCGGCAGCAGCAGATCCTCGACTGGATCCGCACCCACATCGAGACGGCCGGCATGCCGCCCACGCGCGCGGAGATCGCCGCGGGGCTGGGCTTCTCGACCGCGAGTTCGGCGGAGGACCACCTGCAGGCGCTCGCGAAGAAGGGCGCGATCGAACTGAAGCCCGGAGCATCGCGCGGCTTGAGGCTGCGCGATTTTCCGGGGATGCCGGTGCAGGGCACGCTGCCGCTCGTGGGCCGCGTCGCCGCCGGCCACCCGATCCTCGCGGCCGAGCACATCGAGGGCCGCTACCGCGTCGACCCCGCGCTGTTCTCGCCCGCGGCCGACTTCCTGCTGCGCGTGCGCGGCGCCTCCATGCAGGACGCGGGCATCCTCGACGGCGACCTCCTCGCGGTCCACAAGACCGCGGAGGCGCGCTCCGGCCAGATCGTCGTCGCGCGCCTGGGCGACGAGGTCACCGTCAAGCGCCTGAAGCGCCGCGGGCGGGAAGTCGTGCTCATGCCGGAGAACGCGGCGTTCGTGCCGATCACGGTCGACCTCGCGGCCGCGCCGTTCTCGATCGAGGGCGTCGGCGTCGGGCTCGTGCGCGCCGGACGCGGGTTCTGAGCGGCCGTTTCTCCAGAAATTGTCACGGCGTTCTATTTCTACAGAAACAGGACACCCCGGGATCCTCATGCCCGCGAAACGCCCCGCCGCCCGCGCGCTGCCGCCGCGCCTCGAGGACCTGCCGAACGTCGGCCGCGCGGTCGCCGCCGACTTCCGCCGCCTCGGCATCGGAACGCCCGACGAGATCCGCGGCCGCGATCCGTACATGCTCTACCACGACCTGTGCCGCGCGACGCGCGCGCGCGTCGACCCGTGCATGCTCGACACGTTCATCGCCGTCGTGCGCTACGTCGACGGCGGCCCCGCGAAGCCCTGGTGGCACTACACCGCCGAGCGCAAGCGCGTGCTTCCCGGCTCCCCCGGCGTCAGGCACGTGTCCGACACCCGCGGTGCGGACTCCCGCCGCGCATGACGCCGCCCCCCCTCCTCTACGGCAGCAAGGGCTCCGGATCCGCCGCGGTCGAGGCGGCGCTCGCGCTGGCGAAACTGCCCTTCCGGCTCGTCGAGACCGCGACCTGGGATCGCACCCCGGCCTACGACGATCTCCTGGCGGTCAACCCGCTGGGCCAGGTTCCGACGCTCGTGCAGGCCGACGGCACGGTGATCTCGGAGAGCGCCGCGATCCTGATCCACCTCGGGCTCGCCCATCCGGAGAGCGGGCTCCTGCCGCAGCAGGCGTCCGCCCGCGCTCGGGCGCTGCGCGGACTCGTCTACGTCGCCGCGAACTGCTACGCGGCGATCGGCGTGATCGACTATCCCGAACGATGGACGCTGCCCGCCGACGATGCCGCGACCCACGAGCGCGTGCGCGCCGGCGCGCGGGCGCGGCTCCACGCGGCCTGGTCGACGTTCGCCGACCTGTTCGGCGCGGAATTCGCCTCGCGCGAAACGCCCGGCGCGCTCGAACTCCTCGCCACCGTCGTCTCGAAATGGTCCGGCGCCCGCAAGCACCTCGCGGAGCAGCGGAGCGCGTTCCACATCGCGCTCGCGCGCGTCGAGGCGCACCCGGTCGTCGCGGAGGTGTTCGCGCGGCACTGGCCGTGATGACGTTCGACGTTCAATACTGGACGATCGCCACGCACGTCGAGGACGTCTCCGGCGAGGAGATCGCGCGGCGTCTCGCGGCGATGGGTCAGTGACCCCGCGGGTGTCCGGCACGCGCCGGGACCCCCGGGCAGGAGCCTGCTCCCGATGCCGGATGCTTCCTCCGCCGCCGCGCGGCTGGCCGCGCGCCTCGCCCACCCGGCGATCTGGCGCGGCGGCGACTGCGCGCCGGAGCCGGCCTCGCTGCCGACCGGCTTCCCGCCGCTCGACGCGGTGCTGCCGGGCGGCGGCTGGCCGGGAGCGGGACTCGCCGAAGTGCTGCTCGCGCGCGAGGGCATCGGCGAGATCGCGCTGACGCTGCCCGCGCTCGCGTCGCTGCAGCGCGCGCGGCGCGATCTCGTGTGGATCGCGCCGCCGTACCGCCCCTGCGCACCCGCGCTCGCCGCCGCGGGCATCGACCTCACGCGCTTCCACGTCGTGCGCTGCGCGCGCCCCGAGGAAGCGCTGTGGGCCTGCGAGCAGGCGCTGCGCGCGCCCGAGTGCGGCGCGGCCTTCGCGTGGCTGTCGACGCGCGACGAGCGCGTGCTGCGCCGGCTGCAGGTCGCCGCGCGCGACGGCCGCACGTTCGGCGTGCTGTGGCGCCGTCCCGGCGAGCGCGGCGGCGCCGCGTCCGCCCCGCTCCGCCTAGGCCTCGCGCCGGACGAGCGCAGCGGGCGCCTCGCGGTGCACGTGCTCAAACGCCGCGGCGGCACGCTCGCCCGTCCGGTCGTCCTCGACCTCGAGGCGCGCAGCGTCGCCGCGCCGGGCATCGTCGTGCGCGCCCGTCCGCTGCCCTCGCCGCCGTGCCGGCCCGACCCGCGCACGGTCGCCGCGCACGAAGCCGTTCGCACGACGTCGATGCGGCACGCGCGGCAGGCGGCGTCGTAGCGCGGGACCTTCCCGCACCCTCGGCCGACCCATGCTCTGGGGCTGCCTTCTTTTTCCCGACCTGCCGCTCGAGGTCTACGCGCGCGGCTTCGACGCCGACGCCGCGACGCGCCCCTTCGCGGTGGGCAGCGGCGGCTCGCGCCCGCAGGTCGTCGCGGCGAACGCGGCCGCGCGCGAACGCGGCGTCAAGCGGGGAGCGCCGGTCGCCGCCGCGCTCGCGCTCGCGCCCGACCTCGCGCTGCGCGACCGCGATCCCGCGGCGGAAGCGCGCGCGCTCGAGGCGGTCGCGACCTTCGCGCTCTCGTTCACCTCGACGGCGAGCCTCGCGCCGCCGCGCGCGGTACTCGCGGAGATCGGCGGGAGCCTGAAGCTCTTCGGCGGCCTCGATCCCCTGCTCGCCGCGATGACGCGCGGCATCGAGGCGCTGGGTCACGCGCCGCTCGTCGCGGCCGCGCCGACGCCGCTCGCCGCGCTCGTGCTCGCGCGCACGCGCCGGCACAGCCCCGTGCTGACGCCCGGCGCCCTGCCCGCCGCGCTCGCCGACGCCCCGCTCGCCGCGCTCGACCTCGATCCGCGCTCGCTCGACACGCTCGCCGCCGCCGGCGTGCGCACGATCGGCGCGGCACAGGCGCTGCCGCGCGACGGCCTCGCGCGCCGCTTCGGCGCCGCGCTCGTCGACGCGCTCGACCGCGCCCACGCGCGCGTCCCCGACCCGCGCATGCCCTACGCGCCGCCACCGTCGTTCGCCGGAAAGCTCGCGCTGCCCGCGCCCGCGCACGACGCCGCCGCGCTCGGCTTCGCCGCGCACCGCCTCGCGCAGGACCTCGCCGCGTGGCTCCTCGCGCGCGGCCTGGGCGTGCTCGACGCCGAACTCGCGCTCGCCCACGAGCCCTGGCAGCGCGCGCGCACCGGTCGTCCCGCGACGACGCTCGATCTGCGCTTCGCCGCGCCGGCGCGCGCCCTGGGCCACCTGTCGGCGGTGATGAACGAGCGGCTCGCGCGCGTCGTGCTGCCGGCGCCGGTCGACGCGCTCGCGCTCGCGACGCGCGCGACCGCGCCGCTCGCGAGCCGGCCGCTAGGGCTCCTGCCCGGCGATGGCGCCGACACTCCGCTCGTACCGCTCGTCGACCGGCTGCGCGCGCGGCTCGGCGACGGCGCGGTCGTCGGCTACGCGACGCACGCCGAGCACCGGCCCGAGCGCGCGCAGTCCGAGGCGGCCGAAGCCGCGCCCGGCACGCCGGCGTCGCTTCCCGACGCGCCGCGTCCGCTCTGGCTCCTCGCTGATCCGATGTCGATCGGCGACGCGCTCGCGGCGGCGCCCTGGGCGCTCCACGACGGTCCCGAGCGCATCGAGTCGGGCTGGTGGGACGGCGACGACGTGCGCCGCGACTACTACGTCGCGCAGACGCCGCAGGGCGCGCGCGCGTGGATCTTCCGCGACCATCGCCGCGGCGCCGACGACGGCGACTGGTGGCTGCACGGATGGTTCGCGTGACAGCGCACCTAGGGCGATGTTCAGGCCCCCGCCGCCTCCCGCCTGCGGTGCCACGCGCGGTAGTCGCGGCCCGGATGGACCTCGCCGCAGTTGCGGCATCGCCGCTCCGCCTCGCTGCTCGCGTAGAACCGCTCGTAGAGCGGCGGCAGGTCGTCGACGATGCTCTGCAGCAGCACGTCGTGGCGCACGATCGTCTCGCCGCAGGCAGCGCAACCCCACAGGAAGCCGTCCTTCTCGCCCGCGGGGCGCTGCATCTCGATGACGAGGCAGCGGCTGTCCGGCTCGGGCCGCTGCGGCGAATGCAGCACGTGCGCGGGCAGCAGGAAGATGTCGCCCTCGTGCAGGTCCACCTTCTCGTAGCGGCCGCGGTCCCAGAGGATCAGGTGCGCGTTGCCCTTGAACTGGTGGAAGAACTCCTCGGCCGGATCGTCGTGGAAGTCGGTGCGCTGGTTCGGCCCGCCCACCACGGTCACGATGAAGTCGGCGTCCCGCCACACCTGCTGGTTGCCGACCGGCGGCTTCAGGAGGTGCGCGTGGTCGTCGATCCAGCGCTGGAAGTTGAGCGGCCGGCCGAACCGGAGGTCGAGCTTCGTCATGGGTCGTGTCTCCCGGAGATCAGGGTTCGAATGCGCGGATCCGGTTCAACGCGGCAGGCCGCCGAATCCGAGCGGCGCGGGGGCGAGCGAGGTGATCCGCTGCAGCAGCGCTCGCATGTCGGGCTCGACCGCCGCGTCGCCGAGCGGATCGGGGCGCCGGCGGAACTGCCGCTCGATCTCCGCCCACTCGACGCGCGAGAGCGCGCGGCGCGCGATCGGCATCAGTTCGGACTCCTCGATGGCGAGATGCGCACGATAGCGCTCGACGAACGTGCGCGCCGCCTCGGCGAACGACGCCAGGTCGGCGGCACCGCCGTGCTCGGCGCGGACGAGCTTCTGCTGCAGCACGTGCAACGCCTCCTCGCCCGCCCCGTGCTGCCGCTGCAGGCGATCGAGCACGTCGTTCGCCTCGGCGGTGCGCGCGCGGATCGCGGGGAAGAGGAACTCCTCCTCCTTCGGATGGTGATGGCGCTCGGGGAAGATCTCGAGGTAGTGCAGCATCGCGTGGAACGAGGCCGCTTCGAACGGCGCGCCCTCCTCCGCCGCGCTCCGCACGAGCGCGGAGACGGTATCGAGCACGGCCGTGATCGAGCGGTGCTCGGCGTAGAGCGATTCGAGGAGGGTGGTGTCGCCCGTCACCGCGCCCCGGGGCGCCGTGGCATCGCCACGCGCGGATGCCGGGACGGCGGGCGCGGCGGCGCCGGTGCGCTCCCCGGGGCCGTCGACCGACAGGTAGCGTTGCAGCACCGTGGCGTCCGCGCGGAGGTCATCGGAACTGCCGTTCCACACCACCCGCCCTTTCTCGACCACGTAGTGACGGTCCGCCAGCCCGAGCAGCGGCACGAGGTTCTTGTCCACCAGCAGGATCGCGACGCCCTCGGCCTTGATCGCGGCGAGCGCGGTCCAGATCTGCTGGCGGATCAGCGGCGCGAGCCCCTCGGTCGCTTCATCGAGGATCAGGAGCTCCGGGTTGGTCATGAGCGCGCGACCGATCGCGAGCATCTGCTGCTCGCCGCCCGAGAGCTGGTTGCCGAAGTTGCGGCTGCGCTCGGCGAGCCGCGGGAACATCGCGTAGACGCGCTCGAGCGTCCACGGCGGCCGGGTCGTCCCGCGCAGCGACGCGGTCGCGACCAGGTTCTCGCGCACCGTCAGGTTCGGGAACACCTGGCGTCCCTCCGGAACGAGCCCCATGCCCAGCCGCGCGATCGCGTGCGGCGGCCGGCCTGCCACCGGCTTCCCGCGCCAGCGCACCTCGCCGCGTGCGGGCCGGATGAGACCCATCAGCGCATGGATCGTGGTCGACTTGCCCATGCCGTTGCGACCGAGGAGCGAAGTGCACGAACCGGCGTCGACGGCGAGCGACATGCCGAACAGGACCTGGCTCTTGCCGTAGCCGGCGTCGATCGCCGACACCTCGAGGAGCGGCGTCCGCGCGCTCACGCCGGAATCTCCTCGTCACCGAGGTACGCCTCGCGCACGACGGTGCTCCGTCGCACCTGGTCCGGGCTGCCCCGGAACACCACCTTGCCGTAGACCAGCACGCTGCAGAGGTCCGCGAGCGCGAACACCGCGTGCATGTCGTGCTCGACCAGGAGGATCGCGTAGCGGGACCGGATCTCCTGCAGTACGCCGATCAGCGATTGCGTCTCCGCCGGACCGAGCCCCGCCATCGGCTCGTCGAGCAGGAGCACCGAGGGTTCGATCGCGAGCGTCATCGCGAGTTCGAGCTGGCGCTGCTGCCCGTAGGCGAGCAGTCCCGCGGCACGGTCGCGCTGCGGCAGCAGTCCCACGAGCGCGAGGCACTGCTCCGCGGGTTCCAGCAGCGAGCGCACGGACGTGGCGCTCTGCCAGAAGCGGAAGCTGTGTCCCTGCACCGCCTGCGTCGCCAGGAGCACGTTCTCGAGCACCGAGAACTCCGGGATGATCGAGGTAATCTGGAAGGAACGTCCGAGTCCGGCGCGCGCCCGCGCATGCACCGGCCAGGCGGTCACGTCGCGCCCGCCGAACTCGATGCGCCCCTCGTCGCACGGCCATTCGCCGGCGATCAGGTTGATGAGCGTGGTCTTGCCCGCGCCGTTGGGGCCGATGATCGCGTGCACCTCGCCCGCCGCGAGCGAGAGATCGACATGGTCGGTCACGAGCAGTCCGCCGAATCGCTTGACGAGGCCGTGCACGGCGAGGAGCGGCGCGGCCATCACGTCCCCCGCTTCGCGTCGTCGTCCACGCCGCCGGGCAGCAGGCTCCACAGGCCGCGCCGCAGCAGCAGCACCATCGCCACGATCAGCGGCCCCAGGATCGCCATCCAGTGCTCGGTCAGCGACTTCAGTGCCTCCTCCAGCACGAGCAGTCCGATCGCGCCGGCGACCGGACCGACCACCGTGCCCGCCCCGCCCAGCACGACCATCACGATCAACTCGCCGGACACGGTCCACGCCAGGTAGGCGGGGGAAACGAAGCCGGTGAGGTTGGCGAGGAAGAAGCCCGCCAGCGCGCACAGCAGCGCGGAGAGCACGTAGGCCGCCAGCCGGTAGGGCAGCGTCGCGATGCCGAGCGTGCGCACGCGGCGCTCGTTGATGCGGGTGGCGCGCAGCACCAGTCCGAAACGCGAACGCACGAGTCGATGCGATCCGAACACCGCCGCCGCGAGCGTCGCGAGGAGCGCGAAGTAGAGTCCGAGGCGGGAGCCGGTCAGCCCGCCGAAACCGCTCGGCGCCGCGAGCGACATGCCCTCGTCGCCGCCGTAGACCTTGAGGCTCACGAACAGGAAGAAGAAGAGCTGGGCGAACGCGAGCGTGATCATGATGAACGCGATGCCCTGGGTGCGCAGCGAGATGACGCCGACGATCGCCGCGACGATGCCGACCGTCACCGCGATGACCGCGAGCTGCTGCCAGCCTTCGGTGACGCCGCTGCCGGAAAGGATCAGTACCGCGTAGGCACCGAGCCCGATGTACATCGAGTGGCCGAAGCTCACCATGCCGCCGAATCCGAGCGCGATGTTGAGCCCGAGCGCGGCGAGCGCGTAGACGAGGATGCGGCTCGCCAGCGTGACGAGATAGGTGTCGCCGGTCGCCGTCGCATACAGCGGCACGGAGAGTCCGGCGACGAGGAGCAGCGCCGTCGCGATGGCGGGCCAGTGCGACGGTCGTGGAGCGGCGGCCGGCCCGGATGCGGGCGACGAGGGGTCGTCGGGATTCACGCGTGTCGCACCGGAAACAGGCCGTCGGGCTTGAACGCCAGCACCGCCGCCATCAGCAGGTAGACGCCGACGGACGCGAGTGCCGGACCCGCTGCGGACGCGAGCGCCGGCGACAGGACGAGATGCAGCAGGCCGGGCAGCACGCCGCGGCCCAGCGTGTCGACGATGCCGACGACGAGCGCGCCGAACAGCGCGCCGCGGATCGAACCGATGCCGCCGACCACGATGACCACCAGCGTGAGAATCAGCACCGGTTCGCCCATGCCCGGCTGGATCGACAGGATCGGGCCCACCATCGCGCCCGCGAGGCCGGCGAGCGCCGCGCCGAGCGCGAAGACCAGACGCGCGAGCCAGCCGACGTTGACGCCCAGCGCGGAAACCATCCTGCGGTTGCTCGCGCCGGCCCGGATCAGCATGCCGAGGCGCGTGCGCTCGATCAGGACATGCAGGCCGATCGCCACGGCCAGGCCCGCGACGATGATGGAACCCCGGTACGCCGGGTAGTTGAATCCGGCGATGACCACCGGCTGCGCGAGCGCGGCGGGCGCATCCATGTACAGCGGCGCGTTCCCGAACAGCATGCGCACCGCCTCGTTGGCGAACAGCACGACGCCGAAGGTCGCGAGCACCTGGTCGAGGTGGTCGCGCCGATGCAGCGCCGCGAATCCCAGCCGGTCGAGCAGGAGCCCCAGCACGAACAACCCGGCGACCGCGGCGACGAGCGCGAGCGTGAACGATCCGGTGCGCGCGGCCGTCAGCGCCGCGACGTAGGCGCCGGCCATGTAGAGCGACCCGTGCGCGAGGTTGACGAAGCTCATGATGCCGAACACGAGCGTCAGCCCGGCGGCCATCAGGAACAGCAGCACTCCGAACTGGATCCCGTTCAGGAGTTGCGTGAGCAGGAACTCCGGAGTCACGGAACGAACCTCGGCGCCGGGCGGCGGGCAGGGAGGATTTCGCCGGGGCGCGGCGCGCGGATCGCGCCACGCCCCCGTCGGCCGCGGGCACGGCGTCCGCCGGGCGCCGTGCCGCGACCCATCGTCACTTCAACGGACATTCCGCCGCGTAGGCGTCGTGCAGCGCCGGCAGCGGCGTGGCGATCCGTTTGAGCGACACGCGTCCCTGCGTGTCCTTCGCGACCTCGAACACGTGCAGATCCTGGATCGGGAAGCCGTTGGTGTTGAACTTGAAGCCCCCGACCACCGCGCGGAAGTCGGCCGCGCGCATCGCACTGCGCAGCGCCGCCTTGTCGGCGGTCGACCCCCGCGTCTTCGCGAGCGCGGCGTCGATCGCCAGCGCGGCGTTGTAGCCTTGCGCCGCATACTGCGACGGGATGCGGTGGTGCTTCCGCTCGAACGCGGCGACGAAGGCCTTGTTGGCCGGGTTGTCGAGGTCCGGTCCCCACGGAGCGCCGGCCAGCACGCCCAGCGCCGCGTCCTTGACGGCCGGCAGCGTCGTGCCGTCGACCGTGCTCACCGAGAGCACCGGCACCTTGTGCAGCATCCCCGCCTGGTTCATCTGCTTGACGAAGTTGACGCCCATGCCGCCGGGGAAGAACACGAAGATCGCATCCGGCTGCGCCGCCTGGATCTGCGCGATCTCGGCGGAGTAGTCGGGCTGGTTCAACTGGGTGTAGACCTCCGCGGCGACGGCGCCCTTGAAGTAGCGCTTGAAGCCCGCCACCTGGTCGCGGCCCGACTGGTAGTTGGGGGCGAGCAGCATCATCTTCTTGAACCCGCGGTCGTTCGCGAACTTGCCCAGCACCTCCGCCTGGTTGTCGTTCTGGAACGAGGTGAAGAAGAAGTTCGCGCTGCACTGCTTGCCGGCGAGCGGCGCCGGCCCGGCGTTGGATCCGACGAACAGAACCTCGGACGCGGCGAGCGGTTTCGCCACCGCCATCATCACGTTCGAGAACGTGACGCCGGTGACGATGTCGACCTTGTCCTTCTCGAGGAGCTTGCCCATGAGCTGGACGCCGAGATCGGGCTTGAGCTGGTCGTCCTCCTTGACGATGTCGACGGCGACGCCGCCGAGCTTGCCGCCCTTCTCCGCGACCGCGAGCATGAAGCCGTCGTACTGGTCCTGCCCGAGCGCCGCGGCGGGGCCGGAGAAGGTGCCGAGGAAGCCGATCTTGACGTCGGCGTGCGCGACGCCGGCGACGACGGCCGAAAACGCGAGCGCGAGGACGCGCGAACGGGTGAAGGTCATGCTCGATGCCTCCTGTCGTGGTGGAAGTCTTGCGCGGGGATGCGGTCCGCCGGGTGCGTGAATCTCATGCCGCGCACGCGATCGGCTCCACGGGTCGCGGGCGGTGCCACTGTAGCGCATCGACGCGGCCGCGAGGCGCCGTCGATACCCTGATTCTCGTTCCTCGCCGAATCATCCGGCCACCCGTGCGTCACGCGCCGCCGGCGCCGCGAGGCCGCTCGACTCGAAGGCGTCGCGCACCCGCGCGCGGTCGTCCTCGGTGAGCGGCAAGAGCGGTCGGCGCACCGGCCCGCCCACCTGCCCGAGGAGTTCCTGCCAGTACTTCTGGCAGGCTTGCGGGGTGCCCGGCGGGAGCGCGCGGCGCAGCGATTCGCGCACCGGCGCGAGGCTGTCGCGAACCCGGCGCGCCTCGTCGATGCGGCCCGCCATCGCGAGCCGCGTGTAGTCGTTGATGCGCCGGTCGTCCTTCGTCTGGAACAGGATCGGCGGGATCGAGCACAGGTAGACCTGCCATTCGAGCTCGACGATGTTGTCCAGCCACTCCGCTTCCGACGAGGTGCTGACGATGAGCGTGCCGCGCGTCATCCGCGTCAACCGCGCGTACATCTCGCGCGGCACGCTGTACTTGATCGCCACGATGTTCGGGATGTCGCGCGCGATGCGCGCGCAGAGCTCCGGGCTCATCAGGTAGCCCGAATCCTCGTGGCTCCACATCGCGATCCCGATGCCGACCTGGCTCGCGACGTGGCGGTAGTACTCGTAGACCGTGCTGTCGACGTCCTTGCCGAAGTGCAGCACCGGCGCGTGCACGACGATGTAATCGGCGCCGATCGCCTCCGCGTGGCGGGCGAGGTCGATCACCGTGTCGAGGTTCTGGTCCGAGCACGACAGGATCGTGCCGCTGCGATGGCCGTGCGCCGCGGTCTCCTCCACCGCGATGTCGAAGATGCGCTTGCGCTCGGCGACCGACATCGAGAAGAACTCGCCCTGCTTGCCGCCGACGAAGAACCCGCCGAGTTCGAGGTCCACGATCCAATGGCGCAGGTTCTTCCGCCAGCCGGCCTCGTCGAGGCCGAGGTCGGCCCGAAACGGCGTCGGCACCGCGGCCCAGACGCCGCGCAGGTGCTGCTGCGCCCAGGCCTTCGCGTCCGCGCGTGCGTAGTTCATCGTCATGCCGGTTCCTCGCGATCGGGATGGAGTGCCCGCCAGAGCGCCTCGCTGGTCAGCGGGAAGGAGAGGTCGGTCACGCCATGCGGCGCGAGCGCATCGAGCGCCGCGCCGAGGATCGCCGCCGGCGCGGCGATGCACCCGGACTCGCCGATGCCCTTGGCGCCCAGCGCGTTGGCCGCGGTGGCGCTGGACAGGCTCTCGAGCACGAGCGGAGGCACGTCGCGGGCGCGCGGCAGCGCGTAGTCGAGCAGCGTTCCGGTCGTGATCTGCCCGTCCGCATCGTAGTGGATGCGTTCCATCAGCGCGGTGCCGAGGCCCTGCGCGAAGCCACCGGCGAGCTGGCCTTCGGCGAGCAGCGGGTTGACGACCACGCCGGCGTCGTCGACCCACACGACCCGCTCCAGCGTCGGCACACCGGTGTCGCGGTCGATCGCCATCGCGGCGATGCAGCAGCCCGCGCTCCACGCTTCCGCCGGCGCCGTGTAGATCGCTTCGCCGATCGCGGCCTCGCCGGCGGCGGACGCGCGCTCCGCGAGCTTCGCCTTCAGTCGTTCGGCTGCGAGCTTCACCGCACTGCCGCCGATCGCCATGCTGCGGCTCGCCACCGCGCCGATGCCCGCTGGCGAAGTGTCGCTGTCGCCTTCGACGACCACGATGCGGTCGACCGGCACGTCGAGGACGCTTGACGCCACCTGCGCGTACGAGGTACGGTGCCCCTGGCCCTGCGCGCTGCTGCCGCTCGCCACGAGGAAGCGTCCGTCGGGCAGCAGGGTGACCCGCGCGCTCTCGAAACCGCTGCCGCAGGGCTCGACGTAGACGTTGAGACCGACGCCGACGATCTCGCCCGACGCGCGTCGCCGTCGCTGCTCTTCGCGCAGTCCGTGGTAGTCCGCGCGTTCGAGGGCGGACGCGAGCAGATCCGCGTAGCGGCCCGAATCGATCGCCTGGCCGGTCGGCGTGCGGTACGGCATCGCGTCGCGGGAAACGAGGTTGCGCCTGCGGATCTCGGCGGGGTCGAGCGCGAGCTCACGCCCGGCCGCGTCCATCAGTCGTTCCATGACGAGCGCGGCTTCCGGGCGGCCCGCGCCGCGGTAGATGCCGACCGGCGCGGTGTTGGTCACGTAGCCGCGCGCGACGATGTCCACCGCGTCGACGCGGTAGGGACCGGGCAGGATACGCCCGGCGTTCATCGCCGGGACGGCGGCGCTGAACGTGGCCCAGCTCCCGAGCGCGAAGTCCAGTTCGGCGGAGAGGGCGCGCAGCCGGCCGTCCGCGTCGAACGTCGCGCTCGCGCGAAGCACACCGCCGCGCCCGTGCGAGGCGGCGATCATGTCCTCGTTGCGCAGGGCGACCCAGCGCACCGGCCGCGCGAGAGCGAGCGCCGCGTGCGCGACGGCCACGTCCTCGGGGTAGAGGGACGCGCGGCCGCCGAACGCCCCGCCCACGTCCGGTGCGATGGTCCGCACCGATTCCTTCGGAATGCGGAGGATGGCCGAGAGGTGGTCGCGCGCGCGGTGCGGCGACTGGCACTGGAGCCACACGGTGAGACGGCCGCCCGTGCCGTCGGCGACGAACGCCCGCGGCTCGAGCGCGAGCGGCGCCACGCGCGGACAGGCGATCGTCACCTCGACCGTGCACGCCCCCGAGGAAGTCGCCGCCGCGAAGTCGCCGCTCGCCCAGCGGCGCTCGAACGCCAGGTTGTCGGGCCAACCGGCGAGGAGCGCGTCGCCATCGCGAGCACTCGCGACGTCGATCACCGGATCGAGCGGTTCGAAGTCGAGTTCGACCGCTTCGGCGGCGTCGCGGGCGAGAGTGGCGTCGTCGGCGACGACGAGGGCCACCGGCGCGCCGACGTGGTTCACGCGGTCGACCGCGAGGATCGGCACCGCGAACGGACGGATGCCGTCGATGACCGGGTTGACCGGCAGCGGAGGCAGCTGCGCGAGCTTCGCGCCGGTCAGCACCAGCCGCACGCCCGGCATCCGCTCGGCCGCCGAGGTGTCGACCGAGCGCAGGCGCGCGCGCGCCCAGGGGCTCCGCACGAATGCGGCATGCAGGCATCCGGTGGGCGCGAGGTCGCTCACGAATCGGCCCGCGCCGCGCAACAGCGCGTCGTCCTCGACCCGCCGCAGCGGCGCGCCGATGCCGTCGCGCGATGGCGTCACCGCGACTTCCCGCTCACCGAGCGGCACGCCGGCCATCCCCGCAGCTTGTCGCACGCGCCACGCTCCGATCCCCGCCTCCGGGCCTCGCCTGCCATTACAGGCGCGAGGGGTTTACAATGCAAACGCAATCATTTTCTCAATTCAACACTTATTGTGATGAATGCCCCGCCCACGGTCACGCTGCGCCAGATGCAGGCGTTCGTCCTGGTGGCCCGTCAGGCGAGTTTCACGCGCGCGGCCGCGGCGCTCCACCTGACGCAGTCGGCGACGAGCGCGCTGGTGAAGGAACTCGAGGAGCGCCTGGGTCTCGTTCTTCTCGACCGCACGACGCGAAGCGTCGGGTTGACGCGCGGCGGCGAGGAGTTCCTCGCTCGCGCCGAGCGCATCCTGGCCGACGTCGCCCACGCCGTGGCCGACACCCACGACCTCGTCCACAAGCGTCGCGGGCTCGTCTCGATCGCCGCGTCGCCGATGTCGTCGTCGACGTTCCTGCCCGGGGCGATCGCCGGGTTCGCCGCGCTGCACCCGTTCGTCCGCGTGCAGCTGCACGACATCCTCACCGACGGCATCCTCGAGGAGGTGCGCAACGGCGCGGCGGAACTCGGCATCGGCACCTTCCAGCGGTCGATTCCCGACGTCGCGTTCGTCACGCTGTTCGAGCACCGTCTCGGTGTCGTGATGCCCGCGGCCTCTCCGCTGGCGGCGAAACGCCGGCTCGCCTGGCGCGAGCTCGCCCTCGCCCCCCGCATCTCGATGTCGCCGTCGAGCGCGTTCCGACCGCTGGTGGACAACGCCTTCGCGGCGGCGGGCGTCGCCGTCGAGCGGCCCCGCTTCGAAGTCGGCTACATGGGCACCGCCGTCGCGCTGGTGGAGGCCGGGCTCGGTGTCGCGATCCTGCCCGAGCGTGCCGCCGCGCTCGCGCGCAGCGGTTCAGTCTGCTGGCGGCCGCTCGTCGATCCGGCCGTGGCGCACCCGTCGACGCTGGTGACCCGGGCCGGACGCACGCTCTCGCCCGGCGCGCGTGCGTTCGTCGATTACCTGACCGATCACCTGGGTGCCGCGTCGGGGAAGGCGGCGCGAAGCACGCGTCAGAACCGCACGGCGGCTCCGAAGTTGGAGAGCGCGCGCAGCGCGGAATAGGCGGCGAGCGACGAGGTCTTCGCGTTGTCGGGCAGCGGCAGCCCGGCCATCGACACCTCCAGGTCGCCGAAGGCGCCGCGCGCGACGACGTGGTGCAGGTTGCGCTCGATGCCCGGGTCGGCGACCAGCCGCACCTGCGTGCGATCGAGGCCCAGGCCCGCGAGCGCCACCGTCGCCGCCACGTTCGCGTTCTTCGGGTAGCGCTCCGCCGCTTTCCGCGCGCTGCCCTCGAAGACCACCGTCGCCGCTCCCAGCGCCGCGAGGTCGAACGCCTGCTCCGCCGGCGTACCGCGCCAGGCGAGCGGCGGCTTGCGCCCGGTGTAGACCACGTCGTCGAGGCCGGCGAGCCGCGCGGAGGCGATCGCGTCGATGCCGCCGATCGCGCCCGCCGCCAGCGTGAGCTGCGACCGGCCCGCGGTTGCCGCCGCCTCCAGGCGCGAGGCGAGAGCGTCCTCCGCGAGCGCACCGACGGACACCATGGCCACGTTCACGCCGCGCTCGAGCAGCGGCACGACGACCTCGCGGACCGCCGCGTGCCCGGCGCATTCGAGCGCGCAGTCGGGAGGCGCGTCGAGTTCGTCCAATTCCGAGATCACCCGGACCGCATCGCCGAGCGAGCGCTGCAACGCATCGCGCCGCGACGCCCGCTCGAGCACATGGGTGACGCGGAGCGACGCATCAGCGCGAAGGCGCGCGAGCACCAGTCGTCCGATGGCTCCGCAGCCGATGATGAGAGCGCGTCTCATTGGCAGTGCTCGCGGACCCGGCCCATGCCGCCACGATACCCGATGCGCCGCGGGGCGCCGCAGCGAAGGCGAATGCAGGTACCATCGGGCATCCCCGGCGCACCGCATGCGCTTCGCGTGCACGACCACGGACGCCGACGGAACCCCGCGATACCCGCCTTCGCTTGCCTCTGGGAGAACGATCATGAAGTGCGCAATCCGCTCGGCGGCGGCTGCCGTCGCCGCCCTCGCCCTCGTCGCCGGCTGTTCGGACAGCGGCAGCCCGTCGAAGCCCGCCGCGACCAACGCGCTGGTGCTCTACGCGTCGCATCCGACCGAGATGGTCGACACCTTCGTCAAGGCCTTCGAGAAGGAGAACCCGGGCGTCAAGGTCGAACTCATCACCGGCGGCACCGGCGACCTCCTCGGCCGCGTCAAGGCCGAGAAGGACCGCCCGCGCGGCGACGTCCTGTGGGGCGGCAGCTCGACCACCGGCGGCAGCGCGCCGGAGCTCTTCGTCAAGTACGACTCGCCGGCGCTGAAGGACATCAGCAAGGAGCTGCACGACCCGGCCGGCTACAACGCGCCGTTCGACGCGTTCGCGATGGTGATCGTCTACAACAAGGACCTCGTGCCGGAAGCCGAGGCGCCGAAGACCTGGGCCGACCTCGCCGACCCGAAGTGGAAGGGGAAGGTGCGCTTCGCCAACCCGTCTTCGTCGAGTTCGTCGTACGCGGCGATGATCAACTGGAAGCTGATCGGCGACTGGGCGATGATCGAGAGTCTCGCGAAGAACATGATCATCGACGACAGTTCGAGCGCGCCGTTCACCGCGGTGGCGCAGGGCGAGGCGCCGCTCGGCGTCGCCTACGAGGAGGGCGCCTACCGCGTGCAGAAGACCGGCAAGGTCGGCATCGTCTACCCCTCCGACGGCGTGATCTTCCAGCCGGGCGGTCTCTTCCTCATCAAGGACGGCCCGAACGCGGTGAACGCCCGCAAGTTCGCCGATTTCGTGCTGTCGACGCCGCAGCAGCAGACGCTCGTCGACCGCTTCACCGGCCGCCGCCCGGCGAACACCACGGTCAAGTATCCGGAAGGCATGCCCGCGGTCTCGCAGCTCAAGGTGCTGCCCTACCCGATCGACGACGCCAAGAAGAACCAGAAGGAATGGCTCGCCCGCTGGAAGGAGATCATGATCGCCACGCGCTGACGGGCCGCGGCGCTCATGAAGGGATCTCCTTCCGCGGCCGCCGGCGTCGAGCTCTCGGCCGTCAGCATCCATTTCGGCGACGTCGCGGCGGTGCGCGACGCCACGCTCGCCATCGCCGGCGGCGAGTTCTTCACGCTGCTCGGCCCGTCGGGCTGCGGCAAGACGACGCTGCTCCGTGCGGTGGCGGGCTTCTGCCGGCAGTCGCAGGGGACGATCCGCATCGGCGGCGTCGTGATCGACGACCTCCCGGCGTGGCATCGCGACACCGGCATGGTGTTCCAGAACTACGCGATCTTTCCACACCTCGACGTGTGGCACAACGTCGCCTACGGGCTCGCCCACCGCGGCGTCACCGGCCCGGAGGCCGAGCGCCGGGTGGCGGAGACGCTCGCGATGGTCGACCTGACCGGCCTCGAGAAACGCATGCCCAAGCAACTCTCGGGCGGCCAGCAGCAGCGCGTGGTCATCGCGCGCGCGGTCGCGGTGCGCCCGCGCGTGCTCTTGATGGACGAGCCGCTCGCGAACCTCGACGCGAAGCTCCGCGTGAGGCTGCGTAACGACCTGCGTCGGCTGCAGCGGCGCCTCGGCATCACCACGATCTACGTGACCCACGACCAGGAGGAGGCGCTCTGCCTCTCCGATCGCATCGCGGTGATGAGTGGAGGCGCGATCTTGCAGGTGGGGAGCCCGGAGGAGGTGTACACCCGTCCGGCGGCGCTGCGCGTCGCGGAGTTCATCGGCGAGGGCAACTTCCTGCGCGGGCGGGTGCAGGAACGCGGCGAAGTCGTGCTCGCCAATGGCGCGCGTCTCGCGGCCGCGGGCACCGGAGCGGAACTGCGCGGCGAGGTGTGGGCGGGATTTCGACCGCAGGACGTGTCGGTGCGCGCGACGGCGGGCGGTGCTCGCGCGCCGGACGCCTCGCGTACCGCCGCGGCCGATGGGGCCGAAGGAGCCGTGCGAACCCAGCACGCTCTTCGCGGCGTGATCCGGTCACGCACCTACTTCGGTTCGCAGGTGCGCCACGACGTGGACTGCGGGCTCGACCGCCTCGTCTGCGCGCAGGTGTCCGCGAGCGGCATGGCCGGTGCGCTCGGCGAAGGCGCGGCGGTCGAACTCGCGGTCGATCCATCCCGGGTGATGCTCTTCCCCGGCCAGGACGCCGAGGCGGACCTGTGAGCCGAGACGCCGGCGCGCTCGCGTCGGCCGCGCCGCGCCGGGCGCGCGTCGACTTCTGGAGCGCGGTGACCGTCGGCGCGCTCGGCGTATTCGTGCTGCTGCTCGTCTACCCGCTCGTGCGCCTGTTCGCCGCGAGCCTCGCCGGCGAGGACGGCGGCGTGGCGACGATGCTGCGGACCTACGGCGAGTTCTTCACCCGCCGCTACTACTACGAGACGCTCGTCAACAGCCTCGTCGTCAGCACGCTCGCCACGGTGCTCGCCACGCTCCTCGGCGCGCCGCTCGCCTGGTTCGTGAACCGCCACGACATTCCGGGCAAGCTCCTGCTGCGCGCGCTCATCGTGCTGACCTTCGTCTCGCCGCCGTTCATCGGCGCCTACGCGTGGATCCTGCTCCTCGGACGCAACGGCGTGATCACCGGGTGGCTCGCGCAACTGGGACTCGCCCTGCCGCCGATCTACGGGGTGAACGGCGTGGTCCTGGTGTTCACGCTGCAGGCGCTGCCGTTCGTGTTCCTGATGGTGAGCGCGGGACTGAAGACGGTCGACCAGAGCGTCGAGGACGCCGCGATCAACCTGGGCCGGCGCCCGTCGGCGGTGGCGCTCACGGTCATCGCGCCGCTGATCGTGCCTTCGCTCGCCACCGGGGCGCTCCTCGTGTTCGTGACCTCGCTGTCGGACTTCGGCACGCCGATGATCATCGGCGAGAGCTTCCGGGTGCTCGCGAGCCAGATCTACACCGAGTTCGTCAACGAGCACGGCGGCAATCCGGTGGTCGCGAGCGCGCTGTCGCTGATCCTGCTCGCGATCACGGTCGGTGCACTGCTGTGGCAGCGCGCCTGGGTGAAAAAGCGCTCCTACGGTCAGGAAACGGTGCGCCCGCTCGCCGTCCGCAGCCTGTCGCGCGGCGGCCGCGTCGCCGCGACGCTCTACGTCTACGCGCTGGTGCTCGCGGCGAGCCTCCCGATCTTGACCATCGTCGTGTCGTCGTTCCTGAAGGCCCGCGGGCCGCTGATCACCGGCGAGTTCACGCTCGAGGGCTACGCCAACGCGCTGCGTCTGCCGCACGCGCTCGCCAACACGGTGATGCTGTCGGGCGTGTCCACGCTCCTGTGCGTGGCGGCGGGCGCGCTCGTCGGCTACGTCGTGGCGCGCAGGCGGGGACGCCTCGTCGGCGCGCTCGACGCGTTCTCGATGGTCCCGTACGCCGTGGCGGGCGTGGTCATGGGGATCGCGATGGCCGTCGCCTTCGGCGGCAAGCCGTTCTACCTCGGCGGGACCGTGGCGATCCTCGTCGCAGCCTATTTCATCCGGCGCCTGCCCTACTCGATCCGTTCGGTCGCCGGCATGCTGGGCCAGATCGGGACGCAGGCCGAGGAAGCGTCGGTCAACCTGGGCGTTCCGCCGGGCCGCACGTTCTGGCGCGTGACCGTCCCGATGGTGACGCCCGCACTCCTGTCGGGCGCGCTCCTCACCTTCGCGACCATCGCGCGCGAGTTCAGCTCCACGGTGATCCTCTACAGCGGCGCCACGCGCACGCTGCCGGTCGAGGTGTTCGCGCAGGTGCTGCAGGGCAACTTCGCGAGCGCGTCCGTCGTCGGCACGGTGCTGATCGCGGTGAGTCTCGTGCCCATCGTGATCCTGTTCCGGTTCATGGCCCGCGACGAGGACGTGCTGCTCTGACCGAACCCCGGCGCGGTCGCGGCCGCGCGACGCACCCGCGCACCCGGTCAGGCGGCCATCGCCTTCACGTCGGACAGCAGCGAGGCACCGTCCGCGCCCATCGCGTCGTCGAGCATCGGATACATCATCTGTTCCTCCTTCGCGTTGTGCGGGACGAGCACCTCGACGAGCGCCTGCGCGGCGCGCTGGAACCCCGCGGCGTCATGGGCGGCCGCCGTCGAACGGAGCTGCCGGAAGATCTCCTGCATCTGCACGTGCTCCTCGCGCATCTGCACGCTCGGCCCCGCGGAGGTCATCCCGGTGCGCTCCTCGAACGCAGGGAAGAGCACGCGCTCCTCCATCTCGATGTGCCGCTCGAGTCGCTCGGCGAACTCGTGGGCTGCGCGCGCGAGCGTCGTTGCGTCGCCCGCCCGGGCAGCCGCGTGGGCACGCTCGAGGATGCGGTCGATCTCTTCGTGGTCGCGCTGCATGTAGCCGGTGATCGTTTCCATCGGGCGCTCCTGTCGTGGGGGACGCACCGTTCGCCGGTGCCGCGTGGGTTCGTGGGCGCGATGCGGCCGGGTCACGCGGTCGCGGCGGCCTTCGCCGCGGGCCGATGCACGACGACCGTGCACGATCCGCCGTCCTGGCAGGGCTCGAAGCGCTTGCGCGTCGCCGCCATCGCCGACCAGCGGCGCACGGCCGTCGCCGGAGCCTCGCCCTGTTCCGCCGCCGTGGGCGGGATCGGCCTGCCGTCGGCGAGCAGTTTCTCCACGCGCCGCAGCCCCAGGTAGGCCGCCCCGTAGGCGCCGTTCAACTGTCCGAGCCCGCCCGGCGCGACGTGGAAGCGCTCGCCGAGCGCGGTCTCGAGCGCCGAGACCATCGCCTCGTTGCGGGTCATGCCGCCGGTCAGCATGTAGCCGGGCTCGAGGCCGACGCGGCGCATCAGCTGGATCGCCCGCCCGCCGAGCGACACCATCGCGCCCATCATGATGTCCTCGGCCGCGATGCCGTTCGACAGGTGATTGATCACCTCGGACTCGGCGAACACCGCGCACACGCTGCTGATCGCCTTCGGCGACGTCGACCGCATCGCGTAGGGTCCGATGTCCTCGGTGGCGAGGCCGAGGTAGCGCGCGGTCTTCTCGAGGAACGCCCCGGTGCCGGCCGCGCACTTGTCGTTCAGGCGGAACGCCTTCACGCGCCCGTCGCCGTCGACCTTGATCGCCTTGATGTCCTGCCCGCCGATGTCGAGGAT
>JAANMX010000249.1_pt1 | contig 72619 bp, 59 predicted proteins | sample 7279681 | NCBI WGS metagenome assembly JAANMX01 (sample SAMN14094542, study PRJNA606508) | bioreactor metagenome | isolation source: A lab-scale SPAN reactor treating ammonium-rich wastewater day 351 | place: Ireland: Galway | collected 2018-01-01
AACCCGGAGAGTTGCTCACCCGCCTTAGAGCGGCCTTTGTCGATGGGCTTCAGAAGGTAACGTTTCCCTCACCCCCTGCCATCCTGGCTACATGGCTTCTGGCTTTTACCATGACAGGTCTTTCACCCGTTAGTAAGCACTACCCTTCGCTGGGCACGCCAATTTGCAAAATTGAGCCCGCAAGAAGACTAAATACAAGCATTTGGGAATAAAGAAAATTCAAAAAGCTATTTTTATGCACAGCAAAAACTATTTATAAAAATTCGTTGCTTCCGTCTCTTCAACTGGTCTGGCAAGACAATCCTCAATCATGCTGACCTTAAACCGAACATCTCCGGGATTCAGTGCTTTGATAATAACCTTCCAGCTTGCTTGCGCTTTCGGGGCTAATGTTGGTAGTGGACCAAAACTTACCTCTTTCCCTTCTACGATTCCCCTTGTGGGTCCGGTTGATGATACATATTGCATTGAGTCCTCTAACGTGCATGTAATTTTGATGTTTGTACTAACATCTGAACCCTGGTTAGTCACCGTAATAATATATGCCTCGGTTTCATTAACCTCTATTGGGTCCAGGGTATCAACTACTTCAAGAAGAATTGCCGGAATACCCAGGATCTCAGTTATAGCCGATGCAGAGACAGGCTCGGCACAAACGGCCTTTACCATTGCTCTGTTTATTACCCTTCCTTTACTCTCAGCGCGAAGTGTTACACTTACTTTTTTAGACTCCTGAGGTTGTAAAGTTCCCAAGTTCCATGAAACATTTTTTCCGGTTAATGAACCTCTGTCGCTCGCACTTACAAACGATGTCTCATCAGGTATGATATCCTCAATACTTGTTGATACTGCTGGCCCATCGCCCTTATTGCTTGCAACAATATCATAGGTAATCTTTCGACCAATGAATCTCTTATCGGGACCTGTCTTTGTAATTGCCAATACTGGTTTTCTTACGGAGACTGTAGCTGCGTTAGATTTGGCGCTTAATCCACCCTCCGCAGTAGCCGTTGCAGTATTGGTATATCTACCAGTTTTGCCCGGCTTAAGGGTTAACGAAACCTCACGTGATTCTCCCGCTCGTAATGCACCTATCTCTTGAATTACGTTCGTTTCACCGGTTACGGTACTTAACCCTGGTGGCAAAGTTTCCTTAATCTGAATATCTCTGGCAACACCTGTACCCGTATTGCTTACGACAAAAGTTACTGGTATTGTATCACACATCATAACCTCGGAAGGCATGCGCCTGGTGAGATTCAGTTTTGGTTCTACCGCTGTTGTAGTAACACAAAACGGCGGTAATTTATATGCAATATCCGTGCAAAAAGGTATCTCCCCTGTTTCCATAGCAATTCCCGTAATTCGAATTACTTTGGTCTCTCGAGGACCTAAATTTCCTACAAACCATTGCGCAGCACCTTCCCTTATATTGTCTTTCATTTTAGGAATCGAGTTTTCTACCTTGAACTTATGGGAAATTGTTTCAATTAACTCAACGTCTTTTATGTTCATATCTGTAACATTCGTAACGTTAATACTATAATTAAAAAGTTGTCCGGCACGGACTTCCGAAGGAACATGCTTCTCTATAAAGATAACACCGTGACTTTTATTGCCAGCAGTAAATGTATCGTAAGTTCCACGTTTATTTGTATCTCTTTCTGTAGACAGATATTTGCGGCTTGCAGATGATGATAATGTATCTCCCGAATGGCCATATGCATACATCTTCGTATCTTCTCTGGTACCACTTCTTTGATATCCACAACTACATATACTCGTTGTTAAGGTAAGTAATAAAAATAGTAAAGAATTTACCCCATACCCTCTATTCATACATATAATCCTTTTATTAAAAAATTTAAAAATGTAAACATATAGCATTGATACATCTTTTATAAATAAAAAAAGCCGTTGCGTTAAAAAACGCCCCGGCTTTTTATTAATAAAATGCACATTTATGAAAAATCAAACTTTAATCCTAAACTACCTATACGTCAAATTCGGCAGTATTATTGATAGAAGTTAGTAGCTTCTGTTTCTTCAACCGGTCTCTCTAAACAATCCTCCATCAAACTAACCTTAAGTCTAACATCGCCTTCATCCACAGCCTTGACGATAAGCTTCCAGCTTGCTTGTGCTTTCGGGGCTAACGTTGGTAGTGGACCAAAACTTACCTCTTTCCCTTCTACGATTGCCTTTGTAGGTCCAGTTGATGATACGTATTGCATGGTATCTTCTAATGTACAGGTAATCTCCGTGTTTGTGCTTGTATCAGAACCCTGGTTGGTTACCGTTATCACATAGGTTACAGAATCGCCAACGGCAACCGGATCTTCAACATCTATTACCTCAAGTAAGATCGCGGGTATACCTAATACCTGAGTCACAGCCGATGCAGATACAGCCTCGGCACAAACGGCCTTTGCAACCGCTTTGTTTTCTGCCTTTCCTATACTTTCGGCACGAAGTGTTACACTTACTTTTTCAGAATCTTTAGGTTGCAGAGTCCCTACATTCCATTTAACAGTATTGCCAGCAAATGTACCTCCATTGCTTGCACTTACAAATGATGCATTGGCAGGTATAGTGTCTTCAATAACTGTTGATGCTGCTTGGCCATCACCTTCGTTACTAACTTCAATATCGTAAGTAATTTTTCGGCCTACATACCTCTTTTCGGGACCTGTTTTCTCAATTGCTAATATCGGCTGTTTCACGATAACTGTAGTAGAATTAGATTCAGCACTTAATCCACCCACACCAGACGCTGTTGCAACATTGGTATACTGACCGGTCTTTTCTGCCTTAAGGGTTAATGAAACTTCACGTGACTCTTTTGGCTGCAACGAGCCAATTGTCTGCATTATACTCGCCTTACCATCCGCAGTTGTTAATCCTGAAGGCAAAGATTCCTTAATCTGAACATCTTGAGCAACTCCAGTACCGGTATTGCTTATGATAAGAGTTACAGGAATGGGATCACAGATTAAAACTTCAGACGGCATACGTTTGGCAAGGCTTAACTTCGGCTGCACAATCACCGGGGTTACACAAAATTCCGGCAAGTTGTACGTTGCGGTCGTGCAAAACGGTATTTCACCTTCTGTCGTAGGTACACCGGTGACCCTTATTACCTTAGTCTCTTTCGAATTAATATCCCCTATTAACCATTTAGCAACACCCTCTTTGAGAGGTTTTTGCATCTCAGGATCAGATTTCTTAATTTGGAATTTTTCTGAAAGTGTTTGAACAACTTCAACATCTCTAACGGGTACTTGTGTAAGATTGGTAACCTTGATAAGATATTCATATGGCTGATTAACCTGACCCATTCTAGGAACCATTGTTTCCACAAGGATTACACTACTGTGCGGATCCCCTGTGGGAAATGCTCCCATAATTACCAGCATATCTGATTCTGCCTTAGCCGGCTCTTTCTGTTTATGCATTACCTGATGCCTGGGTGGCGGTTCTTCTTCGATATGCCCATGTGCATAAGGCGGTTTTTCTTCAACCTCAGTTCCTTTATAGCTACATCCATAAATTCCTGACAAAAATATTACAAATAAAACCAGATACGACTTATTCAATTCAAACCACTTCATACTATACCCCCCCTTTCTAAAATTCTCTTATAAAATAATTTTCCCGTGAGAAGGACCAACTCCTATACACTCAAGATTTATGCGATTATCATAATAGGCAAACACTGTACCATCTTTATGTTTACAAATTTTTAACTGGTAAATACATCTTTAAAATATATTTAGAACTAATAAGCATTATTATCTAAATATTCAAGGATTTAAAAGTTATGATATCAAAATCTATGAGATTGCTATCAGATTTAAATAATTTTCAGGGTATCTTTATTTTGAGTGATTTTTTCCCCTATGATGAAAATTTTTCTAAAGCTTTAGAAAATTATTCTATAAACCTGTAAAAAAACGGGAATAAATTCTTATTTCATCATTCTTATTTATTGAATATCCGATGTAAAAAAGTTATAGTAAAAATGAGTTAATCATCCCGAATTTGTTAATCATTCTTTTCATTAAAGTAAGGGATACATATGAAATTACTACAAAAAAAGTTTTTTCAATCCTTCGTAATTCTCTTTTTTATTCTCATTACGGCATTCAAGGCTTCCGCTCAATTTGATTGGCTTTCTGAAATTTTTAACCCTCAAAAACACCTCAGTGATAAAAAGATCGTCTCTGGATTAAAAGAAGCCCTCAAGGTTGGCATTCAGAATGCAATTAAAACAACGGGCAAACCTAATGGGTATTTTAACAATGAATCGATTAAGATATTGCTACCTGAAAAATTCGAAATACTTGATAAAACCCTGCGTACGATAGGCGCAGGAGAGAAACTTGATGAGTTTATTTTAAGTATGAATAGAGCTGCAGAAAAAGCAGCGCCGGAAGCTAAGGATATATTTCTTGATGCAATTTTCGATATGACGTTTGAAAATGTACTAACAGTTTATAAAGGTGGCGATACAGCTGCCACTGATTATCTTAAAGAAAAGACGTATAGCAAACTTGCAGAGAAGTACCAACCAACAGTAAAAGAGGCATTAGCTGAATATAATGTCACCAAAAAATACAACGAGGTTGTAGATAAATATGAATCTATCCCGTTTGTAAAAAAATTTATGGCGCTTGATTTGGATCATTATGTATTACAAAAGGCTCTTGATGGATTATTTTACGTATTAGGTGAAGAAGAAAGTAAAATCCGTAAAGACCCGGCAGCAAGAGTAACAAAACTTCTCAGAGAGGTTTTTAAGAACGTATCACAATAAGTTCATACTCTGTAAACCGGTACCTGGGGTGGTACTGACAAACTTTGTTTGTCAGTGTTTTGTAATCCATATCCATGTACGTAAGTAAATAAGCACGGACAAACCCGTTTGTCCGTGCCACCCGGCCTGGGGCTTCTAAAATCATTCCACCCCTTTGGGGTTGAATGTGGTATGTTCGTTTTCATACAGAGAGTACTATAGAATCGGATTACTATCTGGTTTACCAGACAGGTATGATGTGACTCCTCGTTGATGGCAAGAAAACAATCCTTTCATATACGCGAGTTGTTTATCAAAAATGCATCTCCCTAATATAAACGCCTTCAAATTCCGCAATTTGGGAGAGTTCCATAACCTGTGTAATGCTGGCAATACGAGCTGCTTTATCTATTAAATCTTTATTCAGAATTATTCCTACAGCGCCTTCCAGGCTTGAATTACCAACAAAAAAGAATCTTGTATTTTTTAGTTCCGGAAAAAAACCGACCCTGAACAGACTCTCTTGCTTCAAGTGATACCCAAATGCACCTGCAATGATAACCGCCCTAAGTTCTTCTGGCTTCCTATTGCAGGTGGCAAGTAAAATCTCAACACCTGCCCTGATAGCCGCCTTCGCCAGTTGAACCTGCCGAATATCTTCCTGTGATATTGCCACGTCATCTGATAATTGGAAATGCCGTTTCCCGTTTTTCTCGAACAGACATTTTTTATACCCTTCAGGCAGTCCATTGCCTTCCTTACCCTGCAATCGCCCTTTAGAATTCACAAGTCCAACCCGTATAAGTTCTGAAACGATATCCAAAAGCCCGCTTCCACAGATACCCCTTGGCTGACTATTCCCTATTACTTCCAGGAAAAGTTTATCTCCCAGACAGACATGCTCGATTGCACCTTCTCCGGCTCTCATACCCGAACTTATGGTCATCCCCTCAAAACACGGTCCCGCAGCAGTGGATGTCGCTACCATTCCATTCTCCAGCAAAAGGACCATTTCACCATTGGTGCCGATATCAACAAAAAGGGCTGGTAATTTAGTATCTTTAAAATCTCTGGATATCGCATACAGGTTTGCCTGCCCGTGTACCATATGGTCAATAGCTACAAGACCGGAAACTATATCCCCGCCAACATAGGCTGAAATACAGGGAAGGGTTGTTACTGTGGCATATACTGCTCTATGAATAGAAAGCTCTTTCGCTGTCGTGGTAAAGGTATTAAGCACCTCAGCCTTATATGGATACTCACCAATTCCCTTGATTTCCTTATTTAAAAAGATATGCTGCATCGTAGTATTACCGGATGCTACGATTTGATAGATATTTTCTGGCTTTACACCTTTTTCAGATGATACAAAAGAAATTAAAAGATTAATAGCGGATATAAGCTCTTTGTGCATTCTGAGAAGGCCATCATGATGTGATGTTGAATACTTTATCCGTGACATAACATCATGACCATAATATACGAGGGGATTCAGTGTTGAAGCAGCGCCTGCTATTTCACCATTGATAAGGTTAACAAGTGATGCTACTAATGTTGTTGTACCAATGTCTAAAGCAATTCCATACATCTGAGATCCCGTATCACCCTCTTCAATAGCTACGGGTCTATCGTTCATGTATACCTTTGTAAAACAAGCACCCTGATCATTATAAAACATATCTTTCCATACAGAAGGATTGATATTTCGTTTCCTTGTATTCTCTGTATAAAAGCCATCAACAATCTTCATGGTCTTCTTTTCATAACAAGGGATGATAATTTCCATGTCAGTTTCTGCGACAGTTCTGCAGGCAAGCGCTGTAGTAAGGGTCTTATTTACTCTTATCTGTACAAGGTCCTTCCCGCACTTCCCGGTACCACCGCACGGACCTTCAATAGTAACACCAAGCTTTCTTGCTGCCTCAAGGATCGTAATTCCTTTTGGTACAGATCCTGTTATTCTGGAGGGATAAAAAGTCAGTTTTACATGATGAGTCATATAGTTACCTTAGCAATTGTTCTTATAAGAGTTGGATGCTACCATTTCTGTCATAGCTTTTATATGTCTAACGGGCGTTTTAGCACTGAGACCGCATGCCGGGGCAAGGATATCGATACCGAAATCTAAAAGATTTTTTGATATCTTTTGTATCGTGTTAATGGGACCATTTTGTAAGAGTATAGTACTTACATTACCCATAAGCTTTTTTCCTGGAATCATAGCCCTTGCCTCTTTTATGTTTACTGCAGAGTCTACACTTATGCATTCAGCGCCAAGCTCATTGAGAGGGCCGTAGATAGCGCTTATATCTCCACATATATGTACGATAACGGGTTTCTCAAACATATGGATATGGTTTATCATTCTATTCAAATATGGAATTGCAAACTCTTTGAATAGTTTTGGTCCGAGTATCTCACCAGTTGCAGAAGGATCGGATATCACAATAAGATCAGCGCCGTTTTTGATAAGCGCCTCACCATACTTGATACTGTTCTTTATCAAAAATGAGAGTAAACCGTGAACATCTTCAGGTTCCTGTCTGAGTGCTTTAAACAGTATCATTGCATCAATCAGAGAGGTAGCAAGACTGAAAGGACCGACTAAATTACCTATGACAGGGACGTCTGGAATCTTTTGGCTTACAATTGCTGTACATTCAAGAATTGTTGGAAGACGTCCATCTTTATACGGATCGATTTCTTTTAGATCCCTCCACTGTTTTACTGACTTCAATGGATAATGAACCATACTAGGCTCCGTAATCTCGTCACCGTCCTCCACCTCTCCACCCAAAGCTTCAGCTTCTACAGTCATGCAAAAAGGAATACCCAGATTCTCCATTCCTGTTTCATTATGCATAGCAATCGAAAGTTCAGCCATTTTTTTCGCATCCCTATGGATTGCTGGCCATCGGCAACCTGTTTTTACCATAACCTCTCTGCTAGCCATAGTCATCATACCACCCGGACAAATAACGGGGGTTCTATCGGCATGCTTGCCTTGAAGAACTTTAAGAAGTCTTTCTTTTTCTATCATAGTTATTAAGAGATTCGAAAAGAGTTTCCTATCAATAACGTTCTTGAATAGAATTTATGAATACCTAATTCAAGTTAATTGGAAGCCGGGCAAATCTTCTTCCTGCCTCGAGAAATGCAATCATATTCTCATGAGGTGTTTTTATAGGAACCTCGCATCCTGTAGCTACCACATATCCCTTCGGATTGTCTGCTGCCTTTGCTAGGCAATCCTTGACCATAGCAGTTATAATCTCCGGATTTCCTTTCAGCATGCCATCAGCAGGACTCAGATTTCCCATTAAACAAACCTGCTCTCCTACTAATTCCTTAGCTTCTAAAAGATCGATAGTATCAATACTCAGGATGTCGGCTCCACTTTCAGCCATGCATTGTATTACCCTTTTTGTCTTTCCACAGATATGGAGCACACCCGGAAGGTTGTAAGAATGGATGTGTGAGTACACCTCTTTAAGATAGGGCAAGACAAATTCTCTAAAATGTTTTTCGCTTATCATCGAGCCGGTAGCTATAGGTTCAACAGTAACTGGCACACCGCCGGCTCTTACATAAGCATCGACAAGGTTTTTGACCGATTGAGTGGCAACTCTCATCAGGGTGTGTATTAATTCAGGATCTGTATAGAGTTCTTTTATAAATCTCTCCGTTCCTCGTAAGGCTGCTGAGGTCGTAAACGGTGCCCCGATAACTGGTACGATAAAGACATCATTCCCGATAGCATCTACACATCGTTTTATTGCTTCCAGGTATACGGGGATCCTGCCATCCTTTCCCGGGTCTACTGGTTTGAGCTTTTTCAGGTCTTCCCTCGTTTGTATAAACGGAGTTTCTACCTGTGGTGCGTCATCTTCTGGAAAGTACATTCTGGTGCCCATAGCTTCAGCCAGTGTAGAAGTGGTAGAAAAGATATACACAATGTCATGCCGGTATTTTTTAAAACATGCAATGTTGGCATCTCCCATATTCTTCCCATTTGTACAAAAGTCCCTGACAGTCAGATTTAAACTCCTGGATGCAAAGTTAAGAATCAGGGGGCTTACCAAAAGCCTGTCAATCTCCTTTCCCTGTATGGCTGCCAGTAATCTCTCCTTAGGTGTCATTTCATCCCGAGAATTCATCGTGTTCCTCCCTGCCCTCGTTTAACACTTACAAGCTCCGGCGTTTTCAGTATGAGAGGACTGAAAGGAATACGCTGCACTATGTCATTGGCAACCTTAACTGCCTCGGCAGCATTCTTTGCATATCCATCTGCCCCTATATTTCTTGCAAACCCTGGAGATATTGGTCCACCACCAACCATAACCCTGGAGGCTATACCAGCCTTCTTAAGGCCTTCAATAACCACCTGCATACCATCCATAGTTGTGGTCATAAGAGTAGAAAGACAAACAAGGTCTGCCTGTAACTCTCCTGCAGTATCAACAAACTTTGCATACGGTACATTCCTGCCTAAATCATGCATTTCAAATCCGGCGTTATCCAGCATTATCTTGACCAGGTTCTTCCCAATATCATGGGTATCACCTTTAACAACACCGATTACGGCCTTTTTCTTACTCCATGCAGTTTCCTTTGGCAGATAAGGTTTGAGTACCTCAATCCCTGCATACATGGCATCGGCACAGAGGAGTATTTCCGGAACAAAATATTCCTCATTTTCGAATAACTCATTGACCTTATCCATTCCTTTTGCAAGCCCATCCATTATTGCCGTATAAGGGTCGACTTTGCATCGTATCACCTCAGCGGCCGCTTCCTTAGCGCAGTCTATGTCCATATCAATTACGGCCTGGGCTAATGTAGTTAAAATATCTGCTTTTTCCCTTTGCATAAACACCTCCTAATGGCAAACTCCAAATATGAAGCTTATTATTTTACAATAAATTTATGAAGGCAACTCCACTTTTACAGCACATACCTTATATTCAGGGGTAAGCGCCAATATATCCTCTCCGGGACCAGTTAAAACATTCGTTGGGGTCTCCGGGAAATGAAAGGATAGGAACACGCTCCCCGGTCTGGACTTCGTTGTAACATCTGCTTGCACTTCCAACGATCCCCGTCGCGATGTTACTCTCACGATATCTCCTGTTTTTATACCAAGTGGCTCAGCATCACTGGGATGTATCTCTATAAATTCTTCAGAACTGATTGAACGAATCTCCGGATTCCGAAGTGACATCGAACCGTTATTATAATGATAGAGACGGCGGCCTGTTGTTAAATATAAAGGATAGTCATTATCAGGTAATTCCTCTGAAGGGGTATACAAGAGGTCATTGAGCCGTCCTTTTCCTCTCGTAAAGGTATCTTTGTGCAAAATGGGCGTACCAGGATGCTTCTTATCCCATACTGGCCATACCAGCCCATCCCCCTCAAGCCGTTCATAATCAATTCCTGCAAATTCTGGGGTGAGGCTGGCAATTTCCCTCATAATTTCGCCTGGATGGTTGTAATGCATCGGATATCCCATCGCATTAGCAATGAAACACATAATCTCCCAATCATGCCTTATCCCTTCTGGCGGTGGTATAGCCTGGTTCAATCGCCTGACTCTTCTCTCCGCATTGGTAAAAGTACCTTCCTTCTCAAAAAAGCAGCTGGCAGGAAGGACTACATGGGCTAATTTAGCTGTTTCTGTCATAAAAAGCTCCTGTACCACAAGAAACTCAAACTCTTTCATGGCAGAAACCACATGATGGGTATTCGCTTGTGTTGCCGCAGGATCGTATCCAATGATGTACATTGCCTTTACCTTTCCTGCCAGGGCTTCTCTATACATTTGAGGTTCCTTTAAACCTGGTTTCACAGGAAGTTGACAGCCCCATGCTTCAGAAAACTTTTTATGAACAATAGGATCATCTGCTTTTTGATAGCAAGGATAAACATCAGGCAAGGCACCCATATCACAAGAACCCTGAACATTATTTTGCCCACGGAGAGGATTGATACCGGTATTGGGCCTCCCAATGTTTCCGGTAATCAAAGATAAATTTGCAAGAGACATAACACCATGCGAACCGGCCTTATGCTCGGTCATTCCCAATCCATAGACGATCATACCCTTCCTTGTACCCGCATAGATCCTGGCAGCCTTAATAATATCCTCCTGAGGAACCCCTGTAATTTCTTCTACTCTTTCAGGTGTATACTGTACGACCACTTGTTTCAGCATATCTATGTTTTCCGTACGTTGCTGGATAAACTCTTTATTCTCCAAATCCTCTTTTAAAATGACATGGAGCAAGCCATTAATAAGAGCCACATTGGTGCCCGGTTTCAAACGGAGCCATACCGTTGCGTACTGGACAAGTTCTATTTCACGCGGGTCGATTACAATCAATTTAGCTCCGTTCTGCCGTACCGCCTTTTTTATCTTCAGAGCTGCTACCGGATGTGCTTCAGTAGTATTTGAACCACTGACAATAAGCGCTTCTGCACCCTCAATATCAGCAAGAGAATTGGTGGCCGCTCCGCTTCCCAATGCAGCCCTGAGTCCTGTAACCGATGGCGCATGACATACCCGCGCACAATTATCCATATTATTTGTGCCCATCACGGCACGAGTAAATTTTTGAGCTAGATAATTCTCCTCGTTTGTACCTCTTGAGGAACTAAGACATCCAAAAGCATCAGGTCCGTATTTCAACTTGATCTCCATAAATCTTCTGGCAACCAGATGAATGGCCTCCTCCCAGCTTGCTTCCCTGAAAGGTTGATTCAGGTGATCGCGAATCAGAGGCGACTTCAATCGATCAGTGCTTTTATGGAATTCAAAGCCGTATCGCCCTTTAACACATAAGCTGCCATAATTAGGAGGTGAATGGGTATCTGCCGTTACCTTCAGGATTTCATTCTGCTTTATGTGAAGGACAAGACTGCAACCCACACCACAGTAACAACAAACGGTACGCACTTTTCTTGTTTCCCATGGACGGCCTTTCTTTACTGCAGGCTTATCCATGAGAGCGCCGACGGGACATACGGAAACACAGTGTCCGCAAAATACACAACCGGAGTTTTTTAATGGTTTCTCAAAGGCAGTTGCAACTGAAGTCCCCATTCCCCGACTCGAAAATTCCCAGACATGCTGATTCTGTACTTCATCACAAATCCTGACACATTTTCCACAAAGTATGCATTTACTCATATCCCGGTAAATAGCCGGATTCGAGTCATCAGGTACAGGCGATGGATTACAGTTCATAAACCTTGAGGTTTTCACTTCATATTCATACATGAGCTTCTGAAGCTGACATTCCCCGGTTTTATCGCAGGTAAGACAATCATTGGGATGATGAGACCAGATAAGTTCTAAATTAAGTTTACGCGCACGCATAACTGATTCACTGCGGGTAGAGACCTTCATGTCTTTAGATACCGGAGTTGCACAGGATGCCACCAGAGACCGTGCACCCTCGACCTCCACTACACACATGCGGCAAGCTCCCGTAGGAGCTAAACGTGGGTCGTAACACAAAGTAGGGATATGAATTCCAGCTTTTTGGGCTGCTTGTAAAATTGTTTGAAAAGATTCCGACTCTACCTTCTTACCATCAATGAATAAAGATACCATAGTTATATTCTCCATGTATAGTTATAGATGTTGAGAAACAAAGCTTCGATGAATTTTTAAAGCGAAGTACAAAAACATTATCCAATTAACTATTGGAAGGAGGGCGGTATCTTTCCCTTGGGGATGGTACTGAGAATGAATGGGGACTATATCTCTCGCTGGATAGTATGTAAGTTATAAACTAAAAACATCCTTGAGATTTTGAGAGATACAAAAAAGGCAGATTGTGAAGAGTCCTTACCTTATCCACAAAATCCGGGAATGGCACCGCCACCTTAACAGGTGTACTCACCCATACTTAAGTAACATGTATTCCTCCCGGATCATTATTGAACTCCAAAGATATAATGTAAATTACATGAGGCTGCCTTTGGCAGAGCCAGTGTAGGGCGAAACTTTAGCCTTGCCCTATATAATTGAATTTCCGAAATATTACCTGAGCAAACTTATTTTGTAATTTTTTTTTAAACTAGTTTGATTATACAGATGAGTCACTATTTTGCAATTGCAAAATAGTGTGAACAGCTCAAACAAATATGCTAAATCCTCCACGTAAGGAAGAGAAACCAAGGAAAATTTTGTAGTTACATAATGTATTAATTTATACTTATTGTCATTTAATATAGCTTCCATTTGATCCAAGTTAACCAATACGTCTTGTGCTAAAAATTACCTATGGTTATGGTCGTGGTTATTGTGTTCATTATTGATCTTACACTCACAGCCGAATTGAATAACCGTATGTCCAATCCTGAATTTGTCGCTCAAAACGCAATTAATCATTTTAGAAAGTTTTGTAGTCTCACTGATCATCATATCTTTTGTATCGATATGGGCGCTCATAGAGTACATCCCGGAGGTAATCGTCCAGATATGAATATCATGCACATCATCAATTCCGGGAATCTGCCTGAGGCTCTCGGCTACTTTATCAATATTAATCTCTCTCGGAGTAGCCTCCAATAAGATATCCACAGACTCCATCACTAGTTTATAAGACCAGATAAGGATAAGCACACAGAGCATAACACTGATAATGGGATCAATAATAAACCAGTGAGTATAATAGATAATTACAGCCCCGACTATGACACCTATAGAGGAAATGGTATCGCCGATCATATGAATAAATGCAGATTTGATATTCAGACTGTGCCCCCCGTGATCATGACCACCTTTCATAAGAATATAAGCACAAGCTACATTGGCAATCAAACCCACACATGCAACAACAAACATCTTCCCGCTGGAGATAGTTTCAGGATGCATAAAACGGTGATAGGCCTCGTAAAATATCCACAGGGTAATTACAAAAAGAATCACACCGTTAAATAATGCTGCTAATATCTCTAAACGATAGAAACCATAGGTTTTTTTTACCGTAGGCGGTCGTGCTGCAAATAATAAGGCAAATAAGCTTATCAACAAAGCAAATATATGAGTAAGCATGTGACCTGCATCGCTAATCAGGGCAAGACTATTGGTGATAATTCCACCGATTACTTCAAAGATAAAGATACCACCAGTTATAAAACTCGTGAGAATGAGCTTTTTTCGCTCATGAGCCCTGTACACATGTCTATGCCCATGCTCATCTTCTGTCTTGTAATAATCTATGCTATGGATGTGTTCGATGATCTTTCTCCAAACAAATACATAATCATTTTAAAGATACACTTTTATTCAATTATAAGACCCTAATGAAATGAAAACAAACTTTTTTCTAAAAACACATCTGTATCCTCAATGTTCTTATACACCTGGATACAGAATCTTTCTCATTATAGAAACCCGATTTTCCCTTGACCACACATCAATTCCGTAGTAATATTCGGCATATTGGTTCCATTAAATTATCATCTCTATGGTTATGGTTACAATACCCGTTCGTTTACCGGTAATAATCCCTTTATTTCGCCCCTTTAAAAAAGAGGAATTCTGTGGGTATTTTAGAAACAAGTAACATGGCACAAAAAAATCAATATCCGGATTTTATCAACCCTTATCATCAGTAATATAAAAGAGAGGGCCAATCATGGGAAAGATTATCTCATTTATCAACTATAAGGGCGGAGTTGGTAAAACAACCACCACATATCATATTGGATGTGCCTTAGCTTTGTATCATAACAAGAAAATTTTACTCATCGATACAGATCCCCAAGCAAACTTAACCTTTTTATGTACTATACCAGAACAATGGGAGATATTTAAAAGAAATCATGGGACTATCTCAGAATTGTTTAACTCCTATTTAAAGGATACCGCAAACTCTTTTGACATTGAAAAAATCATATGGAAATCACCCATTAAACAGGCAACAAAGGAAGCTGTGCCAAACCTTGACCTGATTCCATCCGATGTTGAGTTATTAGGCATCGATATTGATTTGGCTGCAAAAACAAAAATGAAAAATGAAAAGGGATTTTATCAGGAACAGATCCATATCCTCAGACGAACAATCAAGAAGATCAAAAACGAATTGGGTATCGATACTTCCTGTGATTTTCGGGATGCTTTTTTTTATATAGAACAACGCCATATTCTCAGAAAAGCACTTGATAGGATAAAAGACATCTATGATTACATACTTATTGATTGCCCTCCAAATTTGTACCTTGTAACCCAGAATTCAGTGTTTACCAGTGATTATTATATGATAACAACAATCCCGGATCATCTATCAACGATCGGAATAAGTATCCTTATCAAAAAAATTACTGATTTAAATGCCGCTATTACTCAAAAATACCGTATTATAGGGTCGAATGCAAAATCCGTTATTTTGAAAGGCTTATTATTTACGATGATTCGTAAATCTGGCCCAAATATTGTAAGTACCTTGAAAGAAAGAATGCAATCGCTCCGTAAAGATTACCATACTCTCTGTTTTGAACAGTATATATCGTTGGGCACCGGATACACAGAAGCTGCCGCATCTGCGTTACCTGTTTTTTTAGCAAACGACAGCAACTCAATTCGGGTAGCATCGGAATATAAAGAAGTAACAAATGAGTTTTTACAAAAAGTTGATGGTAACTAACTATGGCAAAAATAAGAAAAAAATATAACCTGAATAATGCATTACTACAAATAAAAGAATACCTTCTGTTATTGCCAGGAAATGAAGACCGGCAAAGAATAATGCAAAGTATCTCCGAAATACGAAAAGAACTTGAGACGTTACGGGAAAATATCAATCATTTTCCCGATACGTCTGAGATGGAACAAATATCCAGCGCCATTACTACCCTTGCATCATTTTTCGAAACCTTAAAAGACAGGCCTCTTCTTGCCGAAAGCCTTTTCCCAAAACAAGCAAAGGCAAAAAAGCCTAAAAGCATCGCGATCGATATTGCTGCATTACAGCAACAGTTGGAGGAACTACCCACAGAGCAGATTCCTGAACAACTTACAAAGCACAAAAAGGATACCCTTCTTGAATTATCCTTAAAAATGAATATAACAGCCAACAAGAGGCTTACAAAAGATGCCCTCGCTGATAGAATTTTTAAGCTGGGATTTGCAAATAAAAGAGGATATGATTTATTGAAAGGTTAATAATACTGCCTTCCAGAAGTAATGAGCAGTTTACAAAAGCAAGCAAAGATCAAGGTAAAGTATATCTTCTTTGTTTACTACCCGATTTTTAAACAACTTGTATATCGCAGGAAATAGTACTATGTCAAAAGGAAAGAATAAAGGGAGGGAAAGTTTTGTTCATCAAAAAACGTTTTTCTCTCCTGAGATTATAGAAGAACAGGCAAGAGATGATTTGGAAAAGAAAAAATTTCGCCAGGCGAAAGACGGTTTTAAGGAACTCTGCAAGCTTGACAAAGAAAAATATCTTCCCAAACTTTTGGAATGTTACCACGGTCTGGCAAATCAGATGATCCAAAACGGACAATTGTCGGATGCAGCTCAAATTATTGATAATATAAAAGCGCTCACGGGAGATAAAGACGAAGGGACTCTGGATATTTTGATTGCCATGAAAAAGAAAGATTATGATGCGGTTGCAAGGATATATGCCGATCTCTTATCACGGGGAAAAAATCTAGCAAATATTCAAGAATTACCACGGGTAGCCGATGCCCTGGTTATCGTATTTCAGGAATTTCCCCAGCTAAAATCAGCCTGTCCTGAAATAGACGAAGAATTATGCGCTGTACAGCATGCGTTGGAAGACATTTCCGCAGAAAGATATGAAGAAGCATGGCTAAAGGCAAAGAAAATTGCGGTACATTCTCTTTTTTCCCACTGGAAATTGTTTATTAAGGGACTCATTGCCTTTTATAAAAAAGAGGATCAGAGGGCGCTTGAAGCCCTTGGACGTATCTCCTCAAATACACTCTTACGGGATATTGCGCAACCGTATATGGCGCTCCTGAACAGTAAAATTATTGATCGAAATACCATACATGAATCATTTGTAAAAAAAATGTGTATAGTAGCCGGATATCCAGACCTTGTATCCATTCTGCCAAGAGCCGATTCTCTCTGGAAGGCAGGACGTTACTACGATTCTTACTGCCATATCCGTAACACCATGAAGACCTTTCCTGAAGAAAGTTCCGATATTTCGGGTACACTTACACGGTTCTATTTTAATAGTATTCACCATTTACCCGGCAAAGCAGCAATGAAATATCTCGATGATTTACTAAAAAACGATACGGTTGCCTCTCCTGAATACAATCTTGAGAAGGTACTCATTTGCAAAGCAGAAAGCCTGTTTTTTGAAAATAAACTGGTAGATGATGATGAAGATGACAGCGACTGCGCTCAGGTGTGGGAGTGTTTTTTAGAGACTTACAGAAAGGTTTTTGGTAGTAATAACAAATTGGAATCCCTTGTTTACTTCCGCCTTGGTTCGTTGTTTGCTGTTGAGAAACCGCAAGAACCTCCCCTTTTCCCCTGGTTGCCCGTTAGGAAAAATAAAGACCTTCTGAGGAGTGCGCATCTTGCTGAGCACTATTTCAATAAAAGTATAAGCATGGATAAGAATAACAAGGATGCATATCTGGGATTATTACAAGTATATGAAAAGACCTATAATCAATCAAAGGCAAATAAATTATTGGACAGATTAATCCCTCTTTTCCCCGATGATTCAGCCATTCTGACCCGGGCTGGCGTCAGTTGTGTTGAGCGCAAGTCATACATAAAGGGAATGAAATATCTTGAACAGGCTACTCAGAGGGATCCTCTGGACAGCACCATAAAAGATCATCTTGGTTTTTCTTATCTAAAAGCTGCTCGTGTTTATTTTGATAAAAAACAGATGGACCAGGGAAGGAATATATTCGAAAAGGCATTAAAGAATGGAGTATCGAATGCCCATGATTTCAATAGAGGATACGCATATATTTATGCCCGATGGGCTGTCCTTGAATTAAAAAACGAGAACAAGGACGCAGCCAATGAAAAGTTACAACTTGCCCGTGGGAAGGCAGAAAAATTACTTCCTCTTCTTTACTTCACTCAATTAATTTCCCGATGTTATGAGCTTCCTGATACTTCTCTGCAAAAACTGAACGCAGAAGTCGATCGGGAATGGAGTCTTCCACCGACTCCGGAGAACGCTGTAGCTTTATTGATGATTTACAGCTATATCAATACTTTGGGTTTTGCCTGGTTAAAAGCAGAAATGAAAAGGGTTGTCCTGTATGCTCTTGATGCTTCTGACAAACCATGCTCCCGGAATGATGCCCTCGGTATTGTCTCTTTTGCCTTGCCTGATAAACAAGCGCATAAATTAGGCGATGTATATATCAAAAAAATGCTGGAAAAAGACAGGGAAGATCCTCAATTTCACTATTTGAAATACCAATTACAAATAATGAACAGCCGCCGTCTGCCAGGAAAAGAAGGTATTGAAGAACTGAATCGCATTCTTCACCTTGCAGAAAAGAGAAACAATAGAGAATTGGTGCGGGATTTAAGAAAAAGAATCAAGGCGTTGGAAGAAATACTCAAGGTAGAGGATACACTGAATTATGGTGGTGCATTTGACACGAGTGGTACGAATACGAACCTGAATATGGATATGGAAATTTTAGAAGAATTATTTGAAGAGATGCAACGAACAATGGGTGGACGTGGGAGGGGAAAACGTTAGCTACCCTTTCTTTTTCTCTGTTTTTAGCCTCTTTATGTTTTACAATAAGCTTTTTTCATGAAGGAATATACTCTATGACACCGTATGAATTATTAGGTATCGATCCAACTGCTGATGATAAAACGATTCGCAGGGCATACCTGGAATTAATAAAGATCTATTCACCTGATAGAGAACCAGAGCGGTTTAAAGAGATAGCAAATGCATACGAGTCGGTAAAAGATGAAAAAAGGCGGTTAGAATTTTATTTATTCAATAAAGATATCCCCATAAACCATCCTTTCGAGGCATTATCGCTGCAAATGAAAAGGGCAGGGAAAAGAAAACCACCGGACTTTACCACATTAAAGGAGTTACTCGGAAATGTATGATGAAGTAGCGAACGCCGACAGCAATCTTGAATCATGGAAATCCAATATTGAACGCGAATTTAAACAATGGATCAGCGAATTAACCACGATTCCGGAAGTTAATCCCCTGCCTGAGGAACCAGATTTATATTCATTTTACCAGGAATTGTGCGTTTTCAGAAATGAACTTCGCGTGGGAGGAAGGCGGAATCAGGAAGTTCTTACGCGTTTCGGAGAAAGCTTGTCCGATTTCCAGAAGACTATTACTGGCCTCCAAAATAAACTATACCAGATGGATAAAGAAAAGGAAGAAAGTGAATTCCTCTCGCGTAAGCACCTTTTTATCCTATTGGTTGATGTGTTGGAAAGAATGGAAAGACTAAAGAAGAGATTATCATCTCCTCCTAAAAAGACATTCTTTAAAAACGATACCAATTGGAGGAATGCATGGAATAGTTTTAAAGATGGATTTGATATTACCTATTCTCATTTAGATAGTTTATTAAACAGGGAAGGAATTATGAGGATAGAAACGGTTGGAATGCCTTTTGATCCTACATGCATGACAGCCGTTGCCGTTGAACACACAGAAAGGTATCCAGTTAACCAGGTCGTAGAAGAAATATCCCCCGGCTTTTTATATAAAGGATATAGCATAAAACCGGCCGAGGTTAGAATAGCAAAAAATTAGGCTGCTTTTGACAGCAAGGGTAGGTTCGAAACCTGCTCCTCCCACTCATGAAAAAACAGAGTCAATGTAGGGCAAGGCTTTAGCCTTGCAAGGATGCAAACCCAAAGGTTTACCCTATATACAGAGGAAACCACAGAATACACGAAAGAAATACCCTGTGTCCTCTGTGGTTAGATTTTCACAAACGGAAAATGAATGAAAGAGGTTAAAAATGGAAACAATTGTCGGAATAGATCTGGGTACCACCAACTCAGAAATTTCTCTCCTGGAGGATGGAAAACCAAAGGTTATTACTATTGATGGCGATCCCATCATGCCTTCGTGTGTTGGCATTGACAAAAGCGGTAAACTTATCGTCGGAAAGGCGGCGAAGAATCAAATAATCTCAGACCCTGAATCCACAGTATTATCCATAAAACGAAAAATGGGAGAACACATCCGGGTCAGGTTGGGTAATAAGGAATTTTCCCCGGAGGAAATATCTTCCTTCATTCTCCTGGAGCTAAAGAAGCACGCAGAAAGGTATCTTGGGAAAACAATAGAGAAAGCTGTCATTACCGTTCCGGCTTACTTTGATGACCGCCAGAGAAAGGCAACAAAAGATGCAGGTTTATTGGCAGGACTCGACGTAGTCAGGATTATCAATGAACCAACTGCCGCTGCCCTTGCATATGATGCAGGGCATATAGAGAACCACAAACTCCTGGTTTATGACCTTGGCGGCGGTACGTTTGATGTCTCTCTTGTGGTAGTTGAAAACGGCGTTGTGGAGGTTAAGGCAAGCCATGGAGATACCAAACTTGGCGGGGATGATTTTGACCAGTTATTGATTAACCATATTATACAGGACTTCAAAACCAGGCACGGTATTGATTTAAACGAGGATCTCCGGGCAAGGAGACGGCTTCTGGTATCCGCAGAAAAGGCCAAGCGGGAGCTTTCCGATCATCCTTTTGCAAGGATACGGGAAGAGTACCTGTACAAAGATCTGCATCTCGATATAGAGATATCCAGAAGTAACTACGAAGAAATGATCCGGCCTCTTTTGCAAAAGACTTTGAATTGTATCCAAATGTGTCTCAAGGATGCATCGATCCTGCCAAGAGAGATAGATAAGATCATTCTCGTTGGCGGAGCAACCCGAACCCCTTTGGTACATGAGATCATCAAAAGCGAAATCGGGATTGAACCCCATTATGAAATCAGCCCGGACCTGATCGTTTCCATGGGCGCTGCCATTCAAGGTGGTGTTATTGCCGGTTACAAAACACATTCTATCCTGGTTGATATTACTCCCTATACTTTCGGCACCAGCGCAATAGGAGAATACGATGGGCAGACGCACCTCGATGTCTTTGTTCCCATCATCAAGCGAAATACCCCTTTACCCGTAAGCAAAGGAGAGGTTTTTTATACCGTGGCTGATAATCAGGAGGAGGTAGATGTAAATATTTATCAGGGAGAGGAACCTCTTGCGGAGGACAATATCTTCATCGGTAATTTTCTCGTTAAAGGATTGAGCAAGGTTCCGGGGGGAAATGAAATTGTATTAAATCTTGAGCTTGATATTAATGGCATCTTGAAGGTCACTGCTATTGAAAAATGTACGGGACTTTCAAAAGTTGTGACGATGGATACCAAAAATATCAAAACCCACTTAGATATTGCAGCAGCTCAAAAGAATATAGCTTCTTTCTTGACTGATGAGGCTGAAGATGAAGAAGCAGAGGTCTCTGATGCTCACTTTGAAATTGTAGAAGGCGAAGAAACAGAAAAACAACCGCTTCTTATGAAAGCAAAAGACCTCCGCAAACGGGCAGAAAAATTGTTGAATTCTATCGGACAAGAAGATGCACAAGAGATACGCGATTTACTGGATAAAAGTCGTGATGCGGTAAACGCCGGCGATACAAAACGTTTGAGTGAAATAAATACATCCCTTGAAGACATGATCTTTTATCTGGAGGACTAATGGAAATTCAATGTCCCTCGTGTAAAAAAACAAATTCGGATTCCTCCACCTGCGTCCGGTGCGGCTGCGAGCTGCAAACGTTACAGGCAATCCTGCAGGCTGCCGAGTCTGAGATCTCAATCAGCAAGAATAAATTACGGATGAGAAATCCTCAGGATGCGCTCAATCATGCGCTCAGGTCATGGCGTCTCAAAAACTCCCCAGAGGCAGCAAAACTGGCATTCCTGGCGCATGTCAGTGAAAAAAGATACAAAGAAGCCCTTATGTGGTATAGTGCTATGCAAATAAAGAAAGAGAATGGCTAACAGGAAATTGCGTAAAGGTCGAGCCCTCCGGGGTTATCCAGGTTATTTCTCCAATCCATACGCCCATGCCAGGATGCTGCCATCCATGTACTTTACATTTTTAAAGCCTGCATTTTTCAAGATGCGATAGGCCTGGACAGCACGCAAGCCACTGCGGCAGTAAGTGATAATTTCCTTCGAGCCATCGAGTTCATGGGTTCGTGATGCCAGTTTATCCAGTGGGATGTATTGACATCCTTTAATATGACCGCTCTTGTATTCCATATCTGTCCTCACATCAAGCAATATAAAATCCTCACCTCGGTCGCTCTTTTCCGCAACCTTCTGGGGAAGGATGCCTGTTGCCTTTCCTGTTAATTTATTATTCAGGACATTTGCGGCTACGAGGATGGCATCCATCACCATGGCATAGGGTGGGGCATAGGCCAGATCCAGTTTAGAAACCTGGTCAACCATTGCACCGAAGGTTAAGGCAGTTGCAATAATATCAATGCGTTTGTCAACGATACCATCTCCAACGATCTCCGCACCCAGGAGTTTCCTGGTAGTTACATCAGCAATGAGTTTAATAATAATGTCTTTTGCACCAGGGTAGTAATGGGACATATCAGATGCGGGGACGATTGTGGATTCGATCTTAAAACCCTCCTTAATTGCCTCCCGTTCGGAAAGCCCGACTTTCCCGACATTCAACTCAAAAACCTTCACGATCAGCGTACCCAAAACACCTTTAAAAGTATCGGCGCCGCCTGTAGCATTAATTGCCGCAACACGACCCATCTTGGCCGCTGTAGAGCCTAAAGCAATCCATACAGGTTTTCCGGTTACGAGATGAATATTTTCAGCGCAATCGCCAATGGCATATACATCAGGGATATTCGTTTCCATCCGCTCATTTACCTTTATGGCGCGTGTGGTACCGATCTCTATACCTGCCTCCTGGGCTAGTTTAGTATTGGGTCTGATGCCAATGGAGAGGATGACCATATCGGCTAGTAACTGTCGTTTACCCGTAATTACTTTTGTTACAGCACTATCGCCGTTTCCCTCAAAAGATTTTACCCCATCCGACGTGATGATCCCGACACCCTTCTCTTCCAGGTACTTTTGGACAATCAGTGCCATATCCTTATCCAGGGGCGGCAGGATTTGGTCGAGAAGTTCGACTATCGTCACCTTAATACCTCTCAATACAAGATTCTCCGCCATTTCCAGACCAATGAGCCCACCGCCAACAATCACGGCATTTTTAATCTTCCCGCTCTCTACGCATGACTTTATCTTGAATGCATCGCTAACGGTTCTCAGCGTAAAGATATTGCCCAGTGAAATTCCCGGCAGTGGAGGAATAATGGGCTGTGCTCCTGTGGCAATAATAAGCTTGTCATAATTGAAGATAATGTCTCGTCCCTTTTCAATACCCTTGACCTTGACCTGTTTGGACTTAGTATCGATGGACGTGGCTTGATGCCTGGTAAGGACATCAATATTATGCATATTCTTAAAATACGGAGGCTCTCTGATGAGCAGCTTTTTAGAATCCTTGACGATATTTCCAATGAAATACGGCGTACCGCAGCTTGCATACGAAATGTATTGTTCATCTGTTACCACAGTAATATTCATCATGGGCAACTCGCGCCGCGCCTTTGCTGCCGCCTTCATTCCAGCCGCCACGCCACCGATGATTACCAGGTGTTTACTCTCATTTGACATACCGTTACCTCCATTCAAAAATTCTTAAAGAAAACTTGTTAATAAGTTATCCATTTTCTACTCTCTTTTCTTAAGAGAAAGATGTGTTTTTCCTGAATGGCTGTTTTAAGAAGACTTCCCAAAAAACCAACAAAGGTAATTTTCTTCAAGAAGGGGAGTGCCAACCATCCCACAGCAAGATGCCTTCCCAGACTGACCACCTCACCCAAGACCTTTGGATGGTACGGTTTCCTCACACCTCCAGAAATATCCGTGTAGATATTGTATGCTGCCAATCGTCCTTGCTGCAATGCAAACTGGGCAGCGGCGGGAACAGGTTCTTTTGTGTAGGGATTTATTGCAAGGGCACTATCACCAATGGCATAAATGAAAGGATAACCTTCTGCCCGAAGAAACTCATCAACAACGATACGCCCTGATTCTCCGATTTTCAACCCGCTTTCTCTTGCAAGTTCACTGACCCGAATGCCTCCTGTCCAAATTAAAGTTTTTGTTTTCAACACTTCACCCGATGAAAGGGTTGCAGCGTCCGGTGTCCGGCCTATGATTTTTGATCTTGGTATGATTTTTACACCTTTTTCAAGGAGTTTTTTATGAATACGTGTCGCAAAGGATTCATCCATTCTCGGAACTACGCGACTACCCGGTCCAACAATGATGATTTCAACCTCACGGGGATCCACCCGTGAATTACGGGTACACTGTGCTGCATGGTCAGCAAGTTCAGCAGCGAATTCTACTCCTGACAAACCACCACCGCCGATGACAAACCGGAGCATATCTCTTCGCCGCTCTTCAACCGGTTCTGATGCCGCACGCATACAGAGTTGACCAATATAGTCGCAGATCAGATGAGCGTCTCTCAAAGTTTGAAGCGGGAAAGAGTTTTCCTGCAATCCAGGGATATTGTAAAAATTTACCTGACTTCCAAGCGCTATTATCAGGTAGTTAAATGACAAAGATCCGCTTTCCATATGAACGATACGCTCATTGGAATCAATTCTGGTTACTTCTCCAGGATGAAAAACGATATTTTGTCTTTGTATAATGCGGTCAATAGGAATGGATATCTCTGTTTTTCGAACAGCTGCCTCATGTAATTGTGTCTTGAGCGTATGGTAAGGGTTTCTATCGATGAGATGTATCTGATATTCGGGATGCTGACGGAACAACCTTGCTAACCTCAATGCAGCAGTAATTCCTCCATAGCCTGCCCCTATAACAACAATATTCTTTTTGACTTCCATGATTGATACTTTCGGATAAATCCAAAACGATTCTGGTTGAAACAAACAATATTTCTATACCACCAATTTGAATCAAAGAGTTTTCACGACGTCAAACCCTCCAGGATATGCTTAATGCGTGCGTTGCCGAATCGCCGCACGGCGGGTTACTGCCAGATCGTAGGCGCGTGCGATATCAGTATTGCGCAGTAAACCCACTAAACTATGCAAACTGTTGCGGGCAACGACTGGCAACTGACCAACATTGCGCACTCCGATACGCCGCAACGCGGCGCCAATCGTCTCGTCGGGATATGCCAGGAGCAACTCTCGTGCGCAGACTTCACCAACAGTACGCACTATGCCGCTATCGTCATCCTGAGCGCGGTCAATGTCTTGCACAGTGATAATACCAGTCAATTCGCCTGCATTATTAAGCACTGGTAAGCCGTGCTGTCTTTTTCGTATAAGCAAATCGGTTGCTACTATCAACGAATCAGATTCCCGCAAAGTAACGATTTCAGTCTCCATGACTTCACTTACCATAATTGTTTCCAGCACGTCAATGTCGCGTCCTCGTTGCAGACGTATACCCTTACGCGTCAGTCCCAAGGTATATACTGAATCGTGTTGTAAATGCCATGAAAGAAACAGGCTAACATTTACTGCAGCTATCAGTGGCAGAATAATCCGATAGTCATGGGTCATTTCAAATAATAGGATGAACGAGGTAATCGGCGCATGTATCGTACCTGCAAGGACGGCAGCCATCCCTACCATCGCAAAGGCAGGCGGTGAAATGTTGAGAGAAGGAAAAACCTGTTTGGCAACAAGTCCATAAGCGCCTCCAAGCGCGGCACCGGAAAAAAGGGCAGGCGCAAATACACCTCCGTGGAAACCGCTGCTGATGCAAACTGGTGTTAGCACCAGTCTGGCTAACGCCAGCGAAAGCAGGAGAGTCACTTCCATCGGCTTGCCATGTAAAATATTTTCAATTGTGGCATAGCCTGTGCCAAACACCTGCGGCAGATGCATTCCAACGAGGCCAACGGCGAGACCAGCAACTGCTGGTTTAAGCCAGCGCGGGGCATTCCATGTATCAAAGATACCCCGCGTGAAATGATGCAACCGAATATAGAATGCCGCACCGAGTCCGGACAGCACACCTAACCCAAAGTAGAGCGGCAGTTCCCATACTGAGTTAAAAGCATAGGGAGGGATGTGAAATGCAGGTTGAGGCCCTGATATGGCCTGAGTAAACACAGATGAGATCACAGCTGCTAATGTAACGATCCCAAAGGCGTTTACATTCAGTTCGCCTATAATAATCTCTAAAGCGAAGAATATGCCGGCAATAGGTGCGTTGAAGGCTGCGGCTATCCCCCCTGCAACTCCCGATGCAACGAGTGCACGGATTCGTTCATCAGAAAGGCGCAAGAGTTGCCCAAACATTGATCCTAAGTATGCGCCAATCTGAACCGAAGGGTCCGCAGGACCCACTGAAGCGCCTGAACCGATGGATAATGCAGCGGCAACTGTTTTGGTTGGTATTTTTCGATATGGCAGCCGTCCACCTCCTAATGCCACGGATTCCATAATACCTGCTATGCCCAGATATCGTTCCTTACCAATAAGAAAATGGGAAATCAGTCCGACAGCGAGACCACCGATGACAGGTACAAAGAAGATCATCCAATTTCCTATGGAACCCAACATTGCTCCTATGCTGTCAAATCCTGCCCAATTTGCCAAATCTTGGAAAAATCGAAGGGCGATTTCTTTGCGATGCAAAAGGCCCAGGGGTGTATCTATCCCTTCGAATGCATACCGATATATCATGTTAAACAGTTGTTTGAAGAGCCATACTCCTATGCCGCTCGTGAGGCCAACGAGTATCGCTATTACAGCAAGAGCAACTGATTCGGAGAATTGCTGACGATTGAGCCAGCATATGGTCTTACTGAGAGAAAATAGTCTTATTTTTGTCCAGATATATGGTAACATAACATTATTTTGCTGAAAAACGTTTGTAAGAAAATATTTTTAAGTCGTAAGTAGGGTCAGGCACAACTTCTGATTATTTAATACTTTGCGACTAATATTTACTCTTGGTTTATCACTTTATCTCCGCTTGAATTCTCTTCGATAGGTGCATTACCAAAGAACGAAAAACTTGCTGATGGCTATTTCAAAATCAAATCTAAAAGGCTTAAGAAAAAACTTGCCGCTTAATTTTTAACAAACTTGAGTACTTTCGGAAAGCCCTTCGGCAAACTGTTCCAGGTGGTGATGCACATCCAGGCCCACCCGTTCCCACACCTGTTCAAATTGCCGATACAAGGCTTGCTGCTCCTCCAGACTTAGTACCTTGTTAGTTAGCGGAAACAGTAGATAATCTTCCTTCCAAATGTGATTGGGATATAGCGCGGCAAGCTCTCTCAGGCTCTTTACCACCGCCTTTTTGGCATCGGGATCACCGCTTTGGTAGGTATCTGCCGCATCGGCCAATTCTTTAACGAGCACCCGGCCGCGCTTGTGCTCGGCCGTCAGCATTCCTATGGGGCAGCCTTGTTTTGAGATACCCTTATTAACCAAAGCTGGGAATAGCAAATCCTCTTCTTTGTCGTGATGACATTTATCGGCGAAGGTTTGCAGGAATTCAATTACTCCATGAAGCGTTTTCAAGTCCACTACCTGGCCCGCTTCCAGCCGGTCTGCCAGCACTGGAACTACGCTGATCACTTTGGCAATAATAAGATGTTCGCCCTCAAGCATCTGGATTGGGTTGTTGCTCGTCATCCTTGATCTCCTTATTAGATAAATAAAATTTGATCATGGCCAGTCTCCGCAAGAAATGTGGTCAACCCCATACTCTTATCAACCTCATTTACAAGTTCGTCCCGGGATATATTTAACAAGCCCATAGAATTGGTGCAGACATAAAACTTCGCGCCCATAGCCTTCGCTTGGGTTAAAATTTCAGATATTTCCTGAATATGGCCTTTTTTCATATGATCTTCTAATAGTTTCCTGTGAATCTGTCCCTCTTCATTAAGTTGGAACACGGATTTTCCCTTTACCAGATATTGTAATGCCCAATAGGTAAAAAAACATCTTACCTCTCTGCCTAATGCCAGGGCTACAAGGACAATGGAAAACCCGTGATACATGCGGTCGTAAGAACCGCTATGAAATATTATCGACAAACCTTTCTTATCTGTTTCCATGTATTTTATTTGTTTCTTATAGTATCAGCCCAATCTAATAAAGGTACACCCGCCTTTCTCGCGGTAGTAAGTTTCTCGCTTAAAGTATCTATTTCTTTTTTATTTAATCTTTCAGAAAGTATCGACAGACCGTCACAGTTTGAGACATGGATCAGGAGTGCTCTTGCCGCCGAAACGGCCTGCTTTGCCTCTTCATCTGTCAGGCGATCCCTCTTTAACAGCTCGGCACAAGAACGTGCAGTAGCTATTACACCATCATGCTCCTTGAGTAACTGGTCTACATATTCACCCAACAGTACACGGAGTGCGGGATAAAGGGTCTCTTCTTCATATCGAAAATGTGGACCGACAACTACGTTTATCTTGCCAAGAATTGTCCTTGCCCTGACGACATCCTTTGATTGCAAGGCTTCCATTAATTCAAGCAATCCGTCCCTTACCTTTCTGTGGTCTTCCCTGAATTCTGCAATGGGATCTAGTTTTACCATCCTGATCATCCCCCTTTCTTAAATCCTTTTTACTTTCAATATTCAATTGATTATCAATAATGATAACTTTCCCTTCCACCACTTTGTTCCAAACATTTGGCAATACTCCTTCTTTTGCTCAAACTAGCCTGATCGGAATCATAGATTACCACAAAGAGTAATGGGATAAAAAGCACTCATATTTATAGAATCATACGGTTAAAACCTGTTTATTCATTATAACAATTTTCGTATGCAGACTTTAATACTTTTATTTCTTCTTCAGGAAGACCCTTCATCCACAAATATTCTTCCTGTTGCAACAATTCCTCAATTTTTTGTTCGTATTTTGTCTTTATCTCATCACTCTTTTGGGCAGCGGCCTTAATTATGGCAGGTAAAACCTGCATAATAATAGTGCTTTGCCACCTCGTACATGCCATGCCAGTGAGTATAATCAGGACCCATCATACTTGATCCATGTCGTGCCCTTCTGCTTTTTTAGCCAATTTTTAAGCCGAGTGTTAGCTTGAAGTTATAAATTCGTTATTTAATCGTTCAATATCTTCTTGCTGTAATTTCCAGCCGATCGCACCCAGGTTTTCCTTAAGGTGTTCAAGTTTTGTTGATTTCGTTATGGTAACAATCCCCCTCTTGGAAATTAACCAATTTATCGCAATTTGAGACTGCGTCCTGTTATATTTTTTAACCAGTTCATCTAAAATCCTTAAACCGGGTTTTGCAAGCTCACCTTTTGCAAGGGGTCTCCATGCGATAATGAGAATATTATTTTCCTGGCAATAGGGAATTATTTTAGATTCCATATTTTCCGTAACTCTACCTTTATCTCTCACAAGCAGGTTGTATTCAATTTGATTAGCAACGATTTTATTCTTGGTATATTTCTGAGCTTCTTTTATTTGTTCAACCGAAAAATTGCTTACCCCCATACACCGAATCAGTTTCTGTTCAACTAAAGAATCCATTGCCTTCATGGTTTCCTGTATGGGGATGTCCGGATTTGGTGCATGAATCAGATATAAATCAATATAATCCGTATTTAATCTTCTCAGACTTCCTTTTGCAGAAGCAAGGAGATCATCGCAGCTTAAATGCTCCGGTGAAACTTTCGAAGTGATAAATAGACTTTTTCTATCAAAACCACCGATTGCCCTTCCAACCAGTTCTTCTGTATGGCCTTCGGCATACGATTCAGCGATGTCAATATGTGTTATTCCAAGTTTGATTGCAGTTTTTATTGCAGAAATATCTTCTTTATCATACGTGGTATCTGCCTCATCCCCTCCACCAATAGTCCATGTCCCAAGACCTATAACGGATATTGTAATACTATCTGTCAGCTTCTTGAATTCCATGTTAGCCTCTCATTAAAATCGGATGGGGTGTTTCTCAATTACATCCTTCCATTTTGTAAATGTAATAACCGCTCTCTTTAATGGCCTTTTCAACATCCTCTGATGCCTCTTCCGTATGACAGAAGCGACATTCTTTCGTTGTAAGTGGTTGTCCCTCTTGTCCCACTCTTTTTAGGTATTCATGACCATATTGAAGGACCTTTTCATGGGGCTGATCCCCTGGAACGATAATATCAAAATGCATTGTCACCCCGTTTTTCTTTACGACATAGGTATCATAGACGGCTACTCTCATAGATTTCCCTTTCTTCTTTAATATGATCTAACATTTCATTAACACGACCGAACGAATGTGGATCACCCAAAGGGTTGCTTATCCGTTATGGATAATTGGTGAACCATTATTACAAGGATTGCCAAGGGAAGCATATAATAGTTTATAACATTTGATACCTAAGTTCTCGTTTCATCTGAGAAAGAAGCTTAATTACAGATTTATTTTACTGTTTTACAATTGATCGGTGCAAGCTATTACATACTCCCCTTAGTAATATGCCCTGGTTATCATTCTTTTTAACTATCGATAGTGACCTATCTTTTTTTCGCCAGAGTTATTCTTTCCTTTTACAGGTACAATTACCAGATTCTTTGCCACATCCACTGCAAACGCCATTCTCAATAGGCTTGCCACATTTATTACATGGCGTACATCCGCAAACTTGGCACATATTTTCACCCCCTTTCTATTTTATAAAAGGTCCGTTTTTATCTCATTTGCTCATATTTCATCACCTCCCTTATTATCATACAAATTGCATTTCGTATCTCAAGGCTTTTAAAACTGGTACTCAAATCTCGGAAACCTGATTTATTTCACTATAAACAAGTTTCTTAAACACTTCAGTCTTGTCGGTGGGGTCGAGCATGAGCAAAACAAACATCAACCGCTCATAGCATTTAAGGAACCGATGGGCTTCGTTCCTCAACTCCAACCTACAAGACTGAAGTAGCTACTATTCAGTGTCCTATTACATTAAGATTTATATCCTCTGCGGGAAAGGAATCCGGAATAAGACCTTGCCCCTGCGTCATGAAAAGACCAGTTTGTATAACCGTACATTTGCCCGGGGTACCCTCAGGGACACCAAATTCTGTGGTCAATGGACCTTGTGCATGCGCGCTGAAGGAAAGGAATTTCAACTCCTGCCCAGGCTCAGTAGCTCCGACTACGAACCGGATCAAGTCCGGCAGGGGAGCACCCGGTGCAGTGTTGATGAAGACAACATGCAGGAATGTATCGGCTAAAGCCTGCCCCTCGCCGTTAAGTACATCAACAGGCCGGTGGCCAAACAGGGTAGCTTTATTCGCAATCTGATCAGAAACATCTCCTGCGAGATCTAATTCGACTACCCATACATTCGCATTTTTTGTATGGAGTAACACAGTAACTTCTGCACGACCATCTTTTAATCTGCGCTCGGTGACAGTTCCCGTTATTTTAGGTTCTTTTCCATCAGGATAGGCATCTACCAAACCTGCATAATCTATCCCTGTGAATAGAGCTGCCTTATCCTGAACGCCGTCGTTATCTTTATCAAAATCATTTGACCAGCCAATGAAGTTGGGGTCGGGAGGAACGAAGAGCAAACATCCGCTCGCGCCATCATCAATGCAAAAGGTTCCTTGTTGAGTTACAAAATCCTGGATTGGCCGTTGTATAGTTCTGCCTTGTACAAGTGTTGGAGTCGCAAGAACTACAAGCGCAAACAAAATTCCAAATAGAACAGTTGCACCTCGCCAATAATTCGAAACAATTCTCATAATATTATTCTCCGTTATAAAAATTGTTAACATTTATAATTATTCCAGATATAACTCCGATACATACTACTTTTCATTTCATGCACCTTTTACCACAAGAAATCTTGATTGTATTTCATATCATATTTTTACACCTCCTTCTTTGAAAAAGTATGAAAAAAACGAGTAGTGCGGCATTCAGCAATGGAACCCAGGAAAGCTGGCGTTCTATCTCAGATGCTTCCACAATAAAGAGATAGACTACCGGGAAACCCATAATGTCAGTAAGTGTCATTATCTTTCTATTTTCCCATAAATTAAAAAATTAAGGGCAATACAGATACCAGAAATTAAAATAAAGCGAGTGTATGAAGAAAATTCATAGTATGTTGTGATTACAGTTAGGAATAGATATCTATAAAAAAAATAAATGACCACGCATTCATTCAAACGAATGAGTCAAAAAGCGTGTCATGTCACACTTTAAGCGTGACATGTCATACCCTAAGTGTGTCATGTCACACTTTTTGATGCGCTTTTCATGGAAAAAAGGTAAATAAGGTTAGTGTTGTCCGATTAGGAAATTGCGTATGAAAATACAAAACGAACTTCTCTTTTTTACCTTGATTTTCCCTTCGATATTTACTACCCTTCTCATTAACGGCTCCCTTCCTGATGTTTATTTTTCCCTTAAACAAAGCAGTATTTTCATAATTTTTGGAGAATCTATAATCATTTCACCCCTTCGGGGTTGAATCGGTATGTTCGGTTTCATACTGAGGATACTCTATGTAGAACACATTATATCGTAATTTTATATTCCTTCTCAGTTACACTTTCTTGAACTCATGTAAGGCACATAATAATAAAGGAAGAACAATCTATGTCATCAAAAAAAAAGGAAAAAACAAAAAGAAAGACAAAAGAAGCTTCAATAACCCCTGACCACCGAATAGACAAAGTTATAGAAGGCCATGTTGAGGAAACCTCATCCTGGCGAATTTTTAAGATTATAGGTGAGTTTGTTAGTGGCTATGAATTCCTAAGAAATTATCCTTTGTCAGCCAGTATATTTGGTTCGGCTCGCCGCGGATTTAAAGATGAAATTTATAAAGAGGCAAGAAAATTAGGATATAAATTGGCCAAGGCTGGTTTTGCCGTAATTACGGGTGGAGGCCCGGGTGTAATGGAAGCGGCCAATCGAGGCGCATATGATGCAGGCGGCAAATCTGTCGGGATTAATATCCAATTAGCTGTTGAGCAAAAGACCAATCCATATGTCATAGAATCTATAGCAGTTAATCACTTTTTTATACGTAAATTAATGTTGTCATTTGCTTCAGAGGTCTATATTTTTTTCCCAGGGGGCTTTGGAACTCTCGATGAATTTTTTGAATTGATTACCCTGGTTCAAACAAAAAAGAGCAAACCAATTCCCATTATTTTAATAAACAGAGAATATTGGTCACCGCTTTTAGAGTGGATAGAAAATCAGATATACAAAAAAAATAATGCTATAAATCCGGAAGATATGCACATCTACCATTTAGTGAACACGGCAGATGAGGCTTTTCAGTTAATTCAGAATCTAACTAATAGTAAATAATAAATCTTTATTCTCTATTAATTAAGCCCTTGTCAAATGTCGATATTTAATGCGATGAGGTTGGTCGCCTGCAGCGCCGAGACGTTTCTTTCGATCTGCCTCGTATTCGGAATAATTTCCTTCAAACCAGATAACTTTACTATCACCCTCAAAAGCAAGAATGTGGGTAGCAATTCGATCCAGGAACCATCGGTCATGGCTAATTACCACGACACAGCCGGAGAAGTTTTCCAGGGCGTCTTCAAGGGCTCGCATAGTGTTTATATCAAGATCGTTCGTGGGTTCGTCCAACAGAAGCACATTGGCGCCATCGTTCAACATGCAGGCAAGGTGTACCCTGTTCCGTTCTCCCCCGGATAGGGCTCCCACCAGTTTTTGCTGGTCTGCCCCAAAAAAATTAAAACGCGCTACATAAGCACGGGAATTAACCTCTCTGCTGCCAAGCCGGATGGTATCCCGGCCTCCGGAAATTATCTCCCATACGGTCTTATTCGGATCGAGGGTTTCCCGGCTCTGGTCAACGTACGCAAGCTTAACCGACTCTCCCACTCGAATTGTGCCGGTATCCGGTTTCTCCTGACCAGTTATCATTCGGAATAGCGTAGTTTTCCCGGCACCATTAGGGCCGATAACTCCAATAATGCCTCCCCGCGGCAGAGAAAACGTCATCCCCTCCACCAAAATACAATCCCCGTATGCCTTGGAGATCCGGTCTGCCTCAATAACTAAATTACCCAATCTTGGGCCGGGTGGAATGTAGATCTCTAACTCCTTTATTCGTTTTTCATTTTGTTGTTCAAGAAGTACCTCATAAGAGTTAATACGCGCCTTTGATTTTGCATGTCTGCCTTTCGGCGTCATCCTGATCCATTCCAGCTCGCGCTGTAAAGTCTTCTGTCGTTCTGTTTCCTGCTTTTCTTCCTGCTGCAATCTCTTTTGCTTTTGCTCAAGCCACGACGTATAATTCCCCTTCCATGGAATTCCATACCCCCGGTCCAGCTCTAATATCCAACCGGCTACATTATCGAGAAAATAACGATCATGGGTTACCGCAATTACGGTTCCCTCATAATTTTGCAAATGATGCTCTAACCAGGCTACTGATTCGGCATCAAGGTGGTTCGTCGGTTCGTCTAAAAGCAGAATATCCGGCTTTTGTAATAATAACCGGCAAAGTGCAACACGGCGTCGTTCTCCTCCGGATAATACCTTTACCGGTGTGCTCCCTTCAGGGCAACGTAAGGCATCCATAGCCATTTCCAGACGAGAATCCAAATCCCACGCTCCCAGTGAATCAATTTTTTCCTGCACTTCCCCCTGCCGTTCTATCAGCTTATTCATATCTTCATCTGACATCGGCCTGGCAAATTGCTCGTTAATCTGGTTGTACTCATTATGAAGGTCTGCCAATTCCTGAACACCCTGCTCCACAATCTCACGCACCGTTTTTGTTCCATCCAGGAACGGTTCTTGTTCGAGAAATCCAACTGTGTAGCCTGCGGAAAGGGTTGCCTGTCCGTTAAAGTCATTATCTACTCCAGCAAGAATGCGCAAAAGAGAACTCTTTCCTGAACCATTTAAACCCAGCACACCAATTTTTGCGCCGTAAAAATACGAAAGGGAAATATCCTTCAACACGGGCTTCTTATCATAATATTTGCTTACCTTGAACATGGAATAGATAACTTTGTTTGGTTGATTACTCATGCAACTTGTCTCCGAAAAAATATTTTGAAAATACCTGTAATCATTGTTTCCTTATGAATCCCTCATCAGGAAAAAGCAAAAAGTCTTCAATATTTTCAAAGTGCCTATCATTTGCTTTCAGAAGATGATAGCACTACAGCATTATAAAAGCAATCACATTGGCAGAGAAATTTCAAAGATACCAAAAATATTTCAAATCCTCTGGCTACCGTATTCTAAAACCTTTGTATTATTCAATAAACTATATCAATAAGTTTTAATAAAATGGGTATTATAGTCTGTGGAATTAAAATACCCATTTATTATCATATCTACATGAAAAACCGTAAAAAATACCCCGATTTAATACAATTGGGACAAAATATTAGAAACTTAAGAAAACTGAAAAGGTTTACACAAGAAAGTTTAGCTTTTAAAACTGGTATTGATCGCTCATATATTGGAGGGATAGAGCGGGGTGAGCGTAATGTAAGTTTTTTAACACTGTCTACGATTGCTAAGTGTTTATCATGTGATATTGCTCAATTAACCAAAGGAATTCCATGTGACTGAAAAAGAACTACAAGAGCTTGAAGAACTACGAGAGCTTAAGAAGAGAATAACTGATTATTGCAACAAATTCGATATTCCTCGCAATTTCCTTTTTGCAATACTGGAAGATCAAAAAGTAACTCCGATGATACGTGGAAAAGCAATGGAATATAACGCTTTTTTGCTTTTAGATAAAAATTTACCTAAAAGTATATGGAGTGTACAAAAATTAAACTTGAATGCTCAACCTGGCGTTTATGACGAGGATATAAGCATAACTCATAGAAGAAGTGGAGTAATATTAAAAGTTGAAAGTAAAAGCGCTGTAAGAGGAAGTATTAGTGATGGTAGCCGATCAAGAATTCTTGATTGTTCACATTTTAAAGTTAAATGTCACAGGTCGAGAAGTAATATCAAACTTGCTGGAACAAGTAATGATAGATACGCTCTCGGTTGTTTCGATATTGTTTTAACTAATCCACTTAATGCAATTTTTGAAGGAAATACAATAGGAGAAACTTTTGAAATAATTAATGATATAAAAATAAAAGAAATGCTTTATAAACGATATAGTGTTGACAATGATGAAAACTTAATTAAAGCATGTTCAATCGATTGGCTATATTGCATTCCTGAGGATATCGCAGAAAATGGCTTTATTCCCCGTACTCCGTATGTTAAGTTGATAAACGATCCACATTGGAGGCCTATAAATGAAATAGAGAAAAGATTGACAGAAGTAGTAAAAATGAGACGTAATAATCTGCGACGAAGAAGTTAATTTGTAAATAACAACTTTTTTTGGTATACAGTTTTATAACCAAGGCCATGTGATGAATAATTTAAAATAAAGATCTCTTTACCTTTATAACGTGTGCCTTTACGAGGAATTTTTGTTCTTTGATCATCCGTGCGCTGAATGCAATAATTCCATTCTTTATCGTGAATTTCTTTCATCCAACTATATAATTCCTTAATCTCCGGTGAATTATCATAAGTTACAAAAATCAATAGGCGATGAGTATTTCTCTGCAAACATTTTTTAAGCCTGAAATGATCTGCCTTCGAGAATATGCAACTATAGAATTTATCTTGATCTGCATTGAAATAAGGTGGGTCAATAAATAAAAAAGCTCCATCAGGTGCTTTATCAATAATCTTTTCAAAATCTAGAAAAGTAAGCTGTACATTTTGAAGTTTGTAACTTGTACGATGGATATTGGCTGCCCAATTCTTAGGTTGCATTGAATATTTATCTCCGTATCCCCAATACATATTTTGAATATTCATTATACCACTGTAAGAAGTTCTGTTTAGATAAAACCAACGACCAGCTCTTTCAATGTCATCAACAGGATTAAATTCTTTTTTAAAGAAAAAATGAAGTTCTTTCGTTGCCGGAAGAGTGTCTCCTATATTTATATTCGTAATAAGATTTTGTGGGATACGACTTACTTCTGGAGGTTGTTTTGTTAAAAAAAGAATGAGTTTGTCTGGATAATCTCGTATTGCCTTATATACATTAATTAACTCTTTATCCAAATCATTTAATTGGTTATGCAGAACTTTTTTCTTTGCAAAAAAAATGCTTGCTCCACCTGCAAAAGGTTCTATGTAATGTTTATGTGGCGGTATATGTTGTAAAATTAGTTTTCTTGCGTAGAACTTACCACCTGCATATCTAAAAGGACTATTGATACATTTGTCGATCATATAAGGATTATAGTGATCATTTTGTTATGAATCAAAAGGATTTTTAAATTTCGGCGGAGAAAGAATATATGTAGTTATGATTAATAACCATACCCTAAAAAGCCTCTCCCCCAAAAACATCCTTGAAGCGTTTATTGAACGATTCGGGGGTAAAATGGAAATTTTGGGAGCCATATACTTCTACCGCATAAACAGCACAAACGGATCCTATTTTTGCAGCATGAATGATATCATCTTTTGATATTGCAAGCCCCTTAATAAGTCCAGCCCGGTAAGCATCACCAGCTCCGGTAGGATCGCATATCTCATGCGCTTTCGCTGCCGGAATATCAAAACTTTTTATTCCCGTATTTTCTTTCTGCATTACCACAGAACCAAACTCACCTTTTGTTACTATCAATATTTCAGTCTTCTCCAGGATGTCGTTAAGCGTCATGGAGGTTTTTTCCTGAGTTAACTGTAACTCATAATCGTTGCAAATAAATATCTTTGATCCTTGTATCATATCAATCAAAAGCTCTTTCTTCCAGGCGGGAAGGGACTGACCCGGATCAAAAATATAATTAACCTTCTTCTTTTTATAGAGTGTTGAAAGGCTTATCATATCGTCCAAATTCCCCGGCGCAACAATTGCAAGGGTTTTTTCAGATGCAAGAGAATCAAAATGAAAATCGGCGCTCCATTTCATTGCACCCGGATTAAATGCCGTTATCTGATTATCCGATTGATCAGTAGTTATATAGGCGCCCGCAGTTAGTTCTTCATCGATGATCTTAATATGGTTTGTGGAAATCTTATTCTTCGTTAACCAATTTCTATAAGGATCAAAATCACGTCCAGCCGTAGCTATTATGGTTGGGTTTTCATCAAGAAGCGAGAGGGCGTAAGCAATATTACCTGCAGTTCCTCCAAAATTTTCACTTAAACCATTTATCATAAAACATACATTTAATACGTGTACCTTATCGGGAAGTATATGGTCAGAGAATTTTCCCGGAAAGTCCATAATCCTGTCATAAGCCAATGAGCCAGAAACAAGAATATTCATTTTCACTCCTTCTCTCATGAATAGGTGTGTATAAAGAATAACGTTCTACAGTGGGCACTGTTACTATCATAGAATAGAAAAACTACAATCAAAAGAAAAAAATCTAAAAACTTGCATCACGAAGCAATTCATGTAAACCTTTATCGAGTTTATTAAAGTATTCCAGGATATACTTCTTCGCCTCTCAATATCTTCCCCATGACCATGAAATATAGCTGCCCGTCACCACCTATAACAGATGTTTCGTTTGAAATAGGTGGCGTACCCGTGTGATACTGTTGTTGTTTCTCTCTATCGGTACATTTGAGGGCTTCCCGTATGCTCTTTGGAATTTCTTCTCTTTCCAGGTTAATTTCGCTTCGTGCAACAAGTACCTGCACACCTGTTTCTGTGCATGCTTCTTCCTATCATCTGTATTCTGTATGAGGAAAAATTGATATTAGAATTAAGAGGCAAAGAATAAAAGATGGTAAGGTGTTTAAATGTGATATTATTTTGGAGGAAGTGAATTTGTTTTGTAATTCAAGGATTAATTAGGCCTTCAGCGACTTTTCAATCGTAAAGACGTGTAGTGGCAAGGCGCGCCTTGCCACTACAGAATCGCTTTGAAATTCCTCTACATTAAATTGGTTTGATATACTAACCTTTTGGTAAATTCTTTATTATCCGCTCAATTTCTTCTCTGCCTAAAGACTCCTCTTTTATAAGGGTTTCTGCCAAATTAACCAGGGTGCTTTTATTATTCCTCAGTATTTCTTCCGCTCTCATTTCAGCATCAACAATTAACTTTTGTATTTCCTGGTCCATAAGCCATGCCATATCCTCGCTGTATCGTTTCGGTTGTGCAAGCTCTCTCCCTAAAAAAGGATGTTCTTCTCCCCTTCCAAGATTGAGAGGCCCCACCTTATCACTCATCCCCCATTGTGCAACCATTTTCTCAGCAAGGGTAGTTGCCTCCTTGAGGTCATTCTGCGCCCCGGTGCTAACATCATTAAAATTAAGCTTCTCAGCAACTCTACCAGCAAGGGCTACGGCAAGTTTGTTCATAAGGTAATTCTTAGGATAAAAATGTCTATCCTCTTCTGGTAAAAGTTGCGTAACCCCCATAGCCATTCCCCGAGGTACAATACTAACCTTATGGATAGGATCTGTACCCGGAAGCATGCGGGCAACAAGGGCATGTCCAGACTCGTGATAAGCTGTTATCCGTTTCTCCAGATCACTAATAGTTTCCTCCCTTATAGTTCCCATAAGGACCTTATCACGCGCTTCATCGAAGTCACTCTGATCAATGACATCTTTCTTTTTTCGAATTGCAATTAATGCAGCTTCATTTGCAAGATTTTCGAGGTCAGCGCCTGTCATGCCAGGGGTCCCTTTCGCTATGCTTTCAAGGTTGATGTCTTCCTTCAATTTTTTATTCCTGACATGTATTTCAAGAATTGCTTTTCGTTCTTTCCATCCGGGCTTATCCAGCACAACTTGCCTGTCAAACCTTCCTGGTCTGAGAAGCGCCGGATCAAGCACATCAGGCCTGTTGGTCGCCGCCATTACAACAACTTCTTCGTTTGGATGAAATCCATCCATTTCAGCTAAAAGCTGATTAAGCGTTTGCTCCCTTTCATCATGTCCCCCGCCCAGACCTGCACCTCGTGTGCGCCCAACAGCATCAATTTCATCAATAAAGATTATGCTGGGGTGAGATGCCTTAGCCTTCCGGAACATATCCCTGACACGCGAGGCCCCTACACCTACAAACATCTCAATAAATTCTGATGCATTAATGCTATAGAAAGGGACGCCAGCCTCTCCTGCCGTTGCACGCGCAAGAAGTGTTTTCCCGGTTCCCGGAGCACCGATAAGGAGCATACCTTTGGGCACTTTGGCACCGATTCTCTTAAATACACCAGGGTCTTTAAGAAATTCTATCGCCTCTTTCAATTCCTGTTTTACATTGTCCATACCAGCTACATCCTTGAAAGTAATGCGCGGTTTTTTCACATCGTAGAGTATCGCCTTGCTTTGCCCGAAGGAAAAAAGTCCTCCAGGTCCTCCCTCTATTTGCTGGGCTCGTCTCATCATGATCATCCATATACCGATAATAAACATCCACGGAAGTAGCCCGACAAGGAACTGCCAGAAAACGGATCGTTCTTCGGGTGGTTCCACATGTATTATCACATTTTTCTCTTTCAGTTTTTCAATAAGCTCCTCTCCTTGAAAAACAGGTAAAAATGTTTGAAAATTTTTTACTGAAACAGGTTCCTTTTCATCCGGGAGCGGAAGGGTTACTTCTTTGCGAAATTCCCCCTTTATGTGCAAATTCTTCATGGAAACAGAATCGATGTTATCAGCATCGAGCTGTTCAATGAATTGACTATAGCTTATGATACGCTGATTGAGGGTTTGTTGAGGATAGAAGGATTGCCATCCGTATATGAGTCCATAAAAAAAAATAATAAAAAGCCCCAAGCTTACGAATACTCTCCACTGTGAGCCCTTGGAGTTGTCTCTTTGCTTTTTTTCCATATAGTAAAGATTATTTTTTGCGGTAGACGTTTAAACCGATTTTTTCTTCACGGTTCGGTATGGTGACGTTTCCTTCCGTTGATGCAACAATAATATTTTTTCCTGATGAAGAAGGACCAAATTCCTTTGATAAGTCTATCTTTATATTGAGTATAGCTCCCTCGACAGAAAATTCCACGTTTTTCATGTATACGCCCTCGCTTTCTTAAATGTTAATTTGCTAATCATAAAAGAGGCAATACTTTTACTTATTATCAAGCATCTCTGTTAAGAATATATACCATGTTCCTGAAACAGTCAATGAGAAACTCATCCACAAAATAATGTAATAGCGATAAATACACTGTATCAAACAGGCTTAGTTTTGTATGGATAAAGGGATATGTGGGGTTCAACAATGTTTCATTAACATAATGTATAGGCATTTCAATTCTTTAGGAGACTATCCCCGCGCATGTATTCAGGCGGGGGAAGCAAGGCTAAAGCCTTGCCCTACATCAACTCTGTTTTTTATGAGGTGCTGCCAAAAGCAGCTTCATTTAACTGGGCATGATAATTTGGGAAAGATCAGCTATTTTTTTCGAATATAACTCGTTAATCTCCCTGAGGAGCAGCAGTCTGTTATTACGCACTCTTTCGTCTTCAACATTCACAAACACCTTATCAAAGAAGGCATGAACAGGTTTAGCAAAGATATTACAATACGTCTCAGAGGCTTCCTCGTATTTTTTTTCATCTATCCGTTTTCTGATATCTGCTTCAGCTTTTTTATACATATCCCATAAAGTATATTCCTCGGCATCCCGAAACAAATTCTCATTTACCGACCCGGTGGTATTTGCCTTTTTACCAATGTTGAATGTCCTTTCTACCACGGTAACTAATTCAGGCCACCATTTTTCCCGAGATATATTTGCTATAGCCTTTAACCTTTGTAAAAAGTTATAAATATCATCAAATTCTATCCCTGCATTCAAGGCAGCATTTACCAAATCATAACGATATCCTCTTTCTATGTTTATCTGGAATAATCTATCCTTAAAAAATCCCTTTATATCAGGAACTAATTTCTCGTGTAGTATATAATCGCTATCTGCTTTTGTGAACAAAGGAAGTAATGATAAAGACCGATGAAGGACATCCTTAAGTTCTAAGGTAAACCCATGTTCTTCCAAAATACGGATAATACCGTAGGCATGTCTTCTTAAGGAATAAGGATCTTGTGAGCCTGTTGGAATCAAACCCAGGGCAAAACAACTCGATATGGTATCAAACTTATCAGATAAACCTACAACTGCGCCAATCTTTGATGCAGGGATATTGTCTGTAGCATAACGGGGCATATAATGCTCTGCAATTGCTAAAGCAACAGCAGGTTCTTCACCATCCCACCCGGCATACTCCTTCCCCATAATTCCTTGCAGCGATGGGAATTCAGATACCATTTGTGTTAAAAGATCTGCCTTACACAAGAACGCAGCCCGTTTCACTAACGCAGCATCTTCTATCGTTAACACATTAACATTAATTAATGTATGAGCAATGCAACTGGAAAGTTCCATGATCCTGTTTGTTCTATCATAGTAACTCCCTAATTTCTCAAGGAAAGAAAGGTTTTTTAAATCTTCTACCCGCTTTTCAAGTTGAATTTTTTTATCCTCTTTCCAGAAGAACCTGGCATCTGAAAGACGCGCTTTCAACACACGTTCATTCCCGCGAATAGTAGTATGAGCGCTGCTCTCACTGCGATTGAGTACCGCTATAAATTTTGCGAGTAATTTCCCATCTCTTTTTTTTACGGGAAAATACCTCTGATGCTCTTCCATCGCTGTTTCTATAACATCGGCTGGAATATCAAGGAATTCTTCATCAAAACTGCATTCTATGGCATTGGGGTATTCTATAAGGTTCGTTACCTCATCCAACAAATCGTCATTATCAATACTTGCATCATACGGCGACATAAGCTGTGTTATTTTTGTTTGCACTGCCTCACGACGCTCTGTAACATCAACAACAACCTTTTCCTGCTTCAGTAACTGTCTGTATAAATTACCATCCGCTTTTGGCACTTCAATTTTCTTCCCCGATAAAAAAGGATGCCCAAAGGTATATTTATTAGCCTTAATTCCATCGATTTCCACAGGAACAACCTTATCCCCAAAGATCGCAAGAAGCGAACGTATGGGACGGGCAAAAAACAGATGATTCCCTTTCCATTTCATGGATTTAGGAAATGAAATACCATTGATAATTTCACCCAAAATATCCGGTAAGAGGTATAACGTCTCCTGGCCTTCTATTTTTTTTGTTGCAAAACAATACTCACCTTTGGAGATTTTTTTTATGTGAAGGTTATGGGTATCTATACCTTGTGATTTGGCAAAACCTATGCCTGCCTTTGTAGGATTTCCTGCCTTATCAAACGCAATTGCTGCGGAGGGCCCCAGAACTTCTTCTGTAACACTTTCCTGCTTTTGTGGTAAACCCTCTACAAACAAGGCCAATCTTCTGGGCGTGCCCGTACAATAAACAGAGCGTATTTCTAAACGATATTTTTTTGCCCGTTCTGTAAATAAGGCTCCCATCTGATTTAGCGCCGGAATAATATAACCGGCAGGAATCTCTTCAGTACCAATCTCAAAAAGTAGATCATCGGTCATGTTAGAATTATACTCGTATATGTTTCTTATGAATATCCCTTAAAATATCGCAGGCATCATCCATCAATTTAGAGATGCACATCCTGACAAAGACATACACATCATGATGCATGCCTAACCCTCTTTGCTTTAATCTTTTCCCGCGATGTATCTTACCATCGCTCAGAATAAACACAAGATATTAATCTGTTCAATATTTGATTTCAACAAAAAAATGCAGGATCAGTAGAGATATATACTCCTTGACATTGATTCCTTCCTTACGTAAAATCCGTACAAATATTTTCGGCAGTAATAATATGGAAAAATTTCCTTAAAAATATATTTATAGAGTATACGGTACGATGTCCAGAAAATATATATCAACCCTAAAGAGTGGTGAGACGGTAGAAGAGGTATTTCTTGTATTGAAGAAGGAGGTAAGAGAGACACGGGAAAAAAAACCGTATCTTAATTTACAATTGGCGGACAAGTCCGGCTTTATTGAAGCAAGAAAATGGGATGCAGCACGTCAACTTTGTGATAGCTTCCATAAGGATGAATTTATAAAAATAAAAGGTGTTGTAGAGACCTTTAATAATACCTTGCAAATCCGAATTAACGAACTCTGTCCTGTTGCCGAAATGCAAGTTACCATGGGGGAGTTTATCCCTAGCACTGAAAAAGATATACCAGGTATGATGAACGAGCTCAAACAAGTCATCAAAACGATTCAAGATACGTATCTTTCGAGGCTATTAAATGCCCTTTTTTCAGATGAGTCCTTTTGCAAAATATTTTCCACAGTACCCGCTGCCATGCAAAACCATCATGCATTTTTAGGCGGCTTATTGGAACACACCCTCTCTGTCACTAAACTGGCAATCAGCTTCTCAAACCATTATCCTGAAATAAAAAGGGATTTATTAATTACCGGGGTCATTTTGCACGATATTGGGAAAACACGGGAATTATCCTGTGAACGCAGTTTCCAATATACCGATGAAGGACAGCTTACAGGACACCTCGCATCAGGCATTGTTATAATCTATGAAAAAGCTCTCAAAATAGAAAACTTTCCACCCGATCTGCTCAATATCCTTTTTCATCTTGTCTTAAGCCATCACGGTGAGTATGAATGGGGATCGCCAGTGAAACCCGGTATCCCTGAGGCTATTGCACTCCACCACCTGGATAACCTAGATGCAAAGATACAAGCTGCAACAAGGGCAATAGTCGAGCATAAAGACACCAATAGCCTGTGGACAGATTACGTTAAAATGTTTGAACGCAGGCTTTACAAAAAGTAGCTTTTCCAGAGAATTTATCTTTAAAAAAGGATGAAATTGTGGCAATATGGATACAGAAAACTGAAGTCTACGCCAGATATCTTGAAAACTTACAGAAATAGAATTCAATAATCTAAAATACGATGATCGATCCTACCCCTATTCTTCAATTTATCCGTAGCAAAAAATACAGCCCTATGACTGCCGCTGAGCTGGCAGAACATTTTAAAATTGATGATACAGAATACCAAGCATTTTGTAATCTTTTGTATGATCTGGAATTTTCCGGTGAAGTTGTAAAGATTAAACAAAAACAGTACGCTGACCCCAAAAAGGTACATTTAATGGTGGGCACATTAGAATGCAACCCAAGGGGATTTGGTTTTGTTGTTCCGGTTAAAAAGGGCGCTGGCACTGGTAAAGATGTTTACGTCAATGAGGAAGATATGGGTTCTGCTATGCATGGAGATCTCGTGGTAGTACGATTACCCGCAACCGCCCAGATTCCCAAAAAAAAATTTGAAAAAAAAAGAGGCACATCAGGACAAATCGTTAACATATTAAAGCGTGTAAATGAATTGGTAGTAGGCACCTTCGAGAAAACGAAACGAATGCGGTTTGTTGCTCCTGACAACCCAAGGCTATTTAAAGATATTTATATTGCAGAAGATGTTTCAAAGGGTGCGGAACCCGGTGACAAAGTAGTTGCTCAAATTACCGAATGGCCGTCCAGACACCTTAATCCCGAAGGAGAAATAACTGAAGTACTGGGAAAAGAAGGCGATCCCAGGGTTGACCTCCGTTCCATTATCTATCAATTCAAACTACCGCATACCTTCAACCAAAAGGTACTACAGGAGACAAAACATATTCCTCATTACGTCTCTCAGGAAGAAACCGGGGATAGGCTCGATTTACGCAAAAATCTCATGATTACGATCGATCCTGAAGATGCCAAAGATTTTGATGATGCAGTATCGCTCGAAAAAAATAAGCACGGAAACTGGTTACTCGGTGTACACATTGCCGATGTATCACATTATGTAAAACCCGATACAGCTATTGATGACGAAGCCCGGTATCGGGGCACCAGCGTCTATTTACCAGGAGAGGTGATCCCCATGCTTCCTGAAGTGCTATCGAACAATATCTGTAGTTTGAGAGAAGGAGAGGACCGACTCACGAAAAGTGTTCTTATAACACTCGATCATAGGGGACATCTTATAAAGGCTGAGATTAAACACTCCATCATTAAGGTAACCAAACGATTAACATACAATCAAGCCACTGCCATTCTTAATAACGAAAATACCATACGCATAGCTGATGATGCTGCAGACATGCTGCGCAATATGGCACACCTCGCTCAATTACTTTTTGAAAACAGACTCAATCGAGGAGCCATAGAGCTAGATCTACCTGAAGTATCACTCAAATTAGATGATCATGGTTATGTTAAAGATGTAGAAAAGGTTGAAAAAGATATCTCTCATAAATTGATAGAAGAATGTATGCTCCTGGCAAACGAGACGGTAGCAACGTTCATGTTTGAAAAAAAGATGCCACTCTTGTGCCGTACTCATCCGGAACCCGACGAAGAAGATATGTGGGAGTTTGCAAGTTTTATTCGTGGATTGGAACAGACAAAAATAGACCCCTTTAAAAGTAAGCAATTACAAAAATTATTAGATAAAATACGGGGGAAACCTGAGGCTTATACGATCAATCTGGTACTTTTGAAATCTATGAAACAAGCAATTTATGCGGCAGGAGAAGGCAGGCATTTTGCACTTGCGCTGGATCACTATACTCACTTTACCTCGCCTATACGCCGCTATCCAGATTTAATTGTTCATAGAATTTTAGATCAATATTTTTCAGGCGAGCTGTCGTCTGCAGTGATACAGAACTTATGGTTGACTCATTTAACTGAATGGGCAAAACATTGCTCTATGACTGAACGGAGGGCGGATGACGCCGAGAGGGAAATTGTTAAATTACGATTACTCCGGTTCTTTGAAAATCAGGTTGGAAACACCTTTGAGGGTGTCATTACGGGCATTCAGGAATTTGGATTTTTTGTTCAACTCAATAAATACCTCCTGGAAGGACTTGTTCACATTCGCACCCTGGCAGACGATATCTATCGAATAGATAAAAAGAATATGGCGCTCATCGGTACCCGACGGAAACGAATGTATCGGATCGGAGAAGTTGTAAAAGTAAAGATCTATAAAATCGACTTTTTAAAACGAGAAGTTGATTTTATCCACTGCAATAATCAAAAAGGAGAACAAGACTATATTTCATAATCAACCACCCTTCGCTCCATACATACTTCCCTGACAAACTGTACAATTTTTACATGTTCCGGATGGTTTTGATAGATGTCCAAATCTTTCATACAGGCAAATTCAGAATACAATACAACATCAGCAGAAGCATCAGTCTTAACACTATTGATGCCAACCTCTATGTGTTTGACTTCCCCTATTTTTCCCTTCAATGATTCCAGAAGATCTTTCATCTTCCGAGCGTTTACCATCTTACCAGACCCTTCAGCAACATCCTTTAGTTTCCACATCACAATATGTTTAATCATATGCAACAACCCTATTATTCTCCAAAATTTCTCCAAATAGATCGCCCTTTCAGGGAGTACTATTGCTACTTTTTCTCTTTTCTCCTGAATCTTTTCAAAAATCTGCGTTATTACCTCATTTTTATGATTCTCATAATAAGAGCAAAGTACTTTACACAAATAACATTGTCAAGTCAAATTATTGGACAGGAATTCACTCTTGTCCATTTTCCTTGACTGTCTTTGTATTGCTGATAAAATGAGTTAACTTTGGATTTTTATTTTACCTCACATCTGTTGTATGTTTTTCCTGGATACAGAATATATGGATAAATTCGAACAAGAACGTTTTGATAAACTTCAGAAATTGCGTGAAAAAGGGCTAGATCCCTATGGTAAACGCTACGATAATACACAATCTATAAAATCAATTACAGAAAGCTTTGTAGCCGAACGAGACGATATACAAGTCAAAACTGCCGGGCGTATTTCAACCATGCGTCCGCATGGAAAGACCGCATTCTTAGATATTAAAGATTGGACGGGGAAGATACAGGTTTATATAAAACTCGATAAGGTCGGCCCTGAAAAGTTTGAAATGTTTAAATTGCTGGATCTGGGTGATATCGTAGGGGTGGAAGGTACCCTCTTTAAAACAAGGACCGGAGAAATTACCATATATGCTGATGATGTTACTATCCTGTCAAAATCCTTACTAACACCGCCAGAAAAATGGCATGGACTAAAAGATGTTGAATTAAGACATCGGCAACGGTATGTCGATTTATTTACCAATTCCGAAGTAATGGAAACATTCCTTAAACGTATCAGAATCATGAAATTTATACGAAGATTCTTAGATGATCGTGGTTTTGTAGAAGTAGAGACGCCTATGATGCAATCTATTCCGGGCGGAGCAGTTGCAAGGCCTTTTATTACGCACCATAATGCCCTCGATATCGATCTCTATCTCAGGATTGCCCCGGAACTTTACCTAAAAAGGTTACTTGTGGGCGGGATGGAGCGAGTATATGAAATAAATCGTAACTTCAGAAATGAAGGTATTTCTACACGGCATAATCCCGAATTCACCATGATGGAGTTGTATCAGGCATACAGTGACTATCATGGCATGATGGAGCTTACAGAAAACCTTATAACATCGCTTGTAAAGGAACTGTATGGTGGATATGAGATCACTTTTGGGGAACAAAAGATTGATATGGCACCACCCTGGCACCGCGTTACTTTTTCTGAATTATTGAAAGAATATAGTGGTGTAAGTCTTGAGGATGAATCAGGATTAATAAGGAAATCAAAGGAATTGGGACTTGAGACTCAAGGAGTTGACAGAGATACTATGGCTAACAATATCTTTGAGCAGGTAGTGGAACGAGCTTTAATCAATCCAACTTTTGTATTAGACTATCCAACCTCAATCTGTCCATTAACAAAGGTATGTGAATATGATCATCGTTTTGCCCAACGATTTGAGTTGTACATCTCTTCAATGGAGGTGGCTAATTCATATTCTGAGCTAAACGATGCTATTGAGCAAGATAAGCGATTCCATGAGCAATTGGGAACAGAAGCTGATATTACGGGTAAAGTAGATGAAGATTTTCTCACCGCCTTAAAGTATGGTATGCCTCCGGCCGGCGGTCTTGGAATCGGTATAGACAGGCTTATCATGCTCTTAACAAATAATGTATCTATACGGGAGGTCATTCTTTTCCCAACGCTCAAGCCAAAATAGCATGACAGATACTGGCGAACCCCTGTATGTTGCAATATCTCTCGATATTGACCCCGATGCTAATGCTGCTGTTAAAGGGCAATATGATGCCCTCTCCTCCCCGGTACGCCACGGTAAGATAAGTACAGATGCATGTAAAAAAGGGCTGCAAAAGATATTTGAGTTGCTGGATATATATACCATAGAGTCGACTTTATTTTATGAGGCGCGAACGGCACAGATACTCGGCGCTGAAGGAATAAATTTACCCAAATTATCTGAAAGACACGAAGTAGCTTGCCATTCTCTGAAGCATGAGGATTTTCTGGGAAAGATATCCGGAATGCCTATGGAAGAAGGTATCGTTGAAGAGATAATTAAGGAAGCAAAGGGAATTCTGGAAAAAATATTTGCGCGAAATATCAGGGGATTTCGTGCGCCTTATACAAGGGTCAATCATACGGTGATAAAAGCTTTAGAACACGCGGGATTCCAGTATGATTCCTCTGAAACAGTATCTCTCGGTGCTACATGGGCAGGCAAACCATTTTCGCTGAATACATTTGGTTCGAATCTTTTAGAACTAGCCCTTCCTTCTTTTCTTGATAGAAAAGGGAAAAAGATGTCATCCTATTTATGGACTATCTTTGAAGATAAAAGAAGCTCTCATGAATATATCGATGCAGTTTTATGGGCAAGAGAGCTAGCAAAAGGAGGTCTCTTTCTGTTTGCGATCCACCCATGGCATTTATACGTAAATTCTCAGGGAAGTCCGTTTCGTAAGGAGCAGGTAAATAAGAATTTGAAAAATTTCGAGTATATACTCTCCCAGATAAAACAGATGCAAGGAGTTCAAGTAATTAGACAGGATACATATCTGGAAAACTGGCTGAAATTAAACAAGTCAGTTAAGGAAACAAAACAATAGAAAGAGTCTACCAATTTTTTGTATCGTATTACATTTGCTTTAAGCCACACCAGCAGCACAGGTCTCATAGTGTGGACTGGTGGTAGTAGCTTTTCTTCCACGTAACATTTCCAGAAAACCTTCTATTCTTGTAGAAAACTGTCCTGGCATATAGTTATGATCATCCACACAATCTCCATCAAGGCTGAGCAGTGGATAACCCATTTTGTTCAGTTCTCTTTTTAGAGCAGGCACAGCAGCGTTATTTCTTCTACAACCCCATGTTGAGAAAACAATCACACCATCCACCTCATATTCCCTGGCAAGCCTCTTGGTAACCTCAATACGCCGTTCCAATGGCCCATTATAATGGCTGGTAATGAGTTTCTTTGCCAAACTCTCGTAAGGTTTTTGAGGGTCTAACGCATCCCAATAAACGTAATTCGTTTCTTCAAAGACGATCCTTACCCCTTGGTCTCTCTCTAATTTTGTCAAAAAATCAACATTAAAATAAGGTTTTAGCTCTAGCCAGAGAATTCTTATAATATCTTTTGGTGGTATTCTGTTATTTCTTTTGCTTTCTTCAATCTTTTCACGTAGCTCGGCGGCAAGGCTGGCAAAAAACTCTACTGAAAGAGGCGAACCGATTAATAAGTATCCGGGAAACATAAAACCCAGGGCATTACTACCGGGAAGAGGACTATGCGGGTCCTTTCTCAATTCATTGATTTCAAGCATTTTCTCTCGCGTTTGATTTGAGTACTCTATCGCCCTTTCAAATGCCTCTTGTCTCATCTTCTGACCTGTTACGATTTCTAGCCGTTTCGTGAAATCCTCAAGTTGCTTCGCAAGATAGTTAACAGAATAATCATCTGCCTCGTACGGAACATCAAGGACAATAGTTTCTTTCCCCGTCATAGACTCACATATCTTTGTCGTCTTTGTATTATTGTCGCATAGTGTTGTAGTTGCAGCCTGAAGGATGTTTTTAGGAAATAGATTTCTGGATACATGCCCGATTGCAGACCGGTGAAAGGAACAAATATCAGTAGGAACTCCGTATGATTCTGCCTCTAAGAGCCCTCGTGAACTTTGTCCAATACCTGCAAAGAGCGCTGCACCGATTTCAAGACAAAATGGATACAGCCCCATAGCGAAAAGAATTTCTGAAGGGACAAACATTGTCGTCCAGATCGTTCGCTTTGGGTGGGTAAATGTGTTATAAAGATGCTTCACGCCGACACGGGTCTGAACATTCAGAGAGATTAGCCCCTTCTTCTTATTTCCCCGATAAAAGAAATGATATATCATAAGAAACCGTAAAAGTTCTTTAAATAATATGGGAGAAATACGGCGTAGAAACGGGTCTATTAATACTTTAAATTTACGAATTGATATCATAGTTTCACTTACTCTTTACTTAGGAGTGCTGGTTAATTGTTCGAGAAATGCCTCGACACGTGTCTTGATTTGCCCTTCACTGCTTGCAGTATAATCACAATTAAGATGAAGGAGCGGAATATTTTTCTCGTGGAATGTCTTTTTAATCACCGGATAATCCAAGAGATTATGATCGCAAAACTTCAGGGTATGGTAAATTGCCCCATGAATCGATTTTTCCTGCATTATCGCTAATACATTGTTAATTCTCTCGAAGATGTTTACCATACGGGAACATGGAGCGCGCGTGATGTATCTTTTGGCAATAGAGAAAATGGGGTCATTGCCCATGCTAATTTGGGCATCAAAGTATCTGCTGCCGTTACATAAATCCTCGGCAACGACCTTGGCGCCAGCATCTTCAATGACCTTCATAATTTTTTCGTTCTCCATGATACTACCCCAGATAAAGAGCCGGGGTATATCCCGTGTATCGCGAACATCACCTTTCTGCTTCATAACATGATTCAGGTATACATTGAATTTCTCTGGAAGGACGTTAACACCCTTCTTTAATAAGGAAAATATTTCATATCCAGATTGTCCGATGTATCCGCTCCAGTACTTTTGTAAAAACAACCGTACCCTTTCCCGGGCTGCATTATACAGGGAAATACTATGATTTATATCATCATGGTGAATTTTCAAGGTAAAATACGATTCGAGCTTTTCCTTTAAATTTTTTAGCAGGTTTGCATAGTAATAAACTGCGGCATCATCGGTATTTTTTGGAATATCCAGGATATAGTTAAATGTCTTTTTCCCTTCGTCCAATCGAATCCATGCATCATAGAGCCTGCGCATTCCATCACATGAATTAACGAATACCATGCCTTTAAAATCTTCCAGATTACCGTTGATTTTTTGATCAACAACCGCTTTGATATAGGGGCAAATATTGCCACAAAGCACTTCATTAGCAGCACACGATTCCTTTTCAGCGCCCTTAATCCTGACGGGATGAAATCCTGCAGCACGAATAAGTTCTACCGGGGTATAAGAACAAAAATATCCAATCTTAGGCAAATTATGATCTTCTACCGAAAACTCCGCAATGGATATTTCCGTTGAGGTGTTTCCGGAAACGGATGTGGAGGTACTGACTTTTGATCGTGCCTTTTCCAGGGCGATCAATGCAGCCCCAAGCGCCCCATTGATTTGAGGTTCTTCCGATATCCTGATCTTACAACCAAGATTTCTCTCTAACTCCGCTACAACACCAATATTTTTTGCAACTCCACCCGTCATAACAATTTCTTCTTCCAGGCCAATTCTCTTGACCTGTGCAGTGATACGTTTAGCAATAGAAATATGTAATCCCCGGCAGATGTCTGCTGCTTTATGGTCAGCGCCAATAAGAGATACTACTTCAGATTCCGCAAAAACCGTACAGAGACTGCTAACAGAAACATTCTCTTTTCCGTTGAGTGAAAGCCCGCCCATATCTTCCAGATCTATTTCTAATGTCCTGGCCATAACCTCCAGGAACCGGCCCGTTCCTGCAGCACACTTATCATTCATAACAAAATCAAGGACGTTTCCATTTGCATCAACCTTAATAACCTTACTATCCTGCCCCCCGATGTCAATAATAGTCCGGGCCTTGGGAAAATAATAATTAGCCCCCTTGGCGTGGCAGGTAATCTCCGTTACAACTTCATGAGCAAATGGTACTTTTATACGTCCGTATCCTGTAGCAATAATATAATCAATATCCTTTTCTGATAATTTATTTTCCGTAAGTATCTGATGATATGTTTTATCTGCTGCTTTTTTACTGCTGGCACCAGTTGGAATAATTACAGAAGAAAGAATCTCTTTTTTTTCATTTAACAAAATCCCGTTCGTCGACATCGAACCAATATCGATTCCTATCGTATACATTCTACGAAATCTCCTTTATTTACAGTGGTTATTCAGGCTCGGGCTTGGGTGGTATCATACTCATCCAGATATTGAATATAAACAAACCTACAGAAATCACTACCAGACCAGCGAAGATTTCTGCAACCGGATGTATTGGGCGGAAACATACCAAGCCTACAAGACCGATATTTGCAAGATAGAATTGAAGAGTACCTATTTTGGGATAGGCAAGCGGTGTTCCTGAAAATCTAGGCAAGATATGATATCCAACTCCATAAATCATCATCGACATCCACCCTAAAAGGTTTAAATGTACATGGACGAACAGGAGTTGTGCTGGATAGCTTCTCATAGAGACCATAATAATACCAAGAATAGCCGCGATGAAAAAATAAATCAGGCTTGCACGCACAAAATTTTTAGAAAGCGGACTCATACGTTAAAGGCTCCTTTTTAATACCCCCGACCGGCTTAATAAATACCTTAAAAATATACAAGCACAAAAATATCGAAAAAATTAGAATATATTAAAAATATGGATTGTCAAACAAAAAATTATCATGATACAATGTCAAAAAGAGTAATATGAGATATTTATTAACTTATATCCATTTCAAAAATATCTCTTGTTGTGCTTAATTTATAAAATATTTGGAGATGCACATGACTTGGCAGCAAAGTAAGAATAAGGCCGTTTATAAAAAATCCAATAGCATAAAAGATACGTTATTCAAACCAAATAAAACTACCATGATGTATGCAAAAAGACTCTTAATTTCAGCAGACGCTGCAGAACGGCAAGTTCTGGGTCAAAAATTACTTAATGAGATATCGCAATCTTTATCAATTCCTCCTCCACAACTTAACGTATACGATAAGCGTCAGAATCACTCTTTGAAAGATGGTAAGCTCATGAAGAAGACGTACGGAACTTATAAAGCAGGAAATATTACGATCAATAATAAGACAGCAATACGGCAAACAGTCGTCGCCCCTAAAACATTTCTCGATACCCTGATTCATGAGTTTATGCATCATTACGATTATGAAGTGCTCAAATTACCATCAAGTTTACATACAGCAGGTTTTTACTATCGATTAGGAGATATAATGAAAAAACTGATCAGATAGGTAAAGCTAGAGGTTTATACTATATCATAACCATACTCAGATAATAAAAAATAAATAGTTGCATGAACCTGAAGAGATAGTTTACTATACTCTGGAAGTTTTTATTTATCTGAGTAACAAGAAGCTTCCAAGATGAAAAGGTCTCGTGAACCTAACAATGATAGTCTGCTTATTGCGCTACCTTAAAATCCTCATCGTTTGTTGATTCCGTCTCTTTTGGCGCCTTATTTCCCCTTGCCTCTTCTTCATCACCCCTTATCTTGTTTGGAATACTCTCAGGAATGAGAGAGACCGTCGTCTGCATGCCTTTCCCTATCTGAGTTGCAATCTTTGATGTAGCAATCGTGTCACTCGTTGGCTTACTGCAAAATGACAAGACTCCAAAAATAATTACACCACAAAAGATAATTCCTTTGATAATTCCTAATAGTCCGCCAAACAATCGGAGCCCAATTCCCATACTCCATGCATCTAAGGCTCTCTTTATAATATCGGTGATGATGTAGGTAATAATAAGCGCCGTCCCAAAAATGATAAAGTAACTTAACATATTTGCTGTCGGTGGAACAAAAACACCTCTTAAGATATTACTCAAAATACCATAAAAGAAAACGGCTGTAAAGAAGGAGATTAGCAAACACACAATCCTTATACATTGGATAACAGGTCCATTGGAAAGCCCAAAGATAGCGGCAAAAAATACGAGCGTAAAGATTGTATAATCAATCCAATTCATTCCTGAATTATTTTTCCTTTTTCTGTTTCTTCTTTGAAGTAGCCAAAAAATCATTCACCAGATCATGAAGAAGATGCTCTAAATTATTCCTGGGTAATTTAACCGAAACCTCCGGATCTTTTGTTGTACCCCGTATTTCTACCGGCAATGCATTTTGTCCTAAAACCACACTTGCAATTTTTTCAATATCCTTACCCAAATGTTCTTTATGAAAGGTAACAGCAATATCATACGATATCGCACCTTCAAGCTCAGCCATACCAGATGCATTCATGCTCATCAATGGGCCTTTCATCTCCATTTTTTGAGTATATATTTTACCATCTTTGATCCGTATTGATGCTTCCACGAAATCAAATGAATACGTATCCTTTATCCCTGCAATCCCTAATAAGGAAGAAAATAGTTTATTTCCCCGGACATACCCATCCCTTACTTTAATATGTATATCTGCAGCCAATTCTTCATTGACTACTTTTTTGTTCAGACCTTTACCTTTTAGGTAACCGCTCAAACTCAAAATACCGCCTATTTCACCCTCTTTCATAGTAAATAACGGAAGGAGGCGAACAACCTGTATATCCTGAGTAATATACACATCCTTCGCATCAATAAAAATATCGAATACTGGTTCTTTTTCATGGAGGTCAATTGTTCCCTTTATCGTAGTAGGACCATCATTCACACGCAATCTTGCATGGATAAAGACAATATTGTTTTTGAATGAAAATTTGTCTGTAACGAGATCTTCTATCAGGAATTGATTTTCATAGTTGATCTGCTGTATAGAAATTTTCTTCAGAAAAAGTTCTTTTGTAAGAAGCGAGAGCAATTTTACCTTACCATGTATCTCCTCTAATCGTATGGGAGACGTTTCTTTTATCTCTTGTTTTTGAATAATAAGATATGAGATAGTAATTTGATTAGGCCAATGAAAGGAGATCGGTCCGACTTCATGGATAGATTCAAATCTATCTCCCAATGCCTGAGCAACCTTTCGTCTTACAAAACTTTCAGAAATACCGAGCGGAACTGTTAAGATCGTAATGAAAGCGATACAAAATACCGTGCCGAAAGAGATTACAATCCATTTTAATAAAGTTCCTTCATTACTTATTTGCATATTTGACCAGCAATGGCAAAAGCTGAACACCGAGTATTTTCCCAATCTTCCCTGTACTGCAAACCTTTTCTGAAAAGGATTTTGTATTATCTGGTTTAATGCCCCCACCACAAATAAGTAAAGGAACGGGATCATCTGAGTGTGATTTTAGTTTGCAAGGAGTTGAATGGTCGGCGGTGATTGCAACAATAGTTTTATCAAGGTCTATATGATTAATTAAGGGTGCAAGGTAATACTGATCAATCGTCTCAATCACCGTTTTTTTCTTCAATGCATCACCATCATGCCCAGGCACATCTGGTCCCTTAATATGAATGTAAAGCCCATCGTACTTTTTCATATGTTTTATCGTCATCTCGGAGCGTAAAGTATAATCTTTTTCCAGATCTTGTGTGGGAGGAGGAAGAGGAACTATCTTCATACCCGTCAATAACGCAATACCCTCCTCGGTCGGCATCTCTACAAAACATCCAAAATTCTTCTTAAATTTACTCTTCATAGCAGGAAGTTTCGGAAGGTGATCACCGGCATCTCTCAGAAGAACAAGATTTGCGGGAAGAAACCCCTTTTTTATACGCTCTTTATTAATTTCGGATTGATCCAACACCTCACAACTTTTAAGGGTAAATTCATTTACCAGTAATGCAGAACGATATGCAGCCCCGGTGTCCGGACAGTCTTTTGTCGGCGTACAATACTCAACAATATTCTCAAAACTCCCCGTTTCTCTTGCAACTCCCAGGAGACCATGTTTTGTATATGCAGGATCCGTATTGGTAACATATCCGGAAAGCTTCTTCTTTACACCGCGGATGACTAATACAGCTCTATATTCAAGGGTATTTTTTAATTGAAAGGTAGAAGGAGCGGAAGTCAATTTTACTTTTTTGTTAATTTCTTTACAGAGTTGCGCTGCCTCTTCTGTAGAAAGATTTCTTCCGACACGACGATCCTTTATAGCCCTTCCGCTTCCTCTTGTAGCAAAATTTGCCCGAAAGGCAAGATCACCATCGCTGATTTTTATTCCTGCAGCAAGCGCTTCTAAAGGGCCTCGCCCGGTATAATATTTCATGGCATCATATCCCAGGATACTAATCACCGCAATGTCAGATTCAGGTGCGATGCCTTTTCCTACCGTATACATCACCCCGGTCTGCCCTTCTTTTGCCAGCGTATCCATAGTAGGGGTAGATGCTGCCTCCAAAGGTGTACGATTATCAAGCTCTTTACAAGGATACTTTCCATCCCCGAGTCCATCCAATACAATATATAAAATTTTTTTCATAGCTAATAATCTCCTCATAGCCTTTCTCTCGTGCAACTACAAACTTCACAAATTATAAAGTAAATGAGACCAAAGGATTGTTATCCCACGTGCACATTCAGGCGGGAAGCAAGGCTAAAGCCTCGCCCTATACATAATGATCTATGTAACTACAGAGTAAAAGAACAACAACCAGGGGTGTTTCTCTTTAAGGTATCTATAGCCGTATTATATCCTAACATATTTTGTAACCCCTTCTTTGTACAAATCATTCCCATATATGTCATTAGCAACTACTACGGGAAAATTCTCAACTTCAAGTCTCATGATAGCTTCAGCACCCAAGTCTTTGTAGGCAATAACATCTGCCTTTTTTATGGCTTTTGCCAGCAAAGCAGCCGCACCGCCTGTAGCAGCAAAATAAACAGCTTTGTAATGTACCATAGCCTCAATAACACGCTGAGAGCGATTACCTTTCCCTATGGTTGCCTTGAGACCTTTTGACAATAATTGAGGTGTATATACGTCCATTCGGTAGCTCGTGGTTGGACCACAAGAACCAATAGGATTGCCAGGGCGGGAGGGGCTTGGGCCGACATAATAGATAATTTGATTCCGCACATCAAAAGGCAGTTCTTTACCCTGATCAATAAGCTCCACAAGCCGTTTATGTGCTGCATCCCTGGCGGTATAAATAACTCCGCTAATCATAACCTTATCCCCAATCCTGAGAAGGGGAATATCATTCTCTATCATAGATGTTTTTAGATACAGTATCTCTGACATACTATTTTCCTAATAATACGGTTTTAACCCGATGAGCATGGCATTCGATATTCACAGCTACCGGTAAACTTGCAATATGACATGGGTAGCGCTCCACATGGACAGCCATAGCCGTAATCCAGCCGCCAAGTCCTTGTGCACCAATGCCCAAATTGTTTATCCGCCCCAACATCTCTTGTTCCAACGCAACAGTATCAGGATCACTATGCTTCGTCCCCAGATCTCTCAATAGTGCCTTCTTGGCCAAGAGGGCGGCATAATCAAATGTACCACCAATCCCAACACCTACAATAATAGGTGGACACGGATTAGCTTGTGCTATCTTTACGGTTTCTCCTACAAAATTGATTACACCTTCTTTGCCATCAGATGGTGTTAGCATAGCAATACGGCTCATATTCTCACATCCGCCACCTTTAGCCATAAGAGTAATCTTTAGATAATCTTCAGGTATAAGCTCTGTATGGATAATAGCCGGTGTATTATCGCCCGTATTGATTCGGTTGAGAGGGTCTGTAACAATCGATTTTCGCAGGAAACCTTCCGTATATCCTTTACGGACACCTTCATGAATGGCATTATAAAGACGTCCCCCGGTAACCTCTACATGCTCGCCCAATTCTACAAAAACAACTGCAACTCCGGTATCCTGGCATATTGGCATCTGGCATGTACGGGCAATTCTCGCGTTCTCTAATAACTCTGCAAGTATCTCTTTTGCAACAGGAGATCCTTCCGCCTCATATGAATCTTCCAGGGCAGTAGAAACATCGCCATTTAAATTGAAGTTGGCATCTATGCAAAGCTGAGCCACCTTTTCAATTATTTCGGATGCGCTAATCCTGGTACGTATAGCCATAGCGTACTGCCTTTATATTCTCATCGAAAAATTGTGATGGAAATTCGGAAGCAAAGTTTACTGTCTCAATATTAATACCAATCTTGCTGAGTACCCTGCCAAGGGCAATCATATTAACAAAGATAGGGCTGTTAAATTGCTCTATGGCAAGTCTCTCGAATGGAATACGATCACTTGCAGGACAACGGAGTTCACACTTTTTACATTCCGCATCACAGGCAGATGATTCGATGAGTACAAGTTTTGCCTTAACTGAAGGATCGAGTATTTTTGAAAGCTGAAGCCCAATATCTGCCTCTTCAAAAAAGGGAACATCGATCTTATCATCTGAATATACAATCTCTGCCCGAATATTGCCGCCACGTACCGTGGCATCATAGATAAGGTTCAGGGAGACCTCTTTTCCCAATTTCGCTAAAATACTGGCCAGTACATGAGCCATAAGCTTAATTCCCTGACCTGCCTCACCTGCCAGTACAATCTTTTTTGAACGATGCTCCTCTGGTACCCTGGCAACCTTCCGCACCATAAGAATAATATTCACACCAAAAAATCGATCATCAATAAAAGCTATCTCTTTAAATCCGTGCTTTTGAAAAAGATGATACGCTGCTTTCTCAGAGGGATAGGTAAATAGCTTTGCCTCATAACAACCTCTTTCCATAAAGAGCCTCAGGGTCTCCTGTAAGATTTTATCCCCGTATCCCTTCTTTCTATATCCCGGGCCTATGCCCATCCAATGAATATTACCCACACCTTCTGAGACCCAGGCAAACAGAAACCCTACGATCTTTCCATCTTCTTTGCCAATGAGATAAATACAGTCTTTATTATTGAGTCGCTTCTTAACCTCTTCCACAGGATACCTATCCTTAAAGTGCAGGCGTTCAACCTCCTGGCTCTCAGCATGTAATTCATTTATACTGCTATGGAAAAGGCCTATAGTTGTTTCTACATCGGATTCTTTGAGATTCTCAATGACAAAAACCATAAAGAAAAAGGACCAATTTTGATTATTAGAAAAATTTCTCCGTATCGAAATCTGCTTGTAAAGATAAAATACATTACAGGTACAAAGCACAGGCAGGTTGGTGGTTGGTTGAATACGAATTACATGGTATTCAGTAATCAACCAAGTACTCTTGCTGATGCTAAATCTTATAAACTGAATAGGTAATTTACCATCCCGGTAATAAACATTTCATGAGATTTATTTAAATTATCCCAACATGAATAAAAATGCAAGGTAAATTTACTGTAAGATAAATTCAGTCTTTGTTTATCTTAATTTTCATCATAATACTTTTACAGGAAAGAAGTAATACCGTTTTCATACATTATGTGAAAGAATACTTGACATAGAATAACAAATTTGGTAATTAGGAAATGCATTTATTGTCTCCAGTTATGAATTAATAGCAAATCTAATAAAAATCCATGTAGTAAACATTTTATGGGTTAGTAGGAGACTTTCCTTGTCTGAGAGGTTAAGCAACAAAAAGGGATTGTTGTTTTTCTTCTTCAACCTTTGGAGTTTGTTAAACCTTGCTGCCTTAGATTCTTCCATAACTCTCGCCAAAGATACTGAAACATCTCAAATGCCAGAGGCGAATTCTTACGCCAGCGAAAACATCTCTTTTATAGATACTGCCGTAGCAGAAGGTCTTGAAACGGAAGCTATCTGGTTTGGATTTGATGAAGAAGTAACTATTGCAACAAGACATGAAACCCAAATTAGCAAAGCACCCAGTATTATTACTGTAATTACTGGCGAAGAGATCAAGAACTCAGGATTCCGTACCTTCGTCGAAATCTTGAGGATAATACCTGGTTTTGAACTTTTAAAGGACGAAGCCTTTGGAGCTGTGTCTCCTGCCGTACGAGGTCTTACAGGCTCAGAGAAAGTAAGGGTTATGCTCAATGGACATCTGGTGAATAATCCTTTCTCCGGTGGAGCTTTTACCCTCTTTGATGATTTTCCTGTGGAAAATATAAAAAGGATAGAAATCATCCGAGGGCCGGGTTCTGCCATGTATGGTGAAAATGCATTTTTGGCAGTAATAAATATTATTACCTTCGATGCAAAAGATGTTGATGGTGTAATAGTTAGCAGTGGTTACGGAAGTTTCGATACCAAAGAAGGAAATATTGTATTTGGAAAACTCTATGGGAAAGTCAGCATCTCCGGATCGGTTCGTTATAGGGAAACCAATGGTTTTGATGGTATTGTTACAAGCGATAGTCAAACAATAAACGATAACATCAGTTCTCCTATGCCCCCACCCTTCAATTTCCCGCCAGCCTCACAGGCACCGGGAAGGGTTGATGACTGGAGGCGGGAATATGATTTAAACCTTAAAGCAGTTTACAAAGATTTTTATGTTGAGGGATTGTACATAAATAAAAACAAAGGGCCTTTTATTGGTCCTCAATTTGCCTTAACTGACGAATCTGATATGGAAACAAACTATGTCTTTGCCGAAGCAGGGTATAGGAAAACTTTCGAGGAAAAATTTACCATGAAGCCCAGAGTTTATTACGATCAATTTGACGATAATCTCTTTATCGAATCATTGCCAGAGGGTGGAACTCTAGATAGGAATGGAGACGGTGTGCCCGATACTCTTTATCCTGACGGACTTATCGGTAACGGCAAGGTAATTGAAAAGATTGTTGGCACAGAGATTCCATTTGATTATGAGTTGTTCGATGGCAATATTATTACTCTGGGTCTGGAATATCGTTTAATTAACCAAACGAATGTTCATTTTTTTAGTAACTTTCATCCATTAACACTGGAGCCATTGCCTTCTATCCAGGATTTTTCAGATTCATTTCCCTTCTTAAAAGAGACCACACGCAGGATATGGTCAGTTTATCTGCAGGATACATGGGACATTATTGATACCGTAAATCTTACCCTTGGGGTACGGCATGATCAGTACAACGATTTTGGAGGTGCAACGAGTCCGCGCATTGGAATAACATGGTTATTTATGAAAGATGCATCATTAAAAGTCCTTTACGGTAAAGCATTCCGAGCGCCAAGTTTTCAAGAGATGTTTACTACAAATCAACCTGCTATTCAGGGAAATGAGGATTTAAACCCGGAAACTATTAAAACCTACGAAATTGGATTAAGTTACAGGTTCAATAAACATGTTACAAGCTCTATCAATTATTTTTACAATGACATCAGTAATCTTATATCTTTGCGTACCACCACAACGACTTCACAATTTGAGAATTTTGGAGATGCACATATCCAGGGTATCGAGATGGAAACTAAGGTGGATATTTACAAAGATAATTACATTTTTATGAATTATACCTTTCAAAATCCAGAAGATGATAATGGAAATGATTTACCATTTGTTGCTCAGCATAAGGGTAATTTTGGTGTAAATGTGCATTATTGGAACTACATTAACACAAACTTGTACACCTTCGTTAGCGGAAAACGTTCCAGAGAAGATGGCGACCACAGAGATGATCTGCCTGCTTATGCATTGCTGAATCTTTCCGTCATTGGGAAAAAATTCTTCAAAACTATGCAGATACAGGGTACGGTATTCAACTTGCTGGATAAAGATTATAATGATCCAGGACCTATTTCCATACCAGAAGATTTACCCCGGCCGGGAAGGACATTTTTTGTTGAGTTGAGTTATCAATTTTAGCACGGCAGAATATAATTATTACCTATTGAACAATACCAAAGAACGATGCAAAAATATAACAAATACCTTAGTATTCGAATACTCATAGTATTTTGGTATATCATCATCCTTCTTTTCCAAATCTCATTCCATACCTCCCCATCGATTGCAAAAGAAAACACGGTTATTATTATTCAAAGTCAACAAATTGTAGCTTACAATGAAGCTGTTAAGGGCTTTCAAGAAGGATGTAAAGGGAAAAACATCTCCATACGGGCAACGTATAACCTGAACGGAGATGCAGAGGAGGGTAAAAGAATTATCCAAAATATCAAGGGTAAGAAATCCAAACCCGATCTTATCTTAGCAGTAGGAATTCTTGCCGCAACGATCGTAAAAGATCAATTTACGAACATACCTATTATATTTTGTATGGTTATTAATCACGAACGCTTTAATCTCCAGGGAGTCAATGTTACTGGTATATCCTCTGAAGCATCGGTAGAAGATCAATTTGCTGTTCTCAAAGAGTTCTTCGGCGCCCATAAGAATATAGGGGTTATTTATGATCCTACGAAAACAGGGAAAATAATCTCGGAAGCAACCCATATCGCAAAAAAGTTTGAATTCAATCTCATTACAAAAGAAGTTGACTCAGAAAATAAAGCAACATCAGTATTAAACACTATTATTCGTAAAATAGATATTTTATGGATAATCCCCGATGGCACTGTAATTACCAAAAATTCATTAGACACTATCCTCAAAGGGACACTGAAATATAACTTACCTACATTCTGCACATCAAGTGCAATTGTAAAGGCAGGGGCATTGATATCTGTTTCGACAGATTATACTCATACAGGTATTCAAGCATCTGAGATAGCTCAAACATTATTAAACAGCCCGCAAACTACTTCATTGGGCGTTCAACAACCAGAAAAGTTAACATTAACCTTAAATACTCAAACGGCAGACATACTTGGAATAAATCTTTCGTCCATGCAATCTCGCTCTGATGTGATTCTTTACCCATAGCATGACATAGCGGTAAACAGATTATATTTCTCATTTTTCTTCCATCTATGGATGAAAGATTAGCTATCTTCTTTAAGAAATTCTGATGCTCACGTTTGACAATATAGGGAATGCAAAGTAAAATTATGTTGTGTTCTTTAAAATTTTGTAATTACTAAATTTTTCAATATGGTTATGAAAAATTCATCTCTCATCGCATATTTATGAATAATGAATCCCATGGTATGGGGAAACATTTCTCAGGTCTCGTTCCGTTTACCTCTTAAGCAGCAGACAAGTAGACAATGTTATTTATTTATGAAATATTTCTTAATCGTTATAACCCTCATTGTTTTATCTGGAACATATTATATAGAAGCAATTGCGGATGTTTCATATGCAGATATATTTCTGAGTGGAAAGGGCTATAAGCCCGTTGAGGATATCTACTCAGCAAAGTCTTTCATAGCATACCCGCAAGAGGAAAATGCCATTCCGGAGAACCTGCTTTATAGAGATTGGTGTATTGATACCTTCGATAACGGCGAGCAAATTTACGAGGCTTATAGGGAAATTGCCTTTGATATTGATTACCGTGCCGAACCTCCGAAAACAGATTATTGGCAAACCCCTTTCGAAACAATACAGAGTAAACGAGGTGATTGTGAAGACTCTGTTTTTTTGTTCTTTTCCAAACTCTCCGAGTTAGCTATAGATGGGGATATTGTATGGGGATGGGTGGTAGATAAAGGAAATTCCATCTCTTTTGCCCATGTATGGTATCAGTTGTTTGATAAGCATGGCAAGCTTTACATTGTCGAGGGTTTCTCCAAGGAATGGAATGGAATTATTCCGGCAGAGACAATACATGAGGCAGAAGAGCGTATACCGACGTTATTATTAAGGCACAGTCAGATAAGCCATGTAGTAGATGAAATGATTCCCCGATTTACAGAATCCTTTGAAGGTGAAGAACTTTCCTGGAATTTGTACTTTAAGAATACTACGATTATTAAGGAAATTTTTCAAAAACTTCAAGATATGTTTAGCCGATATAGACAACAGACACATGAATTATCTAAAGGGCTATAATTCTAACCCTTATTCATCTCCCAAAAAGCCCTGACTATTGATCTTTTGGGCATAAATATCCCAATAACTCTTATCCTTATTGCGGCCATCCTGCCAGGTAATAATAACACCGCCGGCACCATCACGAACAAGGACGGGAAAACATTGAGTATCGGATGCTGTACTACACGGGACCCCTTTTCCGCTCCACTGTGCAAGCCCTTTTGAATCGATTTGCTGAGCGTATACATCAAACATATCAGCACGGTTGTCATTCCAGGTTACTATTGCGCCACCAGAACCGTTACTAGTTATACTCACATTGTTCTGGATACCGGATTCAACACATATGGGAATACCATTTTCCATCCAAGGGATATTGCCAGTAAGTTCAATACGTTGCGCATAGATATCGAATACACCACTTCGCATATCCCACCATGCAAGAATAGCGCCCCCTGCCCCGTCACCAGTAATTACAGGATAATTTTGGTTACCCTTTGCAATACACAGGGGAATACCATTCGTTTGCCAGTATACGGCGCCATTTCCGTCAATCTGCTGTGCAAAGATATCGTTATTTCCATTACGGGTGTCAACCCATGCTATAATTGCACCCTCAGCTCCATTATTGATAACAACCTGGAAACTCTCGTGCCCTGATGCAGTACAGAGAGGCACTCCACCTCTGTCCCATAATATGTTACCACCTCCATCAACTCGTTGTGCATAGATATCTGCATAACTTCTTCTGAAATCCTGCCATATTACAATAGCACCTCCCGTAGTATCATCCACCGCTATTGGTGCGCTTTGCGCTCCTGAAGATCCGCAGATAAGCACCCCATTCTCTTTCCACAATAATTCTCCGTCTTTACGAATACGCTGAGCATAGAGGTCTGCATAGTTAGTCCGAAAATCCTGCCAGATAATGATAGTCCCGCCTGCGCCATCCATTACAATACAGGGACTATTTTGCGCATTTACTTCGGTACAAATCGGCATACCATTGGATGCCCATTGGGGTTTACCATCTGCGTCAATACGCTGAGCGTAAATATCATAGTTGCCGCTGCCACTTCGCACATCATGCCAGGTAATAATAGCTCCCCCAGCACCATCACTAATAATTTTTGGCCGGTTTTGGTTTTCTGGTACAGTACAAACAGGAACACCATCCTTATTCCATAAAACATTTCCATGAGCGTCGATCCGCTGGGCATAAATATCAAAGTGCACGTCTCGGGCATCTTCCCAGGTAATAATTGCTCCACCAGCACCATCGCTTACGATCTGTGGAAGACTTTGCTGACCTGGCGCCATACAAATAGCAGTATTTTCTTTTGCAAAAGATGACCATGCAGCTATGCTAATTTGCTGTAAACTCACCGTAGTTAAAAAACCGAGTACTGTATACGTAGATATTATTTGAAATGTTTTTCTTACAATCTTCACCTGAAAAATACTCCTAACCTTTTATTCTATTCCAAAAATAACTAATTTTTACTATTTGCATAGAGAAGCGGGTCCAGCGCCACTGCTTTATTATAAGTTCTCATAGATTCTTCATATTTCCCCTGACTATACAGTGTATTAGCCTTATTATGCCATGCCCTTGCACTTTTCGGATTAATATCGATTGCCTTATCAAATGCCTTGATTGCTTCATCATACATATGTAATTTATCGAGGGTAATACCCATATTATTCCAAGCCCATCCCCTATTTGGATTTCCCTGAGCTGCTTTCGTAAAGAGCTGAAGAGCCTCTTCGTATCTCTCCAAGAGAATTAAAAGATAACCCTTCCCATGCCATGCCAGATCATCCTGAGGACTAATCGCAATGGCCTTCTCAAACGCCCACATTGCCTCCGTATTCCTACCTAATGCAATGAAGATGACACCCTTATTATACCAGGCGCTTGAAAGTTTAGGATCTGATTCAATAGCCTTGTTGTATAATTTTAAGGCCTCTTCATGATTGCCTTTTTTATATAAAGCGATCCCTTTATTTACCCATGTTGTATAATTGTCAGGTTTGATAGTTAATGCCTTATCATAAGCTTGAATAGCCATATCATAATTGCCTAAACAATATAATGCACTTCCTAAGCCATCCCATGCCTCAAAATAATCAGGATAACAGGCAACGGACTTATTGAATGCCTTAACAGCAAGTTCATATTTAGCTTGTTTATATTTTGATTGCCCATTTTTAATCCACTTTTTTGCGCTGTACTTTTTTTTGGAGGTTTTATAAATATTTCCCTGCATAGTAACGGCTGATGTGATTTGGCAAAAAAAGAAAGCAGAAACTATCAAGAGAATAAACAATATCTTAGAAAAGTATTTATATACGTAGCTTGTAAACATAGAAGACGAAGGAGTAATGTTATGATACATAAGATAACGTATGAGTTATTACCCTATGAGAAATTAAAAATCAACACAATATTTTAAAATCTTATAAAAATCGCTCTATAAAATCAAATTAAATAAAGCCATATGGTATACAGGATTTCTTCAATCGCCTTTGATTGCAGTTCGCAGGTTCAATCATTTTTGATTTTGAACCATATGGTTTGAATTCATATAATATATTTATTATGGAGAGATTCTAATTCAGTATGAGCTATCTCCCATCTCTTATAAAGGGAGTTCAATTCCTCCGTGAGAACTTTATACTGTTTATTGATTTCTACAGACCTTTCTTTATCATTGTATAATGTTACATCTGAAAAAACATGATCGAATTCCTTTTTTTGCACCTCAAGAAGAGCAATATGTTCTTCAACGGTTTGGACCTCCTTTGTGAGCTTACGTTTTCTGGCATTTTGCTCCTTTTTTTGCAAGTACTGTTGTTTTTGAGAACCACAATCCTCTGATTTTGAAGAGGATGTATCCCTCATCTCAGTCTCTGCAATTTCCATATGCAATGCAGACGCCTTCTTTTCAAGAAAATCCTTAAAACTTCCTAAATGAATATGAATCTTGCCATTTCGCAATTCATAAACCTTGGAGACTAAACCATCCAAAAAGTCTCTATCATGGGATACAATCAACACACTTCCTGTATAATCCAACAATGCATCCTTGAGAATCTTCTTGGTAGTAATATCAATATGATTGGTCGGCTCGTCCAGGATTAAAAAATTTGCAGATTTTAGAAGCATCTTGGCAAGGGATAAACGGGACTTCTCACCACCGCTTAAGACATTAACTGTCTTGAAAACATCATCGCCCGAAAAGAGAAAAGCACCTAATATGTGCCGAACATGAGGAATCATGGAAAAGGGAGCAACAGATTCGATTTCTTGTAATAAGGTATTATTGTTGTTTAATTTTTCCGCATGCTCCTGGGCAAAATACTCAGAAAGGACATTATGCCCCATCTTGATAGTCCCGGAGTATGGCTGTTCAATACCTGCTATGATACGTGACAGCGTAGATTTTCCTGATCCGTTTTGTCCTACAAGAGCTACCTTCTCCCCTCTTTCAATCGAAAAACAAATATCCTGAAAGATGAAACGTCCGTCATATATGTGTGAGACATCTTTAACATCAAGTACTGTTACACCACTTTGTTTCGATGTACGAAATCTAAATTTTACTTGTTCTACCGTATCTTCGGGCAGTTCTTCTCTCTCCATCTTTTCAAGCATATGTATCCGGCTTTGCACCTGAGAAGCCTTAGTATTCTTAGCCCTGAACCTTTCTATAAATCGCTCAACCTCTTTAATCCTTTTCTGCTGATTGGTATATCGTGCAATCTGCAACTCTTTACGCTTTTCTTTCTCAGCTTCATAAAAGGAATAATTACCATAGTATTCAGAAATATCTCCCTTTTCTAACTCCCAAATCTTACTAACATTCCTGTCCAGAAAGGCCCGATCGTGTGATATGATAATCAATCCTCCTTTAAATTCTTTCAGGTATTCTTCCAGCCAAAGGATAGAATCGATATCTAAATGGTTTGTTGGTTCATCTAAGAGGAGTAGATTGGGCTCCTGGAGTAATAGTTTCGAGAGAGCTACTCGCATCTGCCATCCACCGCTAAAGGTATTGATACTCCTTTCAAAATCTGCTTCTTTAAAACCCATACCTTTTAAGACCTTGCCTGTCTCTGCATTAACCTTGGCACCATTGACAACCTCGAGTTGATGTTGCAGGTGTACATAGTGATCAAGGAGCGCTTGGCGATCTTCATCCTGCAGAGAAGAATCCTCCAATTGAGTATGAATTTTATTAATCTGATTTTTCAAGGAAAGGATGTCTTCAAAGGCGGAACTCGCTTCTTCAAAAATAGTTTTTTTCTTAAAGACAAAACCCTCCTGAGGCAGATAGCCAATGCTGGTATTTTTTGCAAAAATAATCGTGCCTGCACTAGGTTCGATACATCTACAAACAATTTTGAACAGGGTCGATTTCCCTGTACCATTAGGGCCAATGAGACCAATTCTATCATTTCTCTGAATGTGCAGAGAAACGGTATCTAAAATAACCTTACTACCAAAAACCAGGTTGACAGTGTTCAGGCGAATCATTTTATACCACCATACACTGCTTCCCGGTATTCTTTCCAGAAGCACTCTGTTGTACGAAATCCAGCCTTTTTCAGAAGCTCCATGTCCTCCATAAGAAATAAAGGATGGTCTCCGTCCTTTTTCTCCTTTTCTATCAATTCTGAAGAGATTTGATCAATAGACTTCTCTTGATGTTTAATCCTTTTTATCCTTTGTTGTATTCCCAAACGGTGTAAATACCGGAATCGATCTTCAAGTACCGTATCAGTTGCCTTAAAGATGTCACAATTTATAAACCAGCCATTTGGTTTTAATATTGAATGTATATACTTGAATAGTATAAGTTTTTCTTCTTTATATAAATGATGAAGAGCAAAAGAGGAGACTACAACATCCAGAGGAGAAAGAGTAGCTTCTTTATCTGGCAACTCCTGAAAAGTAGAGGTTTGAAACGTTATTTGTTTGAGGTGATCTTTTAGCCTTAATTTAGCCTTCTCTATCATAAGTTCAGCAGCATCTACCGCAACAACCCTTGCATTGGGAAATGTTTCAATAATCTTGTGAGTAAGATAACCCGTTCCTACACCAAGGTCTAATATCCTCAAATTATCGTTCGTATAAAAAGGCAGTATCTCACATACAACCAACGCCATTTTTGTACGATTAGGATGCCACACATCCATATCAAAATCATAGGTGGCAACAATATCGGTATTATTAAAAGCATAAACCGTTTCTCTTAACATATTTTTTTTCATCTAAATACTCCTGGTTTTTTATTTAATAATTAATTATATACAATTCAGGATATATATGATAATGTAAATATTTTATAAATAAATTCATAAAAATACAGAGATAATTTTAGAATTTTTGTGTTTTCTAAAAGACTATCAATCCAATATGCTGATAAAGAAGTTTCGGGAATTTTGGGAAAAGAACCTTATCTATAGGGTGTTTGTAAAAAAGTATAAACGCTATTTTATTATAGGAACTCTATCGCTTATCGCTGTAGATATAATTAACATCTTCCCGCCACTTATTATAAAAAAGGCACTTGATATCCTTTCTAAAGAGGTAAGTCTTACAAAGATTGTAATCCTTTCCGCCTTATACATCCTGTTGAGCTTCTTTCAGGGAATATGTCGGTATGTCTGGAGAATGTATTTTATTGGAACATCCTTTCGTTGTGATTACGATCTCCGCATGGCCTTCTTTGGGCATATCGAAACACTTTCCGAAAAATTTTTCCAAAAATATAAAACAGGTGATCTTATGTCAAGGGCTACGAATGACATGAGCGCCGTTCGTATGGCTGTAGGCCCCGGATTATTGGTAGGGCTGGATGCAATATTTTATTTTTTTGTAATACCACCGATTATTCTGTATTTGTCTCCCAAATTATCTTTCTATACATTTTTATTAATGCCATTAATACCCTTCATTGCATATAAAATTAAGGATGTTATCGATAAACGATTTCGGAGTGTCCAGGAACAGTTTTCGAGAATTAGTGAAAAGGTGCAAGAGAACATATCAGGTATCCGTATTGTAAAATCCTTTAATATGTCTCAACAGGAAGAAAAAACCCTCTTGAAACTAGGTAAGAATTTTATGAAGAAAAACCTTAAGCTCGCTATTCCTCAGTCTCTCCTGGGGCCGGTATTCGAATATACAACCTATATGGGTGTTATTATTTTACTTCTCATCGGTGGGAGGATGGTTATTGAAGGAGTTATTACCCTGGGTACTCTGGTTGCCTTCCAGCGTTATATCTCAATGATGGTCTGGCCCATGACCGCCGTTGGATGGAGTCTATCCCTCTTGCAGCGTGGAAACGCCTCTATGAAGCGTATTGATGAGGTAATGAATGAAAAGCCTGAAATTATTTCAAAAAATAATGTAACATACATACCTCATGGCGAAATCGAATTTAGGGATATCCATATTCAATATGATAGTAACAAGGAATGGATTCTCAAGGGTGTAAACCTGAAAATTCCTGCGGGACAAAGAATCGCTATTGTGGGACCAATAGGGAGTGGAAAATCGACATTGGTAAACCTGATTCCCCGTATAATCCCGGTACCGGATAAAAGTCTTTTTATCGGCGGTATGGATATCAATACGATACATATTAAGGCCTTGCGGAAAATTATCGGCTTCGTTCCACAAGATACATTCCTTTTTTCGGAAAGAGTTGTGGATAACATATTATTTGGTGTAGAGGATGAGAAAAGCATTTCCTATAGTGCTCAAAAAATTGCTCAAATGGCAGTGATTGAGAAAGAAATTCAGCAACTCCCGAACCAATTTGACAGCTATTTGGGTGAACGCGGGGTTAACCTATCAGGTGGACAAAAGCAACGTATTACCATTGCCCGTGCATTGGCTATGCATCCGGATATTATCATACTCGATGATTGCCTTTCCGCCGTGGATGCGCGAGTAGAGGGTGCAATACTGAAAAATATACAAAAATATTTTGCTGGTAAAACCCTCCTGGTCGTAACGCACAGACTCCCTGCTATCAGAAACTTTGATATGATTGTAGTTATGGAAAATGGTATGATAGTCGAAAAGGGAACACATGAGCAACTTATTAAAATCAACGGTTTATATACCTCCTTATACAGCAAAGAAGCGTTGGAAGAAAAATTAATCCAATAGGTTCATCTCAGGTCTAGAAGAAGAATCTTTCTCTGTGTTCTCAACATCTTTGTGGTAAAACCATGGTTATGAAAAAAGAAGAGTTTTTTAGTGAAGATATTTTATCGGGTAAATTATACGAGAGAACGGTTATACGACAGTTATTATCTTATATTCTGCGTTATAAGGTATCCGGCATTTTATCCGTTCTTATGGTGATGATTACCACTGTCTTATTTTTGCTAGGCCCTTATCTTTTTGGATATGCCATTGATAATGGTATAAACAAAGGAGACACATTATTACTATACAAGCTAGCATTAGCCTTGCTAGGAATTGAAACAGTGCGATTACTCCTGGTAATAGCGCAGAGTTATAATATCCAAGCCATTGGACAAAAGGTTATGCTCGATATGCGCATGGAACTTTTTAACCATGTCCAATCACTTCCTATTTCTTTTTTCGATAAAAATCCTGTTGGAAGGACCATTACACGTTTAACGAATGATATTGCAGCCGTTGGAGAACTCTTTTCGGCTGGTGT
>JAANMX010000250.1_pt1 | contig 72388 bp, 67 predicted proteins | sample 7279681 | NCBI WGS metagenome assembly JAANMX01 (sample SAMN14094542, study PRJNA606508) | bioreactor metagenome | isolation source: A lab-scale SPAN reactor treating ammonium-rich wastewater day 351 | place: Ireland: Galway | collected 2018-01-01
AGCCCCGCTCGAATCAAGCCCGTCAACCTCGAACTGCGAGGCGATGTTGGAGGAGTGGCGCCGGGAGGGGCATGGCCACGGGCTGGCCGCGGGGCAGATTCTGTGGGCCGCGGGCAGCACTGAAGGAGCTGCTCAAAACGCTCAAGACGCGCTGCGGGACAGGTGGGGCCCTGAAGGGCCAGACCCTGGAGATTCAGGGCGATCACCGCGAGGCCATCGAGAAGTTGCTGGGGGAACGAGGAATGAAGGTCAAGCGGGCCGGTGGGTAGATTCAGCCAACAAGACAGCTGTGCCCGGGGGCGCCTCCACGAACGTGGTGGGCCGACGCGCGGACAGGTCCAGCTGTTGAGTGTCCCGGCCCCTTAAAGAGGATTCCACCCGTTGGGCTCGAGCAGGAAGAAAACGATTCAGCTGGAGGGCCACCTCTGCACGAGAGCGAGTTCGGCCGAGCCTGGCGCAAAGAATGCGAAGCGTTCATAACTCCTCAATGGTGCCTGGGACCCGATTCGGTTAGCATTCCGGTCATGAGCGTCCTCAGCTGGGCTCGTCGCAACGTCGGTTCGAGCAGCGACTACCGCCCTGCCAACTCGATGGTCAACAAACTGCGCCGCGACGGTCTGGGAGGGGCCGCCGCCGGAGCTGGAATCGGGGCCGCCGTGGGCGGCACGGGGGGCTTTCTGTGGGGCCTGAGCAACCTGGCCAACGACCGGGTGGAGGTGGTCAACACCACCTACCAGGTGACCCGGCCGGTGCTGGTGGGAGCAGATTTCGACTCGGGCAGCAGCTACTGGGTCTCCACCGACGACAAGGGCGGGGGGTACTGGCACACTGACCCCGATGACTGGGACCCCATCATCCGCCACGATCCCACCGGAACGCCCTACGAGCGGCAAAGCTTCAAGCACACCATGCTGTTCGGTCCGGTGACGGGAGCCCTGGTCGGGCTGGGAGCCGGCGCCGTGCTGGGTGGCATCGCCGGCGCCATCACTCAGTGCGTGCTCAATCGCGACAAGGATCCTTATCAGTGGCCCCCACCTCCCCAGAAGGTGCCCTCCACGCCGGAGAAGCAGCGCCTGGCCCGACTGGCCGACCGCGCCCCGCTGCTGGGCACTGCCGCCGGCGGTGCGCTGGGATTGGGAGCAGGCATGCTGATGGGCTCCATCAGCCAGGGCAAAGCACAGAGCCTGACCCAGACCCTCTCCGAGCCCGTTTTCCAGCGCGAGCAGATCGGCTGGATCCCCTACAATCGGGACACCTCCAGCACCCGACCGTTCATGGAGTCGGGCGGTCGCATCTACTATGACAACCTGCCCCGCGACCGCTTCGGCGAGGTGCCTTTCTCCGGGCGCGAGGCGGTCCACCGCGACGTGCCAACGGGGGAATTCACCCGGCGCACGATGACCGAGCAAAGTCACAAGCTCTCGCCCCTGACGGGCGGGCTGATCGGGCTCGGTCTTGGGCTGGCCGGTGGCCTCTTGACGGGCGTGGCCAGCGGAGTCTTGCTGAAGGCGGCGGCGGGGGAGGACCCGCCTCCTGCCGGATGGTAATTTAGACGATGCGCATTGCGCTTCTGATCGTCATGCTCATGGCTCTGGCTCAGGCCGCTCCCACGAACAGTGAGATTCGACAACTGCTGGACCAGGGGAGGTTTCAGGAGGCCTCGGAAGCGGCCCGGAGCGTGCTGGCCTCAGAGCCACAGAACGTTCCGATCTGTCTCCTTCTGGGGGACGCCCTGCTCGGTCTGGGTCAGTGGGATGAAGCCCAGAAGCACTATACGCAAGCCCTGGAGTTGGCCCCACGTGACTCCCAGGTCTGCCTGCATGTGGGTCAGGCCCTGGAGACCCTGGGCGACAGCTCGAGCAGCAGAAGGCCACGATTCAGAAGCTGATGCAATGACCCTCAGGGCCAAGCCTTCCAGGCGCTCACCCGGAGGCTTCAGACGCTTCAGGGGCAGCTCGAGACCGCCCGCAATGATGCGGCCACCGCTGAGGCAAACCGAAATGCCGCTTATCAGTATTCCAGGGACCGCGGCTACGGCCCGGACCGGGGAGACAACGGCCCCCTCAACACCTCGGGGCCAAGTATGAGCACCGGCGGCGGCAATGGTTCGAGCCCGGGCTGCGGTGCACCCTGTAAGTAGGTTCGGCAGGCCCGTCAGGAACATACTCCCTCCCGTGCGGCAAGCGAAGGGATCATCAGAATCGTCCCACCCGGGCAGGCCCTTGCGAGCCCGGCGCAGAATCGCCGGGGCGTGTTTCGCGCCCTCCTCCTGATCCTCGCCATGACGCTGGTCTCGGCCTGCTCCCAGGGCCCGCCCAGGAAGCGGGTGGTGGTCTACACCCCCTTTCCCCAGCTCACCGCCATCGCCCTGGCCGAGGCTTTCGAGGCGAAGTACCCTCACATCGAGGTGGAGCAGGTCATGGAGGGCACCACCAAGGTTTACGGCCGCATCAAGGCCGAGCGCGAGAACCCGCGAGCCGACGTGTGGTATGGCGCGGCCGGGATGATCCCCTTTATCGACGCTACCCGCGAGGGGTTGCTCGAGCCCTACATCCCTAAAGGCTACGAGGGCATGGGTGAGCGGCGAGGCAACCTCTTGCTGCGCGACAAAGACTGGCACTGGATGGGCATGTCGGTCATCGGGCTGGGCTTTGCCTTCAATCCCCAGGTGGTCCCCCCCGAGCAGGCCCCCAGGACCTGGAACGACTTCATCGACCCGCGCTGGAAGGGCAAGATCGAGATGTGGGACCCCTCCTCGAGCGGCACCGCCATGCTCTTTCTCAACGCCGCCCTGCTGCGGGCCATCCAGGAAGGCAAAGGCGAGGAGGCCGGCTGGGACTATCTCAAGGCCTTCTGGGTCAACCTCAAGGGCTACACCAAGGAGGGCAAGCCGGCCTTCAGCGTGGCCCGGGGCGAGGTGGAGCTGGGCATTCACTTCGAGCACCAGGTGCTGGAGTTCTTGGAAGAGCAGACGGCCGGCCTGGACCTGGGCGAGCAGCGCGAGAACATCCGCTGGGTGCTGCCTCCCGACAGCCCCATCACGGTGGATCCCATCGCCCTGGTCAAGGGCTGCAAGAACCCCGAGGAAGCCAGGCTCTTCATCGACTTCGTGGTAGGAAAGGAAGGCCAGGCCATCGTGAACCGCCTGTTCTTCACCATCGACCCCGGTTTCCCGCCCCCCAAAGGCCTCAAGGGCCTCACCTACGACGAGTTCATCAGCCGGGCCATGCGCCTGGAGCCGGACTGGATGGCCGAGCACCTCGAGCCCATCAAGAAGCGCTGGCAAAACGAAGTGGAGGAGATCGACAAGTGAGCCAGGTCGTGCTTCGCAACCTCACCAAGCAGTTCGGGCCGGCGCTGGCGGTGGACAACGTCAACCTCGAGATCGCGCAGGGCGAGCTGTTCTCGCTGCTCGGCTCGAGCGGCTGCGGCAAGACCACCACCCTGCGCTGCGTGGCCGGGCTCGAGCTGCCGACCAGCGGCGAGATCCTGCTCGGCGAGCGCAACGTGGCCCAGGTGCCGCCTTACGACCGCGACTGCGGGATGGTCTTTCAGAACTACGCCCTCTTCCCTCACATGACGGTGGCCGACAACGTGGCCTACGGCCTGATGGCCCGCCGCTACCGCCAGGCCGGGCTGCTGGGCAAGCTTTCCAACCTGGTGCGCACCGTGACCGCCAGCATCCCCCCCGAGGAGCGCAAGCAGGTGGCCGAGGCGCTCGACCTGGTGGAGATGGGTCACCTGGGCGAGCGCCGTCCCAACCAGCTCTCCGGCGGCCAGCAGCAGCGCGTGGCCCTGGCCCGGGCGCTGGTCACCCGGCCCCAGGTGCTGCTCTTCGACGAGCCGCTCGGAGCCCTGGACGCCAAGCTGCGCGTCAAGGTGCGCGAGGAGATCCGGCGCATCCAACAGCGAGCCGGTATCACCACGCTCTACGTCACCCACGACCAGGAGGAGGCCCTGTCCATCTCCGACCGCATCGCGGTCATGAACGGCGGCAAGGTGATCCAGATGGGCAGCCCGGAAGACCTTTACCTGCGCCCCCAGAGCCGCTTTCTGGCCGACTTCATCGGGCTGACCAACATCTTCTCGGGCAAGGCCGGAGACTCCAGCGTAACTCTGGAGGGCGTCGAGCTGAAGACCACCGGTGAGCTACCCTCCAGCGGCAGCGCGGTATCGGTGGCCGTGCGGCCTGACGCCCTGCGCATCCTGGGCGAGGACGAGAGCGCCCCCAACCAGATGGATGCGAAAGTCGCCCTGCGCATGTTCTTGGGCACTATCATCAAGTACGAGGTGGAATCGGCCGGCCGCACCTGGACGGTGGCCGCTCCCCAGCAGGCCAGCCGGCGTGAGTATGACCCGGGGGAAAGCGTGCGGTTGGGCTGCGAGCCTTCCGACGTGCTGGTCCTGCGTGATTAGCCTGCTCTTCTGGCTGCTGGCCCTGGCCCTGGTGGTCGTGCCGTTGGTGCGACCGGCCTGGACGCGGGCCGTGCTGGTGCTGGCCGTCAGCCTCTTCTTGCTGCTTTTTCTGGGCCTGCCCATCATGGGACTGGTGCTGGTGGGTTTCACCGGCGAGCCGATCAACCTGCCCGGGCTGCTCTTGACCCTGGACCTCCCGGGGCTGCTCAGGGAGCTGAGCCAGACTCCCCCCGGTCTGAAATACTACAGCGAGTTCTTCCAGTATCCGCGCTACTGGCAGGGTCTTCTCAACAGCGTGGGCGTGGCCCCGCTGGCGACCTCCCTCTCGTGGCTCGTGGGCCTGCCCGTGCAGGTCTTTTTGAAGCCATCCCAGCGCAGGTGGTTGGGCCTGCCTCTGATGGGCTCAGTCTTCCTGCTCACCCTGCTCTTCTGCCTGGCCCTCAAGGAAGGCAACCTGGGCGAGCGGTTGCTCTACGCCTTCGGATTCAGCCCCCTGGTCAGCCTGGCGGCTACCGTCCTGGGCGTCAGCGTGGCCTTCTGCCTGACCCGCACCACCATGCCGGGCCGACACTGGATCCGCCTGCTATGCGTCGTGCCCCTGGCTATCCCGTCCTTCCTGGCGGCGCTCTCCTTCAAGATCCTGATGGGTGACGCCGGCATCCTGACCAACCTGATGGAGGCCGTCGGCCTGGTTCACCCCTTTGCGTCCCAATCGGTGCTCTCGGCCGGCTGCGTGCAGGCCTTCCTGGAGTTTCCTCTGGTCATGCTGACCACCGCCGCCGCCCTGGACCGCATGGATCCCAGTCTTGGCGAGGCCGCCGAGGTCATGGGGGCGCGCCGCAACTTCACCCTGTGGACGGTCAGCCTGCCGGTCATCCTGCCCGGCATTTCGGCCGGGGCACTGCTGGTCTTCATCCGCTCCTTCGGCGACTTCGGCACCCTCGAATTGCTGGTGCCCACCAGCTACAGGCTGATCGTGCTGGAAGCCTACCGCGACCAGTCCGGCTCCACCTACTGGGGGGGCGCCTCCATGCTCAGCACCCTGATGATCCTGACCATCTTGCTGCTCCTGGCCCTGCAAAAGTACTTCGTGGAGCGGGGCAGTTTCCAGACCGTGACGGGTCGCTCGGGCGCCTCCGGAGGGCTCTCCAAATCGCCCCTGGTGCGCTACGGGGCGCTGCTCTGGTGCCTGGCCGTTCTCTCGGTGCCGGCCGCCCTGCTGGCCACGATGGGTCTCATCTCACTGGCCGCCGGCTGGGGCGCGGAGACTTTCCCCACCCACTACACCTTCGCTCGCTATCAGCATATTTTCTCCGACCTGATGCGGCCCAACTCCCCTCTGATCAACAGTTTCAAGCTGGTGCTGCCGGCCCTGGGCGGAGCCCTGGTGCTCTCCTTCACGGTGGCCTACCTGATCTCGCGCAGCCGCCACTGGAGCCGACACCTGCTCGACTTCGCCGTGGCCCTGCCCTTCGTGGTGCCAGGGGTGGCCTTCGCGGTGGCCCTGATCGGGGCGTTCAACAATCCCCCGCTGCCCCTCCACTTCACGGTCACCCTGGTGATCATCGCCTACATCGTCACCCGCATGCCCTACGGGGTGCGCTCCACCCTGGCCTCCTTCCAGCAAATCGGCATCTCGATGGAGGAAGCGAGCAAGACGATGGGCGCCCCTGCCGGCCTGACCCTGTGGAAGGTGACCGTGCCCCTGGTGTTGCCGGGCCTGCTGGCGGGCGGGATCATGGCCTTCATCTCCATGATGCAGGACGTGGCCATCACCATGATGATCTGCCCGCCCAAGTCGTATCCGGCCGGCATGTTCGTCTTCCACGCCATCACCAATGGGCGGATCTTCGAAGCTTCGGCCTACGGACTGGTGCTGCTCGGCCTGATCCTGGTCCCCTACATGCTCGCCTACCGTCTGGGGGGAGTCAAATCGAGCTTGTGAAGCGCTCCGCATTGCGCTCTCGAGGAATTTGCAGGGCGCCTCTCAGCAGATTTTCCACAGTCCCGCGCGTTCTGATTCTGAACAGGTCAAGGCGCGAGACTGTAGAACCCTCAAGGAATTTCCGGGGAGGAGCCTGTTAAGACTTTGGCTGACGAGACCACGACCAAAACGGCAAACTACGAGTTCAGTGAAGAGGAGAACAAGCTCTTCGTGTCTCTGACGCGCAACATGCGCATTCTTTCCTACTCACTTTTCATGGGTGGAGCGCTCTATGTCATTTACGGCTGCTTCCTGGCCCTGCAACTGGCCGGGACCACCAGCGGGCTCCCCGTGCTCTTCCCCGTCATCTTGTCGGTCTTTGCCGCTTTCATCATCATGTTTCTCGGGCTCTACCTGAAAAAGGCTTCGGCCGACTTCGTGCAGATCGTCTGCACCGAGGGGAGCGACATCTCCCACCTGATGCACGGGATGGCCCAGATGAGGCAATTATTTGCGGTGGCCGCCTACCTGGCCTGGCCGATGGTGCTGGCCCTGCTGGTAGCCGTCCTGACGGGCAGCTACTACACCCAGGTGGCCTACAGTATCAATTCTTTTTAAGGACGTCCGGTTAGACTCGGGGCGATATGCTGCAGCCCCTGGGTCTGAATGCCTATACGCCGCCACCCGGGTCTCGCGAGCAAAAGGAGCCAGCCGAGGATGTGGCGATTCCTCTGCCAGCCCCCCAGGACGAGACCGAGGATAGCTCCCTCGTCGGGCTGCGACGAACGGCGGCTCTGGGGTTCCTGGCCTTCGCCAGCCTGGTTCCAGCCCTGTCCCTCGCCCAGGAGAAGCCGGTGGAGGAAGTGGACGCTCGGGCCGTATCCAAGACGGATACAGCCGCGACCCTGGACAACGGTCTCAGCCCCGCCCACGCCCGGGGATGGCGCTCCTTTGGTCACGAAACGCGGGGCGGAGCCTGGTTCGACCGGGCCGGCAACTGGGCCGATACCCACACCGCCGTCACCGCCGACCAGTTTGCAGCCATGCCCGCGGCCCAGCAGAAAGCTTTTGCCACCCGGGTCGGCGTCAAGCTTGAAGAGATCAGGGGCGGGGATGCCGAGCGAGTGATGATTCACCCGGCCGTGGGCAGGGCTGTGCCGGGTGAGCTGGTGGATACCCAGCGCTCTTATGGAGAAGAGCCGGACGGCACACGACGCTTCGGGCACCGCCCCGTGGCCGGCCAGCTCTTCAACCAGGGTCGCTGGAAAGATACCGGAACCCTGGTTTCCTCTGACCAGGCGGCGGCCATGGCCCCCGAGCAGCGGGCCCTTCTGGGGGAGGACGTGCGGCTGGGCAACCCGGCCCGGGCGGTGGTGGAGCTGGACACCAGCAAAGACGACCCCAAGATGGTCGAGCTGCTCCAGAAGAAACCCGGTCTCCTGGTGCGTTTCCAGGGCCACAGGATGAAACCGGCCACGGCTCTGGCCTACGCCCGCCTGGAAAAGAAGCTGGCCGAGCACTTCCCGGGCCGCGAGGTGCGCATCACCTCGACCACGGCCGGCCGACACACCGACCCGGCCCACAAGAACGGTCTGGCGATGGATTTCGTGGTCGAGAACCTGACCCGTGAGGAATCCAAGCTGGTCGAAGAGCTTTCCTGGCAGTCGGGCTTCAAGCCTTTCAACGAGTACGTGCGCACCAGCAAGTATAAAACGGGGGACCACATGCACGTGGTGGTCATCGAGCGGCGCTGATGGGCTTCTCGCGCCGGAACCTGATTCCACCGACTCAATCGAACCCCGGAACCTGAATGCCCGCCAGGGCCCCCTCGGGCAGTCCAAACCGCTGACTGAGGCGATTCAGACGGGGCTTGAGGGCCTCCCGGCCGGGCCGCTCGACCGACACCTCGATGTCACTCTGCAGGGCGTTCTCCCACAGGGTGCCAGTGCGCTTGTTCTGATAAAGATCGAGCAAAGCTGCCACCAGCGGGCGCTCGGCCGGGGTCAGGTCGGAAGGCAAGAAAGCGTAAAGCTCCATCACCAGCGGCACGAAGCGGGCCGAGCGCACCTGCAAGAGCTGGATCTGGCGCGGCTCGAAGGCGCGCTCGGTGCGATAGGAGTGCTCGATGACGTCCATCCCTCGAGGCGGTTTGGAGCCCTCCTCCACCAGCCGCACCACCCGCACCTCGGCGGCGCGGCGCTGGCGCTCGACCAGCTCCAAGAAGAGCGGCGAGGGCTTTCCGGGCTCGATGAAGACGCCCACTTCCTGGCCCGGACCCTGGTGAAACACCGTATACGGCCCGTGCCAACCGCCCAGGACCGGGGGCCGAGACGACTCCTCCAGCCAGGATCGGTGGTAGAGCTGAACCCGCTCGGAACCCTCGCGCATGAGCTGATGCAGCGACTTCTTCTCGCTGCGGGCCAGCTTGCGGAAACCCTCGACCAGCTCCAGGCCGGTCTCCCGCACCTCAGCCTCGCTTACCACTGCAAGATAGACGTGGTCGAGGTGGCTGCGATCAGACCGGCATCCCTGCTGGGCGGCCGCCAGGGTCTCGGCCAGGGACTGGGCCAGCTCGTCCACCACGTGACCCTGCTGGTCGGTAAACGGCAGCTTCAGCGGCTCGAGCTCGTCCTTGCGAGCCAGCTCCGAGACCCACACCCGGATCTGCTCGAGCTGGCGAGCTACCTCGTCGCGGTCGAGCAGGTCTTCCTGAGTGGGCTGCAGCGTGCTGGCTCCCACCTCCACCAGTCCCGGCAGATCCTCCAGCAGCACCAACCGAACCAATCCTTCGGTGGCGGCGGCGACCAGGACCGGGTCGGGCTCTTGGAGCACGCTGGCCAGCAGGTCTTCAGCCAGGATGCGGGTCTGGCCCTCGCCCGCACCGTCGCGCGTGGCCAGCAGACGGGCGGCCGTCAGGCGCACCTCGGGCTCTTCCGAGAAGAGCTGATCGGAGAGACGCTGGCGCACCAGAGCGGCCAGGCGCTTTCCGTCAAACTGTTTGTAGGCGCCCCGCAGCTTGAGCGTGTCATCCTCGCACAGGCGCAGTACCACCGGCAGAGCCAGCCAGTCCATGCGCTCGGCGGTGCGCAGAGCCTGAGCCAGGGGCGCGTAGAAGTGGAAATCCAGCGTGCGATCTTCCTCCAGGACAGCCAGCAGGCCCTCGAGGGTGTCCTTGTGAACCAGACCTTCGAGCAGCGAATGGGCCCGGTCGGTGCGCAGGAAGCGGAGCAGGGTGGTGAGCAGCTCGGGGTTGGCCCGCAAGGACTCGCGCTGCACCGGACGCACCGCCTCGTGCACCGCGTGCACCAGCCGCGAGCGCAAGAGATAGCGCTCCGGCTCGGCCGAATCGAAGCGAACCAGGCTGGAGCTCTCGAGCTCGCGCAGCCGGGCCGGAAAAACCTCGGGCCGCTGCACCGTCATCCCCTGCCCCGAGTGCACCGTCCAGAAATCGCCCTGACGGCCCAGCACCTGAGAACCACTGACCGGCTCGGGAGGGGAGAGCATGACCAGCCCGGAGAATTCAAGCTCATATTCCAACTCGACACGGGCGGCGTCGGCAGCCACGGCCAACCGCTCCCACCAGCGACCAGGGCTGCCCTGACGGCGGTAGCAGGCGATCAGGCTGCTGGCAGAGGCTCGCGTCAGCTCGGCCAGAAAGTCCGCACTGTCGGCTGGCAGGGCTTCATCCAGGGCCAGCGCCACCAGGGGAAGCCCGAATGCCTGAGCAGCCGCCACCATGGCGTAGAGCGATGTATCCACGGTATCGGCGTGCTCGATCAACTCCGGGAGCATCTCGGGTCCGAGCAGTCCCGCGTCGGTGTCCACGAACAGACAGATGGCCATCATGGTGTGGGGATTCATGGGCTTACCCCGATCCACCAGCAGGCCGGTCAGAGCCGTCTGCTCGTCGTTAACCCGGAAGTGGCCCGTCGGATGCACCTCGCGCAGCTTCTTTGCGAAATCCCTCACCCGCTCGTTGCCGCTGTCACGGGCCAGGTCTTCGAGCACGTCCAGGGCCGTGCGCCGGGTGCGCAAACCGGCCATGGCGCGGGCGAAGTCGCTCTCGCCCGAGCCTCCGAAAGCGTCCTGCACCAGGCCCAGGTCGGCCGGCTCGACCCTCCAATCGCTCAGAGCGCCGCGGCTGGCCCGGGCCAGCAGTGCAAAGGCAGCTACCGTGTTGGCCTGAAAGCGCAGCTGCATGGCCAGCTCGTGCACCGAGACCTGACTTTCGGTATCCAGCGTCACCTCGGCCGGCGAGAGGCCCTCAAGACGGGCCGCCAGCTCGGGCCGAGCCGCGCGGGCCAGGTTCAAGAGCACCGAATGGAGCGTGCGCTTCTCCTGGGTGAGCCCCCGCAACAGCTCTCCCATCTCGTGAACAGGCAACGTAGCCGGCACGACGGGGGGAGGCACGGGCGAAGGCTCGGGAACGGGCGGCGCCGGCGCAATGGGAGCAGCCTCCGCCTCCCCCGCTGGCGCGCGACCGAACAACTTGTTCCAAAAGGCCATGACCGGCGGGGAAGTTCCCTGAAGATCTCCTGAAGGCCTGCCTGGCCAAACCTCGTTGCGGTGCGCTCAACATTCCAGGCCCGCGCATTGACCATGCTATGAACTCATGCCAGGTTGATCGCCCTTCCACTTCACTTCGTCGTGCGTTTCGAAAGGCAGGACGAAGTTTAGAAGTCGGTCTCCTCGGGAGCGGCCGTGGGAGCAGGAAGCGGCGCGGGGGCTGGCTGGGGCGGAGGGAGAATCTCCATAGGCGTGGGCGGAGCAGTGGACGGCCCTTCATCCACCCATTCATCCGAGGGGGTCTCCTCGGCCAGGGGCACGTCCTCGCCTGCCACTGGCTCATCGGGGGGCAAGAGGTCAGCCGGAGGAGGGGCGACATCAGATGCCTTCAGGTGCACCTTGCAGATGTCAGCCGGGGCAGCGGATGGCTTCATCAAGACGTCCTCCACCTCGGGACAGCCCTCGGTGGCCATCAGGCGTGTCTGCGAGCAGAGCCGGAGGCTCACCTCGCGGTCTGGCCGAGCGGGAGCGGCCGCGCTGGGCCGAGTCGGCCTGGGGAAGCTCCCCACCGGAGCCCCCTGCAGGGCCACCCCCATGATCTGGCGGAAGATCGCGGCCGGCAGGTCGCCACCAAACGAGCGCCACATCGGCGAGTTGTCGTTGTTTCCGACCCACACCGCCAGCGTAAACTGAGGGGAGAAACCGCAAAACCAGGCGTCCTTGAAGCTATCGGTGGTACCCGTTTTTCCTGCGATAGGCCGACCAGGAACCTGGGCCCGGGTGCCCGTGCCGGAGGTCACCACGCTGACCAGCATGTCGGTCAGCGAGCTGGCGGTCTCGGGCCGCAGCACCGGGAAGTCATCCGGGCGCCGGTGGTCTTCCACGACCTCACCGTGGGAGTCCTGAACGAGCTTGATGGCCGTGGGGCGGCGGCGGATGCCGCCGTTGGCAACCACCGAGAACACCTCCGCCATCTCGAGCGGGGAGACCTCGGTGGAGCCGAGAGCGATGGAAAGGTGGGGGGGCAGCTCTTGCTTGATACCCATCTTGTAGGCCAGCGAGATGACCGGGTCGATGCCCAGCTGGGAAAGAAGCTTGACCGCCACCACGTTGCGCGAGTGTTGCAGAGCGGTTCGAAGCGGGATCTCGCCCATGAACTGACCATCCGAGTTCTTGGGCGTCCAGGTCGTGCCCCCCACATTGTAGCTGACGGGCGAATCGGCCACCACGCTGTCGGGGGCAAAGCCGTTCTCAAGCGCGCACGCGTAGACGATCACCTTGAACGAAGAGCCTGGCTGGCGCAGAGCCTGCCAGGCCCGATTGAACTGGTTGGTCTTGCTGTAACCCGTGCCTCCCACCATGGCCCGGATATAGCCGGTCTGGTTCTCAACCAGCACAGCCGCCCCGGTGTCCACGTTGAGCGCGTAAGCAGCGTTCTGCACTTCCTCGCGCAGGATCCGCTCGGCTTGTTGCTGCACCTTGATGTCGAGCGTGGTGTGAACCTTCAAGCCGCTCCGATAGAGCACTTCCTCGGGATAGCGCACGGACAGCTCGCGAATCACGTAGGTCGTGAAGTAGGGGTACTTGAGGAGGGTGGTCGTCTTGTCGCGCTGCGAATCGGGAAAGCGCATGGCCTGAACCTCGGCCACCGCCTTCTTATGCTCGGAAGGGGTCAGAGCCTCCACCGCCAGCATGCGCCCCAGCACGACCTCGGCTCTTGTCCGGGCGGCCTTCGGATCGACCAGGGGGGAATAGGCCGAGGGAGCCTGCAGCAGCCCCACCAGCAAGGCTGATTCGGCCGCTGACAGCTTGTCGGCAGGCTTCTCGCGATAGAGGCTGGCGGCGGCCGCGATGCCGTAAGCCCCGGCCCCGAAGTAGACTTGATTGAGATAGAGCTCGAGAATCTTGTCCTTGCTGTATTCCTTCTCGATCCGCTGGGCCAGTACGGCCTCCTTGACCTTTCGCTTCATGCTGGGCTCGGGAGACAGGAACAGGTTGCGAGCCAACTGCATGGTGATGGTGGATGCACCCTCGCGCCGACCCCTGTGGGTCAAATCGACGTAGACGGCGCGGCCCACGCCCACCCAGTCCACCCCGCCATGCTCATAGAATCGAGAGTCTTCGGTTGCCAGCAGGGCCTGGACCACGCCCGGAGCGATCCTCTTGAGGGGCACCCAGGTGCGATTCTCCTGAAACAAAGTGGCGATGAGAGAGCCATCGGCGGCATAAATGCGTGTCGTCTCGGCGGGCTCGTAATGGTCGAGCCGGCGCACGTCGGGCAGGCCCTGAGAGAGCTCGGAAACCATGCGGTAGGCCACCGCAAACGCGACCAGGCCTCCGGCCAGGGCGAGCAGAAAGCCCATGAGTAAAAACCGCATGAGCATTGTCAAGCAGCCAACCCGGCGCCTGGCTTCCTTCTTTCGCCCGCCCATCAAGAGGATTTTCGCCCTCGGAAGGGCGAGCCCTACCCGGAGGGGAATGAAGCGACCCAGACCGTGGCCCGCAAAGCTCTCGTAAACCCAAGCCAGCTGAAAGCGCTGCGCGATCTGTTGAGCCTTCCTCCGGATGGCTATCAGGCCGTGCTCGAGGAGTATCGACGCCTGCGCATCGATGCCCAGGAACGTCATGAGGCTGAGCTCTACCTGGGAATGCAGTCCTTTCGCCTGTGGCTTTTGATCACCAATTTCGCGCGCAACCGACCTTCCGAGGAAGAGCTCCAGTCGATTCTGCAAGAGGCCCTGTCCGCCCTGGAGAGCCAGGACAACAGTGGCTACCAGCGTCTACGGGTGCGCTTGAAGGCCTATGCCGGGCCTGCCGACCCGGAAATGGACGGCGAGCCGCCCGAGAGCCCTGCTCTAGAGGTCTTTACATCCTTCATCCAGCGCATGGAGCTTCCCCGATTTGCCAAGGGGGCCGAAATCCCCAAGGCCGAGGACGTACTGACCGGGGTGCTCTACACCCACGTCTTGGAACCGCTGGCCAGGAAGCTGGAAGCAGAAGAATGGCAGTGCCAGAGCCTCAAGGAATCGATGGCTTTGAAGGCAGCGCTGTGGGCGGCCACCGAATCGGATACCACGAAAATCAACCGCGAGAAACAGAGCAAAGCCAACATCGGGCAGATAGCCATGTGGCTGGTGGCCTTTCTGATGCTGGCCGGGATGGCCTTCGGTGGCTGGAAGATGGGCCTGTTCTGGGCCAAGAACAGCGACCCGATGAAGGCCCTGAACCAGGCCAAAACGGCCTTGAAAGCCTCTGACCTGGACGGTGCTATCAACCATGGCGAGCTGGCCCTGGAGCTGTGGAAAGAGCGGAAGGGGTCGGCAGCCGAGACGCGTCCGGTCCGCGAGCTTCTGAGCGAGGCCTACGCCAGGAGCGGACAACTCGACAAGTCATGCGAGCATTTGCAGGCCCTGGTCAAGAATTTTCCCAAGGAAAAGCGCTACCAGAAGCGCCTCAAAGAGTTGGAAGCAGCCAGCAAGAAACCCAAGAAGTAGACTCCCTCCCCGAATGTCCGGGGCCCGAGCCACCCGTTTGCATGAAGCCAAACCGGGCATCGATGCGTCATAATACGGCTATGATGATTCTTAGCGAGATGTCCCGCCAGCTCACCGAGCTGGTCCAGAAGGCCGGAGAGCTCACCGTGGCCGTGGATGCGCGCCGCCGGTTAACCTCGAGCGGCATCCTCTGGGGGGGCGACCTGGTGGTCACCGCCGCCCATGCCATCAAACGCGATCAGGGGCTCACCGTCTTTCTGCCAGACGGTCGCGAGCTGCCGGCCAACCTGGCCGCCCGCGACCCTGGCCGGGACCTGGCCCTGCTCAAAGTCGAAGGGCTGGAGCAGGCGCCCCCCAGCCTGGCCGAGCCGCCCGTGGTCGGTCAGCTGGTGCTGGCCGTGGCCCGCTCGCCGGTGGACGGCCTGGGCTGCTCGCTGGGTATTCTCAGCGAGCGCGGTGGGCCCTGGCGCACTTACGCGGGCTCGCGTTTGGAGCAACATCTGCAACCCGACCTCAGACTTTATCCCGGCTACTCGGGTGGCCCCCTGGTGGATACCGAGGGCCGTTTGATCGGCCTCAACACCGACGCGCTGACCCGGGTCGGAGTCGTGACCGTAGCAGCCAGCACGATCGGCGAGTTCGTGGAGAGCTGGCAGAAAGGAGCTCGGATCAGTCGGGCCTATCTCGGGCTGGCGATGCATAGCGTCAGACTTCCCGAAAAACTCCAGGCCCCCGGGGGAGCGCTGGTGCTGCACGTCGAGCCCGAGGGCCCGGGCGATCAGGCTGGCTTGCTGCCCGGGGACATTCTGATCTCGTTAGGCGGTCAGGCCACCCCGGGCCTGGAGGAGTTGTTGGCCTCGCTGGGCGACGTCAGCCCGGGGGAGAGCATCAGACTCACGATTCTGCGAGGAGGAGAGCCCCGCGAGGTAACCCTGGAGGCCGGCCTTCGTCCCGGACCCGTCGAAGTGCGGGAGGTCGACCAGGACTCGGGATGCTGATCCCCCCCGCCCGGGTGGCGGTGCAGGCCACCTCCAGCTCGGTGCGACGGGGACTGGCCGCGCTCATTCGGGCCAGTCCTTCGTTCGAGCTGGTCGACAGCGCTGCCGAGCTGGTGTTGCTCGAGCTTGAGCCAGGGGAATCCCTCTCCCTGGGCGCCTCACCGGTCCTGGTTCTGGCCGGACGCCCTCCCCTCCCCACTGAGCTCGGCCGCGTGCGGGGATGGATCCCGGCCGACCTGGATGAGGAGGACATCCTGGCCGCTTTGGAGGCGGTGGCCCGCGGGCTCATCGTGCTCCACCCGGACCTGGGCGCGGCCTCCGAGCCCGATTCGCAAACCCTGACCGGCCGAGAGCGCGAGCTCCTCGCCTTGCTGGCGGAAGGGTTGGCCAACAAGGAGATAGCCGGCCGACTGGGCATCAGCGAGCACACGGTGAAATTTCATCTCAGCTCCATCTTCACCAAGCTGGACTCCAATAGCCGCACCGAAGCCGTCACCGCGGCCATTCGCCGGGGTTTGATCCTGATTTGAGCGGGTGAAGGATTCCTCACCGCCGCAATCCAAGGGCTCAGTCGGCCCATGAGCAACAAATGTCTGCAGACGCGCTACCAGATCTTGCGCACGCTGGGACACGGGGGAATGGGCTCCGTCTTCCTGTGCGAAGACCTGCGCCTGCCCGGGAAACAGTGGGCCGTGAAGGAGATGCTCTGCCCCGAGAGCCTCCCCTACGGGGCTCGCGAGAGCTTCGAGCGCGAGGTGCGCATTCTGGCCGGCCTGCGCCACCGGAACCTGCCCATGATCGTGGACTATTTCCACGAAGAGGGCAACGAGTACCTGGTCATGGAGTATGTGGAGGGTCGCACCCTGCACGAGGAGGTTCGCCTGCGCGGCCGGGTGGACGAAATTCAAGCCCTGCGTTGGGGCCTGGAGATCGCCCGCTTGCTCGACTACCTGCATTCGCGCGAGCCTCCCGTCATCTTCCGCGATCTCAAGCCAGAGAACATCATCGTTCAGGAGAACCGCAGCCTCAAGCTGATCGACTTCGGGCTGGCCCGCCATTTCGTAGAAGGCAAGAGCCGCGACACCCACGCCTCGGGCTCGATCGGTTATGCTCCCCCCGAGCAGTGGGACGAGGCCGGCCAGACTGATGCCCGCTCCGACCTTTATGCGCTGGGGGCCACGCTCTTTTATGTGCTGACCGGGCAGGCTCCGTCGCCAGTCTATGGCTCCAACCAGCTGAGCAAGCATCGCGACGACCTCGACCCCGAGCTCGAGCAACTTGTGCAGCGCTGCCTGGAGATCGACCCCGACAAGCGCTACGGCTCGGCGGCGCGGGTGGTGCACGAGCTGTTCTTGCTGCTCTCGCGTCGCCTGCCCTCGGGCGACCTGGGGCTGCCTCCCCCCATCACCCGTCTGATTCCCCGCAAAGAGGGAGACCCTTCCCGACCACGCCTCTTCCGCCCGGCCCAGCGCCAGCGACCACTCTCGCGCTGGCCGCTCATCCTGTTGGCTCTGGCCACCCTGGCCTTCCTTCTCGGGGCCCTGGCTCTTCGACTGCCAACCAGCCTCCCCGGCCACACGCCCCGCTCCCAGGCCTGCACCCAGGCCCTCGACCTGGTGGCTCAGGGGCGTCCCAACCAGGCCGTGGCCCTGCTCGACAAGCAGCTCACTCAGCATCCGGACGACGCGGAAGCCCACATCCTGAAGAACAACCTCTACGCCCGCATGACCGGACGCGAGGTGGTCCGGGTGCCGGTAATCACCTCCCTGACCGGAGCCGATGGGATCGAGGGCTATCCCATGCTCTACGGCTTCGCCCTGGCCCAGCGCGAGATCAACACCCAGGGCGGCATCAGCCAGCACCCGCTGGTGCTCGACGTCTTCGACGACGGCTCGGACGGCGACCGGGCCCTCAAGCTGGCCGAGCAGATCGTGGCCACCCCCGAGTATCGACTGGCCATCGGGGCCTTCTCATCCCAGCGCTCGCTCAATATGGCTCTGACGTTCGACCAGGCCCGCATGACCCTGCTCGCCCCCACCGCCTCCGACCCGGCCATCTGGCAGACCAGCCCCTATCTGGTCACGGTAGCCGATACCAATACCTTCAGGATCCAGGCTCTGGCTCGCTACCTGCGGCAGCAGGGGCTCAGCAAGGCCGGCATGCTGGTGGACGAAAGCCTCAAATTCTCAGGCTCATGCTCGGAAATCTTCCACAAAGCCTTTCAGGAAGAAGGAGGTGAGGTGGTGGCCGTGCTCAACTTCGTGGGCACGCCGGCCAGCTTTGCTCCTCAGGTGGCCACCCTCGAGCAGCGCGGCGTGGATTGCGTCTTCTTCTCTGACTACAGGGCCTCACGGCTGGCCCTGTTCGAGCAGGCCCTGGTTGAGAAACACCTGCGACTGCCCGTGGCCAGCCAGGTGGCCCTCTTTGCCCCGGGCCTCTCAGCCTGCAACGGCCTTCTAACGGCCAGCTACTTTCATCCGGAAGCTCCCGACCCGGCCGTGCGCCAGTTCGTGGCCGAGTACCAGCAAGCGTTCGGGCTCAACCTGCCCAGCCACGTGCCCTCCGGCAGCTACGACGCCCTGCAATTGGCCGGCCTGGCCCTGGCCCGGGCTGGCCGCAACCGGCAGACGGTGCACGACTTCCTGATCTCGCAGCCACCTTACCACGGGGTCACCGGCCCCTTCGCGCTCGGACGCCAGCTCGAGCTGCGCAACGCCTACGTGGTGGAGATCCGCAAGGGTCGCTACGAGCTGATCTCGGTCGTCAAGAAGCAGACTCCTCGCTGAACGAGCCATCCAGGCGCTCGCCCCGACGCAAACGAAGCAAGTCGGCATAAGCGGTGGTCTTGCGCAACTCGCCCACCAACCGCTCCGCTCCCAGCGAATCGCGCAGGGCCTGCTGCAAAGCGTAACCGCGAGGCAGCCCCTGGGCCTGGAGGCTGGCGGCGGCCTCGCGCACTCCGGGAGTTTCCTCGGCCAGTTTCGTCAGCAACTGAGTGGAGGCGATCTCATAGGCCCCGATGGCGCGCAGAATGTCCCGGGTCACACCGTAGCGGGCCTCCTCGATGCGAACGTGCTTGTCGCGTGCCTGCAAGCCATCGAGCCTGGCCGTGGCGATGGTGCGAGAGCTGAGATCGATGGCCTCCTCCTCGAAGGTGCGCTGGAAGTCCTCCACCAGACGGGTGCGATTGGGGTCGTCACCATCCTGAAACGAGAGCAGGCCCGACAGCTCCCAGTTTTCCGAGAGACTTTTGCGGGACAGGCTCGTGGAGCCAAGCATGGCCATCTTCTCGGTGATCACGGCCTTCTGGTGAAGTTTGCGATCCTGGCCGCTGATGGGAGCCATCAGCAGGCTCCAACGCGTCTGGGCGCCCGCATCCTCCAGGGTGCGCATGCCCAGGTCGTTAGGAGTGTGGCCGTCTGGATAGACCCCGGCATCGGCCACCACGCGCACATCCAGGCCCGGCACCTCGGCCATCCGCTCGGCGACGGCGTCGGCCACAGCGGGAGTGATCATAAAGTCGGGCAGATACAAGAGCTCCTCTGCGGTGGCGATGGCATGCAACAAGATGGCCTGTCGGTCGGCGGGCAGGTGGCCCAGGACCAGGCTCGCGCTGCCCTTGATCGACCCGTCCGGGTCGCTGACGCGACCGGCCCGCTCCACATTCCCCGCCTCCTGGGTCCGCTGCACGGCTGATCCCAGCATCTTGAGCAACTTATCCGCCCCTTCGGGGGTTACATGCAGATAGTTGCCGGGCTCCAGCCCTCGCTCCAGGAAGACCTTCAAGTCCTGCAGGTCTGACTGCCCATCCCCGTTCAGGTCCTCCAACTGCACCAGGCGCGCCATGTCCCGGCCATGCGTGGCGATCTGCTCCGCGGGCGTGGCAGCCAGGGTGGGGAAGGCGCCCCTGTCTAGAAAGTGGATGCTCTCCCACAGCGCTACCAGCCCGGCCGGCCCTAACACAGCGTTCCCCGCCTGCAGGGTAGAAAGCTGGCGGGTGCCGTAAATATCCTTGAGGTCTGCCCCGGCCGACTCGGCCAGATCCCGCCGATAAATCTCGACCAGCTTGTGGGCCGCCGGACCAGAGATGAGCATGGCCGAGTCCACGTTGTCGCCCGACGAGGCGCTGGCGTTCACTCCGCCCAGCAACACGCTGTCGCCCACCCGAAAGAGCTTGCGGTGCATCAGGTTCTCAGTGTTGCCCAGCTTTTTTGAGACCGGAAAGAGCGTGATGGCGGCGTCGGTGCCCGCGGTGGTGCTCAGGAGCTGAAACAGGTTGCGCATCTTGCGCGGCAGTTCGCTGGCATCGAAGGAACGACTGTCCGGCTCCTTCTCGAGTCGCCCGGGATCGATGTTGACCCGCACCGGGCATCCAGCTTTGGCCGCCTGGGCCACCTTCTCCAGGAAGCTCCGATTGCTCAGCTCGTGGTACTGCAGGTCGATCTCTTGAGGCTGGCCGGCCCTGGCGCTCTGGATAGCCCCATCGAGCAGGGCCAGCTTCTTCTGCCAGATGGAGCCGCGCACCAGCACTTCCACCTGATTGCCGGCCAGGAGCAGAGGGTGCTTGCCAGCGACCATGGCGTTATAAGACTGCGTGACCGCCTCGATACCCTGGATCGTCTCATCCAGGCCCTGATAAAGCGCTGCCGCGACCGGGGTATCGGCGGGAGTTCCGCCGGCAAGCTGGCCAACGGCCTGACGATAGATGCGAGACTCTCCGGTATCCTGACAGCGCTGGTACTGATCGAGAAAGACGTGCAGGTCTTCCAGGGCACCTGCAACCGATCGGTCGCCTTCGCGAATGCGCTGGTGGAGGGTGCGGTGCTGGCTGCGGGCCTGACGGGCCAAGTTGGCCAGGCCGTCCTGGTCGGCGGGGGTGAGCTTGCCGGCCTCGGTCATCCGCTGCAACTGATCGGCCGGGATGGGATTCTCGACCTGAAGCCCCTGAGCACTGGTGGTCAGCTCGGCGATCTCCTCGGAATTCAGCTGACCCATCGGGTCGGGGCGGACATCGCCCTGGATGACGGCCAGGGCTGCTTGGGGACGAATGAAGACCGCGCTCGGGATGGACGTCACCAACTGCCTCCTGCCTGAAATCAGAGCCCCTGCAACAGAATAGTGGATGGACCCGCTCAGGTATCTGAAGAATTTGTTACACTTGTCCGGCCCGGCTCGATCAGTCTGGAAACCTTGGAAACCTGGCTGTAACGCGTTGAGCCTTACGCGCTGACGTTTTTGCCCATCCTTCGGGGGTGCCTCCCCACAAGTGCCGCCTCAATCCAGGCGCCATATCTTGACCGTGGTGTCATTGGCCCCCGAATAAAGACGCTCGCCGTCCGGGCTGAGCGCCAGCGAGACAATGGGGGCCTGATGGCCCACCAGACGCAAACGAGCCGGCCCCCCTTCCAGCCCATAGACCTCGATGGAGCCGTCCGACCGCCCCACGCAGACCCATCTGTGGTCGGCCGTACCGGCCGTAGCAGGGGCCTGGCTGTAGAGGATGTCGAGAGCAAGATCCGGGCTCCAGCCGCGGCAGCCATCCTCGGAAAACGTCACGATTCGCGGGCCCACGATGGCCAGCGCGCGAATAGCCGCCCCCCCCCGCTCGTAAGCGGCCAGCGGGCGTCCGCTGGCCAGCTCGAAGCGGTACAGGCTGCCGTCCTCGCAGCCGGCCACGCCCTCCTCTCCGACGCAGGCCAGGGCCCGCACCGCAGCGGTGGGCAAAGTCATGCGAGCCTGCAAGCCCCGCTCGCGGCGATAGGTCACCACCTCCAGGGCGGTGCCGCCAACCGCAACCCACGGCCCGGCGGCAGCCAGAGTCAGGGGGGAGCCAGACTGGCGACCGAGCTCGATACCGGGAAAGCGGCGCACGAGCCCCTCGGAGCTGACGGCCACCACCTGCCCGTCTGAAAAGACGGCCGGGGTCCAGCCCGAGGAATCCTCCAGACCGGTCTGAGGCTCGCCCTCGAGGCTGTAAATCTCGATGGGCTGGTAGGGAGAGGAGACGGCCAGCCCACCGACAGGGTCCACCGCCACCACGGGCCGACCGACAACTGACAGCACCCGCTCGAGCCGGGGCAGGCTGGTCAAGGAGCGCAGCAGCAAGGCGGGCTCGGCCGGGAAGACCCTCAGCTTCTGCCAGCCCACCCACTGACTCAGGGCGACCAGCAACATGCCTCCCCCTACCAACCAGAGCCAGCCATGGCTGGAGCGGCGCCTCCCCAGGGCAGCCCAGTCGAAACCCGGGAGCAGGGAGGCTTGCAGATCAGCGAGTCGAGCCTGCAAGACCTCGGCCTGGGGCAGAGTCTCGAAGACCAGCATCGTGCCCTCAACCTGGAGGGGCAGATCTTTCTGGGGCCAGACCTGGCTGCGCCGAGCGGCCGCCTGGCGCCAGCCGTCGGGCCAGCCCTGGGAACGCTGAAAGCCAGCGATGGGCTGCACGACTCTCTGCCCGGGAGCTCCCGATCCCGTGCGCAAGCCAAGCGCCACCACCAGCCCCTGGCGAGTCTGATAGGCGCTGGTAAATCCGGCAGGAGGCTGACAGGGCACCCAGCCAGCCCCCTGGATGAGCTCGGCCAGAGCTTTGCGCTGGAGCCGGCGCCGCCAGGCCAGCCAGAGCAGGGTGCCGACCGGCAGGCTGAGCAGGGCCAGAGGCAGGCTATAGCCCGAGACGAGGATCCAGCCGAGGGCCAGAGCCCAGGGCCAGCGACGGGTCGGGCCATGCCCGTCGAGGGTCAAAAGCCAGGCGGTAGGCAGGGCCAGGAGGGCCATGATCCCGGCGGCCGAGAGATCCATGTTGGCCAGTTTGGGCCCCGGAGGCCAATCCCTACCGCGGAGGACGCAGAAAGGGCGCGCCCCAGGTCGCCCGGTCCAGCCAGCTGGCTCCCTCTAGCTGACCCTGCACGTGATAGACCAGATCGCGCACCTGGTAGCGCAGACGGGCCAGCAACTCTTGATAGGCCTCGTCTTCGAGCAGGTCAAAGCCAGAAAGGTCGGTCTTGAGGCCATGGGCCGAGAGCACCGCCACCACCCCGGGAAAGCCCAGGTCGGCCCGTTTGAGAGACAGGGTCACCCCGTCCTGCACGAACAGCAGCGCCGCCTCCGGCCCCGGAGGATCGCTCAGAAACATCAGCAACCCGTGAGCCAGCACCACTTTGCGGTCGTTGCCAGGCAACTGGACGGGGCGAGGCGGAGGATCTTGCTTGAGCCGGGGGGCGGGAAGCGAGTGCAGCGATGGGGCCCAGATCTGCTCGGCCAGCCGCGCCCTGCGATCGCTGGGAATCGCGATCATCTCGGCCGGCGGCCCCCCCTGAGTGAGAATCCCCAACTGCAATATCTGGCGACGAGGCGCAAAAAGGGCCTCCAGGGTGGGGTTGTTGAGCAACACCCGGTTCAGGCGAACGGGAACCGGACAGAAGGCCGTGCGGCCGGCCACCTCGTCCAGGTCCGAGCGGGCTGCGCGGCGCAAGTAGTGGGGCACCTGAGAGATCGGCACCCGCAGGGCGTCCCCGAGTCGCTCCCAACGCGCCTCCTGGCGCTCTCCGCGCATCAATGTCAGCTCCAGCCGGGGAAGATGATCGGCGGTCCTGCTCCACTCTTGCTCGGGCGTCCAGAGCCACGACCCGTAACGCAGCTCGAGCCTGCGGGGCTTCTCTGCCACCAGGGCATTCAGGCCCACGGCCAGGTGGTGCAGGCCGCGCGGACCATGCACGTGGGCGTGCAGCAAATACGTGTCGAGCTTCTGAAGCTCGTCTTCCGGCAGGCGGGCATCCGCCCTGAGGGCGAGCCGAGCCCCCCGGTTGACCAGGTCCACCGCGCTGGCCGCCGAGGCCACGCAGGCCTGGATGACCTTCAACAGCCCTTCCCCCGGACGAGAGAGCTGATAGTGACCGAGCTTGCGCTGGGCCTGCAGGAAGTCGACCGAGAACGAGCCGGATGAGTCGACCTCGCCTTCCGATCGCAGTCCCTTCAGCAACTCTCCGAGCTCAGGGTCATGCTCCACCTGTTGAGGAAGTTGGCCTCTCAGCGACAGGTCCCCTGCCGGGCGGGGGCGAAGCAAATATCCTCAATTCCAAGCGCTTGAAGGTGAACCAGCATGAACACAGGTCGCATCTGGCCCAGCAGCATCCTGATCCTCGGACTGGGAGCGATGAGCGCGCTCAGCGCCCTCCCTCCCACGGGGGGCTCTTGCCCCTTGAAAGCCCGCCCGCACCTGGCAAGTACCGTTTCGACCGCGCAGCAGGTCTACCAGGAGACCTTGAGCTTGCTTGAAGATCGCGGCCAGCTAGACCATCGAAAGGTCAGCCAGAGCCTGGCCCGGGCCGTCAGCACCGAGCTGGCCCGAAGCGGACAGAGCACCGCGATGGTCGGCTTCATGCAGATGCTCTATCTGCCTGGCCAGCCAGAACGCTTCGTGAGCTCATTCTCAGCCCAGGTTCCGGCTGACCGGCTCTGGCAGGCCGCCACGGAGGGCCTGGCTCAGGCGGTGAGCGGGCCGGCCCGGCTGATGGGCCTGGAAGAGATGCGGGCTTACCAGTCGCTCTACTCGTTGCCTATGAACGGCATCGGGGCCGTGCTGTCCTCGACCATCGATGGTCAGGGCCTGATCATCCAGCGTCCCCTGCCCGGTCACCCGGCCGAGCGCGCTGGCCTGCAGCCCGGCGACCGCATCATCGAGGTCAATGGCGAGTCCACCCTGGAAATGGGCTTGTACACCGGCATGACCCGGCTGCGAGGCGAAGCGGGAACCAGCGTGGAGATCGCCGTAGAGCGCCAGGGAGAGGTGAGCCGGATGAGCATCACCCGCGAGCGCATCGACCCCGGGCCCTCGGTAAGCTCCTCCTGGTCCGACTCAGAGACCGGTCACATCCAGCTGTGCTGGATCGACTCCACCACCGCCGATCAGGTCAGCGTGGCCTTGAGCGAGATGGAGGGTGCCCGCCAGATCGTGCTCGACCTGCGCAACCTGGGGGGCCACGACGTAACCGCTGTTCAGCGAATTGCCAGCAGCTTCGTGCCGGCCGACACTCTGGTGGCCCGCATGGAGTCTCGCGAGGGCGCCCGCCACGAGCTGCGCACAATGACCCCGCGCCAATACTTGGGCCAGCTGATCGTGCTGGTCAATGAGCAGACCAGCGGCTCGGCCGAGTTACTGGCCTCCTGCTTGCAGGAAAACGGGGCCCAGCTGGTCGGGACGAACACAGCGGGCCAGCCGGCCAGCCTGACCGTGGTGCCGCTGGCCAACGGGACCGCCCTGCAGATTCCGGCCGAGAGTTGGTACAACTCCGCTGGCGACAAACTGGACGGAGCAGGGGTTCGACCCTGACCTGGAGGCGCGGCCGAAAAGGCCGTGCCGAGCCCACCGGAGTGGCCCGCCCGCAGGCGGGCCACTTTTCATTTCTCCCAGTTCAGAATCGCGATCGTCCAGTTCAAGATGGTGGCGAAGGCAACCCAGGCGAAATAGGGCGCCAGCAGCCAGGTCGCTACCGGGCTGAGGCTGGAGCAGCGCCAGCCAAGGTGGGCGATAGACCCCAACAACAGCAGGATCTCGACCCCACCTCCCAGCGGCGACTGAGCGCGAAAAAAGAGCGCGCTCCAGGCCAGGTTGAGCATCAAATTGACGGCAAAGAGCAACATCAGCTCGCGGCGTGTTTCTCCCCCGGTCGAATGCCAGACGATGACCGCACTGGTGGCGATGAGGGCATAGAGCAGGGTCCAGACCGGACCGAAGAGCCACCCGGGCGGTTGCCAGGAAGGCTTAACCAGCTCGAGATACCAGGCACTTTGCGGGTTGGTGGCCAGGGCTCCGAGGGCGGCCGTCAAACCGACCGCGGCGACGATGACCAGGGTGGGGAGAATCTCGAGATGCAAAGGACCTCCTCGCCTTTCAATTGGTCGGCCCGAGACCCCGGCCTGCCTCCTCCATTCGTGAGCCGCCGTCAGCCTTTGCCGTTGTGCAGGAGGCTGTCAGGAGGATTGTGGCCGGCCTCCAGAAAGGCGTCGGCCACTTCCAGCCAGGCCCGGGTATCGGCGTCGAGCTCGTTGCAACAGAGCGAATCGACGGCATGCAAGGCCGCCTCATCCTTCTCGCCCGAAGCCGTGAGGAGACGCACGCGCTCGCGATGTGCCGCGCCGTAGGAGGGGTCAGCAGCGATAGCGCTGTTGATCGCCTCCAGCGCCATCCGGATCTTGTTCATTCGCCCGTACGTGCGAGCCAGCTCGGCAAATGCCTTGGGATTGGCCTCCTTCTTCAAGATCTTCTGCAGCTGAAGGACGGCCAATGAATCCTTGTTGCCCTGAGCGTAAGCCCGCGACAGACGGATGGTCAACTCGGTATCTTCCACGTGAACCTTGAGAAGATCGCGATAGAACTCAATGAGCTCCAGATTCTGACTCGGCTCGGAAAGCGTCTCGAAGACCAGGTCGTGGGCCGGCTCGCAGGCCACGTCTTCACGAAGCACGTCGGACAGAAGACCCAGGGCGTCCTTGGCTCGACCCTCGGCGAGAGCGCCGCGAGCTTCAGCGATTGTTGCTGCGATGTCCATGAGAAGAATGGAGGCGATATTCCGCCCCCTTCTCCAGGAACCCTTTTCAACCGTTGACGCTACTTGCTCAGGCGAGCGATCGCATCGAGCAGTTTGTTTCGGCCCGCCTCTTGCGTACAATCGAGATTGACGAAGGTTTCGGCTGCCTTTCGCTTGCGGTAGAGAATGATGGTGTTCTTTACCCTGGGGTCGATGCTGATTTTGTATAGCTTGAGCGCCTCAGTGGCCTCACCTTGCAAGCTGGCCACCCCCACGCCGGGGACGTTCAGCTTGACCAGAGCGGCCTCGGCTGGATCGCCCGGCTTGAAGAGGACAAAGGCCTTGAATTCGACTTTCTGGTGCTGTTTGACGGCCTCGTCGAGCAGCTTGGCGATGGCCACGGTGTTGGCCGGGCTCTCCTGTTGAAGATAGACCTGCACCGCAGGTCTGGGGCCGTACTTTCAAACCGGGCAAATGGTTGTCCCCTTGTCGGGCCCCGTCAAGTGGGTGGGGTTGTAGGCGGGGGCGAAGTCTCCCGGTGCAAGGCCCGAGGTTTGCGCCAGGGCGCCCAGCACGCAAATAGCGGCGCAGAGTAGGAAGCAGATGGTCTTTCTCATCCCTCAGCCTTCTCCGCTGGCCGGCTCTGGACCTACGTAGCGGGCAACCGGGCGCAGCAGGCGACCTCCGTGCCTCTGCTCGTAGAAGTGGGCCGACCAGCCGGCCACTCGTCCGGTCGCGAAGACGCCCGTGAACGCCTCTCGCGGCAACCCGACGGCCTCGAGCAGAACGGCGGTATAGAACTCGACGTTGGTCTCCAGGCGCCGATCGGGCTTGTGCCGGGCAAGCTCTTCCAGAGCCACCCGCTCGACCGTCTCGGCCTGAGCCAGACGCGGGCTCTGCTCCAGCGTCAGCACTGCCCGCTTCAGCACCTCGACGCGCGGATCGCGCACCCGGTAGACTCGATGCCCGAAGCCCATCAGGCGCCGGCCGAGGGCCAGTTGCTCGCGTATCCAGCCTCGCGGATCGGCCTGACAGGCATCCAGCATATCCAGCACCGGACCGGGAGCTCCACCGTGAAGGGGGCCTTCCAGAGCCGAGAGCGCTCCCACCAGGGTGGGAAAAAGCTCGGCCCCCGTGGAGGCGATCACTCGCGCGGTAAAAGTGGACGGGTTGAGCCCGTGCTCGGCCACGGTGACCAGGTAGGCCTCCAACGCTTTCCAGCGTAACGGCTCGACCGGGCCTGCTTGCAGCATCTCAAGCAGGCTCTGGGCCTGGCCCCCATCGATCCGCGGGGCAACCGGAGCCAGTCCTCGACGGCGCCGGATCACGTTTGCCAGGCCAACCGCCACGGCCCCGGCGGCAAGGTGGTGGGGCTCGACCTCGCTCTCGGGACGCAGGACGGTGAGCAACAGACGCAGAGCCCCGGGATAGGTCAGCTCGTCGGTCCGCTCGAACCAGCTCTCGAGCTGGGCGTAGGCCAGAGCCCGGGCTCTGCCCAGCTCGACCTCCTCTTCCTCCCACAACAGCCCGCATACGTTCTCGTAGCTGACTTTACCGGCCAACTCCTCCAGTCGTCGGCCCCGCAGCACGAGCTCCCCCTTGATCCCGTCCACCCGACTGAGGTGGGTCCGGGTCACCTCCACGCCTTCCAAACCGCTTGTCATCCGATGCTTCCTCCTTGCTCCACTCGGGCCCATCATGGTATAGATTGATCGAATTCGTCAATCTTGATCAAGCAATCAACATGAGTTATCTGACCGCCGAAGAAGCCTGCCGGCGGCTGGGCGTCAGCCCGGCCACCCTTTACAGCTATGTCAGTCGCGGCCTGCTCGGCTCCGAAGGCCAGCCCGGCTCACGCCGCTGCCTGTATCGAGAAGAAGAGGTCGAACATCTGGTGAGCCGCCGGCGTCATCGCCGCCACCCCGAGCAGGCGGCAGCGGAAGCCCTGCAATGGGGGAGCCCGGTGCTTCAATCCGCGCTGACCTCGATTCAAGACGGCCAGCTCTATTACCGCGGTCAGCTGGCTACCGAGCTGGCCTCGCGAAGTTGTTTCGAACAGGTGATCGAGCTGCTCTGGGAAGGGAAGCACCGGCCCGGCCTCCCTCCCCCCGGGCCCTGGCAGGAGGCTTTCAAACTGGCCAGCAGTTTGGAGCCAACGGAAGCCTTCCGACTGGTCCTGGTGGCGGCCGGCTCCATCGACCCGGCGGCTCGCGATCTGCAACCGGACTCCGTTCGCCGCACCGGCTCTCGCATTTTGACCCTGCTCGCCTGCTGTCTCACCGACTCCCATCGAGCCGGGCGCCCGCTGGCCCGTTCCCTGGCCTCGGCCTGGACCCCCGGGAACCCGGCCGCCGAGCGAGCCCTGGAGGCCACCCTCATTCTGTGCGCCGACCACGAGCTGAACACCTCAGCTTTCACGGCCCGTTGCGTGGCGTCTGCCGAAGCCAGTCCCTACGCGGTCGTGGGCGCGGCCCTGGCGGCCCTGGAGGGTGGGCGTCACGGGGGGCACACTCGTCGGGTGGCGGCACTCTTCGAGGAGGCCAGCCACCGCGGCGCCCGGCCCACCCTGGAAGACCGATTGCGCCGGGGCGAGCCGATCCCCGGTTTCGGCCACCCCCTCTACCCCGACGGAGACCCCCGGGCGCGCCATCTGCTCCACCAGGTGACGGCCTGCGCCCTGGGGCGAGAGCTGCTCCAGGCTGCCGAGAGCCTGTTTCTGCGGCCTCCCTCGCTCGACTTCGCGCTGGTAAGCCTGGCCCGGGCCCTGTCTCTGCCCCCAGGAGCTCCCCTGACCCTGTTTGCGCTTGGTCGCACGGCGGGCTGGCTCGCTCACGCGCTGGAGCAGTACCGCCAGGGCTGGATGATCCGACCCCGGGCCCGCTATACTGGGGTCTAACATGTTGGAAATCGTTCATTCGACCGGGCTTTTCGCCCTCGACCTTCCGCCCGGTTGGAGCTGGCACAACGAGCCCGATGGGGGAGCGGCCGTCCCCCCGGGCGCTCCCGGCGCCCTGGTCATCTCCGCCCAGGCCGTGGAGGATCCCACGCGCCTTCCCAATCTTTCCCGGATGCTGGCAGGTTTTCTCACCCTCCGAGGACGCCCTGTGGCTGCCGACGCTCTGGCCAGCATCCAGGCCGATGGAAGCCACGGGGTTTCCTACAAGTACAACGAGGGAGAGCACTTCTGGCAACTCTGGGTGGTGGGAAATCAAGCCACCTGGGCCCTGCTCTCCTATAACTGCCCGGCCGAGTTCCAGGACAGTCACCGGCAGGCCCTGGAAACCATTGTGGCCAGCCTGCGACTCTCGGTGCTGGACGAGGTGTGATCCCGCTCACAGACCCGAGAGCCGTCACCAGGCTATACTGAGGGCACGAAACCTCCCCCAGCTTCTCGCAGAGGTGATTTATGATGACAGGATTCTTTGGGCGCAAAGCCCGTCAAGCTCTAGAGCTGATTCACCAGCTCAAAGGTCTCCCGACAACGGCGCGCTCCGAGGCTACTCCCGCCAAAGCAAGCCTGGCTATGTCACCCGCCGACGATTTTGTCCCCATGACGAAAGTGGACCGCATTTTGATCATGATGGCCCAGCGACCCTGGGATGCAGAGCCCGTTCGTTTAATGACCAACCTGCTCTCCCCCGCCCGGGTCAACTTCCGAAGCGATACGCGCTTTGGGGTGGGTGACGAGATGCATTTGCAGATCTTGCTCGGGCACTGCACGCTGGAGATGCAAGCCCGGGTAACCTCGGCCCTCATCGTGGAAGGCGAGTGCCGGGGCGAGCTGGCCTTGATGTGCAGCTTCTTCGAGCGCGAGAAGATCCGGGACTTCACCAGGCGCTTCCGCTCGCTCGAAAGCATCTAACCGACCTGAAAGAGTAAAAAGACGGGAGGGATGTCGAACAAACCCTGAAGTGTGCCGCGCCCCAACATATCGAGTCACCGAGGTGGGAGCCGTAGCTACGGCTCCCACTCCCATTTGATGAGCCGTCCGCTGGGCTGGAACCCGGAGTTGTTCCCTCCCCAGGCCTGGGCGTTCGTTCAGAGGCATCTTCCGGGCCAGAACGAGCGGTTCGTAGGCGGAGAAGCAGCTCTTGCTGGCTTCTGGTTTCACCATCGCTTGGTGGACCGGGTAGAGTTGGTGGTTACCAGCCAGGAGGCGCTCGAGCGACTTCAGAGCGAGGTCGCCAGCCAGCCCCGCCAGGTGCTCCCCGGCTTCATCCGCTATGACGAGGTCGACCTGATGGTGGACCATGCCCATGTGATCGACGCCAGCAAGCCCGTGGAAGAGGAGATCCGGGCTGATTCCCTGGAGGATCTTGCGGCCGACCGACTGCTGCGCCTGGCCGGCGGCGCCCAGGGCAGCCTGCTGGTGGACCTCTACTTTCTCGAGCGCTATCGGGTCGATCTCCTGGCAGCCGCAAAGGGAGCGGCCTGCAAGGACCTGGGTCTGACCCTGTCAGCGCTAGCGGTGCAGTTAGCCCGGTCGCGACCGACCCGGCTGCCGGAAGGCTTGCTCCGTCCGGTGGAGTTACCCGACCTGCTCTCCTTTCTGGAAAGCTTGATCGAGCGCTTCGGCATGCAAGTACGTTTGTGAAAGAGACGGGTTAGACCCGTCTCTTTCACTTCAAAGGGCGATGGCCGGACCTTCAGCAGCTCACCTCAGCCGAGCAGACCGCCGATGGCCCCGCCCAGGCTCAGGGACGGCCCACCGAAGGGCAGCTTGATGCTCAGCGAGTGGGAAAGGCCGCCTGTGCCTGCCGCCCCTGCCAGCGAGATGCCTCCACCAAACGGGTCCTTGATGGCCAGGCTGTGAGCCAGCCCGCCCTCGCCTGCGGCGTGAGAGGCGGCGATTCCGCCCCCGAAAGGATCACGGGCCGCCAGGCCGCCGCTGATCCCGTGCCCACCCGCGCCGGCGGCCGCGAATGCACCACCGTTGCCGACGCCGGCCTGGGCGAAGACACCCTGTCCGAAGTTCGGGTTCTGCTGGTTGAAGCAGTGATGGCCATGGGGGCCGTGATGGCCGTGATGGCCGTGGGGGCCGTGAGGACCACAGCCGGGCTGGCCGGTCAGGCCGCGAAGCACTTGCATCAAGGTTCGAAGCATCTGCTTGAGTGGATTCTGCTGGCCGCAGCACTGCCCACCGAAGCGATTCTCCTGCAAATTTCCCGCCCCGGCTACTGCAAACGCTCCTACCATCATAACCCTGGTCCTCCTTGAAGTTCTCTCTTGACCCGGATCTCACGACGCAGCAAGAGTTCGTAAACGTCGGTTTTGTAAACTAATTGTAAAACGAGCGACCTACCGCCTTTGCCACCTCCTCGGATCGCTGCATGAGCTCGGCGAAAGCCTGGAGGCTGAGTGCCTGGGCGGCATCCGAGACGGACCGGTCGGGATCGGGATGGGTCTCCACGATCAACCCATCGGCTCCAGCGGCCACGGCGGCCAGGGCCAGCGACGGAACCAGAGCGCGGTCGCCAGCGGCGTGGGAGGGGTCGACGATGACCGGAAGGTGGGTGAGCCGCTTGAGCACCGGAACAGCGCTGATGTCCAGCGTGTTGCGAGTGGCCTGCTCGAAGGTTCGGATGCCTCGCTCGCAGAGCATGACCTGAGAGTTTCCTTTGGACAGAATGTACTCGGCCGACATCAAGAGCTCTTCCAGCGAGCTCATCATGCCCCGCTTGAGCAGCACAGGCACCCGGCACCGGCCCAGCTCTTGCAAGAGGGCAAAGTTCTGCATATTGCGAGCACCCACTTGAATCACGTCCGCGTAACGCGCCACCAATTCGACGTCGCCGGTGGTGAGACACTCGGTCACAATGCGAAGGCCGGTGCGACTCTTCACCTCGGCCAGCAGCTCCAAACCTTTGGGTCCCAGGCCCTGAAAGCTGTAGGGAGAGCTGCGCGGCTTATAGGCTCCCCCCCGCAGGAAGGGGACCTTGCTGGCGGTCAATACCTCGGCCACGGCCATCAGCTGGGCATGGCTTTCCACCGCGCAAGGCCCGGCCATCATAGCCAGACGAGAGCTTCCCACAGGAACTCCACTGATGTGGAACAGGCTGTCCTCGGGCCGAAACTCACGACTGGCCAGACGATAGGGTCGACTGGCCGGGAAGACGCGCTCCACCCCCTCCATGGTGCCCAGGCGCGACTTGACGGGTTCACTCTCGCCGCTCAACATGCAGCCGATGACGGTCTGGTGCTCGCCCCGAGACAGGTGCGGCTGCAGCCCCAGCCCCTCAATTTCCTTGAGAACCGCGCCGATCTGGCGCACGGGGGCGTGCTTCTCCATCACGACGATCAGCATGTCAATCCTCTCAGGAAAGCTTCCACATCCTCACCCCGCTCCAACCTCTCGAGCAGAGCGCTCCCGACGATGACGCCGCGAGCCTGCCGGGTGACCTGACGCACCTGCTCGGGAGTCGAGATGCCAAAACCCACGCAGACCGGCACCCTGGAGCTGGCCACCGCCCGGGCGATCAGCTCGTCCAGATTCTCGTCCAGTCGGCCTCGACTTCCGGTCACCCCCCGCACTGAAACCAGATAGAGAAAGCCCCGGCTGCGCTGGCCCAGAAGCTCCAACCGCTGAACCGGAGTCGTAGGGGTCGCAAGCTGGACCAGATCGATCCCTGCCCTCCGACTGGCCGCCTCGAGCTCGTCCGACTCCTCCAGGGGCAGATCGGGCACGATCAGCCCCACCCCACCGGCGGCTGCCAGGTCCTGGCAGAACTTCTCGTATCCTCGCCGATAGACCAGATTGGCGTAGGTCATGGCCACGGCCGGGAGCCCACTCAGTTCCACCGCCCGGCGGATCAACTCGAGCGAGCGCTCGACCGTCACACCGCTCTCCAGCGCCTGTTGGGAGGCCCGCTGGATGGTCGGTCCGTCAGCTACCGGGTCGCTGAAGGGGATGCCGACCTCGAACAGGGGGCAGCCAGCCCGAGCAGCCGCTGCGGCCGCCTCCAGAAAGGCCTGCTCACCAGGCCACCCGGCCGTCAGGTAGGGGATCACCGACCGCTCCGGCAGGCTGATCATTGCCCATCTCCCAGCAAGCGCCGCACTTCGGCAACGTCCTTGTCGCCGCGACCCGACAGGCACACCAGCAGATCCTGATCCGGGCTCATGGAGGAAGCCTCGCGCTGGCACCAGGCAAGGGCGTGAGCGGACTCGAGAGCGGGCACGATGCCCTCCAACCGGCACAGCAGCACGAACGCATCCAGGGCTTCCCGATCGGAGACCGCCACATACTCCACCCGCCGGCTGTCTTTCCAGAAGCTGTGCTGGGGGCCCACCCCGGGATAATCCAGTCCGGCCGACACCGAATGAGTGGCCTGCACCTGCCCCTGAGCATCCTGCAGCAAGTAAGTGAGGGCTCCGTGCAAGATGCCCGGCTCACCCGAGCTGAGCGAAGCGGCGTGCTGGCCTGGACCGGTGCCGAAGCCGCCGGCTTCCACCCCCACCAGTCGCACTCCGCTCTGGTCGACGAAGTGGGCGAACATTCCAGCGGCATTGGAGCCCCCGCCCACGCAGGCCACCACCACCGCGGGCGATCGACCGAGCTGGGTGGATGCCTCGCGTCCGATCACCGCCTGGAAGTCACGCACAAGCGTCGGGAAGGGATGAGGGCCGACCACCGAGCCTAAAATGTAGTGGGTGTCGTCGACCGTGGCCACCCAGTCGCGCATGGCTTCGTTGGTGGCATCCTTGAGGGTGCGTGAGCCCGACTCCACGCTCACCACCCTGGCCCCCAGGAGCTCCATGCGATAGACATTGAGGGCCTGGCGACGCACATCCTCGGCCCCCATGTAGATCACGCAATCAAGTCCAAACCGGGCGCACACGGTGGCGGTGGCGACACCGTGCTGCCCTGCCCCGGTCTCTGCAACAATGCGACGCTTCCCCATACGACGAGCTAACAGCGCCTGCCCCAGGCAGTTGTTCAGCTTGTGCGAACCAGTGTGGTTCAAGTCTTCGCGCTTGAGCCAGACCCGCGCTCCGCCCCAGTGAGCGGTAAGCCGCTCGGCCGGGTAAAGGGGGGTGGGCCGGCCGGCAAACAGGCTCAGGTGGGCCGACAATTCGCTCCAGAACGACTCGTCGGCGCAGGCCCTGGCATAACCCGCCTCAAGCTCCTGAAGGGCGGTGATGAGAGTCTCGGGAACAAATCGCCCACCGTAAGCACCGAATCGGCCCCGGGAGTCGGCCAACTGAGAGCGCACGGGACCAACGGGTAACTGCATTGAAGCGGCTTCGCCTCGCGACCAGCAGTGCCTTCTTCATTGAAGGCTTTCCGACCGTATGCTACACTTTGGGTATGTTCCGGGATCGGCGTCGTGGCTATAACTTCCTGGAGATAATGGTCACCAGCCTGATCTTCTCTACCATCATGCTGAGCCTGATGAGTGTCTGGATCACCCACGCGCGCTCGGTCGCCAAAGCCCGCACCCGGATGGCCGGGAATTTCCTGGCCGAGCGCCAGATGGAAGAGTGCCTGGCCCGCGGTTTCTTCGGGGTGGACGGGATGGACAACACTGGCGACCCGGATACCGACAAAGAGCTGTATATGAAGACGACCCTGCGGGGCTGCGAAAATACTCTCATTTACCACTACCACATCAAAGTCACCGACGTCGATCCTGACCGCAAGTCGATTGAGGTGCGCGTCACCTGGACCGAGTCCAATGAGCTGCGGGAGGTGCGCATTGAGTCTCTGCTCTCCCGCGCGGGCTAGGAGCGCAGCCGGAAACCCCCTTGACACAGTTTTCCGGCTGCGCGACGCCCAACTTGCTGTGCTAGAAGTTCGGCCGCCTACAATATCTTGTGGTGGCGGAGGCTCCCTCCGACACCACATGGGGGTTTGCGGCCGGACTTCTAGATCTCGTGGCACCAGCTTGTTCGAGATGCTGGTGGCCATGTTTCTCATGAGTCTCATCTTGATGGTCATCCACACCACCTTGATGGCCGGGATCAACTACTACCGAACCCAGAGCGCGACCATCGACGTGCAACAGAGCGCCCTGCTCGCCATGTCGGCCCTCACCAACGAGCTGGTGGAATCGAATGCAGGTAGTATGCTGACCGACATGAATCCACCCACCATCGGGATCGTGTTCGGCTCCCCCCGAGACCTGACCGGTCAGGTCAACTATTCCGACACCAAGCTTCAGTGGAGCAAATTCGTGTGCTACTATTTAGATGTGGTAAACGATGTTCCATGCTTGATGCGCACGGAAAGACCGCTGACCGACTTCCCCGGTACCGGCGATGGGGGCTACCCTCCGCCCATCTCCACCGCCTGGGACGCCGATTTCTTTCGCAGCACAGCGGGCCACAAAGCCAAAATTGTCGCCCGCAACATCTCCCGACTCGAGTCGACCCAGAGCTTCCCGCTCCCGATTCTCATCGAAGCCTCGGTGTATGATCGCTACCAGTTCAAAGTCGAGCTCGAAACCAAGGTAACCCCCAAGAACTGAGGTGCAGCCCGTGAGTAAGATGAAATTGACGGCAAGAAAAGGCTCACTGCTGGCGGTGGCCATTTTGACCACCTCCATTCTGGTGCTGCTGGTGGCCATCATCGGCTCGAGCACCGTGTTCCATATGCAGAACACAACCCAGGTGGGAGGAAAGAAGGAGGCGCGCTATATCGCTTACTCGGGTATTCAAGAAGCGATGGCCCGCCTGCTGGCCGACGAGACCACCTGTGATCGCTGGCCCTACACCTTTGACGGCACAATGCCGGGGGATACCAACCTGCGCTATGAGGTCGCGGTCTGGAGCAACATCACGGGTGTCAACCCGAAAACCTTACCGGGAAGCTCGAAAGCAGTTCCCGGCGGAGCGGCTTACATCGATTCCACCGGCTACCGGGTGGGCAGCAGCGGGCCGCGCACCAAGATCGTTGGCGGCATGGCCGGGCTGGCCATGAAGAACAAGCCGGTATTCGACCAGGCTGCCTACGGTGATCTGTTCGTCGGGCTGACCAGTGGTAGTTGGACGGACAGCTATGACTCATGGTCCACCTACGCGGGCCCGCCCGCGTCTGCTCCATCAGGCCTGGCGGGAAGCGGGAATTATGGCAGCGGGGGAGGCGGCGGCGGCGGTGGTCCCGGTGGCGGCGGTCCCGGTGGCGGCGGTCCCGGTGGCGGCGGTCCCGGCATCAATGTTGGCGAAGGCACCGTAGCCAGCGCGGGATACATCGCGCTGGGAAGTGGCGTCTGGGTAGACGGCAACGCCGAGCTGTCTCCCATCGCCAAGTTGAACTCGCTCTTCGCTGGTACTTCCACCAGCAGCGGAACCACGAGCGGAACCACGAGCGGCACCACGACCGGGGGAACCTCCGGACTGACAACGGGAGGAACAACTTCAAGCTCTGACCCGGAGCGGGTTCGCCTGGAGGGAGGCGTAATGACCGGCACCACCAAAACGGCCACCGATCCCACCGTGGTGCCCGGCTTCCGCGCCCCTTACCAGCAAACTCCTACCGATCCCGACATCGACACTTCCACGCTCCCCCGCAACAGCGGCGGCGGCGGTGGCGGAGGGAACGGTGGCGGAGGAGGGAACGGGAACGGTGGCGATGACGATGACGATGACGACAACAACGGCGGCCCACCGCCGCCGCCCCCGTCCGGCGAGCTCCCACCCAACACCACCTACAAGAACGTAACTGTGCCGCCTGGAGACCGGGTCAAGCTCAAATCAGGCACCTATTACATCTCCAATACCTTCAGTGCCGACGGTGCCGAAATCGATATTGACAGCGCAGGAGGCCCTGTTATCCTCTACGTCGGCTACCAGATGGATCTGAAGAATACCAAAATCAACAACGTCAATCCGCGTGACCTGCAGATCTACTTCACCGATGAGGTTCCGCCCGAAGTTCTGGCCACAATGGGTACCTCAACTGGAGGGGGGGTCCCCACCGGGTTTCACGGCGAGCCGACGGAGCCGACCGGGGGCTCGGGCTCGGCCGACCTGAATCCCGGGTCCCTCTTCAATGTTGAGGGCGGCAGCGGCACATTCGTTGCAGCCGGAAAAGACACCACGATCACCCTCAAGAACACCGAAGTCTTCGGATCGGTGGTTGGCCAGGTGGTCACAGCCAATGCCAGCAGCATTCACTACGACAAGAATCTCAAGGGGATGCCTCTGGGCGGTGTGTCGGACTGGATTCTGGAAGGTCTGCACGAGACGACCCGCTGAGGGCTCTGGCCACAAAGCGTCGGATCAAATCAGCGTCCTTACGACCCGGCGCGGCTTCCACTCCGGTGGAGACATCCACTCCGTCGGGCCTCACCAGGTTGACCGCCTGAGCCACATTCTCGGCAGTCAGTCCCCCTGCCAGCCAGATCGGTCCAGGTCGATTCCAGCCAGCCAGCCATTGCCAGGCAAACGGAACTCCCGTACCCGGTTGCGCCGCATCCAGCAAGAAAGCGGCTACTTTGCCCGCATAGGCTGCTACCTGATCGAGCTGGTCCTGGGACTCGAGCCGAAAAGCCTTCCATACCCGAGGGGCGTAGCCCTGACAGAACTCCGGTGACTCGTCACCGTGCAGTTGCACGAACTCACAAAACTCCAGGCACTCCTCCACCTCAGCCGGGGAAGGGTTGACCAGGACAGCCACCCTCACCGCTTCCCCGGCCTGACTGGCGAGTCGACGAGCCAGATCCAAACATATCCGCCGTCGGCTCGGGGCCAGCACGAAACCGACCGCATCGGCACCGGCGCGAAGGGCGATCTGGACCGATTGAGCGTCAGTCAGGCCGCAAATCTTGACTTTCAGTTCAGGTCGACCTCGCGCTGCGCAGCCGACAGGTGCTCGCGAATGCGGGCCACCTCTTCCTGCTCCATCTCCTCGAAATAGCGCCGCAGGCTACGCACTCCCTCCAGCACGTCCCAGATGGCCAGTGCCATCGCCAGAATCACCAGTCCCAGGACCCAGAGCCAGTGGTCAAGCATGGCCCGCGTTTCATCCATCGATTGGGCCGGCCCGGGAGCCACTTCCCCAAGATGAACCAGGACAGCGATCGCGATCATGGTAAGAGCCCCCGCCATACGCCGAACGAAACGAATTCTTGCGGGTTGCCGGGCCCGGCGCCGCTCGCGGGTGTAGTGAGCCAGCTCAAGATGCATGAGCACGCATCCGATCAGGGTCAGCCCCACGGGGAACAAATAAAGGCGCACCCACTCCATGTACTCAGGTTACCCCTCGCATCTGGCGCTGTCAAATCAAGCCAGCAAGCCTCGACCGAAGATCAGGCCGAACGAACCCGATAGACCTGGATCGGCTCCTGACGACCTCTCACGAACAGCGAGCGCAGGGGCTCGGCCACCACTTCCTGGTTCAAACTATCTGCGCTGATCAAGATCTCGTCCTGCAGATCGCGCGAGAGCTTTTCCAGCCGTGAGGCGCCATGCATCAACTCTTGCCGAGCCACATCCTCCCACGAGTCATTGGGACCGCGGTCGGGGAGCCGACCACCGAAGATACCCGCGGAAAAACTGGGCAGCCTGGATTCCAGGCTGTAGCGCTGCAAAACAGCTTGAATCCGAGTTTTCATCGTGCGAGCTGACCGAACAGCCCTCACCCCGTGGTCGTCCCCGCAGAAGGCTGCCAGAACCTTTGTGCCATAACGTTCCAGGAGACGCCCGGAATTCGTGCGCACCGAGTTCTCCAGCTCTTCGACCAGTACCGCCTCGAGCTCGGTGGTCTCCAGGGGGCCTTTATCGCGGGTCAAGCGGCCAAAGTTGGGGATGTCAGCAGCGAGCAGGCTGACCTGGTCTCCAGGCACGGGCTCGGGGCCCTGGGCCAGGGGCGCGGGGGCCTCCAACTCGGCCGTGTCTTCCGTCACCGGCTCCTCGCCGCGCAAGATTCGACGCAACCGGTCGAGCTCGTGGTGAAGTACCCGGGCAGTGGCCGGGCGGTCGAGCGGGTCCTTGGCCATCAAAGAGAGGATCAGGCGCTCGAGATCGGGATGCAGGTCCGGGTTGAGCACCCGGGGCGCCTCAGGCTCTTCATGGACGTGCATATACAAAATGGAGGCCGGGTCGTCTGCCGAAAAAGGCGTCGAGCCGCATAAAAATTCATACATCATGACGCCCATGGCGTAGAGATCGCTGCGTTCGTCAGCGTCCTTCCCGGCTGCTTGCTCGGGCGACATGTAGGAGCAGGTTCCCAGGGCCGAGCCGGACCGGGTCAACTGCGAGAGGTCCGGCGTCATCACTCGAGCCAGGCCAAAATCGAGCACTTTGATGCGTCCATCCCGAGTGACCACCACATTGTCCGGCTTCATATCACGATGAACAACGCCTCGGTGGTGAGCATGTCCGAGGGCTTCGCAGACCATTTGAAGGAGCTCGAGGACCCGATCGACCGGGGGTTTCTCGCGACGGATGTGACGACGCAGGGAAACCCCGTCGATCAGCTCCATCACGATGAAGGGTCTCACATCGTCTACGTAATCGAAGACGCGAACCACGCCCGGATGGTTCAGCATGGCCGAGGCCCGCGCTTCCCGCGCGAAGCGACGTCGGGCGTGCTTGGACTCACACAGGTCACGACGTAAAATTTTGACGGCGACGGTCTTGCGGGTCGTGAGATCGAGTGAACGATAAACCGAGCCCATGCCACCTTCGCCGAGTTTGGCTTCCAGCTGGTAACGCCCCACAAGGACCCTGTTGCTCACCATCGGAGCAGCTTTCTGCAAAGTTGAGGAATTTCCTTCAATACCCGCAAACCTCAAGAAACGTTTTGAACAGCGACAAAATGTTACATGTGGCGGGTTGCTCGTCTCCATGGCCAGTCGGTATAATAAAATCAGCACCAGGTGAGGAGCCAAGGCGATGAAAATGAAGCTTAGCTGGGTCGTGTTCCTGCTGACGGCACTGCTGGTGGCGATGCCGGGGGGCCGAGAGCTGCTAGCGGCCGCTCCCCGAGCGCTCTCGGTCGTCATCAACGGGCACCCAGTCAAGGGCAAGGCGCTCTGGTACAAGGGGAAGGTTTATGTTCCCCTGGAGGAGGTCGCCGCGGCCACCGGGGGCTCTTACAGCTACAACCCGCAGACAGGTCAGGCCGAGGTCATGGTGGGCAATCCCCCCCCACCGATCCGACGTGAGCTGATCCGCCCTTACATCAAGGTGCGCTGGGAAAAGAAGTACTTGACCGGCAACAACGCCAGGGTCTTGGCCACCATCAGCAACACCGGCGACGCGGCGGCCGAGAACGTGGAAGCCATCTGCATCTTCAAAGATGGCAGCTTACGCGAGGTGACTGCCGTGACACGCGATGTCGGACGCCTTCTTCCCGGCGAAAGCCGGACGCTGGAGTTCAACCTCTTCGAGGGATACGTGGTGAGCGCGTACGGAGCTCCCATCGTCGCCGACGGGCTGCTGCACGACAAGATTCTGCTGAACGGCGAGTGGACGCGGGTTTCCTACCAGCTGAAGTTCAATTACCAGTAAATCGTGTCGGCGAATTTCGAGCCGTTCGCGGCGCGCATGCGAGCCGATGGCCTGACCGAAGCGCACATCGCTTTCTTTGCGAGACGCTATGAAGAGCTGGCCTGCGGCTCGAGCGGCCTCCTGAGCGAACACGAGCTGACTCGCGTGGGCCCGCTCCCCCGTCTGGTCGACCTGAGCGAGCGCGCTAACCCGGATGCACTCCGACAAACCGTGTGCCTGAAGCTGAACGGTGGACTGGGCACCAGCATGGGCCTGCACGGTCCCAAGTCTTTGCTGCCCGTGCGGGAAGGGCTTACGTTCCTTGACTTTGCCGCTCGTCAGGTCCAGAACCTCAAGGCGCCGGCTTTCATGCTGATGAACAGTTTCCACACCCGGGAAGAGTCTCTGACGGCACTGCAGGCCTACCCGGGGGCTTCCCGCGACCTGCCAGCCGAGCTGCTCCAGTCGCGCGTGCCCAAGGTTCGACGACGCGACCTGGCGCCCGCCGAGCATCCTGACCCCGAGCTGACCTGGTGCCCACCCGGACATGGAGACCTCTACCCCACGCTCTGGTCCAGCGGTCTGCTCGAGAAGATGCTCGAGCAGGGCTATCGCTATCTTTTCGCCAGCAACGTGGACAATGTGGGGGCCACCCTGGACGCCCGCATTCTGGCTCACTTCGCCTCCAGCTCGGCTCCCCTCTTGATAGAGGTCGCTCAGCGCACCCACGCCGACCGAAAGGGCGGCCACCTGGCTCGCCGACGGGGCAGCGGAGAGCTGCTGCTGCGCGAGGTCGCCCAGTGCCCGCCCGACGAGTTGGATGCCTTTCAGGACATTCACCGCTACGAATACTTCAATACCAACAACCTGTGGCTGAGACTCGAGAGCCTGCACGCCCAACTGGCGGCCACGGGCGGCTTTCTGGACCTTCCCCTGATCGTCAATCGCAAGACCGTCGACCCGAGCGATCCCGACTCCGAGCCCGTCTACCAGCTGGAAAGCGCCATGGGATCGGCCCTGGGCTGCCTGGGGGGCTCGCAGGGGCTGGTGGTGGACAGGGCGCGCTTCCTGCCCGTCAAGAACACGGCCGATTTGCTGCTGGTCCGTTCCGACGTCTATCGCTTGACCTCCGAGCCGGGACTTGAGAGAGCGGCCCCGGGCGAAAACCCTCTGATCGACCTGGATAGTCGCTACTACGCCATGTACGACGACTTTGAGGCTCGCATTCCTGCCACGCCCTCCCTGCGCCAGGCGAGAAGTCTGACCGTGCGGGGAGACTTTACCTTCGGCCGCGAGGTCGTGGTGCAGGGCTCGGTTGAGCTTGCCAGCGACCGCGCTGTGCAAATCCCTGACGGGACCGTTCTGAGCGGCAGGTAGAGCGTGGGACGACCCGAATCTCGTTGTCAGACGAGGATCAGAGAATGCGAAGAGCAGTCTACCCGGGCAGCTTCGACCCGGTCACCAATGGACACCTGGATATTATCACCCGTGGAGCGGCGCTGGTCGATGAGCTGGTGGTGGCGGTGGTATCCAACCCGGCAAAGAAACCCCTCTTCACCCTGGACGAGCGCAAGGAGATCCTGACCAAGACCGTGTGCGGCCTGCCCAACGTGCGCGTGGACGCCTTCTCGGGCTTACTCGTGGACTTCGTGCGCCAACGACAGGCCACCATCATCCTCAAAGGCTTGCGAGCCGTGTCCGATTTTGAATTCGAGTTCCAGATGGCCCTCTTGAATCGAAATCTGGCGCCCGAGGTAGACACGATCTTCCTGATGACCGCCGATCAGCATGCCTTTCTCAGCTCCAGCTCCATCAAGGAGATCGCCTCCCTGGGCGGAACCGTGGCCCGCATGGTGCCGTCCTATGTAGAGCTGAAGCTGCAAGAAAAGTTTGGTCCGCGAGCCGAGCCGGTAGGACAGAAAGTCGAGCGCGAATCGTGAAAATCTATGAATACCTGGAGAAACTCGAGCATCTGGCCCAGAACGCTCAGAGCCTCCCCTGGCCGATGAGCGATCGAGTTGTGCTCTACCGCGAGCCGATCCTCAAACTGCTGGGCCGGGCTCGAGAAGGCTTGCCTCAGGAGGTCAAGGACGCTCACTGGATCCTGCAAGAACGCGATCGGATCGCTCAGGAGTCGACCTCGGAAGCCACCCACGTCGTCCGCCAGGCGGGCAGCGATGCCGACCGAATCGTGCGCGATGCAGAAGAAAAGGCGCGCGAGATCCTGCGGGCTGCCCGTGAAGAATCGCAACGGCTGGTGCAAGAAAGCGAGGTCATGGCCCGGGCTCGGGAAGAAGGGCGAAAACTGTTGGAGGAAACTCGCGACAAGTGCCAACGTCTCCGCGGGGAGAGCCAGACTCAAGCCCGCGAAGTCCGCGAAGCCTCCGAGCGCTTCGCTGCCGGCGTGCTCAGTGGAATGGAAGGCGAGCTCAGCCGCATTCTGGCCATCATCAAGAAGCATCAGGAGACCCTCAAGTCCCAGCGCGAGGAAGCCCAATCCCCTCGCACCATGGCCTCGGCCGAAGCATCTTGAAGGCCAACAAGAAGAAACTCACTCCACGCAAGGTGACCGTAACCTTCTTGCGGGCGACCTTGCTGGCCGTGCTCACCTCCACCATTCTGTTCTACATACCCACCCCTTACGTGCTGCGCGCACCCGGTCGCACAGCTTCGGCCGGGCCCATGGTGCACATCCTCGACCAGCAAACCTATCCCAGCTACGGTCAACTTCTGATCACCACCGTCTTCATCGAAAAGGCCAGCGCGCTGGCCTGCCTTTATAGTATGATGGAGCCCGACGCCGAGCTCGTTCCCACGAATGGTTCCTCCCCGATCCAGGAACGCTCCGACGATGGCGCCGACCTGCCCATGGCCATCAGCCACTACACCTCCCAGGTGGCTGCCCTGCGCTACCTCGGCTACAAGGTGCAACTGGAGCCTGCGGGGGCTCGGGTTACCCGGGTCCTCCCGGGAACTCCGGCCGAGGGCCGGCTGCAGCCTGGCGACCTGGTCATTCGGGCCGGCAGCACGCCTGTTCGAACGGCCGACGATCTCCAAAATGCCGTACGTGGGAGCTCTGGAGCCCTGCAACTGGAGATCCGCCGGGAGAGCGAGAGCCTGCAATTAGAGCTGACGCCAGTCCGCATCGATGGCAGCGCTCGACTGGGAGTAACCATCGAGACAGAGCAGGCACCTGAGCGACTGCCCGTGGCCATCGAGATCGAATCGGGCAACATCGCGGGCTCGTCGGCCGGGCTGATCTTCAGCCTCGAAATTATCGATCAGCTCACCCCCCGGGACCTGACCGGGGGACGAGTGATCGCCGGGACTGGCACGATGGGCCCGGACGGCCGCGTACACTCGATCACCGGGGCACGCTTCAAGGCGATCGCCGCCGAGCGCTCGGGTGCCAGCATCTTCCTTTGTCCTCGAGCAGACCTCGAGGAAGCGCGCTCGGCCCAGACCGGCCTGACCATTGTGCCGGTAGAGAGCCTCGCCGAAGCCATCCAGGCTCTCCAGCCGCAGTCCAAAGCCAGCCATTGAGGTTGCCGATCTGGTTCGTTGATGCTAAAATCAGATCAGGGAAATGTGGCCTGGATCCGCCCGCTCCAGAGGCGAGACCGAGCCACTGGAGGAGCATGGGGACCGGGCTGAATTCCAGGCTGCGGGCAAGACACCCGCAACAGAGCCTCCTTTGAGCTGTCACGCCCCGTCCAGGCGGCCTGGCACCGCCATTCCTGCAGGGAATCGGTCCACCGGTCTGGAAAACCGAAAACTAGCCCGGTCTCAGGTCGAGTGGGTGGTAGGTTCTTGAGCGTGCAAACAGGCGGCAAAGGGAATTTCCTGGTGGGGCTGAGCGGCCTCATCGGCTTCGCATTCTTCCTGGTTTCCGTCTTTCTCTTCTTGCCCAACGCCACAACCATGCTCTATCCCCTGGTGCTCCTGGCCGTCATCGCCGTGGCGCTCGAGCTCTGGTCGCAACCTCTCACCGCCTACGGATATGTCAGCCTGGCCTCATTCGTCTATTTCCTGGCCGTAGCCCGGCCTCAGTCTGCACCGATAGCGGCCCTGGCACTCGCTTCCCAGGGCCTGATCGTAGCCGCTCCAGCTCTGATCGTTCGCGTGGGTGCCGGCAGCTTTCAATCCGGCCTGCAGCGCCTGGCCTATCTGTCCCTCAACCTGCTCCGGGTGGGGGTGGTGAGCTTCGCTTTCGCAATTGCCCGAGGCGATGCCGCCATCGTCTCCCTTCGCTCGCTGGGCGCTGCCCTGCTGGCCATGGCACTCTACGCCGGGCTCGATGCCCTGCTGACCGGGGCGGTCGTGGAGACTGTCGAAGGGGAGAGCGAGGCGAAGATCTACCGGGCCGGGAGTAAAGACTCGGGCTATCTGCCCCTGGTTGGAATTCCCGTCGGACTGCTGGCGGCTGCTTTCGCCCAGGCCGCGGCGGGCACCCTTCCCCCGATGGTCGACCTGGCCTGCGCCGCCCTGCTGGGAGCGAGTCTCATGGCGGCGGTGCGCTTCGCGCTCAAGAAGTCGTTCGAAGAGATCGTGGTGCAAGACCAGGAGAAGCTCGAGCAGGACCTCAAGCGTGAGCAGTTCCGCGTGCGCACGCTCACGGACGAAAACCGGGCCCTCGTTCAAGACCTGGACAGCAAGAAAGACGAAAACAACCTGGTCTACGAACTGGCCAACGAGCTTGGCGCAAGCACCGACCTGGCCGGCACTCTGGCCGTGGTGCAGACGTTTATCAAGAGGCTGCACATCCCGTATCAGTCTTGCGTCATTTTTCTGGTCAAGGCCGATGGCAAGGAGACTCTGGTCCCCGCCAAAACCGACACGCCCTATGAAAACGTCTTGCAGATGTCATCGCTCCTGCAACTCGAGGAGACGCTGATCAAGAAGGCTATGCAAACTCGCAAGCCCCAGTCGGAGTTCGAGCTGGGGGCCTCAGCTGAGCAGCGCATCTTCAAGGATGAGCGCTCGGCTATCGCCGTGCCGCTGGTGGTCAGCAAGGAAACCGTGGGAGTCGTCTATGTCGGCTCCATCAAAGCCGGCACCCACAACACCGACCACGTCAATAAACTGAAAATGCTTGCGGCCTACGCCGCGCCTTCCCTCAAGACCGCTCTGCTTTTTGAAGACAAAGAGAAAGAGGTTGCCAACGAAAAAGGTCGCCGCGAAGCTGAGGAGGCCAAGAACCGCCAGCTCTCGGGCATCCAAAAGATGGGTCAGGAGATCACCCGTTCCTCGCTCAAGATCGACCATACGATGAAGGTGGTGGCCGAGGGATTGCAGGAGATGATCCCTCGGGCCCAGAGTGTCATCGTATTCACCAACGGCAAGGACGATACCCAGCAGCTCAAAGCCGAGTATGCCTCCAGCCCCTACGCCCAGTATGTCGAGACGTTGCCGGTGCGCAAGGATGAGGGGCTCTTCAAAATGGCCTTCGACAAGAAGGATACCATGCTGATGACCGATACCCAGATGTACCAGATCCACAACATCATCAACTACGAGCGCTCGGTGATCCTGGCGCCGCTGGTCACCGAGTCCGATCTGATGGGCTGCATCTATGTGGGGGCCAAGGATGAGAACACCTTTACCGAAGAGCACAAGAACCTGGTCCAGACGGTCAGCTACCAGGCCGCGATGGCCATCAAAAACGCGCGCCTGTTCAACCAGATCGAGATGCAATCGTTGACCGATGGCCTGACCGGACTGTACACCCACCGCTACTTCCAAACCCGCCTGCAGGACGAGATCGACTGGGCCGAGCGGCACAACCGCCACATGTGCCTGGTCATGGTCGATACCGATCACTTCAAAAGCTACAACGACACGCTGGGCCACCCCGCAGGTGACTCTCTCCTCAAGGAGATCGCAGCCCTCTTGAAGGAGAAGGTTCGCACCACCGACATCGTCTGCCGTTACGGCGGCGACGAGTTCGCCCTGATCCTGAAGGAGACCAGCAAAGAAGACGCCATGCGCACCTGCGAGCGCGTGCGCGAGGCCTTCCAACTCCGCTTCTCGAGCCACAAGGTGCGCATTACCTCCTCCATTGGCATGGCCTGCTTCCCCAGCGACGCTCACAACAAGAAGGAGCTGGCCGAAGCGGCCGACGAGGCCCTCTATGTATCCAAGCGAGGCGGGCGCAACCGGGTCAACGCCTCGCCCACCCTCGAGGAGCGGGCCAAGCGCGAGAAGATCGTGCAGGAGACGCTACCCCGCAGTTGAGGCGGTTTTCACGAACAGGCAACCGCACCTGGCGCAACGCTCCTCCCCTCCCGCCGGAGTGAGGCAGTTGGCGCACACAGCGCTGGCAGACTCGTTGCGCTGACCGCAGCCCGTGCAGTAGCTGGCCGCGGCGCGATGCAGAATACCGCAGCGAGGACACTCGCGGACGCGATGCACGCGATGTACGCGGTAAGGCGAGAGCCGGGCCGTCTCCTGGATACGCAGACTGAACAGCCACCAGAGTGCGGCCAGCACCGCTACCGCTGCCAGCGGCCAGTCCATGGTCAAAAACCAATCGAACAGACCATGGCCCAGCGCAGCTGCGAACAGAGCCAACAGCCAGAGAGGAGCCCGGGAGGGTCGGCATTTCTGCATTCCCAGCGCATAGCCCCACACACCCGACATCAACACGTGCCCAAAAGTGCTGAGAATCGCGCGGCCCACCAGCACGGCTGGGCCGCCCGCTTCCAGGATGTACTTGACGTTCTCAGCCGTGGCAAAGCCGAGCGCAACGCAACCGGCGTAGAGCAGTCCGTCCACTGGCTCGTCGAAGCTAGGCAGAAAGTAGACCGCCAGCCAGCAGCACAGCATCTTCCAGCCTTCCTCCATCAGACCTACGGCCACCACGAAGTAAAACATCAGTCGCAGCGGCTCGTGAGGCACGGTCAGAAAACCCGGGGCCAGCTCTTCGAGGAAATCGCAGGTCAAAAGCACCCCGTAAGCGCTGCCGGCCCCGGCCAGTAAGGCCAGTCCCAGCATCCAGGCCGGCTCGCGGCGGTAGCGCCCCAGTCCCTGGATGTACCATAACCAGAAAAAACAGGGCACCAGGCTGAGCAACAGGGCCTGGATGGCTTCCAGGCTCACGGGGTGAGATAGACCTGTACCTTCAGCAATCGATCCACGGGGGTACGCCGCTGAGGATCGCGCAGGGCCAGCAAAGGGGGGATGACCAGAGCCCAGCTCAAAGCGCCCAGCAGGGAGCGCAAGAGGCTCTGAGCCAGTTTGAGGGGGTAGCGCTCGCTGGTCAGGGCCGTCAGGCGCAGCACATACTGTCCCAGCGTCTGGCGCCCGCGAGCCTGGAAGGTCCCGTAGTAGAGGAGGCCGCCGATCAGTACGCTGACCCAGGGGCTCGGCAGCAGAGTCACCTGGAGCAACTCGGTGATCAGCACCAGCACGACCAGGTCGAAGCAAGTGGCCACCACCCGCCGCCCGATCCCCGCCGGCAGCATGGGCGCATGGACCTGGGCCAGGGCGCGGCTGCCGAGCTCGACCCCGCAAGCACCACAGAAGGTCTCCCGGGGGAAGACCTCCCAGCCGCACTCAGGGCAACGCCGCTCACGATAGAACAGGCCGCAGAGAGGACAGCGGGCGCCCAGATCGGGCTCCTGGTGGCACTCAGGACAGAAGGGCATCGCGCACCTTTCCCTTCGCCCGGCTCAGCGCCCTTTTGGAGGCGAAAAAGCTGAATCTATCAGAGGATTGAAAGGTTCAGAAGAGAAGACACGCGCGGGTTTCTTCCCTGTACTGAACACGACGGAGCTTACGATATGATCGAAACCAAACCGCAGGAGCTGGCTTTCGAAGAGCTGGACTCCGTCATCATCCGATTCTCGGGCGACTCGGGCGATGGCATGCAGCTGACCGGGACCCAGTTCACCAACACGTCCGCCGTCCTGGGCAATGACATCAGCACCTTCCCCGACTTCCCCGCCGAGATCCGTGCCCCGGCCGGCACCCTGGCCGGCGTCAGCGGCTTTCAGGTCAACCTGGCCAACTCCGATGTGTTCACGCCGGGCGATGCGCCCAACGTGCTGGTGGCCATGAACCCGGCCGCTCTGGCCGCCAACCTGGCCGACCTGGAGCCTGGCGGCATCCTGATCCTGAATACAGATGCATTTCAGGCTAAGAACCTGAAGAAAGCCCACTTCGAAGGCAATCCCCTGGAAGACGGTACCCTGTCAAAGTACAACGTCATCAGTGTGCCCATCAGCACGCTCAATAAGGCGGCCCTGGCCGACCTGACCGAGCTGTCCAACAAGGAGGTCGAGCGCACCAAGAACTTCTTTGCCCTGGGCCTGACCTATTTTATGTATGACCGCCCGCTGGACACGACCCTGCAGTGGATCAGCCACAAGTTCAAGAATCCGGTCATCGCCGAGGCCAACACCCGGGCCCTGAAAGCGGGCTGGAACTACGGGGATACAACCGAGGCCTTCCAGCACCGCTATCGGATCCGCCCGGCCCAGCTTCCTCCCGGCACCTACCGCAAGGTCACCGGCAACGAAGCCCTCAGCCTCGGTCTGGTCACGGCCGCGCGGCTGGCCGGCAAGCCTCTCTTTTTCGGCAGCTACCCCATCACCCCGGCCAGCGAGATCCTGCACTCGCTGGCTCCGCTCAAGCACTTCGACGTGCGCACCTTCCAGGCTGAGGACGAGATCGCAGCCATGGGCTCTGTGATCGGGGCCGCCTTCGGGGGCGCCATGGCCGCCACCGCTTCCAGCGGCCCGGGCCTGGAGCTCAAGATGGAAGCCATCAACCTGGCCCTGGTGCTGGAATTGCCCATGGTCATCATCGACGTGCAGCGAGGTGGGCCGAGTACCGGGCTGCCCACCAAAACCGAGCAGAGCGATCTCTTGATGGCCTACTTTGGACGCAACGGCGAGAGCCCCATCCCGATTCTAGCCCCCTGCACACCCTCTGACTGTTTCACCATGGCCCTGGAGGCATTCCGGCTGGCCGTCCGCTCGATGACGCCTGTCTTCGTGCTCTCGGATGGCTATCTCGGCAACAGCTCAGAGCCCTGGAAGATTCCCGAGGCCTCCTCGCTGCCTCGGATCGTGGTCAAGCATCCGACCGAGAGGGAGGGCTTCCAACCTTATCGGCGCGAGGAAGAGACCCTGGCTCGCCCCTGGGCCATCCCCGGCACGCCGGGCCTGGAGCACCGCATCGGTGGATTGGGCAAGGCTCCCCTCACCGGCAACGTGTCCTACAAGCCCGAAGACCACCTCAAAATGGTGACCGACCGGGCCGAGAAGGTGGCTCGCCTGGCCGACGCCATCGAAGACCAGCCGGTCTTCGGGCCTTCTTCGGGCGACCTGCTGGTCGTCGGCTGGGGCAGCACCTTCGGAGCGATCCGCACGGCCGTTCAGCAAGCCCAGGCTGCGGGGCTGAGCGTGGCCTCCACTCACATCCGTTATCTCAACCCGTTCCCTCATAACCTCGAGGGGGTCTTGCGAAGTTACAAGAAGATTCTGGTGCCCGAGATGAACATGGGGCAACTCGCCTTCCTGCTGCGAGGCCGATTTGGCCTCGACATCATCTCCTATCCCAAGGTTCTTGGCCGACCTTTTACCATTGGCGAAATCCGCACCCGGATCCACGAAATTCTAGCACAAGGAAGGAAGCCATGACCGAGGCCACCCTGCCCAAGCTCACCAAGAAAGACTTCGAATCCAACCAGGAAGTGCGCTGGTGCCCCGGCTGCGGGGACTATTCCATCCTGGCCCAGATGCAAAAGACCCTGCCCGAGTTGGGGATTCCCCGCGAAAAGATCGTCTTCATCTCAGGTATCGGCTGCTCGAGCCGCTTCCCTTACTACATGGAGACCTACGGAATGCACAGCATCCACGGCCGGGCACCCACCGTCGCAACCGGCCTGAAGCTCGCCAATCCCGAGCTTTCTGTCTGGGTGATCACTGGAGATGGAGACGGACTGTCCATCGGCGGCAACCACTTGATCCACATTTTGCGCCGCAACATGGACGTCAACATCGTTTTGTTCAACAACCAGATCTACGGTTTGACCAAGGGCCAGTACTCCCCAACCTCACGTCTGGGCCACAAGACCAAATCTTCGCCGCTGGGCACCATCGACCAGCCGCTCAATCCATTGAGCGTGGCCCTGGCTGCCGAGGCGACCTTCGTAGCGCGATCGATCGATGTGGAGACCAGACACCTCTCTGAGGTGCTGCTTCGGGCGGCACAACACCGCGGCACCTCCTTTGTGGAAGTCTTCCAGAACTGCAACATTTTCAACGATGGAGCCTGGCGCCACCTGACCGACCCGGAGCAGAAGAAACAGAACCTTTTGCGTCTGGAGCACGGCAAGCCGCTGGTATTCGGGCCGGACAACAGCAAAGGGATCCGCCTGAACGGGCTGACTCCCGAGGTGGTCGAGCTGGGCAACGGGGTGAGCGAGTCCGACCTGCTCGTTCACGATGAGTCGCGCCCCGACGCCAGTGCCGCTTACCTCCTGACACGAATGACCTATCCCGCCTACCCGGTACCGATTGGAGTATTCCGCTGTCTTGAGACACTCACCTACGAGGACGCCCTGACCGGACAACTCAAACAGGCCCTGCAAGAGCGGGGGGTCGGGGACCTGGACAAGTTGTTCCGATCCGCCGATCTGTGGACTGTGTCCGAGAGCAACGGCAAGAGCTGAGTCGCTCCAGTTCGCTGGGCCCGTGCCCCGAGCCGTTGAAAGCTCGGGGCACGTCGTTTCTGTGCGCGAGCGAGCACAGATGAAAAAAGGGAGCTGGTCGGTTGCCAGCTCCCTTTACAACCCCCGGAAATTCTTTACTTCACGGAGTCGCGCAGTTCCTTGCCCGGGCGGAAAGCCGGGATCTTGCGGGCGTCGATCTTGATCTTGGCGCCGGTGCGCGGATTGCGGCCCGAGCGGGCAGCGCGATCACGAACCAGGAAGTTCCCGAAAGGAATCAGGCGCACGGTGTGACCCTTGCTGAGGCTCTCAGTGATCGCTTCGGTCATCGCGTTGATAAACTTCTCGGCGTCTTTCTTGGTCATTGCGTGACCATCCCTGGTCATCTTACCGGCGACCTGGTCGACGATTTCTTTCTTTCCTACCACCTTGGTCTTGGGTTTCGCCTTGGTAACGGCCATAGTTGTCCTCCTCTTGCCCCCTATGCCCCAGGCACTGTCGGGGAACTCTATCACGTCGGGCTTTTCCCCCCTAAGTGATTGGCGAGCCCCCATTTCTTTGATGCCGCCTGGAACTCCTTCCAGTTTTTGGCTTCTCAGCGCAATTTTTACTCAGAAGGCTCCTCTCGATCACGATTTCGATAAAAGTGGGCCCCTCCCAACAGGGCCAGAAGCAGCAGCAGGATGCCTACTGCGATGAGCGTGTAAGGGTTTTGGGCCGGCATCGCCTGGTCCAGGGCGCTGGTCGGATCCTCCTGACCGGAGTCGGACGCAACCTGGGGCGATTTGACCCCGCCGGAAGACGAGCCCCCTCCGCCCGAGCCCGAGGGGGTGCTGGTCCCGGCACTACCCGAGCCAGGTCTTTGAGCCGGGGGTAGACCGGGACTCTGGCTGACCGAGACCACGGGAGCCGTACTGCCCTGCGCGTCCGGGTCGCCGACCTGAACGGTTCCGTCATCCATCACCACGTTTGCCCGGGCCAGCCCGGTCAGAAGAAGGAGCAATAACATCCAACGCCTGGCCATCTGATGCCTCCTAGAACACGGACATGAGCCCGTAGATTGGCTTGAAAACCGCTATCAACACGAACCCGACCACCACGCCGAGAGTCCCGATCAGCACCGGCTCGAGCAGTGCGGTGAACGTCATCAGCGCATACTCGACTTCCGTGTCGTAAAAGTCGGCCAGTTTATGCAGCATGTTGTGGAGATTGCCGGTCTCTTCTCCCACCTTGGCCATGTGAACCAGCATCGGGGGGAACACCTTGTGCTGAATCAACTGCCCGGAGAGGCTCATTCCGGCCGACATCTCGGTCTGGATCTCGTCGAGCAAATCGGAGATGACCTCGTTACCGACGGCGTGACTGGTGATCTGCAGAGCGTGCATCATGGGGATGCCGCTCACCAACAACGTGCCCAACGTGCGACACAGGCGCGTCATGGCCACCTTTTTGGTCACCGGCCCCACAAGCGGCAGCTCGAGCATCAACCAGCTCCACTGGCGGCGGCCTATAGGAGCGCGGAAATAGTGCACCAGACCCACGACCATCAATCCCAGGCCCAGCAGGGCGGGCAGCATGATAGTAGGGTCGTTAAGTGTTTTGGTGATCAGGATCAAGGCCCGAGTCTCAGCCGGCATGGTCACGTCGATCCCCTTGAACAGGTCCACGAAGGTGGGGAAGACGTAGGTCACCATGAACAGGCACAGGCTGACGCAAGCGATAGAGACAATGATGGGATAGGTGAGCGCCGCCTCCACCTTTTTGCGCAGCTGGAACTCGCGCTCGAGCAGAGCGGCGAGGCGGTTCAGCAACTCGTCCATGGCGCCCGACATCTCACCGGCCCGAATCATGCTGACGTAGATGGGGTTGAATACGTCGGGCTGCTTGGCCAGAGCCTTGGAGAGCGAGTAACCAGCCTTGAGGTCGTTATGCACCTCGGTGATGGCCCGGGTCAGCCGAGGGTTCAAGGTTTGTTTGCGCAGCCCATCAATGGCCCGCAGCAGCGGGATGCCGGCGTGAAGCAACACGGCAAGTTGGCGTGTGAAGACGGCCAGGGCGTAGATCGAAACCCACTCAAAGCGGCTGAGGACAGCCTTGACCTGGGCGATCGGCTCGCGAACCTCGCGCACGTTCGTAACCGTGTAGCGGATCTTGCGCAGATCCGCTACCACGGCGTCGACGGTGGGCGCCTCGACCTCGCCCTGGACTACCCGGCCCTTGTAATCCAGCGCCTCGTAGACAAACCTCGCCATAATGCCCTTCTCAGCCTTTGGACAACGCCGCGCAAGACCCGTGCGCGGCGCCATCATAGCTTCCCCGGTCAAGCTCGCTCTTCCTTCACTGGCAGGAGAGGCCCCGTCTAGCTGCAAAGGCCAGCGAATGTCCGTTTTTGAGGAGCTCCAGGAGGTCATCCCGGGCGGGGTCAACAGCCCGTTCCGGTCCTTCGGTCAGGTGGGCGGGACTCCGCCGGTGCTGGCCCGGGGTCTGGGAAGCCGAGTGTGGGACGTGGAGGGTCGCGAGTATCTGGACTTGCTCTGCGCCTGGGGACCTCTGGTCTTGGGGCACAGCCATCCGCTCATCACGCGGGCGGTGCGCGAAGCTCTGGAGGATGGGACCATCTTCGGAGCCCCCACCACCTGGGAGCTGGAGTTGGCTCGCCTGGTGCGGCGTTGCTATCCCTCCATGGAGAAGGTGCGCTTCGTGAACTCGGGCGCTGAGGCCGTGGCCAGCGCCCTGCGGGTTGCTCGGGCCGCCACCGGCCGCTCGCGCATCCTCAAGTTCGAGGGCAACTACCACGGTCACGTGGAGTGCCTGGACGCAGCCGGCGAAGAAGCCGACGAGATCGGGGGGGCCCTGGCCCTGGGCGCCTCCCCGGCGCTGACCGCAGAGACCCTGGTGGCCCGCTACAACTCACTCGACTCGGTGCGGGAGCACGAGCTCGACCGGGTAGCCGCGGTCATTCTCGAGCCGGTCACCGGCAGCATGGGTGTGATCGCCCCCGACCCCGGCTTCCTGGAAGGGCTGCGGACTCTCTGCCTGCGGCACGGCTGCCTGCTGATCTTTGATGAAGTGCTGTGCGGCTTTCGAGTAGCACTGGGCGGCGCGCAAGAACGGTATCGGGTGACCCCCGACCTGACATGTCTGGGCAAGGCCCTGGCGGGAGGGCTGGCCGTGGGCGCTTTCGGAGGGCGTCGCGAGCTGATGGACCTGCTGGCACCGGTGGGCACCGTCTACCAGGCCGGCACCTTTTGCGGCAATCCCCTCACGGTACGGGCCGCGCTGGCCGCACTGAAGGCGTACTCCCAGCCGGGCTTCTATGCCCGGCTGGAATCATTGACCGAGCGCCTGGCCGGTCTGCGCGAGTTGGGAATTACCTACCAGGCCGTGGGCTCGCTGTTCAGCCTCGGGTTCGGGCCTCCCAGGCTGCGCGACGAGCGCGACACCGCGCAGCTCGACCGTGACCGGTACGCTCGGTTCTTCCATGGCATGCTGGCCCGAGGGGTCTACCTTCCCCCATCGACTGGGGACGCCGCCTGCGTCTCGGCCGCTCACACCCTGGAGGAAATGGACCGGGTCCTGGAGGCAGCCAGCGAAGTTCTGGCGGGAAAGGATTCGCGCACCTAGCCGAGAAACCAACGGTTATGGGATTTATCGAGTTTTTCGGGGAGTCGCTCAAAGGCGTCGGCAAGGGCGTGCAAAAAGGCAAGGAAGCCGCCGTGCGCAGCTCGGAGAAAATGCTCCGCGTGCAGCGGCTGCGCATGGACGTGCAGGACCTGCGCGAGGAGAAAGAGCGCAAGATGCGCGAAGTGGCCCACAAGGTCTACGAGCTTTACACCCAGAACGCGCTCAAGAACCCCGAGCTGTTGGCCATCTGCCAGGACATCAAGACGATCCAGTGGCAGATCGATGAGCGCTGGACAGAAATCAATCACATCAATTCCAACAAGTAAGGCCATGCTGCTTCTGGCCACGGGCAATCGCCACAAGGTGGGCGAGTTGAGTGAGATTTTGCAGGAAACCGGCGTGCGCCTGGTGGATCTGGCCGATTACCCGGGGATCCCCGAGCCCGTTGAGACCGAGTCGACCTTCGAAGGCAACGCCATTTTGAAGGCCCGCTACTACCACGAGAAGACCGGCCTGGCGGTGCTGGCCGACGATAGCGGCCTGGAGGTGGACGCTCTGGACGGCCGCCCGGGCGTGCAGTCGGCCCGCTACGGCGGCGACATCCCGCACTCGGACAAGATCGCCCTTTTACTCGAAGAGCTGGGCGAGTTGCCCGACGATCTCCGCACGGCTCGCTTCCGCTGCGTGGCCGTGCTGGTGGACGCCCAGGGCCGGCCGACGGTCTCTCCCGGAGCCGTGGAGGGGCTGATCAGCTACGCTCCCCGCGGAGAAGGTGGGTTCGGCTACGATCCCATTTTCTATTTGCCCGAGCACGGCTGCACCATGGCCGAGCTGCCAGGCGAGGTGAAAAATTCTCTGAGCCACCGGGGTCGGGCGGTGCGAGGGCTGTTCTCGCAAATCCAGGCCCTGATTGACTGAGTGCCACCGGGCTTGTATACTAGGGGGCAGTTCGGAGCGTAGCGCAGCCTGGCTAGCGCACTTGCTTTGGGAGCAAGGGGTCGCCGGTTCGAATCCGGCCGCTCCGACCAGGCCTTGCGCCCATAGCTCAGGGGATAGAGCATCTGCCTTCTAAGCAGGTGGTCGGAGGTTCGAATCCTCCTGGGCGCGCCAGAACGTTAGACGGTGAGTGTAGCTCAATCGGTTAGAGTACTGGTCTGTGGAACCAGGGGTTGCCGGTTCAAGTCCGGTCACTCACCCCAAACAGCTCGGGCTGGGGCCGGGTCTTGCGACCCGGCCCTTCGCTCGGCACAATACATGCGCCCGTAGTTCAACTGGATAGAGCGACGGCCTTCGGAGCCGTAGGTTGGGGGTTCGAGCCCCTCCGGGCGTGCATATGGACCGCTAGCTCAGGGGTAGAGCACCTGACTTTTAATCAGGGTGTCGAAGGTTCGAGACCTTCGCGGTCCACCAGGTGAGGCCCGCCAGCGCGCGGGCCTCACGTTTTTCCTCGAACGAAAGAGCTGGGCCTCTACCGTCGGGGGGGGGTCGCGGTAGAGGCCCAGCGCCGGATCCTTTCTTCCGGAGTCCTCCGCATCCATTCCTGGAATGATTAAAATTCTGTTACCAAACGACAAAGTCAAACGCGAGGGGACTCCCCGGCGGGGGCGAGCCCGGGTATCCTTTGCGGATGAACTGGCCTCCCTTCCTTGGTTGGGAAAGCTCGCTACCCTGGCGCTCTGCCTCGGATTGGCCGGTCGGGCCTCGGTCAGCGGAGCGGACCACACCTTGGATCGAGGTGCTTGCTGGCGCGCTCAGCGAGCGAAGTCGATGCCCGGCTCTTCAGGGCTCAGCGCGCAACAAAGCGGCCCGGTTGGCCCGAATCTCGTCGTCGGTAGGGTCGAGAGCCAGGGCCAGGGCATAAAGCTCCAGCGCCTCGTCACGGTTGCCAAGGCCCGCCTGGACGAAGGCCAGCGTGTCCAACGAGTAGCTGGCCCGCTGGCGAGCAACGGCCTCCCTGGCCACGGGCAGAGCTTCCTGGAAGAGACCCAGATGGGCCAACGACCAGGCCAGGTTGTTGTGCACGGGAGGCTTCAGATAACCGTGCTGGAGAGCCTTCTCCAGGTCCTGGCGGGCCCTCACGTAGTCGCCCTGATCCAGCCAGTAGTCAGCGCGCAGGGCATAGGCCGATCCATCCTTTGGATTCCTCTCCAGGTGCCGGTTCAGAGAGGCCAGTTGCCCTCCCACCCGCACAGGCAACCAATCGGGCCAGCGAATCGCCCCCCGACTCCAGGCCATGGCCACCAGAGCTCCGTACAGAACAAGCAGCCAGCCGATGCGGGCCAAACGGCTCATAGCATGACAATTCGCCTAGTCCTCTGACGGAGCCTCTTCCTCTTCGGACGAATCGTCTATGGGCGAAGACTGGTCAGCGAGGGAAGAAACCTTGTCCTCCTCGGGCGGAGCCCCCTCGTGAGCCGCCTCGCGGGCATCGGACGTTGATGCGAGCTGCTCGTCGTCGACAGTGGCAACCGTGTCCTCGTCGTCCTCTTCCTTGGGAATGCGGGCCAGGGCAGTGACCTCGTCGCCTTCCTCGAGGCGAATCAGAATCACGCCCTGGGCCACGCGACCCACGTGTCGGATGCCTTCCATCGGCATCTTGATCAGCGTGCCCTGGGAAGTGGACAGCATCAGCACGTCATCGGAGTTGACCATGCGGGCCCCCACGACCAGCCCGGTTTTGTTGGTGATCTGCACCGTCTTCACGCCCACGCCGCCGCGGGACTGCAAACGGTAATCTTCCAACTGAGTACGCTTGCCGTAGCCCTTCTGAGTGACCACCAGCACCTCGGTACCTTCCGAGCAGCTGTCCATGGCCACCACTCGATCGCCTACCCGCAGGCTGATACCCTTCACTCCCTGGGCGATGCGGCCGGTGGCGCGCACCTCATCTTCCTTGAAACGAATGGACATCCCATGGGCAGTGACGATGCTCAGCTCTTCGTTACCCGGAGTCAGGCGAGCATTCACGAGCTCGTCGCCCTCCTTCAGCCCCAGCGCGATCAGCCCGCTGGAACGGATGTTCTGGTAGCCGATCAGGGCCGTGCGCTTGACGATGCCCTCGCGAGAGCAGGTCACGATGAATCCTGGCTGCTCGAAGGAGCGCACCGGGATGACCGCGGAGATCTTCTCGCCCTGCTCGATATTGAGCAGGTTGACCAGCGCCTGACCCCGAGCAGTGCGCCCGAACTCACCGATCTCGTGCACCTTCAGCTTGAAGACGCGCGCTTTGGTGGTGAAAAACAGCAACGAGTGGTGGGTGCTGGTCACGAAGATGTGCTCGAGGAAGTCCTCCTCCTTGAGGGCCGTCCCCGATACCCCGCGCCCGCCTCGCCGCTGGCTTCGGTAGGTCTCGTAGGGCACGCGCTTGATGTAATTGTTGTGCGAGATGGTGACCACCATCTCTTCCTCGGCGATCAGGTCTTCGATGTTGAGGTCGCCGTCAAAGTGAGGCACAATCTTGGTGCGCCGCTCGTCCCCGAAGCGACTGCGCAGGTCGACCAGCTCTTCGCGAATGACCAGGTCGAGCAGGCGGGCGCTCTCGAGCAAGCTCTTGTAGTAAGCGATGTCCTTTTGCAGGTCGGCCAGCTCTTCTTGCAGCTTGCTGCGCTCGAGTCCGGTCAGCCGCTGCAGGCGCATGTCCAGGATGGCCTGGGCCTGGGCTTCCGAGAACTGAAACTCCTGACACAGCTTGGTGCGCGCCTCTTCCCCTGTTTGCGAGCTGCGAATCAAGGTGATGATGCGGTCGATGTGGTCGAGGGCCTTGAGCAGGCCCAGCACGATGTGCTCACGCCGCTCGGCTTTATCGAGCAAGTAGCGGGTGCGCCGCGTAACCACCTCGCGGCGGTGTTTGAGGAACTCGGCCAGTACCGTGCGCAGGTCGACGAGCCTTGGCGTGAAGTTGACCAGGGCCAGCATGTTGACCCCGAAGGTCGACTGCAGGTCGGAGTGCTTGTAAAGTTGATTCTTGACCACGTCGGGCACGGCCGAGGCCGAGAGCTCGATGACGATGCGCATGCCCCGGCGATCGGACTCGTCGCGCAAATCGGAGATGCCCTCGATGCGCTTCTCCTTCACCGCTTCAGCGATGCGCTCGAGCAGGCGCGACTTGTTCACCTGGAAAGGAATGGCCGTGACGATCAGAGCCTTGCGGTCGCGCTTGCGGTCTTCTTCCTCGATCACGGCCCGCATGGTGATGCTGCCGCGCCCGGTGGTGTAAGCCTGACGAATGCCGTGGGTGCCCAGAATGGTGGCTCCGGTCGGGAAATCGGGGCCAGTGATGTGCTCCATCAACTCTTCATTGGTGATCTCGGGGTTCTCGATCATGGCTTCGAGCCCGTTCACCACCTCGGTGAGGTTGTGGGGCGGGATCTTGGTGGCCATGCCCACGGCGATGCCGTCCGAGCCGTTCAGCAGCAGGTTGGGCAACCTGGTGGGGAGCACCGTCGGCTCTTGCAGCGAGGCGTCAAAGTTGGGGCGCCAGTCAACCGTGTCCTTGTCGAGGTCTTCCAGCATCTCCATCGAGATGCGAGCCAGACGCGCTTCGGTGTAGCGCATGTGGGCGGCCGAGTCGCCGTCCACCGAGCCAAAGTTCCCGTGGCCCTGCACGAGCATGTAACGCATGTTGAAGTCCTGGGCCATGCGCACCATCGCATCGTAAACAGCCGAGTCGCCGTGCGGATGGTACTTGGCCAGCACGTTTCCGACCGTGGCCGCCGACTTCTTGAAGGGCCGATCGGGGGTGATGTTCTCTTCGCGCATGGTATAGAGGATGCGCCGATGCACAGGCTTGAGACCGTCGCGAATGTCGGGCAGGGCCCGCGAGACAATGACGCTCATAGCGTAATCCATGTACGCCGAGCGCATCTCGTCTTCGATGGCGATGGGGATCAATTCACGGTCGGAAATGGACATGGCCGGGCTCCTGGCGATTTAGATGTCGAGATTCTTGACGTCTCGGGCGTACTGAACGATAAACTCGCGACGAGGGGCGACTTCGTCTCCCATCAGCTTGGAGCAAATCTCGTCGGCTTCCACCAGATCTTCCATCGTGACCAGGCGCATCACCCGGTTGGTGGGGTCCATGGTGGTCTCCCAGAGTTGCTCGGCATCCATCTCACCCAGGCCTTTATAGCGCTGAATGGTGCAACTTTCGCCCATCTCGGCGATTTTGGCGTCGCGCTCCTCATCGGAATAGGCATACTGGACTTTCTTGCCCTTCTGAATCTTGAAAAGCGGGGGTTGGGCGATGTAGACGTAACCTCGCCCGATCAACTCCTGCATGTGACGAAAGAAGAACGTTAGCAGCAGCGTGCGGATGTGGGCTCCGTCCACGTCGGCGTCGGTCATCAGCACGATGCGGTGATAGCGCAACTTGTCGATGTCGAAGTCCTCGGCGATACCGCATCCAAGTGCCGCAATCAGAGCGCGAATCTCGGAATGACCCAGCATCTTGTCGAGGCGGGCCTTTTCCACGTTAAGAATCTTGCCCTTCAGAGGCAAGATGGCCTGAAAATGTCGGTCGCGTCCCTGCTTGGCCGAGCCGCCGGCCGAGTCACCCTCGACGATGTAAATCTCGCATTCTTTGGGATCGCGATTGGAGCAATCGGCCAGTTTCCCGGGCAGCGAGTTGGAGTCGAGCGCACCCTTACGGCGCACCATTTCGCGAGCCTTGCGAGCAGCCTCACGGGCCCGCATAGCGTTGACCGCCTTCTCGACGATGACCTTGCCGATGCCAGGGTTCTCCTCGAAGAACGTGTTGTAGTATTCGTCGAAGATCTGGGCCACGGCCGACTGGGCCTCGGCGGTGCCAAGTTTGGTCTTGGTCTGGCCCTCAAACTGTGGATCGGGAATTTTGACCGAAATCACCGCTGTCAAGCCCTCGCGCACGTCGTCGCCAGAGAAGTTGGCATCGCTATCCTTGAGCAGATTGCGCTTGCGACCGTAATTATTGGTCACGCGGGTGAGAGCGGTGCGGAACCCGGTGATGTGAGTTCCGCCCTCGATGGTGTTGATGTTGTTGGCAAAACTATACACGTTCTCCTGATAGGAGTCGTTGTACTGAAGCGCGACTTCGATCACCATGGCCTTGCCGGCCACCTCGACCTGCTTGCACACATAGAAAGGCTCTTCATGAAGAGGCTTCTTGCTCTCATTGAGATGCTTGACGAACTCGACGATGCCGCCTTCGTAATAGAAGCGATGACGCTTACCGGACACTTCCTCGGAGATTTCAATCGACAGGCCCTTGTTGAGGAAGGCCAGCTCCCGCAATCGACCACTGAGATAGTCGAAGTGGAACTCGGTGCTCGGGAAAATCTCCGGATCGGGCCAGAAGCGCACCATGGTGCCGGTAGGGACCTCGGGCGGAACGGAACGCGAGTCCATCTTCTCAGAGGTGATACCGCGCTCGAAAGCGATGCGATTGCTGGTGCCCTCGCGAACGACAACCACCTCGAGGCGCCTGGAAAGGGCGTTGACGACCGAGACGCCCACACCGTGCAAACCGCCCGAAACTTTGTAACCCTTGCCCTCGAACTTGCCGCCTGCGTGCAACTGGGTCAACACGACCTCGACGGTAGGAATCCCTTCGGTAGGATGGACTGCGGTCGGGATCCCTCGCCCGTTGTCTTGCACGGCCACAGAACCGTCTCGATGCAAGACGACCGAGATCTGGTCGCAAAAACTAGCCAGAGCCTCATCGACGGAGTTGTCCACCACCTCATAGACCAGATGATGCAGACCTCGACTGGTCGTGTCGCCCACGTACATGGCGGGCCGCCTGCGCACACCCTCGAGGCCCTTGAGAACCTGAATGTCTTCGGCCCCGTATTGCTCGGGACGCGCAGTCAGGTCAACGTCGCCACCCTCAGTCACGACCATCTGATCGGCTGCAGCAGCCGCCAGATCGGCCATCGTTGTCTGTCCCATGTCCACCATGCCTCCCAACATCCCCCTCAAGAGATGAAAACCCACAGCCAAAAGACGGCGCTAGCGGGTCGACTGGCTTTGATTGTTGTTCAAGTTCGCTGCGGGAGCCTCATGCACGCCTTTTTATGCAACCGTGCCGCAGTTTTCGACTTCGCTCACCGCCGTGGTTTGATTACCTCATCAAGTTCTCGGAAACTCGTAAAAACCCTTTTTTTTCCAGTGCTCGAACGCGATCTTGCCGGAAGTCGAAAGTGAAACGAAATTCAAGCTGGCTCGACTGCCGAGGCTCGCTCGGGAACGGCAGCGGGACCCGCCAGGCTGCGATAGAGGTCGCACATTTTGCGAGCCATCGCCTGGGCGCTGAAATCCTCAGCCCAGGCCCGGGCATTGCGGGACATCCGCTCGAACATGCCGTCGTCGTGGGCCAGCTCGCGCCAGGCGGCCAGGAAGCCGGTCCTGTCCCCGGGCTGAAAAAGCCTTCCGGTCTGCGCGTCGCTGACCGCCTCGGTCACCCCCGGACCTCGCACGGCCAGCACCGGAACCCCTCCCGCCTGAGCCTCGAGCAATACCAGACCCTGAGTCTCGGTCTGAGAGGCGAACACCAGCCCCCGGGCTCCGGCCAGATAGTGCTTCAGCTCGGTCCGCTTGCGATAACCCAGGAACTGCACCTGACCATTCAGGCCCAGCCTGCTCGCAGTCGCCTCCAACTCGCCTCGAGAAGGACCGTCACCGATGACCGCCAGCCGGCACTCGGGAAATTGCTCCGAAGCCAGCGTCTCGAGCAGAAACTCGATAGACTTCTCCTTGGCCAGCCGACCGATGTAAAGAAAGAGCTTCTGACCCGGCTCGATCCCAAGCTCCTCTCGAGGACCGCTGAAGTCGCCCCCCCGAAAGACAGTCGGGTCGATGCCCGTGGGTAACACGTGGATGGGACGGGTGACCCCCTGCTCGCGCAGTCGCTCCATTACCGGGGTACTGGGCGAGATCACCGCCGCCGACGAGTTACAGAACGTGGTTCCCAGCCAGATGCCGAACTTCTTGACGAGCCCCCGGGGTCCGGGCACGTAGTGGGTGTACTCATCCCACAGAGTGTGATGGGTGAAGACCCGAGGGCGACCCAGCCAGGATGCGGTCAGACGCCCGATCCAGCCCACATTGAAGGGGGTATGGATATGCACCGCCTCGACCCGCTTGCGGGCCAGAATGCCCACATGACGGATGGGCCAGGGAAAGGTGAAGCGATTCTCCTTCATCAGAGGGTAGGTGACCGAGCGAAAACGAAACACATTCGGCTCGTTGTCTTGATAGCCCGGGAAGTCGTGGGTGAAAAGAAAGACCTCGTGGCCCTCGGCCTCGAGGGCCGACTTGAGGGAGGCGATCGAAGTCACCACCCCGTTGATAACCGGATGATAGCAGTCGGTGAACATCGCGATCCGCATAGCCTGCGGCCTTCGACCCGAGGGAACGCCCCCCTGCCGTAGAAAGCGCCGCAATGCACTTCACCCGCCTGGAGCTGAGCAACTTTCGCCTCTACCGCTCGCTCTCGCTGGAGCTGCCTGAAGGACTGAACGTGTTCTGGGGCGCCAACGCCCAGGGAAAGACGGCCCTGCTGGAGGCCCTCTACCTGCTGGCCACCTCGCGCTCGTTTCGCACCCAGAGCGAAGTCGAGCTGGTATGCTGGGAGGAAGATGTGGCCCGCGTCTCCTCGCGGCTTGCTCGCGACAGCGGACGCGAGCGTCGGCTCGAGTTCGCCTGGCAGCGCCAGGGTCAAAAGTCGACCCGGGAGGTACGCCTGATGGGCCAGCCGGTGCGCAAGCTGGGCGAGTTCCTGGGCGAGGTGTTGCTCACCCTGTTCGTGCCCGGCGACCTCGGCCTGGTTCAGGGAGGCCCCCAGGAGCGGCGCCGCTTTCTGGATCTGACCCTGTGCAAGCTCTATCCCACCTATCTGGCCGCCCTCAGCCAGTACCAGCGCGTCATCAAGCAGCGCAACGAGCTGCTCAAGCGCGGCCACGCCGCCGGCGAGCTCGAGCCCTGGGACCTGCTGCTGGCTCAACACGCTCACCAGTTGATGGCTCGCCGACAGGACCTGGCGCTCGACCTGAATGGCCGCTTCCAGCGCCTCTACCGCCAGCTGTCCCACGAAGACTCGCCCCTGTGCCTGGTCTACACTCCCAACAGCACCGAATTGGAAACCGACCTGGCCCGCCGGCGATCTGAAGAGCTGCGCCTGCGCACCAGCCTGGTGGGCCCTCACCGCGACGAGCTGCAGGTGCGGTTGGGTGAGCGCTCGTTGCGCCGCTTCGGCTCGCAGGGCCAGCAGCGCACAGCCGTGCTGGCCCTGCGCCTGGCCGAAGCCGAGGTGCTGACCGAGCGTTCGGGCGAGAGCGCCATGGTACTGCTCGACGATTGCCTCTCCGAGCTGGACCCCTCACGCCAGGAACGCCTGCTGGAGAGCCTGACCGGCTACCGACAGGTCTTCCTGACCACGGCTGTGCCGGTGCGCGGGCTGAGCGGCACGCTGTGGCGGGTGCAAGCCGGCCAGATCGCGAAACCAGCCCCGTGTTGACTCCGCTCCGATCGTTGCTGGAGAAGACCGCCCGCCAGATGGCCGGCGAGTCGCTGCGCCTGGCCCAGATACGCGAGGCCTGGGTGGACGTAGTGGGGGAAGCCTTCGCCGCCCAACTCGAGCCCAGCGCCTTGAAGGGGGACGTGCTGCTGCTGACCAGCTCAGCCCCGATCTGGAGCACCGAGGCCCTGCTGCGCCAACGCGTGATCCTCGAGCGCATCAACGAGCGTATCACCGGAAAGAAGGTCAAGAAGCTCTACTGCAGCGTGGGAGCCCTGGGCAAGCGCCTGCCCCCGACTCCCCCGCCCGAGGAGGTCAACTGGGACGCCATTGTCCTCGACCGCAGCACCGAGCTCAAGCTCGAGCGCCAGGCCGCCGAGGTGGAGGATCTCGACTTGCGAGCCTCACTGCACCGGGTCCTGATCCAGCTCGAGAAACGGCGCCTGTGGGCGCTTCAGCAGGGCAAGCTGCCCTGCACGTTGTGCGGCGCCCCCTGCAACGAGGGGATCTGCACGCCCTGCCGCCAGCAGGCGCGCCGAGAACGGCGCTCCCGCCTGCTGCGCTCGTTGGGACGGGCTCCCTGGCAAACGCACCGCGATCTTTCGGGTGATTTTCCCGATCTGTCGGGCGAGGAGTTTCTGGCTTTGCGGCGCCGCCTGCGCAGCGTGTGGTGGAAGAATATCTGGGATACCCTGCGCTCACTCCCTCCCGGGACGTCGCTACCGCAAAGCGTGCGCGGCACCATCGTGGACCTGTGCATGCTGCGCACCCAGTTGCCTTCGCACCAGCTCGAGAACCGGCACCTGAAATTCGCGCTGGGCCGGGTGCTGGCCAGGGCCTATGAGGAGGATCGGGTGCCCGACCTCAGCCTTGAGCCTCCTCATCGGTCAACCAGCGCTTCAAAACGTTCGAAGGATCACCCTTGACGGCCCCGGGCTCCCAGCTCTTGCGAGTGGGAGCGCTGGGCAGAGGGCGAAGACCCGGCTGAGGACCGGTGCGCACCGAAGGCGGAGGGCGCAGCTCGGTGAGAGCCGTCGGGGGAATCGCTGGCTCACTCACCTGGCTCGTAACCGGAGCCAGGGGGGCCGGAGCATCCTGCCGAGGGGGCGACTCGGCCTCCAGGTCCGAGGGTTTCAGGCCCAGGTCGTCCAGGGTGCGCTGCAAAGCGCCCTGACCCAGGACAGGCAGCATCAAGAACTCCCCTGTCGAGGCCCGATAGCCCAGGAAAAAGAACAGGAAAAACAAGAACAGGAAGACCAACCACAGCCCGGCAAAGGCCAGCACCCCGGCCAGACCGGAGAAAGAGCCGGCAGGCAATACCTGCATGAAGGCCCAGACAAGAAAACTGCCCGCGAAAGAAGCGACCAGCGAGCCCACCCCCAGCCCCAGGGCCTGGCGAGCGTGGAACTGCACGAACGGCTCCTCACGGCGAGATGAGAACAAAGCGAACGGAACCACGACAAACCAGAAAGGATAGGCAAGCCCCGCCAGCATCTTGTTGTCTTCCTGGACCGGGGGGAGTATCTTCAGCACCAAGCTCCCTCGCTTGCCTTGTCACCCGAATCGGCGTGTGGTTTAGAGTTTAGCCGCGGAGTCGAGCGGGTCCTGCCCGTTGAGGTAGCTCGAGGGGTCGACTTGCGAGCCATTGACGGCCACTTCGTAGTGCAGATGAGGACCGGTGGAGGCGCCTGTGCTGCCCACATAGCCAATCGTCTGGCCCTTCTTCACGAAGGCCCCCTGTCCCACGGCCAGTTCGCTGCAGTGACCGTAGAGAGTGGTCAAACCGTTGCCGTGGTCAATGATGACGCAGTTGCCGTAGCCGCCGTAGTATCCCGACTGAATGACCCGGCCAGCGCCGGTAGCCCGGATGGGCGCACCGTAACCAGCAGTAATGTCCAGCCCGGAGTGCATGCGACCGTATCCATAAATGGGGTGGACGCGCCAGCCGAAACCGGAGCTGATACCGCCGCGCACGGGCCACATCGAGGGAGTGGCGTTCAGAGCCGCCAGGCGTGCCCGCCGTTCGAGCTCGGCGCGATACTTGCGCGCCTCCACTTTGAGCTTAGCGATATCGGCCTCGCCTCCGTTGACCTGAGAACGCAATTCGTGGTAGCGCAGCTTGAGCTCAATGGGGCTGCTGGCCTGCACGCCACGGGCGCCGGTCAGGGCGGTGCGGCGACGAGTACCGGGCTTCTTTTTACCGACCACTTTCCAGATCTGGGCCATCTCGCGATCACGACTCTCGAGCTCATCCATGAGCTCCTGAGTCTTGGCGGCTGCCAGGGTCAGCATCTGTTGCTTCTCACGCTCTTTGAAGGCCAGTGAGGCCTTCATGCGCTTGTTCTGCAGCTCGAGCTCCTGGATTTTCGTCTGGTAGCCCTGCCGAGCAGCCTCCTCAGTGGCTTGAACACGATTCCATCCAAGGACGAACAGCCCGCCGAGAATCAAAATCAAGACCGGGGAGAACCGAAGGGTCAGACCCCGGCTCCCCAGGATCAACTTCAGCACCAGGCCCTTACGGGTCAAACGGCTTGGAGACTTGATCTTCTGGAGGCTGTTATCCATCTTTACACGACCTTCACGAGGAAGAAAATTCCCCCCGATGGGCGAGCGCATTCTTCCTTCAATGCCAGAGTCCTTTCGAACAAACACCCAAAAAACGGCCCGGCCATCGCGAATAATTTTCTATTCCACGGCTCGTCCCGCTCCAGGGAACGTGTTGGTGAGACACCGCACTCGGCGGGGGAAACCTGTCACTTGTCCAGCGTTACCCGCTGGAGGTTTTGCCCACCCTTCGGAGGGCGCCTCCGGACAAGCGCGAATTCCTGCACGAACTTTAGCCTGGAAAGTCACTCGGGAGGTTAAAGAGGTGTTACCGCTCGGCAGAAAGGGAACCGGGGCCCCTGTCGCGGCCCAGGTTGATCCGCTTCACACCAAACCTCCCGCTTACGGCTGCTTGCTTCCGCACCTGACCGGGTTCACAGGCGTTCAGTTGAGCGGGACCCGAGCTTTGCCAGGAACCCCGGATGGCGGAGAGGGAGGGATTCGAACCCTCGAGGCACTTGCGCACCTACACGATTTCCAATCGTGCGCTTTCGACCACTCAGCCACCTCTCCAGGTATCGGGTCGACAAAAACAGCTTTCTGGCGGAGAGGGAGGGATTCGAACCCCCGAGGAAGATGATTAGTCCCCCTGCTCGATTTCGAATCGAGTGCATTCAACCGGGCTCTGCCACCTCTCCAGAATCTCGTGTCAAGTTGTTTCGTTTGCGCAGGAAGAAATCATGGAGCAGAGAGCTCGCTTCCTCGGCCAGCACCCCGGCAGTCACCTGACAGCGATCTCGCAACCCGGGGTAGTCAAGCAGGTTGAGTCGCGTTCCGGCCGCCCCCTGATCGGGACTGGCGGCGGCGAACACCACTCGCTCGAGGCGAGCCTGCAGAATGGCCCCAGCGCACATCGGACAGGGCTCCAGGGTCACGTAGAGGGTGGCGCCACCAAGGCGCCAATCTCCCACGCTCTTCCCGGCCTGCTCGAGGGCCTGGATCTCAGCGTGGCCAAGGGGGCTCTTGAGCGCCTCGCGGCGGTTGCTCCCCTGGCCGAGAAGCTCTTGTTGGCGGACCACCAACGCTCCCACAGGTACTTCACCCTGTTCGAAAGCCTGGCGGGCCAGCTCGAGCGCTCGCTCCATCCAATACCTATCTTTTTCCTCGGTGCTCACCTCCGTACTTGAGAAGAGGCCCGATGGGCCTCACTGGTTTGGCACGCCGGAGAGGGATCGAACCTCCAACCTTCGGCTCCGGAGACCGACGCTCTATCCATTGAGCTACCGGCGCAAGTGTGGCTCAGTTTAGCACGAACCCGCAGCCATTGACAATAGGGTCTCGGAGCGCGCCGCGAAGCGCTTGCGCTCGTTCTCCTCGCGCTCCCACTCGCGCTTGACCCCGGCGATGGCCCCCGAGCGGAAGGCCCGCACGAAGGCGTCCACCACCCGAGGGTCGTGCTGGCTGCCGCGCGAGCGCACCAACCGCTCCACCGCTTCTTCGGTGGCCATGCCTGAGCGGTAGGGTCGATCGCTGGTCATGGCGTCGTAAGCGTCCACCACTGCCAGGATGCGCGCCAACAAAGGAATTTGCTCGCCCTTGAGACCAAAGACCGAGCCCAGACCGTCGTAGGTCTCATGGTGATAGGCGGCCTCGTAGAACGGCAGGTCCTGCTTGAGGGCCACCAGCTTCTTGCCCAGCTCTGCGGCCCGATCGGTGTGAGTGCGCATGATGGCGCGCTCGTCCTGAGTCAGAGCTCCGGGCTTGCGCAGCACCGCATCGGGGATGTCGATCTTCCCGATGTCGTGGATCAACCCGGCTCGCCGCACGCGATCCACTTCCTGGGAAGAGAGCGACAGCTCGCGGGCAACCTGGGCGGCATAACCGGAAACGCGCTGAGAGTGGCCGGCCGTATAGTGGTCGCGCTCATCCAGATACTGAGCCATGGCCTGGATGGTGTTCTGAGCCTCACGCACCAGCTTGTAGCGCGCATCCAGCGCCACGTGCATCAGGTAGACGGGAACCACCAGCAGCAACGCCGCCAGCGGCTCGAAGGTGACAAACAAAGCCAGCAGAGCGCCCAGGGGGGCCAGCATCAAGACCTGCACCCGCACCTGGTTGAGATCCTGGCGCAGGTCGTTCCAGAACTCGGTCAAGCTGCCCTGACGTCGGGAGTTGACCAGCAGCCCATTGAGCAGGAAGGCCACCAGAAAGAAAACCAGCGCGGCAGTGAGCAGGGCCAGCAGGTTGCGCCCCGTCTCCAAAAGCGGACTGCCGGCGTTGATCCAGGCATACATCTGGCCCCCGGCATACCATGACAGGGCCAGCGCCGGGGCATTGGAAAATCGGTACAGCACCAGCAGCGGGGTGACGCGCTCAGGATGGCGCTGCAAGGCCCGAGCAAGCTCCACCGACTCATAGGCCAGCTTGGCCAGCAGGGCCACCAGCACCGTCAGGGGGGTGCCGAACAAGAACAACAACGCATAGAGCGGCACATCATCCAGGCTGTAATAGGCGAAGTAATCCTGGCTCGAGAGTCGCACCCGCTTGAAGAGCGCCATAAAGGCGCCCACCGCCAGCAGGGCGGCCGGCAGGGTGAAGGCGCCGACCTCGGGCCAGACATGCCAGGCAGCCGCCAGGCCCAGCGCCCACATCCCGAGGTAGACCAGGATTTCTCGGCGCACGGTTACTTCTTGCTCCGGGCCGCGTCGGAAAGGCTGACGGTATCGTCCGTGGGGGGCACCAGGTAGCCGCCGCCCGCACCTGGTCCGCCCTTCTTCCCGTAGTCGGGGTCCTCTTCATCGGGGGGAGGTGGGGCCTCGTTGGGATCCACGTGAATGGGCGGCTCGTGCTCCTCGGCGGCCGGCCGAGCAGGTGGGCGCGAGCCGCCTCCGCAGCTGGTCATGAGAAAACCGTTGATCAGCAAAGACATGTCCAGGTCTCCTTTAACGAGTTGCCCCCACCAGGCGCAGAGAGGGCCGCGAGCCTTCGGCCAGGCGGCATCCCTTGAGCCAGGCGACATAAAGCGCATTGACAACATTGGGGTCGAACTGCAATCCCTTGCCCGCCTCCAGCCGCACCCAGGCCTCTTCCTGGCTGAAGGCGGGACGATACGAGCGCGGGGTGGTCATGGAGTCGAAAGCTTCGGCTACAGCCAGAATGCGAGCGCCGAGCGGGATCTCGCTACCCTTCAGGCCGCTGGGATAGCCGTTGCCGTCGAACCACTCGTGATGGTAGCGGATGTATTCCGCTTCTTCGCGCGAGAGCGAGAGCTTGGAGGCAACCTCGGCCCCCACGGCCGGATAACGCTTGATGGCCTCATACTCTTCCCCGGTGAGCTGGTCGATCTTGAGCAGGATGTCATCTCCCACCGAGATCTTGCCCAGGTCGTGGAGGCGACCAGCGGTGGCCACGCGAGCCACCATTTTCTCGCTCAGACCCATCTCGCGGGCGATGTCCTCGGCATACTCGGCCACTCTCAGCGAATGTCCGGTGGTGTGAGGATCGCGCTTCTCCACCGCTTGAGCCAGGTTCTCGATCACTTCGCGGGCCTCGCGCAGGGTGTCGGTATAGCGCTTGAGGGAGGAGCAGGTGATAGCCAGCGGGCCCACCAGCAGCAGCACGGCGGCGGGCTTGAGGGCAAAACCGATGGCCAGCAGCAGACCCAGCGGGGCCTGGGCCAGGAAGGCCAGACGCAAGCGCTGCCAGTTGATGCGGGTGGTCCAGCGCCCGATTGCGCGCTGATAGAGCCACTGGTGCAGCGAGATGACCAGGGCCTGCACTCCGAACACGGTGCACACGGCCAGCACCAGACAGACCAGGTTGCGCAGGCTGAGCACTACGCCCGGGGTAGCCAGGCGAGAGTAGAGGCAACTGGCCAGGCCAAAACTGAGCACCGACTGGGAAACGCTGTAGAGGATGAAGCCCGCGCGCACCGCCCTCTCCAGGCGCTCGCGCAGGAAGCGCACCATCTTGCTGGTCAGCACCAGTCCCAGCGTGATCTGAGGGGAATAGAGCACCATGGAGGCATACAGGGTGGAATCCGAGAGGGTGACCGAGCCGTAGCGAGGCATTCTGAGCACCCAGAGCTCGGCACCCACCGTGAGCACTGTCAGCACCAGGGCTCCCCACATGGGCACCCGGGTCTGGGGAATGGCGAAGGCCGGGTCGAGCACCTGCCAGACGGCAAACAGAACCGCCGCGATCACCACCGCCGTTCGGAACCGGGCCAGACGCTGTCTAGGATGTGCCACCAGCAAACCTCACCGGGGGATTTTTAGCTTCCCCATTATGGAAGGGGAGGTGGTGGGAAACAAGCTGTAATGCGTTCGTTTCAGGCTGCTTGGGGCTTGGTTTACACTTTTGAAACAGCAAGCCCTCGTGAAGGTTCACGAGAGCTGTCCGATTTGACGACGACCACTCGGATTGTGCATCCCGGTCCTGAAAGATTCCTGAAAAACCTGGCAGGCTGATGCAAAATCTCTCGCCAAAGCAGGAAATCAGCTTGCCAGGGGCGTCTTGCACCTTCCAACGCGCGAAAAAGCTGCTCCGGTCGGTTCGTCAGATTGTGCAATACGAAAGTGCGAGCACACTAAAGCTTGTAGGCCACCTTGCGGCGATGCTCGAGGCAGGGAAGGCCGGCTCGCACGGCATCCTGGGCCACAAAATCCAGGTCAGCCAGGATGCAGCACTCGCGATCAGGAGCCTGAGCCAGCACGATGCCCCAGGGGTCGATGATCAGCGTGCGACCGTAGCAGGTCTGGGTCCCCTCGGCGGGACCAAGCTGGTTGGGAGCGATGATGAAAACCTGATTTTCGATGGCCCGGGCCCGCAGCAGGACTTCCCAGTGATCGCGCCCGGTGCGCTCGGTGAAGGCGGCCGGCACCGCGATCACCCTCGCTCCGGCCAGAGTCAGCGAGCGATAAAGCTCGGGGAAACGCAGGTCGTAACAGATCGTCATCCCCAACTTGACCCCATCGACGCTGGCCAGCACCGCCTGCTCGCCGGCGACCATGGCGTCTGACTCGCGAGTGCTGACCCCGTGCACTTCCACGTCGAAAAGATGGACCTTGCGGTAGTGGGCGACTCGAAAGCCGTCCGGCCCAAACAAAAGGGAGCTGTTGCTGCCCCGAGGAGCGTGCTCTTGGCGCCGCTCCATGAAGCTGCCGCCCAGCAGCCACACCTTGTGAGTGCGGGCAGTCTCGACCATCCAGGCCCCGGTCGGGCCGTCGAGACTCTCCTGGTGCTGCAGCTGAATCTCCTTAGAGCCGCGCCGATTGAACACCTCGGGCAGGACAACCAGTCGAGCTCCTCGGGCAGCCGCCTCGGCCACCAGCTCGCCGGCCACCGCCAGATTGCGCTCTCGATCGGCGTTGGAGCTGAGCTGGATGGCCGCGACCCTCACGCCGCGGTTCCTGCCAGAACCTCCTGAATCACCTCGGTCAAAGCATCGCTCCAGACGTCGACCGCAGGAGGGAACTCGTTCTCCAGCCTGCGAATTTCGTCGGCGTCCTGCATGCTGTCCAGTTTTTGCAGCAGGTGCTCGAGGCCCCGAGTGGCCTGTTGATAAGCCTGGAGCTTCGGGCCCGGGGGGCAGTGCTGCACGAAGCCCTCCACCAGCCCCACCCAGCGGCCTACCACCCGCACCAGCTCGGCCCCCAGCTCGGAAGTGCGCTCATCCTGGGCCCGCCGGGCCAGTTGGTCCATTTCCACCGAGACGTTCCGCAGCTCTCGCAGGCCTTTCAGCAGCTCTTGTCGGCGC
>JAANMX010000251.1_pt1 | contig 72276 bp, 52 predicted proteins | sample 7279681 | NCBI WGS metagenome assembly JAANMX01 (sample SAMN14094542, study PRJNA606508) | bioreactor metagenome | isolation source: A lab-scale SPAN reactor treating ammonium-rich wastewater day 351 | place: Ireland: Galway | collected 2018-01-01
GCACCACGCCCCGGCCCCGCCGGCCGCCCCCGTGCCGCGCGCCCCGTCGCCGCGGCTCGACCTCGACGCCCGCCCCTCACCGCCCGCGGAGGAGACGCCGTTCCGGTTCACCGAGGACTACGACGGGCAGGATTAAGTATCTGAAAAGGGAGTTAAAGCCCACGGGGCACGTCCCGTGGGCCAGGTGCCGGGGACTTCACCCACGGGCCGCCGCCCGTGGGCTTTAAAGGGCTCAGACCCGACCAAGGTGAAGGAGATGGCTGACACGCCTGGCCCCCGCGCCTGCCCCGTCTGCGACGTCCGGTTGCAGGCGTGCTGGCCGTTCCGCGAGGACGACCAGCACTGCGCCCTGTGCGGCCTGCGCATCCTTCGCCTCGCCGTCCTCCCCACCGCGCCCGACGGCCACGCCTGGCTGTACCGCGAACCGGAGCAGGGGCCGCTCGTTCGCCTGGTCTGGGAGCGCGGCCTCGACACCCGTCCGGACCGGCGCCAGGCCGTTCACCCGCTCGTCGATTTCTCCCGGTCCAGCGCGCACTTCGGCGGCGAGCGGCTCACCGGGCTCGATTTTTCTCTGGCGGAGGTGCCTGCGGCCGACGGCCCGCCCGCGGCCGTGACCGCCCGCCTGCTGCCGCGCTTCCGCGGCTTTGACCGGCTCGACCTCCCGCCGCGCGGCGTGCCCGGCCACCTCGTCATCGCGTCCGCCCTCGGGACCGAGACGCACGCCGCCCGCCTGCTCCCGCCGGGGCAACCGCCGATCCTCGACTCCCCCGACCCGAGCGTCGTCCAGCGTGAGGGCGGCATCTGGCAGGCGTACCAGCAGGAGGCCACGGCCGTGGTCCCCCTGCGCCTCACCGTCCCGGTCGCGCAGTGGCTTGTCGGCGTCACACCCAACTCCGAGCCCGACACGCAGAACCTTGTCACCCTGCACGGCCTGGCGGTCCCGCTGCTGCTGGAACCGGGCCGCGCGTACCCGTTCGAGCTGCACGTCAACGCGGTTGGCTGGGGCGCGTTCGCGGCTCGCGCGTTCACGTTCGTGCTTCACCGCGCCGCCCTCGGTCCGTACCCGCTGACCGGGCGCCTCGCGCTGGTGCCCGGCAGCCGGCTCCACTTCGGCGGCGGCAGCCCGCGTACCGTCGAGGTCCGCCTCGGTCGTCGCGTTCCGATCAGCCTGCCGCTGGCCGTCATTGACACTCCCACCCTTCCTGCCCGGGAAGCCGCGCCGCAGCCGTCCAGCGCCGAAAGCAGCTTCGACCTGATCCTCGACAGCGCCTCGGACCTGGTCGTGCCGGTCAACACGTCGCTGGCCAACACGTCCCTGACGCTGGTCGAGACCCGGGACCGCGTCGAGGCCGGCATCACCATCACCGACTACGTCGTCCGCCAGGGACCGCCCGGCGAGGCGAACGGAGCCGAATGGCTGCGCGTGACGAAGCCGCGGCGCGAGCACCTGCCGTGGCACCTGTCGGCCCAGGCTCCCGATCAGCTCGACCTGGAGGTGGACACAACCCAGCTCGACCGTGAGCGCTACACCGGGGCGGTGCTGCGCGGGGCGGTCGAGCTGATCGACTCCCGCCACCGCCGGTGGGTGTGCGAGGTCCAGGCGAACGTCGGCCGGCCGCCGCGCCTGGCCAGCTTCGTCGCCATCGACTGGGGCACGACGAACTCGTGCGCCGCGTACCGCAAGAGCATCACCCAGGACGAGGCGCCGCTCTCCGTCTCGTTCGACGAGGAGCAGCGGCAGGCGCCGGAGCTGTTCCCGTCCGACATGTACTTCGAGGATCTGAGCGACCCGCACCACCCGGTCTTTCTCCTCGGTCACGACGCCGCCCGCCGCGCCCGCGAGCACCCCGAGTGCTGCCTGCGCAGCGTCAAGCGCAAGTTCCAGTTCCTCGACCGCGTTTTCGTCATGGACGAGCGCCAGCGCGGCCACACCTACCCGACCGCCGAGCTGGCCCGCCTCCTGCTGCGGCAGCTGATCGCGCTGGCCGAGAACACCCTCGGCCAGGAGATCCACAACCTCGGCCTGACGTTCCCGACCAAGTGGTCGGCCCGGGTCCGGGCGCGTCTGGAGGAGGCGACGCGCCGCCTCGCCGCCGACCTGACGCAGGAGCGCAGGCCGTTCGCAGTCACGATCCTGCCGCCGACCATCGACGAGGCCAACGCGGTCGCGATCAACCTGATCGCGTCGGAGCACGGGCGCGAGGATCTGCCGGAGACGTTCCGCCTGATCGCCTACGACTTCGGCGGCGGGACGATCGACACGTCGGTGCTGGAGGTGTACCTGCCGCAGGACACGACCGCAGTGCAGACCCGGTACATCGGCCTGGGCGGCCGCGGCGACTTCGGCGGCGACGAGGTGACGCGGGCGGTGATGACCCTGCTTCGCGATCGTGTCGCCGACGCCCTGCAGCGGCGCGTGGTCGTCCTCGACCCGGTGACCCACCGCTCGGCTCGGCTCCTGGGTATCCCGCTCGTCGCGGACGGTGAACCGCTGCGCACGGGCGGTCAGGGGGCGGCCCACCTGTATCAGCTCGGCCGCAAGAACTGGGACGCGCTGTGGAAGATCGCCGAACTGATCAAGATGGACCTGTGCGACACCGGCGTGCGCCCGGCCGGCGCCTCGCCGCGCCCCCAGCACGGGGTTCCGACCGACGACGGGGCGCCGCCGCTCACCCTGAGCGACTTCTCGCTGGCGGCGGCCGTCGAGGAGGAGGAGCAGCTGCACCTTCAGCGCCAGGGAGACGACCGGCACCCGGTCGTCGAGCGGCTGCGGCCGCGGCTGGCGGAGATCGACTGCCGGGTACTCGTCCAGCCCGGCCACGGCGAGGCGGCGGTAGCCCGCGAGGAGATCTGGACGCTCGACCGGGCCCTTGACCCGCTCGACGCCGACACCCGCGACGCCTTCTTCAAGGAGCTGCACTTCACCCTGGACGAGGCGTGCGACTTCCCGCTGGAGGACATCTTCGAGACGAACGCCGGCCAGCGCTACACGGTGCGCGAGCGCGTCGAGGACACGGTGCGCGAGCTGCGGACCCAGTGCGACGACCACGGCATCGCCCCGGACATCATCGTGCTGGCGGGCGGCGGTTGCCGGTTGCCGCTGGTCGCCCGGCTGATGCGGGACTACTTCCCGTCAGATCGCGATCTGCTCCACTACGACCCGACCTTCGCGAAGCGCCAGGTGGCGCACGGGATGGCGAGCTACCTGACGCTGCGGCAGGTGATCGACCTCGACCACCAGCTGGCCCGGTCGGTCGATGTGACGCATCACCCACTCGGGCTGCAGCGGCTGGTGCTCGAGAAGCGAGTGGCCCGGACGGAGTTTCAGACTGTCGTGCCGGTCGGCGCGCCGCTGCACGACCCGTCCGCGGCCCACCGGCTCCGGTTCGCGCCGGCCCAGCTGCTGACCGCGCCAGAGGGTGGCCGGCGGCTGACGCTGTTCGTGCGCGACTGGCGGCGCGGGCCGCTGGAGTTCGGCCACTTCGACGTGTCGCGCCCGCCGGCCCCGGGGGCGCCGCCGCTGCCGGTCGTGCCGGGGACAGCCTACGAGGGCGAGGTGCGGCTGCACGGACCGGGGCGGATCGAACTGACGGTCACCCACGAGGGCGGGCAGTACGGCCCATTTGTCCTGACGCTGGCGGTGCCGGACCCCGAGGCGACGCTGCAGAGCGAGGATCCGCTGGGCGCCGGCGGGCCTCCTCGCGTATAGCGGCGACAGGTGAGAGTAGTCATGAGCACGCCCCAGGTTCCCGCTCCGCCCCCGACTGCCGTTGCCGAGGAAGTGCTGCTCCGCGCCTGCCTGCTGGTCCGCCGCTGGTCCGCGGGCGGCACCCCGGAGGACGACTGCACCGCCGCGATTCGCTGGCTGGAGGACGAGCGCGCGGCCGTGGCGCCCGGCCTGGTGGAGAGGCTGGTGAGCGGGTGCCAGGTCTACCGCCGCGACCTGTGGCTGCAGTACGTCACCGACCCGGCGACGCGCTGGGCGTGGTGGACCGGCGGCGAGCTGGAGCGGCCGGTCTACGAGGTGCTCCAACCACCGGGCGCGGACGCGAACAAGCTGCGGCTGCGCCGTCCGGCGGCCCTCGGCCCCGTGGAAGTACTCGACTTCCTCACGGCGCTGGCCGCGGCCGAGGAAAGGGGGAAACTGGACGGCAAGGCCGCGGCGCTCCGCGGGGTGGCGACTGACCTGCTCTGGGAGGCGGTTCGCGGCGCGGCTGGCGACGCTGTGGCGCGGGGCGGTCTGCTGGAGCCGTTGCGCCGATTGCGCCAGCGGCACCGCGGCGATCAACTTCGCGCCGCCGTGGTGCCGCGCCTCGCCGTCCTCGACCAGCCGCCGCCGGACGGTCTGCGCGACTGCCTGCGTCAGCTCCTCACCGCGGCCGGCGAGGTCGAGGGGTGCCTCACCCGGGCCTGTGAGGTACGCCTGTTCCGCCAGTTGCCCGAGGTGGTGGCGCCGTTCGTGCCGCAGACGATATTCGAGTCCGCGCGCGCCGCGGTGGACGGGCTGCGAGAGGAAGTGACGGGTTCGCAGACCCTCACGCTGCGCCAGGTGTGCGCGCAGCTGGACGGCCTGGGCGAGTTCGCGCGGCTCACCCAGCCGATCCTCGCTGGTCCCGCCGCCGGCGCGCACCGCCAGTGGGCACGCCGACTGCTGGAGAACTTCGCCCGCCTCGGGCAGGTGGCACGCTGCGCGCTCGGCGACCCGCCACCCGTTGCAAGGCCGCCGACGACCGCGAACGAACCTGCTGCGGAACCCCCGCCTGCCTCCGAGGGGGCTGCGCCCGCGCCGGTGTCGCCGCCCCAGCCCCCGGAAGACGCCGCGCTTGCTGCGCTCGCCGCGACCAGCCCCGCTGCGGAGGCATTCCTCGCACTGGCTCTGCTGACCGAGGAACTGCTGCGCGCGCTGCGCGGAAGCTGGTCTGAGGCGGAGGATGCCGTCAAGGGGCTGCACTATCCCGGCACCCGATTCCGGCAGAAGGCGGCGCGGGCCGCGCGGCTCCCCGCGGACGAGCGGGACCGCCAGCTGCGAGAGGCGGCACGGCAGCTCGCCGACGAGTTCGTCAACAAGATCCGCCGGCTCGACGCCCTGTTGCCCGGGATCGGGAACGCCGCGCTGCCGCCGAAGGCTCCGGCCCACGTCTCCGCGCAGCACCGCGAGCAACTCAGGGCGGTGCGCGGCCGGGTCTTCCAGATCATGCGAGACCACGGCGGCTACGAGGAGTACCCGGTGGCGGTCGGCGACTCGGTCCGCAAGCATGGTCCGGTGCTCGACGACGTTGTCTACGTGGCCAACTCGCGCTTGCGCCCAGATGAGATCGCTCATGTCCTCGAACCCGGATATGTGCGCCGGCGCGAGGACGGGCGGGCGGAGCTGATCCGCTCGCCGAAGGTGGTGGTGGCCCGCTGAGGGGACAAAGGAGGAAGGACGATCGAGACCCACGGACGGCGACTCGTGGGCTTTGATCGTCCTCAGTACCGTGCCGGCGAGCGAACGGGGACCGACGTGCCGCGCTACTGCTTCTGTGCCCCCGATCAGCCCCCCTGGCCGGCGCGCCCGGACGACCGCTACTGCGCCCTGTGCGGACGCGAGTTGCTGGCCGTCGTCCCGCACACCCCTCTCCTGGGCGCGGGCTCTCCGCCCCTCGTCGTCGCCTACCTCCACGCCAGCGAGAGCTTCTGCGCCGGCACCTTCACTCTGGATCTGACCGGCCTGGTCGGCGCCGCTCCCGGCGTTCACTGGGAGCCGCTGCCGGGTCCGACCCTCGACCTGCTCGACCACCGCCTCGTTTCGCCGACCGCCCTGGAACTGTCTCTCTGGTCCGACGCCACGCCGGAGCCGAACGCGGGCTGCGCCCTGCTCACCGTGACGCTGCACGGGCGACGGTTCCCGTTCGAGGTCCGGGCGTATGTCGTGACCGAGCCGCGCTGCCGGACGCGCCTGAGCCTGGGCGGCAAGGACGAGCCGTCCGGGTCGCTGCTGGTCATCGGGCGCGACCTCGGGCGGACGACGACATACCTGGAGTTCGAGCCGGGGCCTGGCGTCCCGGCGGCCTGGGGGGAGATCCACTGCGATCACCCGGCCGTCGCCGTTACCCCGCTCTATCCGCGCAAGGCGCAGGCGCCCGCCCTGGCCGAGGTGCGCTGGGATCCGGCGTGGCTGCGGGCCGACGGCGAGGTCGAGGAGATCCTCTTCCGGGTGCGCCCGCGCGCGCTGCCGGAAACCGTCTTCCGCCAGCGCGTCTGCCGGCGGCTGCGGCGGCCCCTGCGCTTTCAGCCCGCCGTCCTCGCCATTGACAGCCTTGCCGAGGACGCCCCGGAAACCCGCCTGGTCCGGCTGACCAACGAGGACACGCGCCCCGTGGTCATCCGCGAGGCCGTTCCGCAGGTGCCCTGGATCCCCGGCGTCGAACTCTCCCCCGCGACCCCGCTGCGATTGCTGCCGGGGGAGAGCGCGACGCTCCTGCTCAGCCTGCACTTCCAGGAACGCACCCATGTCCCGCCGCCTTACGAGGGGACCATCGGGCTGGCACTCGCGGGGCGTGCCGGCCTCACCTACCCGGTCCGGGTCGAGGCCGTGCGTCCGCCGCAGCGGCTCGCCGGCCCGCTGCTGATCGACCCGGGGCCGCCGCGCGTCGTCCTGGCGAACTGGGAGGCCAGCTGCCGGCGCGTGGCCTACCTTCCGTCGTCGGGCGACGGTGGGATCGCCCCCGAGGATCTCGGCCTGTCCCGCCGGGACTACGCCGAGGCGGTCTACGGCGTGCGTCCGGCGGCCCCGGTGCTGCGCTTCCTCGTCGCCGCCGCGCGGACGCGCTGCCGGCTGCGCGATCGTCTGGAGGTCGGCGCGGTGCGCCTGTGCCGCCAACCGTGGGTGCCGGTCGATTTCGCCGCCGACGGGGTGGAGGTGAGCGACCCACACGGGCACGCGCCTGCGGGGACGCGCGTCGTTCGGTTCGACGTGTGGAACAGCTACCTGTGCGCGGGACCGGGGTCCGAACCCGTCCCGCTGCTGCTGCCGGGCGAGGCGGCGCCGGCGCCGGGGTCCGGCGCGCTGCGCTGGCTTGGGCAGCGCTATGCCGAGGCACTCCGGACGCGGCGGCGGGCGGTGCCGGTCGAGATTGAGGCCGCCGCCCGGGGCGCTGACCTGCCCCCCCACGCCCTGTGGATGCGCCTGGCGTGCGAGGCGCTGGCCCTCGATTATCGGTGGGGGCCGGCCTACGCCTGGCGGCGCCTCCTCTGCGCGTGGCGGGCGGAGATGCCGGACCTCGGCCCACCCCCGTTCACCCCGGTCGTGGCCCACCTTCACCTGACCATCTGCGCCGCCGACTACGCGCGGCAGGTCGGCGCGGCCCTGCTCCGGCAGGGACTGGCGGAAGCGGCCGGCGGGGTGGCGATCGTCGGCCCGCTTTTGCATGGGCGCCTTTTCGCCGACGTGCTAAGATCCATGCTCGGCTCGGGCGGGCTGGGCGCGGCGTGCGTCGCCGCCTCCTGGGCCGAGTGGTTCGCGCCGCCCGCGGCCGCCACGGAATCCGCCTGACGGCAGCACACCCCGCGCCGCTTTCACTCCCCATCCGCCGGCGCCGCAGGTCGAGCGCCCCGACGAGGCTCCCATGACGCGCATCTGCTTCTGTTTGTCCGGGCTGCTGGCGACGCTCGTCACCCTGGCAGGTTCCGCGTCCGCCCAGCAGCAGCCGGGGCCGAAGGACGAGCCCGACCGGCCGCACGACCTGATCCTGGCAGTGGACGTTTCGCGCAGCATGCTCGGCACGTACCGCAACGGCACCCTCCCGGCCAACGACCCGGAGGGCATCCGCTGGGACGGCATTCAGTTCCTCATCGACGTGGCCCGCGACCACGACCGCATCGCCCTGGTCCTGTTCCGCGCCGAGAACGAGGTGCTCACACGTTTCATCGACGCGAAGACCGGGTTCGTCACCCTCGGCCGGCGGTACGACTGGGACGGCCAGCCGCGGACCGGGCGGGAACTCCTCAAGGAGCTGGTTGCGGAGGTCCAGCGGCGCGAGGCGAAGCTCGTCGCCCGTATCCGGGAGCGCGAGGCCCGCAAGGAAGTCATCACCGACGCGGACTACCGCGATTACACCCTCGATCTGTTCGCCAGGCACCCGCGCGGCAAGAAGATCACCCTCGCCCACGGCACGGCATCGCTGCTGGCGCTCGAGCGGATCCGCAAGACGCTCTTGCCGGAAGCCGGCAAGGACGGAGCCCGCGCGTGGACGATGCTGTTCACCGACGGCGAGGAGGAGGCGTGCGCCGAGGGATGGGGCACGCAGTACGCGACGAAGGACTACGCCTATATCGACCAGCGCAAACCGCTCCGGGGTGAGCAGCTCGAGGCCTGGGTCGGCGAGCGGTGGGGTAAGCCGTTCCGCGACCGCGGGGTGCCGATCATCGCGTTCGGCCTCGGCAAGAGCTGCGACCGTCCGCTGCTGCGCAGCCTCGCCCGCACCTCGACCGCGGCCGAGCGCCAGCGCTACGGCGCCAGCTACGAGCCGGAGACGAACCTCGACCTGCTGAAGGATCTGCAACACCTGCTGTGGGAGCTGCGCGAGGCGTGGCGGCTGGAGGTGCCGCGGCGGGTGCCGGCCCCGGGGCGGGAGATCTTCAGCGTGCCGGGGGTCGGGCTGTGGGACGACCTCGGCGTCCTGGTCTACCGCGAGCCGGTCGGGCCGCGGCCGCGCGCCCTCGCCCCGGACCCCGCCCACATGAAACCGCCGTGGATCGGGACCGCGGAACTCGCCGCCCTGAAGCCGCGCGTCGGCCGTTCGCACTGGTACTACGCCCTCTCGCGGGAGACGCTGACCGGCCTCGGCGCTCCGCGCGGCAGCCTGGAACTGAGCGTCGTCCGTCCGGCCGCGCAGCACGACGACTACGTCACGCGCTGCATCGCGGCCATGCGCGCAGGGGTGGCGTTCCGGTACACCGGCCCCGGCCCGGACGAGCGCCCGCTTTACACGCCGCGCGACCTGATCCCGTTCGAGGTGGAGTTCACGCCGCCGCCGCTACCCGCCGGCGCCAGCCCGTTCCAGGCCGAGGATTTCAAGGTCGAGGTGACGGTCACCCCGGTCGGCGGTCGGCCCGAGACGTTCGAGCTGGAGTTGCAGCCGGCCGGCGCGGGACCGACGCGCACCTTCCGCAACACCGGCAAGGTGCTGGACGGGACCGCCGCCTCGTCCGGCGCCAGCCCGTTCGTCGGGTCGTGTCATGTCGATGTCACTGTCACCGGGGTGCGCGGCCCGCTCGCGGGCGCCCGGCGCAGCCTGATTCGCCGCACGCTGGAAATCGGCCCTTACCCGGCGCTGCGCCTGCCCGCGGCGCTGGAGCTGACCAACGCAGCCGGCTCGGGCGAGGCCGCGCTCGATCTGACGCTCGCCCAGCGCACCGCCCCGGACGGACTGCTGACCGAGACAGATGTCGCCCTCAAGGAGTTGCCGTTTTCGAGCAAGGCGGCGGTGCCGCGCGCGGCCCTCCGACTGCCGACCGGCAAGCTGGCCCTGCGCGGCAAGGGCGAGGTGCTCAGGGTCGGGTTGACGCCCGAGGCGTGGGCGCGGCTGCCGGTCGGCGTCTACAAGTACGGCGTGATCGAGGTGCGGCTGCCGTGGGAGCAGAAGCCGACGCGGGTCGGCCTGATGGTGCGCAAGGATCCCTACCCGCTCGCGGCGCAACCGAACGTGTTCCGCCTCGACATGGCGGCCCGGAGCCGGGGCAAGCCCGCGACAAAGGAGGGCGCCGGTCCTTCGCGCCGGATCGAGGTGGAGGTCGAGCTGAAAACGCCGCTGGCGACGGCCGAGCCGATCTGGCTCAGCGCCGCCCGCACGGAGATCTGGCAGGCGGACGCGGCCGAGTGGAAGGCCCGCAAGGAGCCGGACCGGGTGGACTTCACGCAGGTCGAGGACGCGAGCGGTCGGCGGCTGAAGGAAGACGCGGGGACGCCCGCGACCATCCCCTTCCGTGTCGCGGGGCTCGGTCCGGATCACGCGAAGCCGGCCCTCGGCGCGGGCGGGCGGCAGAAGGCGCTCCTGGCGCTGACGCTGGCCCCGCTGGCGGCGCTGCCGGGCGGCGGGTTCGAGCGCGTCTTCTACCTGGTCGGGCCGGGCGCCGTGCCGACGCCGGTGACGATCCGGGTGGTGGTGAACGCGGTCAGTCTGCACGACCGGACCGGCGAGCCGCTCGACCAGCTGTTCCTGCTCGGCCTGGCCGGTTCCCAGGTCCGGCACACCCTCACCTTCACCGCCAACCGGCCGGGCGCCCAGGTCAAGCAGGTGCGTGTCAAGCCGGGGTACGAACCGCTGCGCAACGTCTCCCTCAGGGGCTGGGACCGGCTTCCGCTCGCGGCGCACCTGGTCGTGGGGCGCCGCGACCAGGCGATGGTGGATCTCGGGTCGGTGCCGTGGTGCGTGCAGCCGGGCAAGTACCGGACGGAGGTGACCTTCCTGGTGGACTACGCCGACGGTGGCGAGGACCGCTCGCTGGAGGTGGCGTTGCCCGTCTACACCGAGGTGCTGCACAAGGGGGTGCGCTTCCAGCACGGCGATCACGAACTCCATGGCCCGCTGCGGCTGCGCTTCCCGGAGGACAGGTGCGCCGCGTTCGCCGAGACGCCGCTCCAGCTGCTGACCGACGCTCGCGAGATCCCGGTGCGCTGGCGAGCGAAGCGGGTGGCGGCCAAGGGCGGCGCGGGCAAGCTGCTCGGCGCGAACGAGGGCGAGCTGGATCTGCTGTTCGGCGGCGCGTCGGTGCTGACGCGCGGCGGGCCGAGCGATCCGCTCAACCGCGACAACCCGGTGTCGCTGACGGTGCGGCTGGCGCGGCGCGGGCTCGCTCCGGGCGTGTATCGCGCCGCGCTGGAGTTCCACTCGTTCGAGCACGACCCGAAGCTGCCGCTGGACAGGGCCGAGCCGGCCGGCGTGGCGGACACGCTGGCGATCGAGGCGGTCGTTCCGGGCCGCCAACTCGACGCGGTCAGAGCCGGCCCGAGCCCGTACCTGGGCGAGAAGGGCAAGATCCACGCGACGCTGACCTGCTACGACTGCAACCCCGGGCCGGGCGAACTGCGAGCGCTCGACGGCGCCGGGAACCCGACCGGCCCGCCGCTGCCGGTGGGCCGGGCGGAGCGGGTCGAGTCCGACCCGGCCGTGCCCGGCGTGAGGTACTACCACTACGCGATCGAAGTCGAACCGGCGAAGGTCGGCAAGAACGGGTATCAGCTCTCCTGGCCGGGGCTGTGCCCGGGCGACCCGGCCCAGGCCCGCGCGGTGACGGTCGAGGCGTTCGGCGTGATCGAGGTCAAGCATGACGTGGTGTCCGTCGGCGAGGAGGTACTGATTCACGCCCGCATTGACCCCGCGAAGGCGCCCGAGGGCGGCTCGCTCGTGCTGCACGTGCTCGACACGGCCGACCGCGCGGCCGGGCCGGTGGAGGTGACCCTGCACGACGACGGCAAGACCGAGAGCGGCGACGAGCGGGCCGGAGACGGTGTCTGCACGGTACGGCACCGCTTCGCGGGGGCTGGCGTCTACGAGATCGTTTACCCCGAGGCGGGCGGGCCGGGGCCGCTCCGGCCGCGCACGGTGCGCGCCGATTACGAGCTGCAACCGCCGGACCGGCTCGGGATCCTGGAGTACGGCAGCGGCGACCGGCTGCGCTGGCTCGGCATCCGCGAGGATCTGTCCGACCCGTCGGCCGTGCGGCTGACGAATCGGCGATCGGAGCGGCTGCGCTGGAAAGCGCGGCTGCGCTTCCCCAAAGGCGGCGCCGAGGCGAGCCAGGTCACCGAACGCAACATCGACACCCTGCCCGCCGCGCTCCAGCCCGATCCGCGCCACCACCTCGACGCGCGGCTCATCGCGGAAGGGGCTGGCAACGAGGCGGGCAAGGAGTGGAGCGCCGGCGGGGTGCTGGCACGCGACCAGACGCAGGAACTGGGCTTCGAGGTGAAGCTGCCGCAGCCGGCCCTCGACGAGGTGTACGGTGACAGCGCGGCGGGGGCATCGCACCCGACCCTCGGCAAGACGAGCGCGGTACTGCTGGAGGTCGAGCTGGAGTGGCTGGACAACAACGAGCAGGTGGTGGCGCGGCGGACGATGCGCATGCCGGTCGCGGTCGCGACGCGCCACTGGGCGATGAACCCGAAGCCGTGGATCCTGGGCGGGCTCGGTGTGGTGGGGTTGGTCGTGGCGGCGCGCCTGTTGCTGCGGATGAGGCGCCGGAGTCCGAAACTTGAACCGGCGACCGCTGCGGCGCCCGAGATGCTTCCCGCCGGTCCGCAGGCAGCGCCTCGGCCCGAACCGCCGGCTCCGGCGCCGCGGAAATACACGCTGCCCTCGTCGGGCGGTGACGACCTCCCGGAGCACATGCGGTGAGGGGGATTACCAGCCGCGCGCGGGGAGACCGCGCGGCTGGTACGCACTTCAGCCGTTCGAGCGGTGCAGCTCGGGGAAAACGTCGGCCGGCAGGCCGGCGGCGCGGATGCTCTCGCCGAGCTTCTTGACCGCGGCGAACCGATAGTTCGCCACCTGCTGTTCGCTGATGTGCAGCAGCGCCGCCACCTCGCGGTTTGGCAGCCCCTTCACGAACAGCAACTCCAGTACCTTGATGCGCAGGTAGTCGCCGCGCTCCTGCCACTGCCGCAGCAACTGCCCCAGGCACCGGACGACCGCCTCGACCTCCAGGTTTTGCCGCTCCTGGCTGCGGGCGACGCTCGACGCGGCCGGGTGTTCGTCGAGTTGCTGGTGCAGGACGTCACCGGGGCTGTCGGAGACGTGGTGCAGCGGATGCCGGCCGGTGCGGCGCAGGTGATCGGTGAGCTTGTACGAGGCGATGGTGAACAGGTACGTTTGCAGCTCGCGATTCTCGTCGAAGTTTGGCAGGCTGTTGAGGAATCCGACGAAGGTTTCCTGAACGACGTCCTCGCTCGCGGCCCGGTCGTGCAGGCGCCGGTCCACGAACGCGAGCAGCCGCCCCTCGTAGCGCCCGATGAGGTGTTGCCACGCCTGGCCGTCGCCCTGACGGATCTGCTGAATCAGCAAGCGGTCACTTTCCGAGGGCATCGGGCTCCCTTCGCGCTGTCCTGGCGGATATGCGTGCCCGCCGCTAGATCCGGGTCAACGCGCTGCCGCTTGCGGCTTGGCGAGACCGGACAGGGGGCTCTCGCCAAGCCGCAAGCGGCAACAAGAACGGGTCACGACCACCACCACAGCCCAACGCCGGCCGCCGCCAGCAGGCCAACCAGTCCGCCCTGCAGCCAGCGGGAGTAGGAACCCCTCGTCCACTCGTCGAGCTTGAGGTAGCCTACCACGCCGACCAGCAGCAGCACCACCCCGACCAGCACCTTGCCGAGCAGGCGCAGCCGCCCCTCGGCTCGCTCCGCCCGCGCGGCCTGGGCCAGCAGGTGCTCGGTCGTCGGGGTGACGGCCACCGGAAGCGTCCAGCACTCCAGCGGCAATTCGCGCTTCTGCCCGACGGGCTGGTCCTTCTCCTTGCGGCGGGTGGCGGGTCCGGTAACGAGGTGCTTGCGCACGAACGCGACCGATGGGGACCAGGAGAGTTCCGGGTTCCGCTGGCGCAGGAAGTCCTCGACCAGCGACCGGGCCTTGCGCAGCGCCGCCTCCTCCGCCTCGGCCTGGTTGCGGCCCCAGCCCTCCACCTCCCACGACGCCAGCGGCTTGTGGGCGGTCGCCCAGACCTTCGCGCCGGCCTCCAGGAAGCGCGCCCGGGGCAGCCGAACCCCACCCTGCCCGCCGGCGCTGGCGGTCGCCACACCGAGGGCTGCCAGACCGGCCAGGAGCATACTCGCGGTGCGCATGGGTTCTCCTCCCCGTTTCCGTTCAGGCGTACCGCAGCCGCAGCCGGCGGCTGCGCGGCGGCGGGGGTTCTTCCCACGGGCTGACCAGCTGAATGATTACCGCGCTCATCAGCAGCGCCACGAACCCGACCGGCGGGCTCGTGTGCGGCCAGAAGTACAGCAGCACATAGCCCCAGAACCCGGCCGCCAGCACCGCGAACAGGCTGAAGCGCTGTGGCCGGCGCCGGTCGGCCATCCGCCACCAGCGCAGCGCGAAGAGCGCCAGCCCGAAGTACGCCAGGTAGCTCGCCGCCACCGGCAGGTCCGGCCCCTGGCGGAACCACGTCCGCCACGACCACCGCGGCGGCGGCGCGGCGGCCTCCACCGGCGCGACGGCCGCCTGCGCCTCGGCGGCGCTCGCTTGCGCCGAAAACAGGTCCGGCAGGTCGTGCCCCTCCAGCCAGATCGCCCCAACTCCGATCAGCACGCCCAGGCACATCAGCACCACGCGGCGCCGCCACGAGTCCTCGACGCGCGTCGTCCACAGCTTGGCCGGCACCAGGACCGCCCAGCAGGTCGCGACCGTCAGGTAGAAGTAGCTGCCGATCTCGGCCAGGTCGTTCGTCCGCCGGACCGCCGCCCACAGGATGCACAGCAGCGCCGCGAGCAGGGCCGCCATCGCCATCGACCCGCACAACTCGGCCACGCGCTTGCGCGGCGGGATCACCACCGGCAGGGCGCTGGGGAGCGCCTCGGCCCGCGGCGAAACCGGCTCGGCCACCGGGATCGCTTGCCGCGGGACTGGCGTCCGGGCCGGCCCGGCGTCGGTCAGAGCGGCCACCTCCCGGGCCATCTCGCTTATCGTCCGATAGCGGTGCGCCGGGTTCTTCGACAGCGCCTTGCTGACGATCGGGACAAACTCGAACGGCAGCCGGCTCAGGTCCGGGGGCGAGGTCAGGTGCTTCATCAGGATCTCGCCCGCGCTCTCGCCCTCGAACGGGACGCGCCCGGTCAGCAGCTCATACAACAGAATGCCGGCGGCGTAGATGTCGATCTGTTTGTTGTAGTTGCCGGTCGAGATCTCCGGGGCCATGTAGTGAACGGTGCCAACGCTCTGCGTCTGGGCCGTGCGCTGGCTGTCGCTGATGAACTTCGCCAGGCCGTAATCGCCGACCTTCACCAGCCCGTTTTCGATGAAGATGTTTCCCGGCTTCAGGTCGCGGTGAACGATGCCGTGGTCGTGCAGATAGCCGATGGCGGCCGACAGGCCGGCGAACCACTGCCGGGCCAGCTCGGACGGCACGCCCTGCGGATGGCGGCCGAGGATGACGTTCAGCGTCTCGCCGGCGACGTACTCCATGATGACCCAGTGGTCGCCGTTGCGGTCGGTGCGCAGGTCGTACAGGTTGACGAGATTCGGGTGTTTGAAGTTCAGGCACTGGCCGATGCCGCGCAGCTCGACGTCCAGGTTACTGCGCACCAGCTTGAGCGCGACTTCCTTGCCGCCATCGCTGACAGCGTAGTAGACCTCGCCGAAGCCGCCCCGGCCCACGCCGCGCTTGAGTGCGTAACCGTCCAGGGGTCGCTGCCCGGAGTTGTAGGTGAACTTCATGGTACACCTCTTTGGGAGGGTCGTTCGATCAACCCGGAGCGCCAGCGACGGGCGCTTGTGGTGCCCGGCGCTGGCGCTCCGGGCTGGTCCGACGGTCTCTCCCTCATGACCGCCGCACGACCGGCTCGAGCGTCAGCGAGAAATCATTGCCCGCCACCGCGGCGCCGGGTTCGAGGGCGGCCCGGTCGCGGCATGTGTGACCGTTGACGAGCAGGTTGCCGGCGTGCCGCACGCCGAGCCCGGCCTTCTGGCGGAACAGAACGACCGGCTCCCGCAGATCCGGCATGACGACGTGTGCCTGCGGACTGGGGCCGAGCACGAGTGTGTCGGCCATCAGCAGGACGCCTTCCACCGCGAGCCGCAGGCGGTGGCCGCTCACCAGGTCGAGTCGGGCGCTGGCGCTGACCGGGACCGGCTGGCGAAACTGGATCTGGCAGCACGTTCCCAGCGTCACCCGGTCCCCCGACCGCAGTAGTCCCTTGAGGACCGGCCTGCCGTTCACCTGCGCCGGCCGCAGCGCCTCCAGCAGGTAGCCCTCCGGGTCGCGCGTCAGGACGGCGTGCAGGCGCGACACGTCCGCGAACAGCGGCACATCGACCGTCGAGTCGGGCGTCGCCTGGCCGAGGGTGATGCGGTTGTCCAGGCAGACGAGGTAACCGCCCACGCCGTCGATCCACAACAGGTACTGGACGCCCGCGTCGGCGGGCGGTTCGTCCCGGGGCGGCTCGCGCCTGGCCGGAACGGACACCACCGTCGCCGGCTCGATCGCCTTCCAGGCGCGGTTGCGCACTCGGCGCGCCTCGGCGTGCTGCGGCGCCACCGCCAGCACCTTCTCCGACAGGTCGAGGACGTCGCGCCAGCGTTCCTGCTCGGCCGCCTCGTGGAGGGCAGCCAGGAGCGCGGCGAACGGCTCGCGGCGCTCGTCGAGCAGATCGTGGAAGCGCTTCAGCGCGCCGGTCGGACCTGGCAGGAGCTTGCGCGCTCGCCCGAGCGTTTGTAGAGCCTGTGCGAACTCCCCGCGGTCCGCCAGTTCTCGGGCCAGCACCCAGTCCTTGGCAGCCTCCTCGAGCGGCTCCAGTTCGGGGAGGCGCGCCCCGCGGTCACGCAGCTGGGCGACCGCCTCGACCGCCCGGACCGGCTCGCCCGCCTCCAGCAGCGCCCGCACCTCCGCCAGCCCCAGCCGCGTCAGCGCCTGGCGCAGCCGCACTGCGGCCGGATCGCTCACCCCCGTCTGTTCGGCCCGCAGCAGGTCGGCCCACGCGGCCGCCGGATCCTCCAGCCGCAACTGCCGCTCGCCGCGCTCGGCGAAGGCGCGGGCGAGCTGTTGCAGGACTTCCCAGGAGCGCTTTTGCCCCTGCGCCGCCGGCTGGGCGAGGAGGCGCTGGGCCTCCTCCAGGCACCCCGTCCGGAGTGCTTCCTGTGCCTGCCGCAGCGTCAACCATCCGAAGCGGAGCATGATGCTGTCGTGAACCACCGGAAGACAGGGGCAATTCGGATGAGGTCGGGGTTGCCCCCATCCGCTTCATTATACCCATTGCGAGGTGTGGGACAGGCATTCCTGCCTGCCCCAACAATCTGGCAGGCAGGAATGCCTGCCCCGCCTGCCGGGCCGTTGTGGCGGAACCCGGACCGGCCCGTGCGGGAGGCGGACCCGGCCCGGGTTCTCTGGTGCGTTCGTTACTTGTTCTCGGCGACCGCGGGCGCCTCCGGGCAGCACGGCACGCCCAGGAACGTCCGGACCTCGTTCAGATCGACGGTCGGCGCCGCCGCGGTCGGCTGGCTCGCCGGCCGACCGCTGTAGCGCTCTTCCAGCGAACGCTTGATCGCCTCGATCTCCTGGCTCTTCTGCACGCCGTCCAGAGTGCTCTTGATCTCGGCCACGCGCGTCTGATCCAGGCGGAGCGGGGTCGTGATTGCCTTGAGGTTCAGATCCTCCTCGGCCGCCTCCAGCTGAGCCAGGCGCACCTCGAACTCCGTCTTCTGCTGCATGATCCGGGTGAGCTGTTCGTGGGCCAGCTGCAAGGTCTTCTTCTGGGCGGCGAGCAGCTTCTCGCGGCTCTTCAGGTGGGCATCGTCCGCCTTGAAGCGAGCAAAGTCCAGGGCAAGGCGCGCCTTCGCCTCGGCGTGCGAGAGGCTATCGTTTTGGTGACTGATCTGCTGCTGACCGGCCTCGACCTTGCTCGTCAGCTGCAGCAGGGCGGTCCGGCGGGTGTTCAGGTCCACGCGGGCGTTCTTGATCTGCTGCTCCAGCTGCGCGACGGCGTATTGCTTGGCGGCGATCGGGTCGAGCATGTTGCGCACGTCGGTGTCGAGCTTCTGGATCTCTTGCCGCACCCGGTCGAGTTCAAACTGCCGCGGCACCTGCTTCTGGATCGCTGCCCGGCCGTTGTTCCAGAGGGTGCAGGCGTAACTACCGACGTTGGTTTTCTTCAGAACGAACAGACCCCCAAGGACCAGGAGTGAGAGAACAATGAGCTTCTTCATGGCACTGAACCCCTTTCCAGCGAATGCGGGCCCGGAGATTATTTGTTCGAGACGGCGCAGCAAAGGTCGCTACGCCCCCACCCGTTCTGTTCTTCGCTTGGGTTGGGCGAAGATTTACAAAAAAGTGGGAAGGAATGGTTCCGCCAAAGTCCACGGGTGGCGTCCCGTGGGCCAGATCCCCCAGCGCTTACCCCACGGGACGCTACCCGTGGGCTTTCAGGGAGAACCCGGACCCACCTCGGCAGGAGGAATAAATCGTTCCGCCGGGGATCCGAATCAGAGGGTAGTGGGTGCTAACGGAACTCCGCTGAGGAAGAATGATGTTTTATCGCATCCTGGCGGATGTGACCGCCGCCACTCACATCACCCTGATGGCCTACGTGGTCTTCGGCCAGCTCCTCATCCTGGTGGGCATCCCACTGGGGTGGCGGTGGATCCGCAATCCGTGGTTCCGCTGGATCCACATGGCCGCCATCCTGACCGTGGCCGCCGAGGCGACCCTCAACGTCACCTGTCCGCTGACCGACTGGGAATACGACCTGCGCCTCCTCGCCGGCCAGAAGCCGAGCCAGCAGACGTTCACGGAGCAGGTGCTCGACCGTATCCTCTACCCGTTCGAGGGGACCGGAGTGCCGGCCTGGGTGCTCCCGGCCTGTTATTTCGGGTTCGCGGGCCTGGTGCTGCTTTCCGGCGTCATTGCCCCGCCGGGGCGCTCGGCCCCGCAAGGCCGGCTGGCGCTCCGGTTGGGTTGCGCCGGGGCAGGGGCGGCCCGCAACGGCGCCGCCGGGAGGAGAGGGCAGACGGTCGCGGAGGTGAGCGTCGCCCCGTCCGCAAACGGAACCGACACCTATACAGTGGTTTGCCCGGTGTGCGAACAGCCCGTTGGGGTCCGGATCAAGAGCAGGGGGCGCTTCTGGCTGCAGGCCGGGGCGCTGGCCCTGGCGGGGGTCGCCCTCACCTGCCTGGGGCTGTTCCTGCCCGCGCTGGAGACCGCGTGGGGAGGCAAGATCGCGGAGGACCGCCGCCTCGCTCTGCAAGCGGCCGCCGCCCACGCCCTGGCGCTGCCGGCGGTCGGCCCCGTTGTCGCGCAGAGCACGGCGGCGGTGGGGGTGGCGCGTCAGCCGCGGCGGGAGATCGCGCCGACGGCGCGGCACACGACCGTGACGGCCATCGGGCTGCTCATTCTGTTCCTGGCCCCTTCCGGCCTGCTGATCCGCCGTGCGATTCTGAGACACGAACCGCGTGCGGAGGCGTCGCACGCCAGCCGACACCGCGTTCTCGTGTGATCGGAGGCGGCCGGCGGTTTCGTTCACCCCTTACCACCCGCGCCCGGCAGGAAACAAAGCGGGAACATTTGTGCGGTTCCGCACAGCGGCGAACGTCGGCAGTGCCGTTACGGCTCACCGCCGCGGCGGACGGACGTTCACCAACCGACGCGCGGCACGAACATCCCGGTACGGCTGCGGTAAGCCTGGTACGCCGAGGCCAGCGGCCCGGAGAGCAGGTGCAGTTCCTCCAGGCGTGCGGTTCGGTAGTAGAGGACTCCCATGCCGGCAGCAGTGGCAAGCAACCAGAGTTGCCCCGTGGCGACCGGCCCGGCCAGCCACGCCAGCAGGTAGGCCGTGTAGATCGGGTGGCGCACCAGTCGGTATGGTCCGGAGGTCCGCAACCGGGCCGGAGTGACCGGCAGCAGAGCGAAGGCGGGCCGCTCCCGGCCATGCGTTGCCAGCGCCCACCAGAAGAGGGCGTTCGCCGTGGCGTAGGCGGCGAGTCCTGCCCAGGGCAGGGCCAGGTCGGAGGGACGCGCCAGCGCCAGTGCGGCCATCTGGGTGAGGGTGCAGGCGACGGCGGCGCGCGTGAGCCACGTCTTCGCGGCGGTGGCGCGACGTGCGCCCCGGAAGTAGCAGCGCATGCAAATCGCGAAGACGACCCAGGTGGAGTAGCCTGCCGCCAGGATCACTTCCTTGCTCAAGGTGTGCTGCACTCCTCTGGACTCCTTTCGCTCAAGGCGCTTCGGTATAGCACGGAGCCGCTCGCGGGTGCAAGGGAGAGGTCGCCGGGAGCAGGAATGCCCATCGCCTTTCAGGGGCAGTTTCCGGCGGTCGGAAAAAAAATGGATTCGTCCTTGCCGGGGCACCTGGCCTCACTATCATCTCACCTTGCTGAGATTGAATCTCTATATCAACAAGCGGTGAGATTCAGTCTCAATCAGGCAGAGAACCCACCACACCCGCCTACCGGAGCACGACAATGAATCGACCCCAGAACTATCTCAGAAAGGCTTTTACGCTGATCGAATTGCTGGTGGTGATCGCCATCATCGCCATCCTGATCGGCCTGCTCCTGCCGGCAGTGCAGAAGGTGCGCGAGGCCGCCAACCGGACACAGTGTCTCAACAACCTCAAGCAGATTGGTCTGGCCCTGCACAACCACGAGAACGCCGTGCGGAGCTACCCCCCGGCCGGGGTCTACCCCATTGGAGCTACCGGCACGTCCTGGTCGGTCCAGGCGCGCCTGCTGCCGTATCTCGAGCAGGCCAACCTGTACCGGCAGATCAACTTCGCCGCCGGGTACGCCACCCAGCCGCTCGTGACCCAGCAGCGGATTGCGGTGTACTTCTGCCCGAGCGATCCGAACGACCGGGCTCGGGCCGACGGCTCCCTCATCCAGTACCCGCTGACCTACGGCGCGAACTTTGGCACCTGGATGGTCTACAACCCCTCGGCGCGGCAGGGCGGTGACGGGGCGTTCGTGATCAACAACGCCCTCCGGCCGCGCAGCATGCAGGACGGAACCAGCAACACCGTGGCGTTCGCCGAGGTGAAGGCGTACACCCCGTACCTGCGCGACGGCGGTAGTCCGTCCGCCGCGGGCACCGCTGCCCCCACCCCGGCGGCCGTGGCCGGCTACGGCGGAAGTTTCAAGACGGACTCGGGCCACACGGAGTGGGTGGACGCGCGCGTCCACCAGAGCGGATTCACGGGGGCGTTCACTCCCAACACGATCGTGCTCTACGCCAGCGGCGGCGTGAACTACGATGTCGATTTCAACTCCAACCGGGAGGGGCGGACGATCGACCAGATCACATACGCGACCGTCACCGCGCGGAGTCACCATACCGGGATCGTCAACGTCCTGCTGATGGACGGCTCCGTGCGATCGGTGGACGACGGCATCGCACTTACCCTGTGGCGGGCGCTCTGCACGCGAGCCGGCGGCGAGGTGGTGGGGAACTATTAGCAGGCCGGGCGGCCGGCGTATGGGGCGACGTGCAGGAGCGTCTTGACGAGTTCCTGGCGCGTCGCCCCGTTGTTCAGCGCCATGCGGATGTTTAGCTCCAGGCCGAGCGAACGGTCCGGGGCGGCCAGCGTCGCACGGGATGGGGGTTCAACGTGCCGGAGCGCCGAACACCTGGGTGAAGTAGAACGTGCCCCGGTCGTCACGAGCGAAGCCGATGCCGGTCTCGACGAACGCCTTGTCGAGGATGTTCCCGCGGTGGCCCGTGGAATTCAGCCACCACTTCATGGCCTCGCGGGCCGCCGCCTCGCCCTGGCCGCGGGCGCCGCTGTAGATGTTTTCCGCCCAGCCGCGATACGCATACCCGGCCGCCTTGAGGCGCTGGCCGGGGTTCTTGCCGTCAAGGACGTGTTCCAGTTTGCCCTGTCGGGCCATGTTCGCCGCGTGCTTGCGGGCCACCGCGGCGAGGATCGGGTTGACCTTCAGCGGCCGCAGCTTCTGCTCCTGGCGCGCCGCGTTGACGAGCGCCAGCACCTTCTCTTCCTCGGCCGAGAGTTTGACCTTCCCCTTCGGGCCGTCACCCGCCTGGGCCGCCCAGCAGCCGAGGATCATCAGGAACGCGGCCAGGCACGGACGGGATACGTCGCGCATGGGAGCCTCCTTCCGTCATTGCGAGGGGTCGTCCGTCTGCGGTGGTTTGGGGGTGGCGAAAACCTGTGTGTAATAGATGACGTCCTTCGCGCCGGTCGCCAGGCCGACGCCGAGTTCGGTGTACTGCTCTCCCAGGAGGTTGGCCCGGTGGCCCTTGGATGCCATCAAGCCCTGAATGATCATCTCGACCTCCACGTCGCCGCGGGCCAGGTTCTCGCCAGCGTAGCGGTAGCGGTAGCCGGCCCCCTTGATGCGCTGGAACTGATTCTTGCCATCCAGTTCGTGCGCGATCTTCTGGTGTTTCGCCATGTTCGCGGCGTGCGTCCGGGCGACCTGGCACAGCACCGGGTTAAGCCTCAGCGGCGGCAGCTTCTGCTTGACGCGCTCGGCGTTGGTTAGTTCCAGGAAGCGCTTCTCGGCAGCGGTGAGAGAGGAGGTCGCCTTGTCCGTGGGATCGCCGCCCCGGGCGAGGCCGCCAGCGGTCAGCGCGAGGGCGAGCAGGAGGGTACGCCAGGTCATGGGGGGACGTCTCCTCGGAAGGGAGCCGCAGGCGCCCGGCGCTGGCGCTCCGGGTTGGCCCGACGGCGCCGGACGCGCGGTCGTTGTCACTCGTGGCGCAGGGCTTCAATCGGGTCGAGCCAGGAGGCGCGCAGCGCAGGGTACAGCCCGGACAGGACGCCGACAATGATCGCCGCGCCCAGCGACCAGAAGATCGACGGCACGTGCAGGCGCGCCGGCAGGGTCTGGTCGAACGCGAGCGACGCCACCCACGGCACGCCGAACACCAGCGCCAGCCCGACCAGCACGCCCACCAGTCCGCCCAGACTCGTCTGCACCATCGCCTCGACCAGGAACTGCAGCGTGATGTCCCGACGCTTCGCCCCCAGAGCCCGGCGGATGCCGATCTCGCGCGTCCGCTCGGTCACCGTCGCCAGCATGATGTTCATGATGCCGATGCCGCCGACCACCAGCGAGATCGACGCGATCAGCACCAGCAGCATCTTGTACCGATCGCGCGCCCGCTCCGCCTCCTCCAGCCGATCGAGCGGGATCGTCACCGACCAGTCCTTCTTGTAATGACTGTTCTCCAGCTGCTCGTAGATGACCGCTCCGACCGCGCGCACCTTGTCCATGTCGCCGACGGTCAGCGTGATCTGGTGCAGCTCGACCTGCTCGGCGGACCGCGACCCGGACGCGCGGATGTAGATGCGCTCGCCGAACCTGGCCCGGCAGGTGCTGACCGGAACGTAGACGTCGCTGTTGAACTCCTCCGCCGCCGGCCCCGACCCGCCGGCCGTCAGCCGCTCGTCGAGGACGCCGATCACCGTGTAGTCGTGCTTGCTCAGCACCACCGTCTTGCCGACCGGGTTCTCGAACGGGAACAGCGCCTCGGCGACTGCCGCCCCGAGGACAACGACGTCGGCCAGTTCCTGCACGTCCTTCTCGACGAGGAACCGGCCGCCGGGCAGGATGTTGAACTGGTTCACCTCCTGGTACTGGGGGGTGGTTCCGACTACCCGGCCGTTGTGCATGTGCTGATGACGGCGGATCTCCTGCGGGAAGATCCGCATCGGGACCATGCGCGTGACGGTCGGCATCTCTCCGTTCGGGCCGGGCTCGGCGAGGATCTGGAAGCGGTCGAAGTCCTTGTACGTCAGCCCGTAGGCTGCGACAAACGTGCGCCGCTGGTTGGAGGCATCGTCCGGCGGCTTGGCGCTCTTGATGATGATGTTGGTCGCGCCCTGGCGCTTGATGTCCTCCAGGGCGTCGTGCATGCTGCCCTCGCCGAACGCCATCAGCGAGATGACGGCCGCCGTCCCGATGATGATGCCCAGAACCGACAGCATCGCCCGCAGCTTGTGCAACCACAGGCTGCGCCCGGCCAGCACCAGGCTGCGCTGGGCTCGGTCCCAGAAGAGGAGAACCGGGTAGAACACGCCGCGCAGCCGGAACCGACCGAGCAGCAGCGGCGCCGCCGCGAGGCAGACGGCCAGGACGAGCAGAATGATCAGCAGCGGGGACATGGTGTCAACAGGCTCCTGGCGGGCCAGGCTCCCGGTCCGCGGCTCGCCGTGGCTGGCGGGTCAGGGCGTCCCGGACCGGATACCGTCGAGGACCGGCGGCAGAACATTCACGGCCGCCGTCGGCTGGTGGCGGTTGGCGTTGCGCTCGTCCGTCTCGATTATTCCGTCGCGCATGCGGATGACGCGCTTCGCCCAGGCGGCGATGTCGTTCTCGTGCGTCACCATGATGATCGTTTTGCCGGCGTCGTTGAGGCGCGTCAGCAGGCTCATGATCTCGTCGCTGGTGCGCGAGTCGAGGTTGCCGGTCGGCTCGTCGGCGAGGATCACGTGCGGGTCGTTGACGAGGGCGCGGGCGATGGCGACGCGCTGCTGCTGGCCGCCGGACAGCTGCAGCGGGCGGTGGTCCAGGCGATTACCCAGCCCGACCAGATCGGCCAGGTGGATGCAGTGCTCCCGCGTCGTCGCGTCGAGGCGGCGCCCCTGGTACAGCAGCGGCACCTCGATGTTCTCCACGACGGTGTACTGAGCGAGCAGGTTGTACGACTGGAAGATGAAGCCGAGGTAGCGGCTGCGCACCTCCGACAACTCGTCGTCCGTCATCTGCGAGACGTCCTCTTCCCCCAGGAAGTAGTGGCCGCTGGTGCAGCGGTCGAGACACCCGAGCTGGTTCAGAAGGGTGGACTTGCCGGACCCGGACGGACCCATGAGGGCGACGAAATCGCCCTCCTCGACCGTCAGCGTCACGCCGTTCAGGGCGCGCACCGTGACCGACTCGAGGTAGTAGTACTTCAGCAGGTCGATAACGCGGACAATCGGAGCCATGTGGTGCGTCTCGTGGTCCGTCTCAGGCACGTCCCGGTTCGTGACGTCCGCCCTCTTCCCCCTCTCCCACGAGGGAGAAGGGGGAGAAGGCCAGATGGGCACCACGCCCGGATAGGCGATTTCGGGGGCGAAGGTCAGGTGATCGACGTGGCGGACAGGTTCGGGGACGGTTCGATGCGGGCCAGCGCCTCGCCGCGCGGCCACAGGGCGGACTGCAGGCGCGGACCGCCCGGAGCACCACCGGGAGCACCACCGGGAGCGCCCTGTCCGGGGGGCATGCCGCCCTTCCCGCCTGGCGCGCCGCCCTTCATGCCGCCGGCGCCGCCCTTGCCCTTCCCCTTGCCCTTCCCCTTGCCCTTGCCGCTGTCGGCACCGTCGGCACCGTCGGCACCGCGTTTGTTGCTGCCGCCGGCCGGCCGCAGCTTGCTCTTCTCGTTGAGGACGGCCCGCGGGTTGAGGACGACCCTGTCCCCCTCGGCGAGGCCCTTGAGAACCTCGACCATCTTCTCGTTGCTGCGGCCGACGACGATCGCACGCGACTCGGCCGCGCCGCTGGGGCCGACGACGAACACCTGCCGCTTCTCCGCCATCGACACCGTGCCGAGGACGGCCTGCAGCGGCACCGCGAGCACCGGCGTCGTGTCCTGGTCGGCAAAGATCGTCACCTCGGCGCTCATGTTCGGCTTCAGGCCGAACCCCTCCAGATCCTCGTCGATGACCACCATCGTCTGGTAGACCTTGACGTCCGAGGACAGGAAGTCGGCCTGCGACGCGACCGTCGAGACCGTCTTGACGTGGGCCTGGAACAGCTTGGTCGGGAAGGCATCCACCCGGACCAGGGCGTGCTGCCCCTTGCGGGTCACGCGGTATTCCCGCTGCCGATACCGCTCGCGCATCATCTCGTCGGCGGATCGGGATTCTTGCCGGACCAGTTCCTCGTGGCCCGCCCCCGTAGCCAGGCGAGCCAATGGATCCGGAATGAAGGTCAGATCCGGGGTGACCATCAGCGCAGCCTGAACATTCTCGCTGAAGTAGGTCTGGACATAGTCGTTGCCGCGGACCCGCGATACCAGCGCCTCGTGGACGCGGGTGTTGACCAGCATCTTCTTCAGGTTGGGGATGCGCATGACCTTCTGGCCCTCGGAGACCGGCTCGCCCTGCGCAATCATGGAGGACCGCGATCCGCCCCAGCGCGACGACTCGGGGACGACGTACACGACCACGCCATCTTCCGGGGCGTACAGCACGCACTTCTTGATCTCCCCCTCGATTTCAACCTTGCGTGCATTCTCCTTCTGGTAGACCGACTCCTTCGTCCGCACCAGATCCTCGGCCTGCTCCAGCTTGGCCTTGTTCTGGATGAGCACCTTCTTCAGTTCGCGGTTGGCGGTATCGACCTTGGAATTTAGCTCCTCCACCATCTTCGTCTTGGTGAATTTGTCGAGAATGCTGTGTTCCTGCTCAATCTTGTTCACCGTCAGGATGGCAGCTTCCAAACGGTTGCGATCGGCCTCGGCCTGAGTACGGCTCAGGTAACCCTTCTTGAGCATGCGCTGCGACCAGTTGGCCTTGTCGCGCCACTGCTCCAGCTCACTGCGGGCGATTTCCAGACGGGTCTTGATATCGGTCTTGGCGAGTTCGTAATCGCCATTTTTGTACTTCTCCAGTTCCAGTTCCGCGAGGTTGATGTCGGTCTTGGCCTTCTCCAGGGCAATCAGGTTCTCGCTGGCCGTGATCTGGTACTGGGCGCGAGCGGCGGCGGCGGTAGACCGGGCCTCCTCCGTCTTGATCTGCTGGTCCTTGAGTTCCTTGTCCAGCGCCGAGTCGTCCAGCTCGATCAGCTTGTCGCCCTTCTTGACGGTGGTGCCGTCGTCGATGACCCACTTGATGGTCGTCGCCTGGGTGCTGCCGCGGTTGGTCGCCTTCACCCGGCAAACGATGTCATTGTTGTTGGTCGCCTCCAGGGCGCCGCGTTCGATGATGGTCAGCCGCAGCGGCTCGCGCCGGGCGACCCAGACGGGGCCGGTGTAGGCCTCGACCCCGCCGCCGCCGAAGAGGAAGAACCCACCCGCGACCGCTCCCCCCCCCAGGAGCAGCAGGAGCGCCAGCACGCCCAACCGGCCGCCCTTACTCCAGCGGCGGGGCCGCGGGAGCCGGGAGGGGGCGTGGCTCAGGGAGCCGTTCGGGCCGGCCGTCCCGTTCGCCCCCAGCGGGTGGCTGGCGACCGGGGCCGGCAGTTCCGGTGTCTGCAGCGGGGCGCTCACGGGTTGCGAGTTCATCAATCCACACTCCTCGGGGGTCCACCGGCATCAACTCGAGATCCAGGTATAGCTGAAGGCGAGTTAATAAAAAGTTAATCCAGAAGGTGTACAGCTGGTTTTGCTGCCGAACCAGGCTGGCTTGCTGCTGCAGCAGCTGGTTCGTCAGGGCAACGGGATCGTTCTGTTTGCCGCCCGGTTCGGGGGGGGCGTTGAATGCTTCGAGCGCATTTTCCACTTGCTGGTAGGCCAGGTCCACCGCCCGCTGCTGGATCTTGTAGTTCGCCAGCAACACACGCAAGGACCGCAATTCCGAGCGGACCGCGTTGGCGATCTGGTCCTCCACTGCCATCAGGTTACGTCGCTCGCGCTGGTAGGCAATCAGGCTGGCGCGGTAGTTGTTGCGCTCCACCTTGCGTACAAGCGGCAATTCGGTGTTGAAGATCAGCTGATGCCGCGTGCGCGAACCACTGAAGGCCAGTGGTTTGGCCTGGTTGGGTGGAGTCCTGCCATCTAAATGATAAGCGACATCGAAGGTTCCGAGCAAGGCATTTGCAAAAATTGCGAGCTGTCGCCAGGCATCCGTAACGACCGCGCGGGTATTCATTAGATCCAGGCGATCGGTCAGGGCCGTCCCGACCACGGCTTGCAGCGTCTCGTCGAGGTCGCCGTCGAGCAGGTTGCGCCCATTCAGTTCCACGGGTGGAAGGTTCGGCCATTGCTCGCGCAGGGGGTCGAAGCGCTCGCGGCGTGCCTCGTTGAGAACGAGTTCAAACGCATCCGACAGGCGCTGGAAGCGGTCGCCATGCAGTTGCTTGCGGCGCCGCTTCACCTCCTCCTGCAACCTGGCGGCGATCTCGGGAGAAAGGGGGAGGCGATCCGGAGTCTGGATCAGGTCGCGTAAGAAGACAGCAAGTGCGCGATCGGGATCGCTCGCCAGTGCCATCACCAGGTTCAGGGCCAACTCTTCCGGGAGGTTCTTCCACGGCTCCAGCTGATAGCGGCGAACGGCCACTTCCAGCTCGCCCGCCTCGATCTGCTCGTCGAGGCGGCGGATCTGTCCCTCCTCGGCCGGGGTGAAGGATTTGCCCTCATCCTCGATGCGCTTCTCCTTCTGTTCCACCAACTGGCTCCGCTGCTGCTTCAGCAACCGCAGCCGTGGCTCCAGCTCCTGGTAGCCGATGCGCTCCGGCGCCCACTGCTGCCAACGGGCCAGGAAGCTCTCGCGGAACTTCGTCTTCTGCACTATGGGAGCCTCTACCAGGAGACGCTGCAAGCGCTCGCGCATGCGCGTCCCTTCATTGGGAGAGCTGATTTTTTTCAGCTGTTCCATCGAAGCAGTGAACTGGCTGAAGACGTCCTCGTAGCGCTTGAAATGCTCCAGAATGGGGCGGATGGCGGCCTGGTCGAGTTGCAGGGGCACGTTGACGGGCAGGCCGAGCTGGAGCTTGAAATTGTCCAGGCCGTTGCGCAGATCGAGTTCCCGCTGCAGGACCGTGCTGCGGCTCTGCAGGAGCTGCGATAGAACCTGGCTGACCTGCAACGGCGGAATCCGCCCGGCGCGCTCGAAGAACTTGAACAGATCCAGATACTGCTCCAGGCTGGCCACGTTCTTCTGTTCGTTGGTCAGCAGCGCGGCACGCAGCAGATTGGGCAGGAAACCTTCCGCCGGAGCCAATCCGACCAGGCTGAGATCGATCCGACCAGCGGCCCCCGGGTTGAGTTGCGGACTGGGAATGTTCGCCCCCGAAGCGGCGACGGCCCCGGGGGAGATCGCGCTGCCGCCGACCCGGCCGAACGCGCCGGCCAGCGAGGGCAGGTCGAACCCGCCGGCGACAAAGGTGTAAAACTGCTTGCGGAAGCGCGCGTAGCTGCGGAGTTCGTACACCAGGTTGCGCTCGACCTGCGTCAGCGGTTCGAGCGTGACCGCCTTGCCGCCGCCGCGCAGGAACGGCTGCACGAAGTCGAGGTTGATGGTCGAGGTGCTGACCGTGTGGCGGTCCTTGCCGGTGAGGTTGACGACGGTGTCGTTGGCGAACCGGACGAGCAGCAGCGCGCCGGTGGAAAACAGCTTGCTGAAGCCCGCAGAGGAGAGGCTCTGCCAGCGGTTGCGGGAGCCGACGGCCGACTCGCGCCCGGCCCACTCGCGGATGGCTGTATCCAGGGCGAAGAACTGAGCGGCGAAGGCGAACCGTTCGAGCGTCACCGGCAGGGCCGTCAGGTAGACGTTCTCGCGGCGCGTCTGGAATTCGCGGCTGTTGATCAGCCCCAGTTCGGCCGCCTGCTCCAGCGTCAGCAGGAACGGCCTGAGCGCCTGGTCGTCGGCGGCGCACTGGGCGATGGTCGGATCGGTCCCGCGGTTCTGGGCGTCCCAGAGTCGCAGCAGATCCAGGTAGCCGGTGCCCTCGACGCGGGCGATGCCGGGCTTGCCGGGCTTCTGCGGGCGCGGCGCCAGGTTCGCCGCGGCCGGATCGTCCGGCGGCATCGGCGGGTGGTCGGGGTCGGTGGTGTCGGCGAAGCGGGCGCGGGGGTCCGGGTAGGCGTGGTAGTTCTCCAGCTTCCACTGCGGGCAAACGTCCTTCTCCTTGAGGATGGCGGCCACCTCGTTGTCGGCGCGCTGGCGGAAGAACCGCCGGGTACACCCGCCGAAGCCGGCGAGCAGAACGGCCAGCATGACACAGAGCCCGCTGCGGACGAGCCGACGCCGAACCCCCCGATTCCCTGCGCTGCTGTGATCTTCCATGACCCACCCACGTTCGCAGTGGCAGAAACGATAAACCCGGCTAATCCGCTATCGGCAGCATTGTCGGCAGTACTTGAACCTGGAGGGCGGTGGACAGCGTTTGCCCCACGGGATGCCACCCGTGGGCTTTACCAATCTGGAAAGCCCACGGGTGGCGTCCCGTGGGCCACGTTCCCGGCGCTTGCCCCACGGGATGCCACCCGTGGGCTTTGGAGGGGCCAGGCGCTACCGCGTCTCCTTGAACTTCACGTTCCGGAACTCGATCCAGTAGCCCTCCGCCTCCATGCCGAGATAGCCGCGCGGCACCGGGCAGCTGTCCCAGACGGTGGTCACCGCCCCGTTCACCCAGAGGGTGACCGTCTTGCCCTTGCAGGTGATCTCGTAGGTGTTCCACTCGCCCGCCTCCTTGCCGCGCTGCGGACCCTTGCCGCCCTCGCGGAACCGCTTCAGCGCGCCGTCGGTGAGCGTCTGGCCGAACAGAAAGCCGACGTTCTTGCTGCCGACCTGGGCCTGGTGCCACACCTTGCCGTCGGTGGAGTTGCGCACGTACACGCCGCTGTTGTAGCCCTTCTTGCCGTCCAGTTTCTTGAAGCGCCACTCGACGTGAAAGACGCCGTCGGACAACTCCCGGTCGTACCGCAGCATCTCGTGGACGCCGACGCCGTCGCAGACCAGGTGGCCGGTGGTCTTGTCGATGGACCACGGATCACGCTTGCCGAGCTTGCCGCCCGGCGGGATCGCGACGCGCTTCCAGTCCTTCAGACCGCCCGCCAGCAGGTCGGTCCAGCCCTTCGGGTCACTCGCCAGCGCGCTTTTCGTCTCCTTCGTCTCGCCGGCCGGTACACGCAGCAGTACGGCAGGGGACACGGCCAGCACGCCCAGGAGCAGCAGTTTCCCACCCATGATAACCTCCCTCGGAACACGCACCACCGCCGCGCCGGTGCGGCAGGTCCGGGTGCGCCGGAGGGATTGTAGCGAGAGGGGCGGCGGGCGGACGCACGTCATCAGGTGGTGAGGCGCGGGCGCAGGGTGCGCGCCAGGGCGAGTCCCTTCTCGGTGATCTGGACGGCCAGCGGGTCGCCGGCCCGGTTGTAGTAGACGATGACGTTATTGAGCCATTCCAGGTTGGCGATCACTCGGTTGGCCCACTCGGCGGGGGCGCCGGCGAAGCACTTCTGGACAACGTCCGCTACCTGGGCAAAGGTGGCCTTTTGCAGGTGCAGGAGAACCTTCGTTTCCTCGGGGGTGAGCATGGCGGTTGTCTTTCCGGGAATCCGCGTCAGGTGCCGGGATCACCCATCGAACACCCGCCGGCCTCGCTTTGCAACAGCTTCATCCTCCGACCGTGGTTACCGGCGACCTGCGGCGGGCGGCAGAATCCGCAAGTCGAGCAAGACCCGCGAGAAAGTCAATTCAGGCGAGGCCGGCGAGGGAGGATCCCGGCACGGCGTTCGCAAGAGCTTTTCTCGTGAGGAAAGCGGGTACAGCTGCCGATCAAGGTGCTGGGAAAACCGCGCATCTTGTCATCGCCCGGCAACGAGGAGACGAAGCATGGCACTGGAGCTGTACGACCGCGTTGCGACCCTTGTCCAGGAAGGGAAACAGGAGGAGGCGCGAAGGGAAGCGGTTGCCATCCCGGACGAACACGTCCGGACGATGGCCCTGGTGTTGATCGAGCGGTCCCGGCCCGTCGTGTGACCCGGCCGGTTCGGGACTCACCCGCGGGCCATGACCCGGCCCGCGGGCTTCTCCAGAACTCAGAGGAGCAGGGGTTTGCCGGGGGAGGCACCATGCGTAAATCAGCAGGGATGCCGACTGATCCTCGGTGATCCTCGTTCCCAACCACTGTTTGGGAACGAGAACCCGCTTCCCCGGCGCAACGTCGGGGCGTGCCCTCAGGGTCTGAAGCCGATGTCAACCAACCTGTTCCGGCGCTCGCAAGCGGTTGCGATCGCTCTGCTCATTGCGGGTGGGCCTCTCACGCCGACCCGCGCCCAGGCACCGGCCGAGCCCCTGGAGTGGGTCCGCGTCTCCCCCGACGGCCGCAGGTTTGTCCTGGAGAAGTCGAAGCGCCCGTTCGTCCCGTGGGGTTTCAACTACGACCACGACGAGAAGGGCCGCCTCATCGAGGACTACTGGGACACGGAATGGGCGCGCGTCGAGGAGGACTTCCGCGAGATGAAGGATCTCGGCGCCAACGTCGTCCGCATTCACCTCCAGTTCGGTAAGTTCATGAAGGCGCGCGACCAGGCCGACCCGAAGGCGCTCGACCGCCTCGGCAAGCTGCTCGCCCTCGCCGAGAAGACGCGCCTCTACCTCGATCTGACCGGACTGGGGTGCTACCACAAGCAGGACGTGCCAGCCTGGTATGACGCTCTTTCGGAAGAGGAGCGCTGGGCGGCGCAGGCGCGTTTCTGGGAGGCGATCGCGGGGCGCTGCAAGGACAGTCCCGCCGTCTTCTTCTACGACCTCATGAACGAGCCGGTCGTGCCCGGCGGCAAACGCAAGGCCGGCGACTGGCTCGGCCCGCCGTTCGGCGGCAAGCACTTCGTCCAGTGCATCACCCTCGACCAGAAGGGCCGTCCGCGCCCCGAGATCGCCGCCGCGTGGACGAAGCAGCTGGCCGCCGCGATCCGCAAGCACGACAAACGCCACCTCATCACGGTCGGCCTGGTGGACTGGAGCCTCGACCGACCAGGGTTGACGTCCGGGTTCGTGCCCGACAGGATCGCGGCCCCGCTCGACCTGATCTGCGTCCACATTTACCCGAAGAAGGGCGAGGTGGACGAGGCGCTGGCGACGTTGAAGGGGTTCGCGATCGGCAAGCCGGTCGTGATTGAGGAGACGTTCCCGCTGCAGTGCTCGGTCGAGGAGTTCGCGCGCTTCATGAAGGCGTCGCGGCAAACCGCCGCCGGCTGGATCGGCTTCTACTGGGGCCAGACGCCAGCGGAGCTGCGCCGCGCCAACACCTTCCCGGCGGCCATCACCTTGCAGTGGCTGGAGTTCTTCCAGAAGGAGGCGAAGGCGAAGCAGGCGAAGTAACCGCGTGGCACCGGCGCCGCCTGAACCAGTCCGGCGCTGGCGCTCCGGACTGGTTCAGGCGGACGGTTCAGCCGGACCCGGCCTGGGCAGCGCGAAGAAGAACGTCGCCCCCGCGCCGACCGCCCCCTCCGCCCACACCCGCCCGCCGTGGCGCTGGACGATGCGGCGCACGTTCGCCAACCCGATGCCCGTCCCCTCGAACTGGTCCGCCATGTGCAGTCGCTGGAACACGCCGAACAGCTTGCTCGCGTAGTTCATGTCGAACCCAACGCCGTTGTCGCTCACCCGGAATACCAGCTCGTGGTCGTCGGCCGTGCAATCGACGGCGATGCGCGCCTCGGCCCGCGGGCGGGTGTACTTGACGGCGTTGGACAGGAGGTTCCGCCAGACGAGGCGCAGCATCGCCGGATCGCCCTCCACCGGCGGCAGCGGCGCCACCTCCCAGCGGACCGCCCGGTCGCCGACCTCGCCCTCCAGGTCGTGCCGCACCTCCACGACCAGGGCGTTCATGTTCACTGCCGTCTGCCGCATCTCGGCCCGGCCCATGCGCGAGAAGGCCAGCAGGTCGTCCACCAGCCGGCCGGCATGCCGGGCCGACTCGTGGATGATGTTCAGGTAGCGCCGCCCGCCCTCGTCCAGGTGGGCCGCCGACCGCTTTTGCAGCATCTCGACGAACCCGCCAATGTGGCGCAGCGGGGCGCGCAGGTCGTGCGAGACGGAGTACGAGAACGCCTCCAGTTCGCGGTTGGCCGCCTCCAGCTGGGCCGTCCGCTCCTGGACGCGCCGCTCCAGGGTGTCATTCAGCTGGCGGACCTCCTCCTCGGCCCGGCGGCGCACGATCCCCTGGGCCAGCAGGTCGGCGACCGCACCGAGGGTGTCGAGCGCGTCCTCCGTGATCGGCTGCCGGGCGAACATGGCGACGACCCCTACCAGATCCTGATCGACCTGCAGCGGGTAACCGGCGAACGCCACCATCCCCTCCCGCCGGACCCACTCCGGATCGCCGACGCGTGGGTCGCTGGGCACATCGTTCGTCAGGTGCGGCTGGCGCTCCTGGGCGATCAGGCCGATCTCAAACTGCCCGACCGGAACGCGCCCGTGCGGGCCGTCGGTGGAGGGGTATAGCTCGGCGCTGGCCTGCAGCTCCAGGACGTTGTCCGCCGCATTCAGCGTCCAGATGCGGGCGAACGCCGCGTCCAGGTGCCGGACCAGGGCCTCGGCGCAGTGGCGCAGCACCTCGGGCAGGGCGCTCTGCTCGGCAAGGGCCGCTCCCACCTCGGCGCGGAGCGCCAGCTGCCGGGCGCGCCGGGCGCGCCGCTCCTCGGCCTGGCGGCGCTCGCCCGCGTCGCGCAGGAGAATGACCGTGCCGCGCGCACCTCCTGCGCTGTTGGTAAGCGGGATGGTCTGCACCTCCACCGGGTGTCGGATCCCGTCGCGCCCTTGCAGCGTCGTGCCTCCCTCGTCCTCGGTGGTGGTCCGGACGACGGCGTCGAGCGGTTGCCCGACCGCCTCTTCCCGACCCCAGCCGGTCAGGGTACACGCGACCCCGTTCAGGAAAGCGATCTGGTTGCCGGAATCCACCAGGACCACGCCGTTGCCGACCTGTTCGAGGATCGGCAGGAGCCACGAGACGTTGGCGAATGCGTTCAGGATCGCCTTCACGGGGGAGCCTCCACCTGGCTTCGAGAAATGATGCAGGGTTGAGATGTGCAAAAGCGGTGCCGCGGATCAAGCAGGGACTGCTTCCACTGGGTGAGGAGCGAGGAGTGAAAGCCCACGGGGCGCCACCCGCAGGCTTTACCTCTTTCGTTCCTTCCACCTCACTCCCCACTCCCCACTGTTAGGTTTTCTCCACTACTTACTTGCCCCGGCGCTCTGGACCGGGTATAAGCGCCTTATCCGCCGCGCACAACCTCGCCCTGCCCCCTATCCGGGAGAACCACCCATGACCCGCCAGAACCGCCGCACCTTCCTGAAAACCCTCGCCATCGGCGCGACCGTCACCGTCGCCGGCACCAAGTCGGCCGGCCTCGTGCTCGGCGCCAACGAACGGATCCGCGTCGGCGTCGCCGGCCTGAACGGCCGCGGCGGCGCCCACGTCGGCGCCCTCGCCGGCATGGAGGGCGTGCAGGTGACGTGCCTGATCGACCCCGACACCCGCACCTTCCAGCGCCGCATCGACCAGACGCAGAAGGCCGGCGGCAACCGGCCGCAGACCGTCCAGGACATCCGCCGCGCCCTCGAAGACCGCAACATCGACGTCATCACCATTGCCACCCCGAACCACTGGCACGCGCTGATGACCGTCTGGGCGTGCCAGGCCGGCAAGGACGTGTACGTCGAGAAGCCGTGCAGTCACAACGTCTTCGAGGGGCGCATCGCGGTCGAGGCGGCCCGGCGCCACAACCGCATCGTTCAGCACGGCACGCAGAGCCGCAGCAACACCGGCACCGCCCGCGTCGTGGACGTGATCCGGTCCGGCAAGCTCGGCCGGCTGCTCGTGTCGCGCGGCCTGTGCTACAAGGCGCGCGATAACGCGAACGGTCGGGTGGCGTCCGTGAACCGGGTCGATGCGCCGCGCGAGCTGGATTTCAACCTCTGGCTCGGCCCGGCGCAGCAGCGGCCGTACCACGAGAACCTCGTGCATTACCGCTGGCACTGGTTCTGGGACTTCGGCAACGGCGACATCGGCAACCAGGGCGTCCACGAGATGGACAAGGCGCGCTGGGCCATTGCCGGCGCCGCCCTGCCGCGCTCGGTGATCAGCGTCGGCGGGCGCTTCGGCTCCCCGGACCGCGGGGAGACGCCGAACACCCAGATCGCCATCTTCGACTACGGCCAGACGCAGCTGATCTTCGAGGTGCGCGGCCTCAAGACAGCGCAGTATCGCGGCCAGGGCGTCGGCAACGTCTACCACCTGGAGGGCGGGACGATCGCCGGCACGACCTTTTACCCGCGCGACAGCGACAAGCCGGCCCCGCTGCCGCAGGTGGACGGGGCGGGGCGGCGCGGTCCCGGCGGCGGCAACCACTTCGCCAACTTCATCGCCGCCGTCCGCAGCCGGCGCCAGGCCGACCTCAACGCCGACATCCTCGAGGGGCACCAGTCCAGCGCCCTGTGTCACCTGGCGAACGTCTCCTACCGGCTCGGGCAGGACACGCCGTTCAGCCCGCGAACGCAGGCGTTCGGCAAGAACAAGGAGGCGTATGAGACCCTGGCCCGGATGGAGGAACACCTGCGCGGCGTCGGGATCAAACTCGACGGGGCGCGCTACCGCGTCGGCCGGCTGCTGACCCTCGACGGGAACAACGAGCGGTTCCTGAACGACGACGCGGCTAACCGGCTGCTGCGGCGCGACTACCGCAAGGGCTTCGCCGTGCCCGAGCGCGTTTGATTCGCTCTGCGTTTCGCGCAAAGACGCCAGGAGAGGAACCCCGCTCCCGCTCCTTTTCATCGGCGCCGCGGCGGCGAGGCGAGTGTTCGCCTGATCGAGGAGCGCAATACTCGCCGGACACTACCGCGGATGCCTTCGGCGCGACGACCACCGCATGCCGGGCCTTGCCGCCGTCGGCCAGGACCACTTCGCGCGGTTTGCCCTGGTCCTGGCCGATGGCGCCGTCTGACGCCAGCCCGACCATGCTCCCGAGCAGTCCCGCCAGGACGCTCACGGCCCCGACGGCTCGGGAAGGTCGAGAACGGGACAGCGGACGTCTCAGGGAAATCGGGTCGTTCATCGGTGGGTCTCGAACGTGTGGGGCCAGCAGGTGCCGCGTGGCGGTTGGGGCAGTTTATAGTATGCTGCGCCGATAACTCATGCCAGCCCGCGTCCGGCGTCGTCCGCGCCCGCAGCGTCAGCGCGAGTTTTGGCCGGGACGGCCCGGCGCTACTTCGCGGAGACGGGCACCCACCCCGGCGCGCCGGCTCCGCGCCGGAACTGCTTCTCCAGGACGTAATTCTTCTCGACCTCCGCGAGCAGCGGCGTCACTGTGTCGAGCAGGCCGCGATCATAGCCGGCCTTCTCCAGGTAGCGCGCCGCCAGGGCGTGAGGGTCGGGGGGCGTTGCGGTGCGGGCCGCCTCCTTGCGCGCCTTCTCGTACCTCGCCAGCTCCGCCAGCGCCACCGGGTCGGACGCGCCGACCTGGCCCGCGTTCCCCATCGCCACCCCCAGCGGCGCCTGCCGCTGCGGCGCACGCGGGCGCGTCCCGGCCGTCGCCTCCCGCTCCGCCACCATCTTGCCCAGCTCGACGCACAGCACGGCCGCCAGCTCCCCCTCGGTCTTGCAGCGTTTCACCAACCCCTCGGTGACGTGGATCACCTGCGTCCCCTGGTGGAAGATCTCCGGGTGCGGCGCGCCGATGAGGGCGAACAGCGGCCGCGCCCCGATGGTCGGGTTCTTCGCCAGAATCGTGCTGCCGAGCTGGTCCACCTGGACCGCCACGTTCCCCGCTCCCGGCGCGAACGACGCCTTTCCCACCACCGCCTCGGGCGCCGGCGCAGCGAACGGGCTGTTCGGCACCAGCGCCATCCCCGAGTTGGCCGGCGTTGGGTCGAGCAGCTGTAGCGGCAGGCAGCCGGTCAGCAGCAGCACGGGCGCGAGTACCAGCAGGCGCGGACGGACCACGGCGGACCCCTTTCGTGGCTTTTTCGAGTCGCGGGGCATCGCTGACAAAGGGGCGAGAGCGTACAATCGTCTCCGGGTTCTGTCCAGACGTCTTTTCCGGGGGGATCCGTGATGCGCCTGTGCCGCTATCAGCACAACGGGACGGTGGAAGTAGCCCTGTACTTCGAGGACCGGATCGTCAGCCTCAACCGCGTGGCCGACGAGCTGAAGATCCGCATCCCGAACGCGAACTCGAACAACGTGCTCGACTACCTGGCGCCGCACGGCAAGTCGGCGAAGGCGGCCCAGCAGGTCCACGACGCCTACGCCAGGCTGACGCCGGCCGACCAGCGCCGCGTCAGCCGCCCGCTCAAGGAGGTGCGTCTGCGCGTCCCGGTTCCGGACCCGAAGAAGGTAATCCTTCTCGCCGGCAACTACGCCGCCCACATCCAGGAGGGCGGCGGGCAGGCGGTCGCGCGGCAGCAGACGTTCCCGTATCTGTTCTGGAAGCCGCCGACCACCACCCTCACCGACCCCGGCGCCCCGATCAAGATCCCGCACGTCTCCCCGGACCACATCGACTGGGAGATCGAGCTGGGCGTGGTCATCGGCCGGGAGTGCCGTCACGTCAGCGAGAAGGACGCGCTGCGCCACGTCGCCGGGTACACGGTCTGCAACGACGTCTCGGACCGCCGCTTCCGCGTCAACCCCAAGCGCAAGCCGCGCGACAAGGACGCCTTCTTCGACTGGCTGCACGGCAAGTGGCACGACACGTTCCTGCCGATGGGGCCGTGCGTGCGGTCGGCGGCCTCGGTCCCCGACCCGCAGAAGCTGCCGCTGCGGCTGAAGGTGAACGGCAAGGTGATGCAGGACGCCTCGACGGCGCAGATGATCTTCCCGGTCGCGGCCATCGTGTCGATCGTGTCGGACATCGTCACCCTGGAGCCGGGCGACGTCCTCGTGACCGGCACGCCCAGCGGCGTCGGCCACGCGCGCAAGCCGCCCGTCTACCTGCACGCTGGCGACATGGTCGAGGCGGAGATTGAGGGAATCGGCCTCCTGCGCAACCCAGTGGAGGCGGAGAAGAAGTAAAGCCCGCTGCGTGGGAAGAGCCAGGAACCAACCGAACCCATGTTCGGTTGCGGCAGACGTGCTTACCAGCCGCGCGCCAACGCGCACGGCTGGTAGACCAATCAGTTGCCTTGTTACGATTTTGCCGTGAGGGCGGCGCGCTCGAACTGGTTGGCGCGGAATGGCGGGTTGATCTTGATGTTGCTGAAGTAGTACTCGCCGATCAACTCGCCGTTCTCGTCCTTGAGGATCGAGCCGACCTGAAGCAGGTGTTCGGTGTCGATGTAGAGGATCAGTTCGGTAACGCCGTCGTCTTCCGGATGGGCATATTTGGTCCGGCGGAACTTGTGACAGGGGCGGTTACCGGCCTCCGGCACCTTGTGGATGCCGAGGTACTCGACGTGCAGCGCCTTCGCGTCCTGCGCCTTCTTCCAGTTGATGGCGACGCGCTGCATGGCCTTGCGCAGCCCGAACTCCGTGATCGGGTAGCGGCCCGACTGCCTGGCGTCCTCGCTGTCCACGTCTCGCACCACAACCCCCAGGATCCGCAGAGCGCCGGCCGGGAGGACGAGCAACTGGTCGTTGTTCTGGCCCGCGACGTATAGCACGCGCTGAGCCTTGCGCGGGTTCACCACCCAGTCGAAAAAGACGCTGTGCGGCCGGTCCTTGAAGTGGATGTCGATGACTTCCCGCGGGTTCAGTTTGCCGCCGATGCGCTCGCGCTTGCGCATCGTCAGGCTGTACCCCTCGATCTGCCTGTCGTAGTGTTCCAGGCACTTGCGGACGAAGACGACCGGATCCCGGCCGGCCAGGTCGCCCTTGCCGACCTGCTCGGATTCGTACCGGGGGGACGTGTTCGGGTAACCCGGTGCCAGAAGCAGGCAGAACGGCAGGCAAACCAGCAGTCGCGGCCCCATCGCTGATCCCTCCAGCTTCCGGCCAGAATTGATGACCTGCTGTAGTTTACCTGACCTCCCTACCCCGTCAACCGGAGCCGACGTCCCACACCCACGCGGTTTCGCGGCCCGGCGGAACGACCGGCCCAACCGCCAGCGTGTGCCTCCTGGACGAGCGCGAAGGGAGGGCGCCTTCTACCGGACCATTCCGACCCCGTGGCCGAACGCTCTCGACTTGATACGTTGATTGACGCGCCGGGATGTGGTGTACTCGATAGGTGCCGCGTTTACTCACCGAGGGCTAACCTTGCTCCCGACCTTTCTCTCGCGCCGCGAAATGCTCCAGCGCATGGGCACCGGACTCGGCGCGCTCGGCCTGCTCGGCCTGCTCGCGGAGAGCGGTCAGCTCGCGGCTCAGGCGCCCGACGCGCGCAACCCGCTCGCGCCGCGCCCGCCGCACTACCGCGGCCGCGCGAAAGCGGTGATCCACGTCTACCTCAACGGCGGGCCTTCGCAGGTCGATACCTTCGACCCCAAGCCGCTGCTCGCGCGCTACGCCGGCCGCACCCTCCCGCCGGGCAACCTGACGACGGAGCGGCCCACCGGCGCCGCCCTGCCGTCCCCGTTCCGCTTCCGCAGGTACGGCCGGAGCGGGATCGAGATCGGCGAACTCTTCGAGCGCACCGCCGCCCACGCCGACGATCTCTGCCTGATTCGCTCGATGTACGCCAACACGCCGAATCACGAACAGTCGATGCGGCTGATGAACTGCGGCGACGAGCGGCTGTCGCGGCCGAGCATGGGGGCGTGGGTAACGTATGGGCTGGGGACCGAGAACCAGAACCTGCCCGGGTTCGTCGCCATGTGCCCGGGCCTGCCGGTTGCCGACACGTCGAACTGGCGGTCCGCGTTCCTGCCCGGCGTCTACCAGGGCACCCACCTCGACACACGCCGTACCCGCGTCGAGGAGTTGCTGGAGAACATCCGCGGCGGACACGTCTCGCGCCCGGACCAGCGGCGGCAACTCGACCTCCTCCAGGAGATGAACCGCCGCCACCAGCGGCCGCGCGCCGAGGAGGCGGCCCTGGAAGCGCGCATCCAGGCGTTCGAACTGGCGTACCGGATGCAGGACGCGGCCGCCGAGGCGTTCGACCTCGCCCGCGAGCCGGTGCGTGTGCGCCAGGCTTACGGCGAGCACGTCCAGGGGCGGCAGCTCCTGATCGCTCGGCGGCTGGTCGAGCGCGGAGTACGCTTCGTCCAGTGCTATCACGGAGACGTGCAGCCGTGGGACAGCCACGACAACATCGAGCGCAACCACCGCAACCTCGCCCGCCAGATCGACGGCCCGCTCGCCGCTCTGCTGACGGACCTGAAACGGCTCGGGCTGTTCGCGGAAACGCTGGTGATCGTGGGAGGAGAGTTCGGGCGGACGCCAGCGGTCGAGCTGGTCGGCGGGCGGCCGGGCATGGGACGCGACCACAACCACTGGGGCTTCACGGTCTGTCTGGCGGGCGGGGGCGTCAAGGGCGGAACGGTGTACGGGGCGACCGACGAGTTCGGCTACCGGGCCGTCGTGGACCGCGTCCACGTCCACGACCTGCACGCGACCATCCTGCACCTGCTCGGCCTGGACCACGAGCGCCTGACGTACCGCTACGCCGGCCGCGACTTCCGCCTCACCGACGTGAGCGGTCACGTCGTCCGCGGGGTACTCGCGTAGCCGTGGTCGGTAAGTGTCCCTGAAGATCGCGCCATGCTCTTCAGCAGCCAGATCCCGCCGGCGCGCCTGAGCGAGTTGTGTCGCATGCTGCGCCACAGCCTCGCGGCCGGCCTCACGCTGCGCGACGTATTCCGGCAACAGGCCCGTGGCGGACCCCGTGCCGTGCGAGCCGTCGCCGAGCGCATCCACGCTCGCCTCGACCGAGGCGACAGTCTCGCGGACGCCTTGCAGGACGAGGAAGCCGTCTTGCCGCCGCTGTTCCGGGCTCTCGCCGCGGTCGGGGAGCAGACCGGCCATCTGCCGGACGTGTTCGAGGAGCTGGAGGAGTATTACGAGCTGCAGGAGAAGCTCCGCCGCGATTTCTGGTCGCGCAGCTTCCTGTCACTGGTGCAGATCGTCGCCGCTCTCCTGATCATCGGCGTGATGCTGATCGTGCTCGGCTCGATCGCGGGGACGCGCGGCGGGGCCGGTCCGACGGTGCTCGGGGTGAGCGGGCCGGCCGCCGGGGTGGTTTTCCTCGTCGTCGGCCTGGGCGCCGTCGCCTTCCTGCTGGTCGCCCCCCGCCTGCTCGCCCGGGCGCTGCGCCACCGGGCCGGACCGGACGCTTTCCTCCTGCGGGTGCCGGGCCTCGGGCGCTGCCTGGAGGCGCTCGCCCTGGGCCGGTTCGCCCTCGCCCTGCGGCTGACCCTCGATTCGGCGCTGTCCGTGGCGAAGGCTCTGCGCCTGAGCCTGCAGGCGACCGGCAACGCGGCGTTCACGGCGCGAACCGACGCAATCACCTCGGCCGTCAAGCGGGGGCAGGGGCTGACGGAGGCGCTCGCGTCGGCCCACCTCTTCCCCGACGAGTTCCTGCACCTGATCGCCGTCGCCGAGGAGGGCGGGCGCGTTCCCGAACTGATGCGTCACCAGGCCCGGTACTATCACGAGGAGGCGGCCCGCCGGCTCAAGGCGCTGACGCGCGGCCTCTCCTACGCCGTCTGGCTCGCCTACGTGGCCTTCATGGTCATTGCCATCTTCCAGCTCGCCGGACGCTACTTGAGCGCCCTTCGGATTTGAGGGCTGAATCCCCCTCCCTGGCCCGAAACGGGGAGGGGGTAGGTTGCCCCCCCACGCCGCTCCACCACCGCCAGGTCGCACAACCCCAGGGCCGTCTCTCCCAGAGCCCGCACCACCGCACGGCCGGTGCGCTCGGACAGCCAGTCCGGCCGGGCCAGGCCGAAGTGGGTCGTTTCCACGACGCGCAGCTCCGGCGGCAGCGCCTGGGCCAGCCCCCGCAGCGAGTGCCGGTGGGTGAGCAGGACCACCGTGCGCGGGCTCGCCTTCAACCGGACGCAGAGGGCGCGAACCTCCTTGCTGCGGTAGTTCGGCATGTCCTCGCGGGCCAGATAGAACGAGATCGCGTGGGCGCTGCGCGGGTAACAGATCACCGGGGTGTCCGGGTCGGCACAGGCGCGCGACAGCTCGCCCCACTGCGCCAGCGGCGAACGGTAGTCGGCGTACCACGGCACGAACAGGTAGTGGCCCGTCGCCTGGAGCACCAGCCCGGTCGCGACGGCGGCGGTCAGCAGACGGCGGCGCGGCCAGCGGTGGTGGGCGACGAAATGCCCCAGCGCCAGCGCCAGCGGCGGGAACGCGGGCAGGATGTAGGTCGGCAGCTTGCACCCCGATAGCGAGAAGAAGGCGAAGCACCCCAGCCCGGCCAGCAGGAGGAACCCGAGCGCCCGCGGCCGCCGCGCCGCCACGGCCGGATCCCCGCTGCCGAGGAAGCGCAGAAACGGCACCAGCAGCAGCGTCCCGGGCAGCAGGCCGACCAGCAGCAGCGGAACGTAGAACCAGACCGGTTCCAGGTGGTCGAACGGGGCCATGAACCGGACGACGTTGTGCTCCCACAGGAAGTGGTACGCGAACTCCGGCACGCGCACGCAGACGGCGACGTACCACGGCAGCGCCACCGCCAGCACGACCCCCGCCCACGTCGCCCGGTCCTGCCAGCCCACCCGCCAGGTCGCGCCGGTCAGACGCCGGTGCAGCCAGAGCGGGGCGAGGACGAGAACCAGGATCACCGGCCCCTTGGTCAGCACTCCCAGCCCGCACGCGCACGCCGACAGCAGCCACCAGCCGCGGCGCAACCCGGCCCCGCGCGTCGCCTCGAACGCGGCGAACAGGGCCGCCGTCACCCACAGGGCGAGCAGGCCGTCGAGCAGCAGCAGTCGGCCGACGCCGGCAAACAGCGGCGACAGCGTGAGCAGCAGCGCCCCCCAGAAGGCCGAGCGCTCCCCCACGCTCCGCCGCCCGAGCAGGTAGAGCAGCAGGATCGTCGCGTGGACGGCGGCCGCCGGGACGAGGCGCGCCGCCCAGGCGTGGGTGCCGAACAGGGTGTAACTCCCCATCACGAGCCAGTACAGCAGCGGCGGTTTGTCGAGATACGGCTTGCCCTGCAGGTAAGGGACGATCCCCTCGCCGCGGGCGAGCATGGCGCGCGGGATCTCCGCGTATCGGCCCTCGTCCGGCTCGAACAGGTAGAAGGACATGCACGGGTAGAGCAGCGCGCCGGGGAGGATGAGGAGCAGCACCAGGGCCGCCGGCCGGACGCGGTCGGGGCCGGACGTGGTGCCGGGAAAGAGAACGCGGGTCCAGAGGACGGGCAGCCACCCGAGCACCGAGCGGGGGGCGGGCGTCGCTGGGGCGGTTCCTGCGTGGGGGATCGGCTGCATCGCGGCCCCTCCGTGTGCCGTCCGGGCGAGTGTGGCAGGCCGGGATGATGCCAGCGCCGGCGCGGTTGGTCAATGGGCGTTCCGGGTCGGCCGATCTTTTCGCCCCCTCTGGTGAGGCCGGGGCCGTCGTGCTACAATGCTCGTTTCGGGGTGTTCGGAGGACCAGCCGCGTCGGCCGGCGGCACGCCGAAATTTAACCTTTTACCCCACACATCCCCACCCACCCTCGGCGCCCGGGCCGACGACCCCCGCCAGCGCGTGGAGTGGGGCCGGTAAGGAAAGCCTGCACACATGGTCAACCGCAATCTGCTCCGCGAGTACGATCTCCCTGAAGACGACCTCAGACAGGAAATGGCGGCCGCCTTCGAGACCACCCTCGACGACGAGGATCCGACCTGGCTGCCGCCCGCCGAACAGGTGTTCGAGACGAACAAGATCGTCCGCGGCCACGTCCTCAACATCGTCGGCGACGAGGTCATGGTGGACGTCGGTTACAAGAGCGAAGGCATCATCCCCGTCAACGAGTGGTACGACGAGGCCGAGGACAAGGTCAAGCCGCCCCAGATCGGCGACGAGATTCAGGTTCTCCTGGACGCCGTCGAGGACGAGTCCGGGGCCATCGTCCTGAGCTACCGCAAGGCCAAGCGCCAGGCCGAGTGGGAGGCCGTCATCTCCAAGCACAAGGAGGGCGATGTCGTTCAGGGCGCCGTCACCCGCAAGATCAAGGGCGGCCTGCTCGTCAACATCGGCGTCAACGTCTTCCTGCCCGCCAGCCAGGTCGATATCCGCCGCCCGGCCGACATCGGCGACTACATCGGCAAAACGATCGAGTGCATGATCCTCAAGATCGACGAGGCCCGGCGCAACATCGTCGTCAGCCGCCGCAAGCTGATCGAGACGCAGCGCGAACGCATGAAGCAGGCGCTGCTCGCCGAGATCCAGCCCGGCCAGATCCGCAAGGGCGTCGTCAAGAACATCGCCGAGTTCGGCGCGTTCGTCGATCTCGGCGGGATTGACGGCCTGCTGCACATCACCGACATGGCGTGGCACCGGGTCACGAACCCGCACGAGGCCGTTCACATCGACCAGCAACTCGAGGTCTACATCCTGTCGGTGGACAAGGACCGCGAGAAGATCGCCCTGAGCCTCAAGCACAAGACGCCGTCCCCGTGGCAGAACGTCGAGGAGAAGTACCCGGTCAGCAGCCGCCACACCGGCGAGGTCGTCAACGTCATGTCCTACGGCGCCTTCGTCAAGCTCGAGCCGGGCATCGAGGGCCTCGTCCACATCTCCGAGATGAGCTGGACCAAGCGCATCAACCACCCCAACGAGATCGTTCAGATCGGCGATCAGGTCGAGGTGCAGGTTCTGAACATCAACAAGGAGAAGCAGGAAATCTCCCTGGGCATCAAGCAGTGCCAGGCGAACCCGTGGGACAAGGTGGCCGAGCGCTACCCGCCGAACACCGTCGTCGAGGGCGTTGTCCGCAACCTGACCAACTACGGCGCGTTCGTCGAGATCGAGGAGGGGATCGACGGCCTGCTGCACGTCAGCGACATGAGCTGGGTGCGCAAGGTCGGCCATCCGTCCGAGGTCGTCCAGAAGGGCCAGAAGGTCAAGTGCGTCATCCTCAACGTGGACCAGGACCGCAAGCGCGTCGCCCTGGGCCTCAAGCAGATGGCGAACGACCCCTGGGAAGGCGACATCCCTGGTCGCTACCACCCCGGCGAGATCAAGATCGGCAAGGTGACCAAGCTGACGAACTTCGGCGTGTTCGTCGAGCTGGAGCCGGGCCTCGAAGGGTTGCTCCACATCTCCGAGCTGGCCGATCACAAGGTCGAGTCGCCCGAGGAGGTGGTCAAGGTCGGCGACGAGATCGAGGTGAAGGTGCTGCGGGTCGATGCCCAGGACCGCAAGATCGGCCTGAGCCGCAAGCGCCTGCACGGGACCGAACCGGAGGAGGCGACCGAGGAGCAGGCGGCGGCCGGCCAGCCGACCGCCAAGCCGCGTGAACGCGAGCTGCGCGGCGGCACCGGATCCGGCACCGGCCAGCTGTTCAACCTGCCCGACCGATCGGGCGAGAAGTGACCAAGGTGACAGGATGACCGGGTGACCGAAGCAAGCCCACGGGACGCAGCCCGTGGCCCTGCTTCGGTCACCCGGTCATCCTGTCACGGCAAGGCCGGTTGTACGAGACGTTGCCGACATGCCGGCAAACGCGCGTCAGGGAGGGCCGAGTTCCGGCCGGAGGGGTGTTGGCACTTCGGGTGCCGGGACGATAGCTAATCTCGGAAGCCCGGGCCGTCCAGAGGATCCAGGGACGCGGACCCTGGATCGCTCACCAATCCTGGCCCGGGGCACGGACGCCTGTCCAGGTACGCGGTCGGTCGTCAAGTGAGGCGACCGCGCCTGCGGCTCGGTAACGGGCGGCCGGGCATTGGCTCTCGGCTGGGCCGGCGGTAAGCTTGCCGCTGGTGACTGGATCCCTTTCGCGCCTGGAACATCCCCATGACACGACCACGCCGGCAACGAGGTCAGTCGGTCCAGTCCCCGCTGGAAACGTACCTCCGCGAGATCAACGAGACCCCGCTGCTGAACGCCGAGGAGGAGAAGCGCCTCGCCCGCCAGATCGAGGACGGCGACAGCGAGGCGCGTGACCGGATGGTGCGCGCCAACCTGCGCCTGGTGGTCAACATCGCCCGCGGGTACACCGGCAAGGGACTTGGCCTTCAGGATCTGATCGAGGAGGGGAACCTCGGGCTGCTGCGCGCCGTCGAGGGGTTCGACGCCGGCATGGGGACGCGCTTCAGCACCTACGCCTCGTACTGGATCAAGCAGTCAATCAAGCGTGCTCTCGTCAACACCGCCAAGACGATCCGCATCCCGGCCTACATGGTCGAACTGCTGGCGAAGTGGCGCCGGGCCAGCGCCAAGCTGCAGGACGAACTCGGCCGGCCGCCGACGCACGAGGAAATCGCCAGGAGCCTGAACCTGCCGAAGAAGAAGCTCGCGATCATCAAGAAGGCGATCCGCGTCTACAACGCTGCCCCGCAAAGCGATGCGCCCGAGAGCGGGTGGTCGCTCGACGAGATGGTGATGGACGGCCACTCCAAGTCGCCGGACATCGAGATGGTCGAGGCGGACGACCTGCACCACGTCCTCGCACTCCTCGACAAAATGGACAAGCGCGAGGCGACTGTCCTGCGGCTGCGCTACGGCCTGGACGACGAGGAGCCCAAGACGCTCAAGGAGATCGGCGAGCGCCTCGGCCTGACGCGCGAGCGCGTGCGCCAGATCGAGAGCGAGGCGCTGAGCAAGCTGAGCGAGAACCTGCAAGGAGAATGAGGAGGTAAAACCCACAGGGCGCCGCCCGTGGGTTTTACCTCCTCGCCGATCCTTCACCCCTGACCCTTTTCCCTGCAGTCATTTCTTTCTTTCAATCCCTTCCGCCGCGCCAAACGATAACCACAGACAGGTTCGCATCCCCACACTCTCCCTCCGCCGAGGTCACGCCATGATGGTGCGCCGGGGCTGGCTGCTGGTGGCGTTCGTCGGCCTGGGATGTCACTCGCTGTGCCTGGCCCTGGAGCGGGATCCGGCCGCTGCCACCCGGTTGTGGGAGCAGGGGCAGCAGGCGATGCGCGACGGCGAACCGCGCCGCGCCATCGGATTCTACGAGCAGAGCCTCGCCACCGACCCCGCCTTCACGCGCACCCACATGAGCCTCGCGGCCGCCTACCTGGAGGCGGGCGACGAGGAGACCGCCTGCACCCACCTGGAGCGCTACGTCGCCGCCCATCCCGAACACGTCCTCGTCCGGTCCCATTATGCCGAGTTGCTGCTGCGGCTGCACCGGACCCGGGACGCCTGCCGGGAGTTCGCGCGGTTCGTCGCCGACGCCCAGGACGAGGGCGAGGGGCTGGTCCGGCACCTGGTCCACGGCCACACGCGGCTGATGGAGATCGCCCAGGGCGACGCCGACGAGTACGCCGTCCGCCTGCACCGGGGCATCGGCCTGTACTGGCTGGCGCGCGAGCGGGCCGGGCTCGCCGAACCCGGCGGCGCACTGCCCGTCGAGGGGTTGCTTTGCCGCGCCGCGGGCGAGCTGGTGCGGGCGCGGGCCAGCCGACCCGGCGCGGCGCGGCCGTCCTGGTATCTGCACCTCGTCTGGTCGCGCCTGGCACGGACTGGCCCTGCCCGCGACTGCCTGCGCCAGGCGGCCGAGGCCGCCGTGTGCGGGGATCTCACGCCTGCCGAGCAGCGCAGCCTCGTCCTCGCCAGCCGCTCGGCGCAGGACCGCACCCGGCCGTGACCCCGGAGCGACCGGACATTTCGTGAAACCTCTCGACACTACCCTGTCTCTATCTTCCTGCCCGGGCGCGGACCGCTGCCCCGGCCCCTTGACACTCGCGGCGCGGCGTTGCTAGGCTGCATGACAGGCGCGTCTGCCGCGGCGAAAATGCACGAGTGGATCGTTGCAGTTGCAGCGCTCACCAGCCGCCGTTTCGTTCGTTATCCTCTCGGAGTGACTCGATGCTCCAGGTTGTTTGCAAAAGGCCCCGGGCGTTCCTGTGGCTGGCGCTCCTCACCTTCGCCGGGGGCGTGGGCGCGGCCCTCGCCCAGGACCAGCAACTCGCCTCGCGCGAGGATCTTGAGAAAAAATACCGGGCGCATCGCGAGCGCTTCGAGAAACTCCTCCGCGGGGAGGAGGCGCCCACCGCCGAGGACGAGGCGGTGGCCACGGCCGCGGCCCAGTGGTTCGCTTACTCGATGACGGTCCCCACTCTCCAGTCCGAGCCGCGCAAGCTGTACGATCTGGCGAACCAGCTGCAGAACGTGGTCAACACCGCCGCGGCCAACAAGGGAAGCGCGGCATTCGTGAAGCTATTCACCGGGCGTCTGCTTGCCGCCCTCAAGGATGTCTTCGCTCTGGACCCGGTGAAGAACCGCGTCGCCTGCGTCAACGCCGCTGTCCTCCTGCCGATTTACGCGAAGGCGAAGCAGCAGGAGTTCGGCGACTACCTGGAAGCCCTCCTGCGCGACGGCAAGAAGCACGACGTCGTCCGCCTGTACGCCGCCAAGGCGATGCGCGAGTACCTCGACGGCCTCGTGCCGGCGAAGCTATCCGACGATCCGAACGCCCCCGGGTACAAGCAGACGATCGAGAAACGCGCCCGCGACGCCAGCCGCGTGGAGGCGGTGATCGGCTACATCAACCACGACTGGAAGCTGCCCAAGGAGCCGCCGAAGGAACTCCTCGAGGCGACCTACTTCATCCGCCGGGAGGCGATCCAGACCCTCGCCCAGGCCCAACTGCCCGCCCTCAAGGCCCTCAAGGGCGAGATCCAGACGCCGATCGCCTACCACCTGCTGCGCGTGCTGTCGTCGGGGAAGGACGCACTGAACCCGCCAGCGTCCCTCTCGGAGAAGGCCGAGGCGGCCATCGGCGTGTGCCGGCTGAAGGCGCGCGAGGTCGAGGATTACCTGCCGGAGGTGGGGGCGTACCTGGTCGGCCAGTTCCTGGTCGAGTTCACGACGAAGTACATCGAGGACTACCCGAACTTCAGCGTCAAGGAGAAGGAGATCCGCAAGCCGCCGCTGGTGTCGTGGAAGGCTTACGCGAACCGCCTGCTTCCTCTGCTGGACGATCTGCAGAAGAACCTGCCGGCGGCGCACCCGCTGCGGGCCAAGCTCAACGACCTGCTCCAGAAGGGGCGGTTGGTCCTCGGCGACATCCGGTTGCACAACCGCGTCGATTCGCCGGCCCTGATCCAGGCCGCGACGGAGAGTCTGCGGCCCCAGAGCGGCACGCTCTACAAGGACGTCAAGGAGTTCCAGATCGACCTGCCCGCACCCGGGGGCGTCTGATCCACCGCCATTGTCTTTCCCCCTCTCCCCCGACCCCTCTCCCACCAGGGGAGAGGGGAGGAAGAACCCCCTCACCCCCGACCCCTCTCCCACCAGGGGCGAGGGGAGCAAGCGTACTGAGGACTGGCCTTGTCGTCGCTTGCCCTTCCGGCTCGCCGGGTCTTGTCCGGTAGCTGCTCTGAAAATAAGCCGTCTGCACGATGGCCTGGGTTCCCGAGACACCTGGCCCCTTGCGGCGCGAGCACGAAACTCTGAGAATTGCACCGTGCATCCGCCGCGATTCGCCCCCCACCCGGCGCTCGCCCGCCCCGCCCCGGATGCCCCTGCCTTCGACCAGCGTGACCGTGTTCCCGATACCCGTGCGAAAGGAGACTCACCATGAAGCGCCTCGGCACCGTCGGGCTGCTGCTCGTGGCGTCGCTGGCCAGCGCCGGCGACACCGGCACGAAGCAGCCCCCGGAAGGGTTCACCGCCCTGTTCAACGGCAAGGATCTAACCGGGTGGAAGGTCGATAAGAAACAGGCGGCCTCCTGGTTGGTCAAGGACGGGAGCATCTACTACACCGGCAAGGGCGGTCGGAACCTGGCGACCGCGAAGAGCTACAAGGACTTCGAGCTGTGGGTGGACTGGAAGATCCTCAAGAACGGCGACAGCGGCATCTACCTGCGCGGCCAGCCCCAGGTGCAAATCTGGGAGAACAAGGAAGGGTCCGGCGGCCTGTACAACAACCCCAAGACGGCCCCCGGGCGTGTCCCGCTCGTTGTCGCCGACCGCCCGCCGGGCGAGTGGAACACCTTCTACATCAAGATGGTCGGCAACAAGGTGACGGTAAAGCTGAACGGCAAGGTGGTGGTCGATAACGCTGCCTTCATGCCCTTCGGCAAGGCGTCGCCGCCCCAGGGTCCGATCGAACTGCAGACCCACGGCAACTCGCTGTGGTTCCGCAACATCTTCGTCAAGGAACTGAACGGGAAGTGATTCCCGCGGTTTCATGAGCGGCAGGGGGCGCGGGCACGCCCCCTGCCGCTCGCTTCATTTCGGCGACCTGCGGTCGGCCCCACCCTGTTTGAGGCAGTACTCGAAGAAGCGGTACAGCGCCTCGTTCGACGCCTCGGTCGGGCCGTGCGTCTTGCGGTTGGTCATTGCCACCCGGTTCGCGTAGCCCAGCAACTGGTTCACCGCGACCGCGTGGTTGAGCGCCTTCCAGCGCTCGGGGGGATCCTCCGAGCCGCCCGATACGAGGAACGGTCGCGGCGCCATCAGGGCGTGCAACTCGTGCAGGTCGTGGCCGGCCTCGATCAGCTGCTTGTACGGGCCGGTGCGCGGGTTCTTCTCACTCGGGATGCCGCGCTTGCGGTACTTGCCCGCTTCGTGGCCGAGATACCACGGCTCCCAGTAGTTGACGTTGCTGCGCTTCTCGTCGAAGACCACGCCGCCGTCGGACCAGGCAGCACAGGCGAACCGATCGTAAAGGCACGACGCGAACATGGCCCACTTGCCGCCGTAGGAGTGGCCGACAATGCCGATCCGGTTAGGGTCCACCATGCCCAGGCTCGCCAGCAGGTTGCAGCAGTTGGCGGCGACGTAGGCGTGGTACGACAGCGGCTGCAGCTGGGTCTTCTCCTTGCTGGGGTAGTAGCTCTCCGGCGGGCTGCCGACCGAGAGGGCGACGAACCCGCGGCGGGCGAGCTGCCACGCGAAGTCGCGCAGGGCCGCCTTGCCCTTGCCGATGCCGGTGTTCGCCTCGTAGTAGACGACCACGACCGCCGGAAACGGACCCTTGCCGTCCGGGACGAGCAGGTAGGCGTCGTCGGTGAAACGGCCGGGAGCGACCTCGATGCGGACGCGGTGCTGGGTGACGTTCGCGCGTCGCTCCTTCGCCAGGTACTCGATCTTCGGCTTTTCGAGCAGCGGCGGCCACGGCCCCATCGCGCCGTGCCAGGTTCCGAGGATCTCCTTGCGGCGTTTCGCCCAGTCGGCGGCGTTCTTGACGGGCGTGCCGTCTGCGAACTGCAACGGCGATCGGTAATTCCCCAAATCGGCGGCGAGATGCGGCGGGGGCTTGAAGTAGGGTTTGAGATCCTCCGGCGGGGACTGCGCGCCGGTGGTGAGGGCGACGCCGAGGAGCGCCAGCCCGGCGAGCAACGTGGTGGTCGCGGTTCTCATCTGTTGTTCTCCGACTGGAGCTTTCTGCTCCCCCTCTCCTGCCAAGGGAGGGGGTTGGGGGGAGAGATTCTCGCCCAGGCTCTCAGGCGTGCCTGGGCGTCGGGTGGATCTCGCCGCTGAAAATGCCCGTCACCTCGCTCACCCGGAAGAAGGCGACGACGGCCTCCCCGCACGCCCCGGGCGCGAGAATGGCGTAAGACCCGTAATCGGTCGGACTCCCGCTCGCGACATACTGAAGGCCGGTCCCTCGCACCGTGACAGTGCGGTTGTCCCGGAGCAGGACGGTGAAATTCTTGAGGCTGCCGTTGCAGGTGCCGCCATCGATGAAGGTGACTACCGATTGCGGGCGGACCGGCTCGGCAAGGCCGTAAGTGAGGTCTTTCGGGAGATTGGCCTCCTCGACAACCTCCTGGAGGATCAGGCAACCAACGTCCACACCGGACGGAGTGCTCATGGTTCTCTACCTCAGCACCAGGGCCTGCTGTGCGATCGGCTGCTCATTGTACCAGAACTGCACCCAGTGGAGCCCCGGCCGCCGGAAGAGGAGGTTGCGCAAGCGAAAGGTCATTCCTACCACCTCCAGCGGGTCGGACGGGAGAGCAAGGGGGCGCGTCTGGGTACGAAACACGATTTCCGCGTCGTCCGCGTGATGGATTTCAACCCACCCCGCGCCGCCCCCGCGACACTCCGTCAGCTGGAGGAAGACGCAGATCTCCCGGTGCAGGAACGGATAGGAAGGGTGCGCCTGCGAACAAAGCGCGTTGATAAGGCCCGCAAGGGTGACGCGGCGCGGGTTGTCCGGGCCGGTCTGAACATCCTCGCAAAGGATCAGGTAACGGACGACGGGATGAACCTGGTTCATGGCTGCGTTCCCGGCCAACCGACGATGCGCGCCTTTCACCGCCTACTTCCGGAGCAGAAACGCCTTCGCGTTCACCAGCCCGTCGTGTTTCTGCCGCCGCGCCGCCGGCAGGCCCGGTAACTGCGTCGCGCGCAGCCCTGACCGCAAGGAGCAGAGGCAACGTGCGGAGGGTAGTTCGCATGGTTGGTCGCGTCCGCGGGGGCAGCAGGCGGGAAGTCGCGTCGATCTCTACCCGTTAAGAATACCGACCCGCAGCCGCGACGCCACGAGAATTTGCTCCGGAGCCACGCCCCCGGAGGGGCGCGGTGTCTCCTCCGGCGCAGCGGCCCCGTTGCGCCTGCGCCCCGGCTGCGGTTCAGCTCCCAGGCGCGCGGTCCGGACGTCGTTGGGCGTTCCCGGGACCGCCCGTAGAATAGCGCCGGAGCCCGTGTGCAAGGAACCCGCCATGACGAAACGACTCATCACCGTCGGCCACAGCCCCGACCCCGACGACGCCTTCATGTTCTACGCCCTCGCCCACGACAAGCTCGACACCGGCGACCTCGTATTCCGCCACGAGTTGCAGGACATCGAGACCCTTAACCGCCGGGCCCTGCGCGGCGAGCTGGAGGTCACCGCCGTCAGCATCCACGCCTACGCGCTCCTGCAAGATAAATATGCCCTTCTACCCAGCGGCTGCAGCATGGGCGACCGCTACGGCCCGATGGTCGTCGCCCGCGGCCCGCTCGGCGGCAACGACCTCAAGGGCGTCAAGATCGCCGTGCCGGGCACGCTGACGACCGCCTTCCTCGCGCTGCGCCTGCTGGTGGGCGAGTTCGCCTACGAGGTGATACCGTTCGACCAGATCATCGACGCGGTGGCGGCCGGCCGCTTCGACGCCGGGCTGATCATCCACGAGGGCCAGTTGACGTTCCAGAACCAGGGACTGCGGCTGGTGGTGGACCTGGGCGTGTGGTGGCAGGAGAAGACGGGGTTGCCGCTGCCGCTCGGCGGCAACGTCGTCCGCCGCGACCTCGGCCCGGAGACGATGCGGACGATCAGCCGACTCCTCAAGGAGAGCATCCGGTACGCCCTGGACCACCGGCAGGACGCGCTGGCCTATGCTCTGCGCTACGCCCGTGACATGGACATGTCCCTGGCCGACCGATTCGTCGGTATGTACGTCAACGAGTGGACGCTCGACTACGGCCCGCGCGGCCGCGCCGCCGTGCAGCGGTTGCTGGAGGAGGGCTACCACGCCCGCGTCATCCCCTCGCCCGTGACGGTCGAGTTCGTGGACTGATACGGAATCGCCTTGACCTTGCTTCGTGCCGCTTGCGGCCTGGAAACGGTTGCAAAACTAACCCCGAGCGCCAGCGCGGGGTCGTCCCGCGCTGGCGCTCGGGGTTAGTGGTCCGCCCCAATTGATTGGCCGGTTAGCGACACTTCGAGGGTGGTGGTCTACTAGCCCCTTGTTTCTGCGGTTAGTTTCGTAGATTGGGGTAATTGTTTGGTTCCTGGTTCTTCCCGCACAGCGGGTCCAGCGGAGTTTGGAGTTGTCCCATGCAACGTGCCTGCTCGCGCCTGCTGTTCGTCGTGCTGGCCCTCGGACTCGCGGCCCTGCCCGCGTGGGGACAGGCGCCGGCCGGTCGGGCGACGCGCTCGTTCCAGCCCGGCGCGGCCGACCAGGCCCACGACACCGTGCGCTTCCTGCTCGGCCCCGGCGTGGTCACCGACGCGAAGGACCAGTCGATCCGGCTGGCCGGGTCGGTACTCCTCACCGACGAGATGGGGGCCACCGACTACCGCCAGACGGAGGCGCTCGGCGACCGCGTCCAGGTCAAGAAGGTGTTCGTGCTCGACAGCCCGCAGGTGAACGGCGCGGAGCTGTTCTTCTTCGGCAGCGCCAGGCAGGTGCGCGTTAACGGGGCGGAGGTGTCGCCGCCGCAGCGCCTCGTCTCGACCGGGTGGAATCGCGCCACGATCCCGGTCGAGGTGCTGCGCAAGGGCGAGAACGAGGTGATTTTGAGCGGCCGCGGGAGCCTGCTGCTGGAACCGGGGCGGGCGCCGGGCCGCAGTTACAAGAGCACCGACGGAGGCAAGACCTGGACGAACGAGGCGCTCGGCGCGAAGGGTGCCGGCCCGGGTGAGTACCTGATCCGCCTGCGCGTGGGCCGCCACCCGGCCCGCGGGTGGGCGACGTCGCAGCCATTCGACCTGTGGGCGGCGCGGACCGGCGCGGTCGGGACGCCCGGCAAGGTGGTCGCGCTCCGCAGCCTCGCCGCCCTGACGCGCGGGCAGCCCGACGGCACACGCCTGACTGTCTCGGTCCGGACCGGCACCACCCCCACCCCCGACGAGCAGAACTGGACCGGCTGGGTGCCGCTCGGCACGGATTACCGGCCGGACGGCGCGGCGCAACGGCACCGCTGGGTCCAGCTCAGGTTTGACCTCCAGACCACGCGCCCGCTCGCCACCCCGCGCGTGCCAGCCCGGTTCGACCTTGCGTTTGACTTCCAGCCCGACGCGGCCCCGTCGGACAAACTCACCGTCACCCCGCCGACCGGGCGGCCGCGCGCGATCCGCATCGGCTCGACGCGATTTGTCTACCAGCCGCCTTCCCCGCGGGTGAAGCTGTTGCGCGAGCGCTACAAGCTCGACGACGTGATCGCTCCGGGCCAGACCGAGATGGAGCAGCTGATGCTGCTGCGCTACTGGGTGCGCAACCAGTGGCACACGGCGTGGAGCGGCCACCCGGCGCAGTGGATGCCGCCGTGGGACGCCCACATCATCCTGGAGAGCAAGGACCAGCCCGACTGCCTGACGATGTGTACGCACTACGCGGCCGTATTCACCCAGTGCTGCCTCGCCCTGGGGTGGGACGCGCGCCACTGCATCCTCGACCACCACTGCGTCGCCGAGGTCTACGTCCGCCAGTTCGATAAGTGGGTGATGATGGACGCGGGCAACTCGGCCCAGCGCGCCGACGTGGGGCTGCACTTCGAGCGCGGCGGCGTCCCGCTCAGCGCCCTGGAGCTGCATGTCGCGTATCGGGACGGCAAGACGGACGGCATCACCGTCCACTTCACGCCGCCGCCGCTGGCCGCGAAGCTCGCCTCCCTCTGCCGGCCCGTGCCCGGGGGGAAGAAGAAGTATCCGCCGGTGCCGGCCGCGGTCCCGGTCGCGGACCTGAAGAAATTCCCGGTCTGCGGCATCGAGAACTACCGCCGCTACGCCTTCCCGGCCCGGAACAACTTCCTGGCATCCCTGGTGCCGGGCGAGCTATACCAGGGGTGGTCGTCGTACTTCTACGACGGCTACTGCTGGGTGGGCGACTTGGCCGACGACCCGCGCATCTCGCCGGAGTACTCGCACCCGCTTACGCCGACCCGGCCTCAGGACATCGACTGGACCCTCGCCTGGACGCGGATCCACCTGAGCCGGACGGGCAAGCCGGGCGAGCTGCGCGTCGATCTGGAGACGCACACGCCGAACCTGGCGCGGCTGGAGAAGCAGGGCGAGAAGGAGTCGGCGTGGCAGGCGACGTCGGTTTCGTTTGTGTGGCGGCTGCAGCCGGGCCGGAACGAGCTGGCGGTGCGCAGCGTCAACCAGTGGGGCAAGGCCGGCGCGGAGAGCCGCGTGCGGGTGGACTGGCAGCGCTGAAGGGTAGTTTGAGGGTTTTGCAGGAGGCGGCTCCGCCCGCCGATCTCTCGCCCAATCGGCAGGCGGAGCCGCCTCCCACAGCGCGCGGCCATTACGCGGCGTGGTTCAGCGCGTCCGGCCCCGGCAGAGGGATGACCCGCTGAAGCTGCCGGAGGGCGTCGAGTAGCCCGTCGATCGACTCGGGCCAGTGATTGGCGTTCACCTGGATGCGCAGCACCCCGCCGTGGTACGGCACCGCCGGGAACGTTACCGACTGGATGTAGTACCCCGCCTCGAACAGCAGCCGGCCGGCGCTGAGGGTCGCTGCCTCGTCCCCGACCAGCACCGACACGATCGGCGTCTCGCCGCCGAGGACCGCCAGCCCGAGCCGGTTCGCCCCGTCGATCAGCCGGCGCAGGTTCGCCTTCAGGCGATCCGCCAGCAGGTCGTACTCCGGTGACATCAGGATGTCACAGACAGCGCAGACTCCTTCCAGGTACGGTGGCGGGACCGGGCCGCCGAAGATGTACGTGTTCGAGCGCATCTTCAGCAGCCGCTGGAACTCCCGGGTGCAGCCGATGAACCCGCCGGCGCACGAGAACGCCTTCGACAGCGACCCGACGACGAACGTGTTGTCGTAGTTACCCAGCGCGTCCAGCACGGTGCCGCGCCCCCGCCGGCCGAGGACGCCGGTGCCGTGGGCGTCGTCCACGTACAGGACCGCGCGGCTCCGCTGGCACACCTCGTTCAGCGCCTTCAGCGGCGGCAGGGCGCCGGTCATGCTGTAGACGCCGTCGATCGCCACGACCGCGACCCGGTAGTCGCCGGCCTCCCGCAGCGCCCGCTCCAGGTCGAGCGGGTCGCCGTGCGCGAACGGCAGTAGCCGCACCCCGTTCGCGCGGGCGACCTTCGCCCCCTCCTGGATGGAGTTATGGGCGTGCTCGTCCACGACCAGCACGTCCCGCCGCCCGACCAGGCCGGGGATGGCGCCCAGGTTCGCCAGCGTCACCGACGGGTAGATGAGCGTCGCCTCGACGCCGAGCCACTGCGCCAACTTCTCCTCGGCGTCAACGTTCGCCCGGACCGACGCGAACGCCCGCGACGCGCCATTGTGGGTGCCCCACTTCCCGACCCCGCGGACGACCGCTTCCCGGACGCGCGGATCCTGGTCCAGCCCCAGGAAGCTGTCGGACCCGAAGTTCACGACCCGGCGGCCGTTGACGACCATGCCGCGGTGGGCGTCCATTTCCTCGACGACGACGTCCTTGAGGTGGCAGTCGGGGAACTGCTGGGCGAAGTGCTCGATGAAGCGGACCAGGCCGTGCTGGCGGACCGCGTGGGCCAGCATCTGCATCGGTGCGTCGTGCATGCCTCTTCCCGCGCTCGGTATCGGCCGCGCGCCGGAGCGCGGGCCGATTGATTCTGGCAGGTTACCCGCCGCGAGCGCCAGCGCGCGGGGCTCACCGCGCGCTGGCGCTCGCGGTGAGTTACTCCGCCTTGACGCCTACCGCCGACGGGCCGCCGAGGATGCCGGCGAACTCGTTGAACTCCAGGTACTGGAGGTGGCGGTACAACTCGTTCTCCTTGAGCAGTTCGCGGTGGTCGCCGCGCGCCTCGATCCGCCCGTTGTACAGGAGGAAGACCGTGTCACAGTGGCGGATCGTCGAAAGGCGGTGCGGCAGGAAGATCGTCGTCCGGCCCGGGAGCACCCGGGCGAACGTGTCGTCGAGCAGCGCCTTGGTGTTCTCGTCGAGCGGTTGGGCCGGCTCCTCGATGATCAGCAGGGCCGGGTCGCGCAGGATGGCCCGGGCGAGGGCGATGCGGAACTGTTCGCCCGGCTTGAGCGCGTACCCCAGCTCGCCGATGGGCGTTTCGTACCCCTGCGGCAGCTTCTGGATGAACTGATGGGCGTGGGCCGTCTTGGCCGCCTCGATGATCTTCGGCAACGTGGACGCCGGATCGCCGCAGCCGATGTTGTTCGCGACTGTGTCGTTGAACACCAGATTGTGCTGCATCACGATGGCGATCTGGGCTCGCAACGAGTCGAGCGTCACCCAGCGCAGGTTGTGGCTGTCGATGCGGATCTCGCCGGACGACGGGTCGAGGAAGCGCGGGATCAGGTAGACCAGGGCGTGCTTCTCCATGTCGTCCGGGCCGACGAGGGCGACCCGCTGCCCGGCCTGAACGGTCAGGCTGACGCCGTCCAGCAGCTTGCGGCCGGTGCCGGGTTCGTGCAGGGTGACGTTGTCGAACTCCAGCCGCTTGGCCAGCGGCGAGAGGAACTCGGCCTCCACGACCTGGCCGACGCCGCCGGGCCGGTCGAGGAACTTGAAGACGGCGACGGCCGAGTCGCGTCCGCGGCGCACCACGCGCCGGTTCTCCAGCCACTGGACCGTCGGCCAGTACAGGCTGACCAGCGCGGTCGCCAGGACGACGGCACTGGTCACACTGATCTGGCCGTTCAGGATGACGATGCCGACGACGTACAGCAGGATCAGGACGGCGAACAGACCCATGAATCCCAGGACCGGGCGGTAGATCGCCTCGCCCCGGTAGCGGCGCGTCTGGGCGGACGCATATCGGGCCAGCTGGCGCTCGACACGCGACTGGTTGAACAACTCCATCAGGTAGACCTTCACCAGCCGCATCATCATCAGGCTCTCCTGCAGCAGGGAGAGCTGCTCGGCGGCCCGGTGGGCGGCCGCCCGGCCGCGGCGGCGGAAGTAGGCGGCCACCTGCCCGCCGACCAGCCAGACGAGGACCGCGAAAAGCAGGAACGCCAGCGCCAGCCAGAAGTTGACCATCAGGGCGAAGACGAGCAGGAGGATAAACTTGGCCGGCTCCCGGAACACCACGGTCAGCCAGGCAAACAGCCCGTCGTGGACCGCCTCGACGTGGCGCGTGGAAACCCCGACCGCCTCCGCCGGGCCGAGGGCGCGCACGGCCAGCGTGCCCAGCCGGTAGGTGTGGTGGTAGACAGCCCGGCGCAGCCGGGTAGTCGCCTCGGCGGTGGCGAGGGTCGCCATGTACGTGCCGCCAAACAGACACAGAGCCCGCAGCAGGGCGACGCCGACGGCGACCAGCAACAGCCCGGTCAGGTAACTGAGGAACCCGCTCGCCCACGCCCACTCGTTCCAGCTGGCGAGCGCCGCCAGAAGCCCGCCGTCGGCCCGGTTGCGGGTGCCGACGACGGTGCTGAGCAGGCCGACGTCGCGCACGTCGTGCATCAGGGCCGCGTCCGTCCCGAGCTGCTTGACGCCGTCCGGCAGCCGCTTGCTTTCGTCCCCGCGGCTGGGGGTTCCGTTCACGAAGTGGTCGCGAAGCTTGTCCGCCGCCTCGGTCCCGACCGCGTCACGCAGGTAACGGTCCAGGTGGACGCGCCAGAGTACCTCGTGTCGCAGCTCGCGCTCGCGCGGCTCCAGTTTGGACGGGTCGCGGAGGCAGAGTTTCGTGAGTTCCTCGGCCCGGCCCTCCTCGACGCCGACCGCCCTGACCGCGCCGAGGAGTCCGAGGGCGCGCTCGGCGGTCGCGTCCGTTGGCCCCGCCGGCGGGGCCGACCCGGCACTTTCGCCCGGCTCCCGGACCCCGGCTTCCTTGAGGAACTGCTTCCACCCGGCACGCAACTCCTTGCTGTGTTCGCTCTTCGGATCCAGCTCCTTCAGCGCGTCCCGGCCGTCGGCCGGGGTGAAGTGCGCCAGCGGCTCCTTCCACTGCTCGCGGAAGGTGGCGCGCTGCTGGGACGGGAGGTGCTGGTAGGCCGGGATGTGGCCGCGGTTAATCGCCAGGTCGGCGAACAGACCGAGGACCATCAGCAGCAGGACGTAGAGCACTCCGGTCAGGACCGCCGCCACGAGGGCAGACCACTTCGCGACCGGGTGGTAATTGAGAAAGGTCCGGGCCCGGGCAAAAGCGGCTCGTTGGTCCATAGGTACGACAGGACGAAACAGGGAGAAGTTTCTCCGTTCAGGGCCACTCCCCTGGCGCCGCGAGCGACGTCACGCCAGATCGCGATCCTCGAAGAGAATCAGCCCGAACAGCAGCGCGATTGCCGTGTACATGACAGCGTACAGCGACACGTTGGCGGTGTACAGAGCAAAGTCAGCCGGCGGCAGAGGAGCGTCGCGCACGATGGTCGCTCCGAGGCTGAAATGCTCCAATCCGGGCAGGATCGTGTCGAACACCTGAGCCATGAACTCGACGAGCCGGCTGCGGCCGCGCGAGACGGCTAGCAGCACCGGCGTGAGGTGGCCGAGGAAGTAGAAGGCGATGCAGATCGGCACGTTCACCATCATCGGGATGCGCGTCGCCAGGGCGGTCGCGATGGCGAGCAGGACCATGACCTGACAGGAGACAATGGTCAGACCCGGCAGGACGCTGACCGAGTCGTCGAACCACAGCCCCAGGCCGCGCACGAAGCCGGCCGCCTCGCCGGCCGGGACGTTCTCGTTGACGAATCGAAGCACCCACGCCGGGTCGGCGACCCGGTCCTTGGGGTCGATCGGTGGGTCGAGGTTCTGCTTGAACAGAAACATCCACACCAGGAACCACCCCAGCAGCGACACCATCACCAGCGACGCCATCAGGAACCCGGCGAACTTGCCGAGCAGGAACTGGCGGCGCGACACCGGCTTGCTCATCAGCGTGATGGCGGTCCGGCCCTCGATCTCCTCGCTGACGGACGAACTGCCGGCGATGATGGCGAAGACGACGGTGAACAGCATGATCACGTCGTACCCCAGCTCCTTGACCATTTTGAGGTCTTCGCCGAGGGTGAAGTACGGCAGGAGCGGGATGACCCACATCAGGAACAGCGCCAAACCGAACAGCATCCAGAACATCGGCTGGCGGAGGCTCTCGCGGAACGCCGCCAGGGCGACGGCCCCGCCCTTGGCCCACAGCAGGAGCAGCAGGCCGAACACGAGGACGAAGAAGTCCGCACTCAGCTGGATCTGGAGGATCGCGCCGTACAACCGGCCGAACGCGCCCAGGGTATCGCGCTCGTTATTGGCGCCGAGCAGGAAGGCGAGGGCCGCACCCCCGGCGACGACTCCGGCCGCGCCCCACACCCAGGTCACGGGCCGCCGGATCAGGGCCAGGAACCCGCGGTAGTCCAGGGCGGCGAGCCACGGCACGGCGGCCGCCAGCTGGATCAGGGCCAGGATGGAGCAGGTCAGCAGCAGAGTAACGAACGACGGTTCCATGATGGTGCGCGTCGGAGGCGGTCAGCGGCGGATCGTGAAGCCGCGGTGACCGCCGGGGGGTTCGTCGTGGATCGTCCGGTTCTCGATGTAGCCGGCCAGCTGACGCTCGACCGCGCCGAGGAAGCGCTCGACCTCGTCGGCCTCCCCCTCGGCGACCAGTTCCACCGTGCCGTCGGGGAGGTTACGAACGGAACCGGCGACAGCGAAGGACTCGGCAACCCGGCGGGTCGAGTAACGGAAGCCGACGCCCTGAACCGTCCCGGAATAGATCGCGCGCTTGCACACGGTCATGGGTAGCGCCTCTTCGTGGGGCAGGCATTCCTGCCTGCCCCACGGGGGCCGCTGTGGCCTATACGTCGCCGGGCGGTTCAGGGTTCGCCCGGTAGTTCGGCCCGGCCCCCCAGCGGAGCTTGTCGCGCAGTGTCCGGTAGAAGCTGTGGCCCGGCACCTTGACCAGGCCGAACGACACCGGCGCCCGCCGGATCACGATCCGGTGTTGTGGCGACAGCGGGAACGTCTCCTGGCCGTCCACGATCAGGATGGCCTCGCTGCCGTCGCGCGGCATGGTGATGGTGTAGACCATATCGGCGGAATCGACCACCGGGCGGTAGGTAAGGGTGTGCGGACAGATGGGCGTGATGACGAACGCCTGCAACTCCTGGCTGAGGATCGGCCCGCCGGCCGACAGGCTGTGGGCCGTCGAACCGACCGGGGTACTGACGATCAGGCCGTCGCCGCTGAACCGGGCGACGATGTTCCCGTCCACCGCCAGGTCGAGATCGAGCATGCGGAACGGCGGGGCAGTGTGGAACAGCACCTCGTTCAGACCCAGCAGCGGGCGCCTGGGGAGGACCGGGTCGGAGGAGCCGTCCTTCTCGACCAGGCACTCGAACATGAGCGGGTGGGTGACGCGGTAGTCACCGCGCAGTACCTGCGGGAAGCTCGCCCGCAGCGCGTCGGGGCTCAGGTCGGCGAGGAACCCGAGGCGGCCGAGGTTGACGCCGAGAACGGGGGTCTGGCGGTAGCCCATCTGGCGCGCGGCGCGGAGGATGGCGCCGTCGCCGCCGAGCACGAGGGCGATGTCGGCGGCGGGGAGGGTGGCGAGGTCGCACTCCTGGAACAGATCGCAAACGAGAACCTCACAGCGCTCCCGCAGGAAGGGCAGCAAGCGGTCGGCCTCCTCGCGGACGCCGGCCCGGTGGGCGTTGCCCAGCACATAAAGTTTCACGGTGATACTCCCGTTCTCCCGGAGCCCCCACGCGCCCGGCGCTGGGTTGCGCGCTCACACGATCCAGGCCAGAAGCCCGAGCGGGAGGCCCCAGACCAGGAGCACCCACAGGCCGGTTGAGACGGCCCCTTTCCAGCCGCCGCGGTCCGCATTCACGGGTTGCGGTCCCCATAGTTTCCGATCCAGCCCCTCCTTGCCGAGTCCGTAGAAGAGAGCCAGAAAGATGGCGCCGAAAAAGAAGCCAAGCGGGATGGCGAGGATGAGCAAAATGAGCAGGAGCAGGGGGAGCGCAACACAGCAGAGCAGGGTGTTGAGCAGGGTGCGAAGGGCGCGTTTCATCATCTCTCCCGGAGCCGGTGCCACCCTGTCCCGCAGCGCGCCGTGCCCCCCGGCCCGCCGTGGAGGGTCACTCGGAGAAAAGCTCCCGCGCCACGTGCTTGCCGGCCTGCTTCGGTTGGGAGGCCGGCGGGGTGCGCGCGAGCTTCTTGCCGATCAGCTTATCGAACTCCTCCTCCGTCAGCACTGGAACGCCCAGTTCCTTCGCCTTGGCGAGCTTGCTGCCCGCCGCCTCACCAGCGATGACGTAATCCGTCTTCGACGAGACGCTGCCGGTCGCCTTGCCGCCGAGCGCCTTGATCGTATCCTCGATGGCCTCGCGCGAATAGTTCTTGAGGGTGCCGGTGGCCACGAACGTTTTGCCAGCCAGGATGGCGCCGCCGGCCGGCGCGGCCTGCGCGTCCTCGGTCAGCTTGACGCCCAGCTCGCGCAACTCCTCGAACAGCTTCTGGCCGCTCGTGCTGTGCAGGAAGTCGTGGACGCTCTCGGCGCGTACCGGGCCGAACCCCTTGATCTTCGCGAGCTTCTCCTGCGGGGCCGCGAACAGGTCGTCGGCGCTGCGGAACTCGCCCGTGAGCAGCTCGGCCATGCTCTCGCCGATCATTGGAATGCTGAGGGCCGCGAGCAGGCGCGTCAGGCCGCGCGACTTGCTGGCGGCGATGGCCGTGACCAGGTTCTGGGCCGACTTCTTGCCCATCCGCTCCAGTGTCGCCAGCTGATCGACCGTCAGCCGGTACAGGTCGGCCACCGACTTCACCAGCCCGCTCGCCACGAGCTGCTTGCAGATCTCCTCGCCGAGGCCGTCGATGTCCATGCGTGTGCGCTTGCCGAACGTCTCCAGGCGCGCCTGCAGCTGGGCCGGGCAGTCAGCCCCGGTGCAGTAGTAGCGCACGTCGTCGGTCATCGTCGGGGCGCCGCACACCGGGCAGGTCTTCGGGAACACGAACACCTTCTCGTCGCCGGTCCGCAACTCCTTGAGCGACTGGACCACCTGCGGGATGATGTCGTTCGCCTTGATGACGACCACCTGATCGCCGATGCGGATATCCTTCTGGGCGAGCTGGCGGGCGTTGTGCAGGGTGGCGTTGGAAACCGTCGTCCCGCACAGGGCGACCGGCGGGTCGAGGCGGGCGACCGGCGTCAGCACCCCGTCCTTGCCGACGCTCAGGTCGATGCCGGCGATACGGGTGATGGCCTGCTCCGTCTCGAACTTGAACGCGATCGCCCAGCGCGGCGCCTTGGAGTTCGCCCCGAGCCGCCGGCGCTGCTCGAAGCTATCGACCTTGATGACCATGCCGTCGGTTTCGTAATCGAGGTCGTGCCGCTTGTCCTTCCAGCTCTCGATGTACGCAATCACGCCGTCGATGGCGTCGAAAGCGCGGATGTGCGAGTTGACCGGGAAGCCGAAGCGACGGAGCAGGTCGAGCAACTCCAGGTGCGAGGTAATTTCGAGCCCTTCGTTCACCCCGGTGGCGTAGGCGAACAGACGCAGGCGACGGCGGGCGCAGATCTTCGGGTCGAGCTGGTGGAGGGAACCGGAGGTGAGGTTGCGCGGGTTGGCCGCCTTCTTCTCCCCCTTCGCCTCCAGCTCGGCGTTGAAGCGGGCGAAGTCGGCCCGGGACATGTAGATCTCGCCGCGGGCCTCGAACAGCCGCGGCGGGTCGTCGGTGTGGAGCCGCCGCGGGAGGTTGCGCACCGTCCTGAGGTTGTGCGTCACGTCCTCGCCGCGCTCGCCGTCCCCGCGGGTCGCGCCCAGGGTGAACAGACCGTGTTCGTAGATCAGTGAGATCGAAACGCCGTCGATCTTCGGCTCGACGACGTACCGGACTGGCTCGCCCTTTTTGAGCAGCTTGCGGACGCGGCCGTCGAAGTCGCGCAGGTCGTCGGTGCTGTTGCTCTTGTCGAGCGACAGCATCGGATAGCGGTGGGTGACCGTCGCGAAGGCGCTGATCGGCTCCCCGCCGGGATGCTGGGTAGGGCTGTCGGGGGTGATCAACTCCGGGTGGGCCTTCTCCAGGTTCTCCAGCTCGCGCAGCAGTCGGTCGAACTCCAGGTCGGAGATCTCGGGCTGCGATTCGACGTAGTATTTGTAGTTGTGGTAGTTGATTTGCCGGCGAAGTTCTTCGGCACGTTTCGCGAGGGATGCCATGGTGCGACCTCAGCGCGGTCAGGGGGGCGGAGACGTGTCGGTAGCTGGGGGCATTGTCGCCTGCGCCCGCTCCTTTTGCAAGCGCCGTAGTCGGTCCAGGCCCATGCTGAGCAGGCCGAAGACGATGATGGCACCGACCTCGTAGAGGAGCCAGCGCCACCCGTCGGTGCGGAGGGCGTCGCGGAACGGGTCGGACGGCACCGCGGCGCCGGCGTCGCGGGCCTTCTCCTCGATGATCGGGATGAGCGCCAGGGCGACCGCGTTGATCGTGAACACCAGGCTGGCGAGGAGCAGGAGGAAATAAAACAGGTTGCGCGGTTCTTTCGGTTCCGTCATGGGTGCGCCAACGGCAGGAGGCTCGTAGCCAAAAAGGTCATTATAAGCAGACGAGCCGGGGCCAGCCGGCCCCGGCTCGTCTGTATGGGTGGCGCCGGTCGCGCCGGGCGCCGTCCGGACCTGGCGCTCCTGGTGGAAGGGCAAGGAAGCTGTGCAAAGCCCACGGGTGGCATTCCGTGGGTGGCGTGCTGGGGACTTGGCCCACGGGGTGCCACCCGTGGGCTTTCCAAAAACCCCGGTACACCAGGTCGCCTGTTCCTGCACTAACGCTCCGCCGCAGTGGCGGCGGGCACGAAGCGCTGAATCCGGTAGGTGCTGGCGTTGTTGCGCAGCCACGTCCGGGCCGCGTTGTACAGATCCTGGATGTTCGTCACACGCTTCGGCGGCTGGTAGCCGTCCTTCGCCGTCACCCGAAGCTGGTTGAACACGTTCATCGGGTGCAGCGCGTTGAAGCGCCCCGGCTGCTGAGTCCAGTTGGCCTCGGCGAGAGCCGTCAGAATCAGCTTGCTCTCCTCGGCGCTGATCGGCTCCGTCTTGACCGGGCCGCCGCGCGAGGTGCGGTACGCGGTGACCAGCATGGCGGCCGTCTGGAAGCGCTTCTCCGGATCCTTGTTTTTCAGCCCTTCCAGCGGATTCTCGAGCAGCCGGCCGTACCCGCGCACTTCTTCGAGATCCTTGTTGAAGTTCGGGTTACCGTCCTTCGCGGTGAAGTCGTAGTACATCGGCATGAGGTGCAGTTTCCCCTCGAAGTGCTTCGTGAGGTAAAACAATCCCTCCTGCCCGGTCTTCAGATTGACCCGCATCCCGGGCCGGATGATGGGCCGGATCGGGACGTTCGGGTTCGCCGGGGTCGGCGGCGCCGTGAACCCGACCCGGATCATCTTGAGACCCTTGCCGCCCTTGAGGCTGTCGGCGACCGCGACGATGGCGACCCGATACGGCACCGTGTTGGCCGCGCCCGGATAGGGTTTCAGAGACACGTCCTTGTCCTCGACACCGACCACTCGGCCCAGCACGATGGTGTCGGCGGCCGCAACTCGGGCCGCCAGGGACGGCGGGGCCGCGACCAGCGCCCGTGCCGGAGCGGCGGTCGTCAGCAGGGCCATCAGGGCGGGGATAGCGAGGGTACTCACCACCAGTCGTTGCATCATGTTGTTCCTTTCACCGGGCTAATCAGTGCGAACGCCCCGAACGATTCAGGGAAACACGATCCCCGCGGGCGCGCGTTCGCCGGAGAAACTACCTCTACGACGACGCAGGAGGGTCAACGGATTATGGATTTGCCTTATACTAGAAGATAAGAAGGCTCTGTCGAGAGGAAAACCGCCGGTGGGCGCGTTTTGGGCCTCGATGTAACCGGACCAGACGCCCCCTCGACCAGGTTTGCCAGCACCCGCACCATGACCGATCCCAGCAGCACCACCGTCCCCACCCCGACCGACACCCTGCCGGTGGTGCGCCTCAAGATTGCGCGCCGCTCCTTGCACCCGTGGATCTTTCAGAAGATGGTCGAGAAGCCGGCCACGCGCCTGCCGGGCGGGACCGTCGTGGACGTGGTGGACCGCGACGGCCAGTGGGCCGGCCGCGGTCTCTACAACGGCCACTCGCGCATCGCCCTGCGCGTCCTCACCGCCGACCCGGCCGAGGCGCTCGACGCCGCGTTCTTCGCCCGCCGCATCGCCCGGGCGGTGAGCCTGCGCCGCGACTGGCTGAAACTGGACGCGGTCACCGACGCCTACCGGGTGGTGTTCTCCGAGGGCGACGAGTTGAGCGGCCTGGTGGTGGACCGTTTCGGCGGGACGCTGGTACTGGAGTTCTTCGCGGCCGGGATGTACCGCTTCCGCCAGGCGATCCAGGACGCCCTGCTGGCGCACTTCCCCGGTAGCGGGTTCTACTGGTTCGCCGAGGAACACGTCCAGAAGCAGGAGTCGTTCGACTGCCGCGAGCCGGAGGCGCCGCCGCCCGGGCTGATCGCCGAGCACGGGCTGCGCTTCCGGGTAGCGCCGGGGAGCAAGCACAAGACCGGGTTCTTCCTCGACCAGCGCGACAACCGGCGGGCGCTGGCGGCGTACTGCGCCGGGCGGCGCGTGCTCGACCTGTGCTGCAACACGGGCGGGTTTGCCGTCTACGCCAAGGCGCTCGGTGGCGCCGACGAGGTGGTCGGGCTGGACCTGGACGAACAGGTGATCGGGCTGGCGAAGCAGAACGCGAACCTGAACCAGGCGCGGGTGCGGTTCGTGCAGGCGGACCTGTTCGCCTGGCTGCGCGAGGTGGTGCCGGCCGGCCAGCGCTTCGACGTGGTGGTCCTCGACCCGTCGAAGCAGACGCGCGACCGGGAGGAGGTCGGGTATGCGCTGAAGCGCTACCTCGACATGAACCGGCTGGCGCTGCAGGCGGTGGCGCCGGGCGGGGTGTTCCTGACCTGCTCCTGCACCGGGTTGGTGAGCGAGGCGGACTTCCTGGAGACGCTGCGGCGGGCGGCGTGGCAGGTGGGCCGGACAGTGCAGATCCTGAACATCTCGGGCGCGGCGCCGGACCACCCGTTTCTGATCCACGCCCAGGAGGGCCGTTACCTCAAGGCGGTGTGGTGCCGGGTGGAGTGACTCACCCTCAGACAAGGCCCACGGGTGGCGTCCCGTGGACGAAGTGCTGGAGACTTGACCCACGGGACGCCACCCGTGGGCTTTCCTCTCACCCTCAATCCGCCACCGGCAGGTACAGGCTCGGCGCCGTCACCCACCCGAGTCGGTCGATCTGCTCGACCGCGGCGCTGAAACTGCCCGTCGGCGCCGTGTGCGTCATGATCACCAGCGGGACCGTGTCGCCCTCCTGCTCGTCGAGCGCCTCGTGCTGGATCACCGACGAGATGCTGATCTGGTGGTCCGCCAGCACGCGCGCGATGTCGGCGATGACCCCCGGTTTGTCGATCACCGCCAGCCGCAGGTAGAAGCGCGTCCGCACCGACGTTAGCGATCGGAGCGTCGTGCCCGACCCGTTGCCGGACCACAGGCGCAGCGTCTGGAACGTCCGCTGGGCCCGGCCGACCGCCACGTCGATCAGGTCGGCGACGACGGCGCTGGCGGTCGGCATCCGGCCGGCGCCGCGGCCGTAGTAGAGGGTGTCGCCGACCGCGTCGCCGACGACGTTGACGGCGTTGTACGCGCCGCGCACCTGGGCCAGCGGCGTCATGTGACGCAGCAGCACCGGCGAGACGTGCAGCGCCAGCTGGCGCTCGTAAAGCCACGCCTCGGCCATCGGCTTGATCGTGTAGCCGAGTTCGCGCGCGAACCGGATGTCGGCCTGCTGGATGTTGCTGATGCCGCGGCGGATGATGTTCGCCACCGGGACCGTCACCCCGAACGCGATTTGCGTCAGGATCGCCAGTTTGTGGGCGGCGTCCGTCCCGTCCACGTCGAGGGTCGGATCGGCCTCCGCGTAGCCGAGTCGCTGGGCGCCGGTGAGGGCCTCATCGTAAGTGCGGCCCTGCTCGCTCATCTCGGTGAGGATGTAGTTGCTCGTCCCGTTCAGGATCCCCTGGATCGCCAGGATCTGGTTCGCCGACAGGCACTGGGCGAGGGCGGCGATGATCGGGATGCCGCCCGCGACGCTGGCCTCGAAGGCGATGGCGCGGCCGTGCCGGCGGGCGGCGTCGAAGACCTCGGCGCCGTGCTCGGCGAGGAGCGCCTTGTTCGCGGTCACGACGTCCTTGCCGGCCTCCAGCGCTGCGAGGATGGCCCGCCGCGCCCAGTCCACGCCGCCGACGACCTCGGCCACGACCTGCACTGCCGGGTCGCGCAGCGCCGCGTGCAGGTCGGTGGTGAGCAGCTGGGGCGGGATGGGCGTGGCGCGTTCCCGGGACGGGTCGCGGACGAGGACGTGCCGCAGCGCCAGGGGGCGGCCGGCCCGCGCCGTCAGCCGGTCCGGGTGTTCGAGGAGCAGTTTCGCCACCCCGCCGCCGACCGTCCCACAGCCGAGCAGCGCGATCCCCAGTGATTCCATCTCGAGTCCTCGCCTGCGAATGGGCGCGCCGGCCTGTGCGGGCGGGCCGGCCATCTGACCTATCCTAGCACTCGTTTACGGGCGCGGCTGCAGTCCCCCCCGGGCGGAGCTGCATGCCGGACCCGGCCGGATTCCGGGGTTGACACGACGGGAACCAGTCCTTATCTTCCGCCCCTCTCATTGCCATGTCACAATCCGGTAGTTCGTCCGGCTGGCGTTGCGCCGCCCGGGGCCGGGGCGCGCCGGAACAGGGGGTGAACCGATGAGGCATGCGATCCTGTCTCACCAACCCGTCCGGCGGCGGTGGGCCGGCTGGCTGCTGGCGGCCGTTCTGCTCGGGCCGGCCGGCTGTACCCAGATCCAGACCCGGGGCCAGGCGCCCGACGGCGACGAGACGCACTTCGACCTGAAGGAAGTCCAGACAATCGGCGACTGCACCGAGGTCGCCAACCCGGCCCCGCTGCAGCTGAGCGGCGTCGGGCTCGTGACCGGCCTGGAGGGAACGGGCGGCGGCTCGCCGTCCGGCACGTTCCGGTCGATGCTGGAGGCGGATCTGCTCAAGAAGGGCGTCCGCAACGTGCGCGAGCTGCTCGACGCGCCCGACAAGGCTCTGGTCCTCGTCACCGCCCTGGTGCCGCCCGGGGCGCGGCGCGGCGACCCGCTGGACATTCAGGTGTCCCTCCCGCCCGGAAGCAAGGTCACCAGCCTGCGCGGCGGCTACCTGCAGGACTGCGCGCTGCGCAACTACGACTCCACCCGGCACCTTAGCCCCCAGTACCAGGGGAGCGACAAGCTCTTGCCGGGCCATATCCTCGCCCGCGCCCGTGGCTCGCTGCTGGTCGGCTGCGGCCACCCCGAGGAAACGAACCGGCAGTGCGTCGGGTGCGTCTGGGATGGCGGCGCCTTCCTGTCCGACCGGCCGTTCTATCTGGTCCTCAAGAATGACCAGAAGTTCGCCCGCATCGCCAACGCCGTCGCCAACCGGATCAACAGCCTGTTTCCCGACGACGCCCGCAAGCGCCAGGAGGTGCTGCGTCACCGCCGGCTGCTGGTCCTCGATCAGGTGGCGACGCGGCTGAACGACAAGTTCACGCCGGCCGCGACCGGGCGGGGCGAGACGGCCCGGGCGGCCGGCAAGGACGTGGTGTGCATCCACGTCCCGTACACCTACCGGCTCAACCCCGAGCGGTATCTGCAAGTCGCCCTGCTGATTCCGCTGCGCGAGGCGCCCGAGGCGCGCAGCCGTTACCGGCACCGGCTGGTCGAGATGCTCCGGGAGCCGCGGACCACGATCGTTGCGGCCCTGCGTCTGGAGGCGCTGGGCAAGGAGAGCCAGCCGCTCCTCAAGGAAGGGCTCAAGAGCGAGTACGCGCTCGTCCGGTTCGCCTGCGCCGAGGCGCTCGCCTACCTGGAGTGCGGCACCGGCGCCGAGGAACTGGGGCGCCTGGCCGAGCGGCACGGCGTCCTGCGCGCCTACTGCCTGGCGGCCCTGGCGGCCCTCGACGAGCCGGGGGCGACGATGAAGCTGAACGACATGCTCGCCAACGCCGACGCGGAGGTGCGGTACGGGGCGTTCAAGGCGCTGCGCCTGTACCACGGCCGTGACGACGATGCGCCGGAGGAGATCCGGGGCGAGGTGCTGGGCGACTCGTTCCGACTGCACCAGGTAGCGCCGGAGTCGCGGCCACTCGTCCACGCCTGCACGGAAAATCGCGGGGAGATCGTCTGCTTCGGCGACCAGGCACGCCTGGTGCCGCCGTTCAAGCTGCTCGTCGGGCCGGAGTTCACCGTCACCGCCGAGCCCGGCGACGACCGGGTGACAGTCGGCCGCTTCATCCTCGACCCGCCGAGCATGAGCCGCAAGCAGTGCTCGTGCCGGCTGGAGGACATCCTCCGGAAGCTGGTCGAGCTGGGCGGCAGTTACAGCGACGCGCTGGAGCTGCTGCGGCAGGCCGAGCGCTGGCGCTGCCTGACGGCGCCGGTGGTGTTCGACAAGGTGCCGATGGTCGTGTCCATGTCGGAACTGGCCAACGAGGGCAAGGATCCGCGATGGCTGGAGGAGGACGCCGCGCCGGCACGGGACAACGCGACCGCGGGTAGGCGGTGATGAGGAGTGAGGCGAGAAAGCCCACGGGTGGCGCCCCGTGGGTGAAGTGCCAGCGACCTGGCCCACGGGTAGCGTCCCGTGGGTTTTCTCGCCTCCTCACTCCCCGCGCCCGTCTTGCTGCGGCCGCCTGCGTCAATTTGCTATCCTGGATGGGCTTTGCGCATCCCTGAGGTGGCCCCATGCTCAAGCGCCTGGAACTCGTCGGCTTCAAAAGCTTCGCGGAGAAGACCGGGTTCGATTTCGGCGACGGGGTCACCGCCATTGTCGGCCCGAACGGATCCGGAAAGTCGAATATTATCGATAGCGTCCGGTGGGTTCTCGGCGAGCAGAGCGCCAAGAGCCTCCGCGGCGGCGAGATGACGGACGTCATCTTCAACGGGTCCACGTCCCGGCGCAGCCTCGGACTGGCGGAGGTCACGATGACCTTCGACAACTGCCGCCGTCTCCTCGCGACCGACGCCGAGGAGGTCCAGGTCACGCGCCGCGTTTACCGCGACGGCCAGGGCGAGTACCTGATCAACCAGCAGCCGTGCCGCCTCAAGGACGTCAAGGATCTGTTCCTCGGCAGCGGCGCCGGCGGCGGGGCGTACTGCATCATCGAGCAGGGCCGGGTCGATGTCCTCCTGCAGGCGTCCAACAGGGAGCGGCGCATCATCTTCGAGGAGGCGGCCGGCATCAGCCGCTTCAAGGCGCGGAAGATCGAGACGCTCCGCAAGCTTGAGCGCGTCGAT